>Ga0070765_100000538_pt1 | contig 22866 bp, 18 predicted proteins | sample HubBroMetageWFT5_FD_71516 | JGI IMG/M metagenome (GOLD analysis project Ga0070765, IMG submission 71516) | Warmed and freeze-thawed soil microbial communities from the Hubbard Brook experimental Forest, New Hampshire - Hubbard Brook CCASE Soil... | ecosystem: Environmental > Terrestrial > Soil... | reverse complement strand
TTCTCGCTGGGTTCCGTCACAATCCCGTGTGACTCTGAAACGAATGTCGAGGCGCCCCCTATGCGTTTTGTGTGTTTGGTCTGTGACTACGACGGCACGCTGGCAAAGGACGGAATCGTCACAGCTTCCACCGTCGAAGCGCTAAAACGACTGTGCCAATCCGGGCGTCGCTTGGTTCTTGACACTGGAAGAGAACTGGGAGAATTGCTCGAAATTTTTCCGGAAATATCGCTCTTCGAAAGAGTGGTCGCGGAAAATGGCGCGCTGCTCTTTCGTCCTGCCAGCAAAGAGACCAAGGTGCTCGCGGACGCTCCGCCGCCTGAATTTGTGGAGGAACTTCGGCGTCGCGGAGTAACCCCGCTGCAGGTGGGCCACGGCATTGTCGCCACATGGCGGCCGAACGAAACAATAGTGCTGGACGTCATCCGCGACCTGGGATTGGGTCTGCAAGTTATCTTTAACAAGGAAGCCGTGATGGTTCTGCCCTCGACCATCAATAAGGCATCCGGTATGCTCGCCGCTTTCGAGGAAATGGGAATTTCCCGGCACAATGCGGTTGGAATTGGTGACGCCGAAAACGACCATGCGTTTCTCTCGTTGTGCGAGTGCAATGTGGCCGTCGAAAATGCTCTGCCATCCTTAAAAGAACGCGCGGACTACAACACGCAAAGCCCTCGGGGCGCCGGCGTCGAGGAACTGATCGAGATGCTCCTGGCTGACGATCTTGCTTCGCTGGAAGATCGCCTGCAGCGCCATCATCTGCTGCTCGGCAAAGAGGAGAGGGGTGCCGAATACAGCGTTCGTGCGTACAATTCCCGATTGCTCATCTCCGGTCCCTCCGGAGGAGGCAAATCAACCACGGTCTCCGCGTTGATCGAACGCTTGCTGGAGCACGGTTATCAAACCTGCCTGGTGGATCCGGAAGGTGATTATGACGACCTCGAGCAGTTCGTTACGTTGGGCGGACCGGAACGCATTCCCGCTTCTTCGGAAATACTGGAAGTGCTCAAGAAACCGGAAAACTCGCTGAGCATTAATTTGCTGGGTGTGCCACTCGGCGATCGGCCGGGATATTTCTTGTCCTTGTTGCCAACGCTGCAGGAACTACGCGCGCGAACGGGGCGTCCTCATTGGGTAATCATTGATGAGGCGCATCATCTGCTCCCAGCCGAATCACAATCGGCACAGTCGACGATTCCCAAGGAACTCACCAATCTTCTGCTCATCACCGTTCATCCGAATCACACTGCGCGGACGCTGCTGGAGGCGGTGAACGGTTTGCTGATTATCGGGCCACGGCCAGAGGAAACCGTCGAGCAGTTCAGGGAAGCCTCGGGATTGCAGCTGGAATCCCCGGAATTGGCCGGGGGCGAATCGCGTTCAGGAAAAATTGTCGCATGGATGTTTGGTAACCAGGAAGACCCCAAACTGATCACTCTTATTCCCGCAAAAATCGAATTGAAGAGGCATCGGCGCAAGTACGCTACCGGGGAACTGGATGAAGAAAAGAGTTTTTATTTCCGCGGGCCGGAAAACAAATTGAACTTGCGTGCTCAGAACCTGAAGACTTTCATACAACTCGCGCAAGGAATTGATGATGAGACTTGGCTCTATCATCTAAGGAAGGGCGAATACTCGAGCTGGTTCCGGGAAACGGTAAAAGACGCTGAAGTGGCCGCCGAAATCGAAAAAATTGAACGCGATTCGTCGTTATCTCTGGCAGAGGGCAAGTCACAAATTATTCATTCCATCGAACAGCACTACACCGCCCCGGCATAGTCTGCTGCCAAGTAGCCGTCCTTAGGCGGATGCGCCGAAATCTAGAGCTCGCCTTCGGACGCTGGCCGACCCGGAGGCGCTATTCGCCGACTCGGAACCGCCATTCCCCGATTTCCTCCTGACGCGCATTATTGTGCCGTCTACTCTGACCATGGGCAGCGAAATGGATGGCGGGGAGGCGGAAATGGCCAGAGAGCGGAAAGAAGATACAAGGCGAAATTGGTGGATTGGTGCGTTTTGGTTCGCGGGGATAGCGCTGTTTATGATGGAATTGGGCGCGGGGCTGGATTATGTTCATGCTCAGTTCGCCTCAATAGCGCCTAACTTTTTGGGAGATTTGCCGGTGGCGAGTTTGGCAGCATGGAAGATTGTAGAGAGCGCGTTCTGGAATTGCGGCCAGTTGGAAGCTACTTTTCGCACCATTCCGTTTGCCACGCTGCCTTTCCTGTTGTTGGGAGTAGCGCTTTCGATGAAACAAAAAACTTCATTCAGCCGCGAGCGCGGCGCGAACCAATAGCGCGATCGTAACCGAAACAGGTCAAGCGGGCGGTAGTTAAGGAGACGGATGAGCGACGAGAACCAATTCGACGGCAAGAAATTCGCGGCCAACCTGCGCGATCAGATGCATCAGGAAATCGGCCAGAATTTTGCCGCCAGAAATCCACGGGCCCGGCGTTATGGCGGAATGATTCCGGGACTGATCCTCATAGCCATCGGCACGCTCTTTCTGCTGGACCACATGGGCTTTATCCACGCGGAACTCTACTGGAAGTTCTGGCCTCTGGCGATAATTGCCATCGGTCTGGCCAGAGTCTTCCGGACCGGTGAGCGAGTCATTGGTCTTGGTTTCATTCTTGCGGGCGTCGTCCTGCAGTTACATGAACTGGGATATACGAGTCTATCCTGGGGCGCCATTTGGCCTTTTCTGCTTATCTTTGCCGGTCTGCAAATAATCTGGAGCCGCTTCGGTGCGCCCCGGGTGCTTGGAATGCCGGGAGTCGCGAGCGGAGGAGCGGACACCGTGAACGAGTACGCATTATTCGGTGGAGTGGAGCGCCGCGTGAACGTGAATACTTTTCGCGGCGGCAGCATAACCGCGATTTTTGGCGGAGTGGAAGTAGACTTCCGTTCCGCGGACATTGAGGGCGAGGAAGCAAACATCTACGTCGAGGCAATTTTCGGCGGAGTGGAATTAACGGTCCCGGAACGATGGATTGTGATCTTTCAGGGTCAGAGTGTCTTCGGCGGCTACTCCGATGAAACCAGGGCGCCGCTGCCGGATGCGCTTGGGACACCGTCCAGAAAAACGCTTATCCTGCACGGCCGCGCACTTTTCGGCGGCGTATCCGTAAAGAACTGAAGCAGTGGCCGATCATTTCAACATCCGAAAGACGCTCCTCGTTTCGCTGTGGCTGGCGTGGCTGTTGTTGGCGGCGCTCCTGTCGGTATTGCTGGTCTCCACCTGGGGTATGAGTTGGCGCGGCGCTGTCGCGCTGGCGGTGCCGCTCTCCACGCTCGCACAGGGCGTCGCGTGGTCAGCGCGCTATTCCTGCCGGAGCAATCCGATTGGACGCACCGGACTCGGCCAGCTTTTCTTGACGCACATCGCAGGCGCCGTGGTACTCAGCCTCCTGTGGGTCGGAGTTGGACGGATTCTTGCCAAGTGGTTGGACTCGGGGCTCGCCTGGAACGGAACTTTTGTCCAATTTTCGCACGTGCAACTGCAATTGTTTGGGCTCGGCATTGGCTATTACCTGCTGGCCGTCGCGTTTCACTATGCGTTGTTTGCCCAGGAGAACTCTCGGCTAGCGCAGGAGCGAGCTTTGGAATCCAGCGTTCGCGCACGCGATGCGGAGCTCAGCGCTCTAAAGGCACAGATCAACCCACACTTTCTGTATAACAGCTTGAATTCCATCAGTGCCCTGACCAGCATTGATCCTAACCGCGCCCGCGAAATGTGTGTTTTGCTGGCCGACTTTCTGCGTATGACCTTGGGACTCGGCGAGAAGACACTGATTCCCCTGCAGGAAGAGCTGGATTTGTTGGACCGCTACTGCGCAATTGAACGGGTTCGATTTGGCGAGCGGCTGAAGGTCGAACAAAATATCCAGGAGGCCGCGAAGAGCTGCCTTCTGCCGCCGTTGCTCTTGCAACCGCTGTTTGAAAACGCCGTGGTGCATGGAATTGCGCAGCTGCCGGAAGGCGGGTGGCTACGTTTGACCGTGCAGCAAAACGAACAGCGGCTCGCGCTGACGGTGGAAAACAGCTGGGATTCGGAAGCGGTTTCCACGCGGACAAGAAATGGCGTGGGACTCAAAAACGTGCAGCGCCGGCTGGAAGCTCGCTACGGCAAAGACGCCTTCATGGAAGCAAAAACGGACGAGAATGTTTTTCGAGTGAGCCTCAGCCTGCCGGCCGAAACGCAGGAGGTCCCGTGAGCGAAGCGGGGAGCAAGTCAATGCGAAAATGGAAAGCGCTCATTGTGGATGACGAAGAACTCGCGCGAAAAATTTTGCGCGAGATGTTGTCCACCCACCCGGAAGTGGAAGTGGTGGCGGAATGCGCCAACGGAATGGAAGCAGTAAAGGCCGCGGCGGAGTTGACGCCAGACCTGATGTTCCTGGATGTGCAGATGCCCAAGCTGACTGGTTTCGATGTGCTGGAACTGGTGGACGCCAGCAAGTTGGCGGTGATTTTTGCGACCGCTTACGATCAGTATGCGATGAAAGCGTTCGATGTCCATGCTTTGGATTATTTGTTGAAGCCCTTTAGCCGCGCGCGTTTCGAAAGTGCGCTGGAGCGGGCCAAGCAACAGAAGCCGGAGAGTCGCGCGGAACCTACTGCGCTTGCGGCTGCGGCGCGTCCTGCTGGGCAATATCTGGAGCGGATTGTCGTGAAGGACGGGACAAAGGTAACGCTTATCCCGGTGGCGAAACTGGACTACGCGGAGGCCCTGGATGATTACGTGTCCTTGGTCAGCGAAGGCAAAAAGCAATTGAAGCAGCAGACCATTTCGGGTCTGGAGATGGCGCTCGATCCGGCGCTGTTTGTTCGCATCCACCGTTCCTACCTGGTGAATCTGGAGCGCGTGGTTCGCATCGAGCCCTACGCAAAGGACAGTAAGGTCGCAATTCTTACTAACGGAGTGAAATTACCAGTCAGCCGCGCAGGCTTCGCCAGATTGAAGAAGCTTCTCGACGATCGGAGTTAAAGAGACCACGCGGTGCGCTCAGCGATTATTAAGCTGCCTCGAACGGACCGTGCATCTATTTCCTGGGCAGAAACGTTTCAAGGACCGCAGCAAGTTGTTCCGCGAGCCGGCCGATTCTTGCGACGGCGTTTAGTCGGTTGTAATCGTCCTGCGTATCGCCCTCTTTGCGAGGCTCCACCGCGCAGACAACGACTGTAGGAGGATCTGGATAAATTCTGTAAACAATACGGTGATCCGCAAACTCGTGTTTCCAATAACCCGCCAGCGGCCCGCGCAAAGGCAATCCGTATCCATCGGGGTTCTTAGCCAACTTGTTTAGCAGGATCTTTTGGAGTTGTTTCTTAATGCTTCCGTCAAGCGCGCGAATTTCTTTTCCGGCGTCCTCGGTGTAACTCAACCCAAACGTGCGCGATTCTCCAGGCTGCGTGTTCGGGGAGGCGGGTGGCGGGTTGGGCGCCTGTCTCCGCCTTTTGCTCATTCGCCAAAAACGTCAGCCGTGGTCAGAAGGCGGCCATCGGCAAAGTCGCTGTCAATGGTGTTTGACAAATTGAGAAGTCGATTGGTCAGTTCTCGATCGCAGAGGATCTCCAGAGTGGCGAGAATAGACCCCTGTTCTCGCAAAAGATCGTCCAGAAATTCCTTGTCCACCAAATATTTAGAGGGCTGGCGACGATTTTCGATCAGGACAACTTTGTTATCCTTGGCATCTCGAAGGCACTGTTTCAATCTGTCTCGAAAATCGGAAGCCGTCACTCTCCTTATGTTGACACGCGAAGCTCTCATACCTGTGATCCTCATCCCTAACGTACAACATTATAGGTGAATTGTACGTTTAGAAATGCCAGCCGTTAATCGGGATTGTTCCGTTGCTTCGAGCCTGCGGCAGTCCCCTGTATTTGGTCTTGAGGCGGCTTATGGCGGTTCCATCGCCGCTGGTATCATCTCCGCATGACCCTGCCACTCTCCGAAATCGAAGTCCGCGTTCTGGGCGCGCTGGTTGAAAAAGAAACCACCACGCCCGAATACTATCCGCTGTCTCTCAACGCCCTTGTCAACGCCTGCAATCAAAAATCGAATCGCGAACCGGTTATGACCCTCCAAGAAGATGCCGTCCGCCATGCCCTGCGCTCCCTCTCCGAGCAGGCCTTGGTACGTTCGGCTGGCGGCGATTCGCGCGTCCCCAAGTTCGAACATCGCCTAAACGAACTTTTCAATTTCCACCGCCATGAAATTGCGGTGCTCTGCGTGCTGCTCTTACGCGGGCCGCAAACTCCTGGTGAACTCCGCACCCGCGCGGAACGTATGTATGCCTTCGAGGATCTGGAATCCATCCATGCGGCCTTGAATCTCCTTATGCGCCGCGATCCCCCCGTGGCAAAAATCTTGCCTCGCGAACCGGGCACCAAAGAGTCGCGGTACATGCATCTTTTCTCTGGCGATTCGGTCCCCGCTACACTCTCGAATGTCGAGCGCGTCGCCGCCAGCGCATCGAACCCGGAAAGCGAACGCATCCAGATTCTCGAGCAGCAGGTCTCTCAACTGAAAAGCGAACTTCTCGCCCTCCGCGAACAGTTCGCCGATTTTCAGAAGCAATTTCAGTAACCACTCGCGAGTCGTTTACACGGGCGGCAACGCAAATCACTGAAAATCTGCTATAAAAGTTACCTCTGCATTCTACGGAGGCTCGTCATGCCGACCCTCTCCGGTATTCTCGAAACCGCTCTTCACGTGGACGACCTCGAGCGTTCCGCCAAATTCTACGAAGATGTCTTCGGTTTGCGGGTCATCGCGGGTGACACACGCTTCCGCGCCTACTCGGTCAACGGCCGGCAGGTCCTTTTACTTTTCCGCCGCGAAGAAAATCCTCAGCCGTATGTGTTTTCCGGCGGCACCATTCCGCCGCACGGCAGTTCCGGCGAAATTCACTTCGCCTTTGCGATCGAACGCTCGGAACTTGGCACGTGGGAAAAGCAGTTCGCCCGCTGCGGCGTGGAAATCGAGGGGCGCGTCAACTGGCAACTCGGCGGTGAAAGCATTTACTTCCGCGATCCCGACCGGCATCTCGGCGAATTGGCCACGCGCGGCACCTGGCCTATCTACTAAACTAACCCGCGATTCGCAAAGTCTCGCGCTTCGTTCCTTGAGAGCTCCTAGCCGTGCGTCTTCCGCGGCTTGCAAATCCAGCGCCCCGCGCTAAGATAACGGTTCACGTTGTCGCCCACTCAGTGGAACTGCCTCGATAATGGTCACTCACGACGACGGCCTCGCCTCTCCCCATTCCAGCGACGCTGGATTCTTCGCCGGTATCTTTTTCGCGGATCACAAGACGATCGGTCTCCAGTATCTGTGGGTAGCACTCGCCAGCGTTTTGGTGGGAATGGTGCTCTCCGCAATCCTTCGCTGGCACACCTCCTGGCCGGACACCGCGATCCCATTTCTTACCTCTCTGAATCAAGCGCCCGAAAGTTTTGCCGCGCTGCGCCTGCTTCACGGTTCTCTCATGGTGTTCTTCGTTCTCACCGCCGCCCCGCAAATGGGCTTCGGCAGTTTTCTTCTGCCGCTTCAGATTGGCGCCAGCGAAATGGCGTTCCCTTCGTTAAACCGCCTGTCCTTTTGGATGACCTTCGCGTCTTTTGTGGGCATCACGCTCTCTTTCTTCTACCCGCTCAGTCAGGGCATCCAAGTTTGGCTCGCTAGCGCCGCACTCTTCTCGCTCGCGGCACTTCTCAGCGCCATCAATTTCATCGTGACTACCATTGAGCTACGCGCTCCCGGTATGACTCTCCCACGCCTTCCCATCACCGTCTGGGCGTGGTTCCTCACCGCCATCCTGAGCATGCTCATCTTCAGCATTCTGCTGGCAGGTTCCGTGGCCTTGCTTTCGGATCGGCTTCTTGGGTCGGAGTTTTTCTCCTCCGCAACATTCCTTGCCCAGCAGCCACAAAATCTCGTGCGGCAAGGAAGCCTTCCCGTTCTTTGGGAGCGGTTGTTTTGGTATTTCGCGCAGGCGCAAGTTTACGTGGCCATGCTCCCTTGCTTTGGAATCATCACCCACCTGATCGCGACGTTTGCGCGCAAACCGGTCTGGAAAGAGCGGCTCGTGGTTTTCGCGCTCTGCGGCGTGGGACTTGTAGGTTTCTGCGTGTGGGGCTACCACATGTTCGCCACGGGTATGAATCCCTACGCCCCGATCGTTTTTGCTGTCCTGGCTTCGTCTTTGGGCGTTCCGGCGGCCGTTTTGTTGGCGAGTTGGCTCGGCACGCTTTGGCAGGCGCGCATCGAGTTGAGCACATCCATGTTATTCGCCCTCGGATTCATCTCGCTCTTTATCGCCGGTGGCCTTTCTGGAATTTTTCTCGCGCGCCACGATCTTGCCCGCGCGGCCGTGAGCGAAGAATTCGTCGTCGGCCATTTCCACCTGGTGATGGGCGTAGCCGCAACATTTGCGATTCTCGGCGCTCTTTTCTTCTGGTTTCCGAAACTGTTCGACCGTCGCCTTAACGAACCGCTCGGCAAGCTCCACTTTTGGCTTACTTTCGCGGGCGTCTACGCCATCTTTATGCCCATGCACTGGATGGGTCTGCTTACGCAATCGAACCTGCTTCCTGACTCGCAACGCATGGCGCTGGCCTCGGCTAGCTCCTCGATCCGCACCTTCGTTACGCTGGCCACCGTCTGCACGGTCGGTGCCCAGCTGATTTTCATCTTCAATTTCGCTGCAACCCTGCTTCACCATAAGGCCGCCGCGGAAAGTAATCCGTGGAGTGCTTCGACCCTGGAATGGGCAATTCCGTTGTTGGTCACCAGTGAAGGCGCAGCTGCTGCTGCCAGCCCGGTGGTGTATCGCGGCGCCTACGAATTTCTCGAAAATGATTCCCTCGCCCCGGTCCCTCAGCATCTCGCGCCCGAATTACCACCCTCGAGGTTGCCTTGAGACGGAAACGTTGAGAAGGCACGCCAAGATTGCAGCACGCTGAGATTCAGAAAGGTTCATCATGCCGGGTACAACCTCGCAGAAGGACATCGAGCTAATCATCGAGCCAGTGGGACGGGGCGGCGGCCCGGCAGCGCCTCCGGCCGGTGGCGATGATTCCGGAGGAAATGGCGGTGAACGCCGGCGCCCCGGTCAACCGTCTCCCAATCGCTATTACACCGGCATCGCCGTGGCGATCGTCTCGATACTGATGTTCTTCATGGCTCTTGCCAGTGCCTTCCTGCTCCGCAAGGGTTCCAGCACCAATTGGGTTGCCGTTCGCATTCCTCCACTCCTCTGGCTCAATACGCTTATTCTTCTTGCCAGCAGCTGCGCCGTAGAGCTGGCGCGCAAACAGCTCGCCATCCAGAATCTGTCGAAATTCAAGAGATATTGGAACCTCTCGACGATTCTAGGAGTTTTGTTTCTTACTGGACAATTGGTGGTCTGGCGTCAGCTCGAAGCGCAAGGCATTTATCTCGCTTCCAATCCTGCCAGCAGCTTCTTCTACATCTTTACCGGGGCCCATGCCCTCCACGTGTTGGGGGGAGTAGTAGCATTGCTCTACGTTGCCACCCGAAACTTCGACAAAGCCAAGGTCTCCCGCAGCGTTGCCGCCGAGGTCACCTCCTACTATTGGCACTTTCTAGATGCCCTCTGGATTTTCTTGCTTCTCCTTCTGTACGTGGGCAGGTAATTCGTGGTTGAATATTAGCCACAAGGTGCCGCTTTTTTGTTCCGGTCGTTCCGGTGCTCGACTAACCTGGGCTGTGCCTGCGCGGTGCTATTTTCCACTCCCGGACGGTCGTTTGGAACGGATGTGGTGATGTTGGTTTTGGTGGATGTCACTACAGACGGAGCGAGTTGGTCGCGAATGGCTTGGGTGTCCGGGCCTTTTGTCCTTTCCGGGACGAAAGACCTTGCCGCCGCGAACCGATAGCAGATGCGGTTTTCCAACTGAGCATGGGGATCAGTTGGAGTCGGGGTGAAAGTTCTCAACAATTCAGCAATGTCATTATCGTGGGGCCCTGTCCGCAGGGGCGAGCTCTCCATTGGGGAGCGGGGAATTTGTTCTGAGGAGGCAATTCTTACCATGAAACTCTTGTGGTCTGTGAAGTGGCTGTTAGCGGTACTGCTTCTGCTCGTTGGCCCAGCTCTCCGCGCGCAACAATTCTCCGGCGTCAACGGAATCGTAAGCGATAAATCCGGCGGTACAATCACGGGTGTCGAGGTCAGCCTCGATAACACGCAGCTCGGTATTCACCTCACCACCCAAACCAACGACATCGGTTTTTACCAGTTTCTGAAAGTCACCCCGAGCGAGAGCTATCAGCTCACCTTCGTCAAGGACGGTTTCCAGAAGACGGTGCTCGACAATATTACGCTACAGGTAGCCAGCGTTGAGTCCCACAACGTAACGCTGCAGGTCGGCAGCCTGACGCAGACGGTGGAAGTACAATCCAACGGCGGCGCCACCCTGAATACGACCGACGCGACCGTCGGCAACGTCATTGACGCGAAGTCGGTGGCAGAGTTGCCTCTCCAGTTCCGCCTGAATCCTGCGAACCTGATGCTCCTGCAGGCTGGCGTCAATGATGCAGGCGCGATCAATGGCTCCCGTTCGGATCAGGGCAACATCACCCTGGACGGGATCGATATCAACGATCAGGCCACCGGCCAGGCCTTTACGCCGACGATCGCGGTTTCCATCGACTCCCTGCAGGAAGTCCGGACCATCACTGCCGGAGAGACAGCCGACTTCGGGCGCAGCAGCGGCGGCGATATCAACTTCGTCACCAAGGGCGGCTCCAACGACTGGCACGGTAACGCCCGCGAATATTTCCGGAGCTTTCCCGCCAACGACTGGTTCAACAACCGTGACGGCGTCAGCAATCCCCACTTGGTTCGCAACCAGTTTGGCGGCAGCCTGGGTGGGCCCATCAAGAAGGACAAGCTGTTCTTCTTTTTCGACTATGAGGGGCTGCGGCGCGCCTCCTCCGAGGAGATTGAGCGTTCGGTTCCCACCGATGCATTCAGAAACGGGGGTCTCTCGTACATCAACTCGAATCCGGGTTGCGACGGCACCGCCCGTCTGAACATAAATCCCACCTGCATTACTACGCTCACCCCTGCGCAGGTCGCCACCCTCGACCCTCAGGGTGTAGGAGCTGATAGCAGTCTCCTGGGTGTAATTAACCCCCGATATCCGGAACCCAACGATCCCGCGGGAGGCGATGGGATCAATTCCGAGGGATTTCGCTTTACCGCTCCTGCGCATGAATCGGAAAATCTTTACACCGGTCGTGTGGATTGGAACTTCTCCGACAAGAATAAGTTCTTCTTTCGCGGGAGCGTCGACCGCCACGGGGAAGACGACGACTTCAACACCGACATCGTTCAGTTCCCGGGCGACCCCGCCCCTAACAGCAGGGACCTCTTCAATAGTTATGCCTTTTCGGTCGGATGGACTTGGAGCAAGTCCGCGACCCTAATCAACCAATTTTCCGCTGGTCTGGTCCGATCGATTCTGGTTTTTCCTAGCCTGGAAGCTCCGACCTATCCGAACGACTTCACCTTCGGTGGCCCGCTTTCGAGTCCGTATCTGGGTTCGGCAACGCAGTCTCGTAACGTTCCGGTTCCTGAATTCCGCGATGGTGTTAGCTGGACGAAAGGCAAACACACCATGGAATTTGGCACCGACATCAAGTTGATTCGCCAAATTAGCGCCTTGAAGAACGACTTTAATTTCATCGGGATCGGCTTGGGCGGATTCACGCAAACTCTTGAGGATTCACTACGCCCGGCGGATATTAATCAGGACCCTTCCGCCATCACCAACTGGGACAACGCGTTTCCTTTTGATCTGGGCCGGTACTCTTCCGTAACCACCAATTTCAATTACGACAAAACGGGAAACGCCTTTCCAAACGGCACCGGAAAGAACCGCGACTACAATTACGATGAATTCGAATTCTACGCGCAGGACTCTTGGAAGGCTCGTTCCGACCTGACTATTTATTACGGCCTTCGCTGGGACTTTCATACTGTCCCGTATGAAATCAACGGATTCCAGTCCGTCCCCAGCGTCAATGAGAATGTCTATCTTGCGGATCGCGTGAATGCTGCAGCCGCGGGAATCAGTGGCAATACCGCGATTCCATTGGTGTCCTACAGCTTGGGCGGAAATGCGAATGGGAAACAAGGCTACTACAATCCGGACTACAAGAACTTTGGTCCCCGTCTTGGCATCGCCTGGAACCCCAGCTTCCGGTCAGGAGTTTTTAACTCCATCTTCGGCGATCGCAAAACCACCGTCCGTCTTGGAGGTGCGATATTGTATGACCGCATCGCCGGAGGCGCCAGTTTCGGCTTGGATCAGAACACCTTCCTTTTTGATTCGCAGAATATCGTGAATTTTGGTGCCACGAGCCCCACTGTTGCCTTAGCTACCGACCCAAGGTTCCAAGGGTATAACACGTTTCCTGCGGGTTTCTTCCCCACCGCGCCGAGCGTTGCAGCTCCCAATACGCCAAACGTGGATGCCAATGGCAATCCGATCGGACTAGCGGAACTAGGCGGGTTTCCGGCGTTCTTCCAGTTTGATCGCAATGCGAAGACGCCTTACGCCGACCTGGTCAACGTCGGTATCCAGCGGGAATTGCCAGGAAACTTTCTTTTCGAGGCCAACTACGTACTTCGCCTGGGCAGACGTCTGCTCGCCGTCGGCGATGCCGCGACTACCACAAATTTCCTGGATACCACCTCTGGTCAGCTGCTCAAGTCCGCATTTGCCGGCCTCCAGCAACAGGTGGAAACCGGAGTTCCCATTGGCAATTTGACACCGCAGCCTTGGTTTGAAAACCAAATGGGCGGCACGGCCTTCTGCCAACTGAATTTTGGCGGCACCTGCACTCAGGTAGTGGGCTCTTTCCTAAACCAATTTGTGCAGAAGGGCGATCTCTCCAGCGTCGTTTTGTTGTTGGCGGAGAGTGGACTCTTGGCACCGAACGTGGGCCTCCCGGCTCAGACTGGCGCAAACGGCTACATTGGCAACTACGCCAGTTCCAACTACAACGGACTGCTGCTTACACTCCGCAAGCGCATTTCCCATGGTCTGCAGTTTGACTTCAATTACACCTATTCGCACTCGATCGACAACCTCTCGGACATCACCAACAACTACGTGACCTATACCGGCACCGGTGCCGGACTGGTATGTGATTTGCAAAACCTCAGGACATGCCGCGCTAGCTCTGACTTCGATGCACGTCATCTGATCAGTGTAAACTACGTCTACGACCTGCCCTTTGGTAACGGCCGCGAGTTCGGCCGCAACGCTCCCAAATGGCTGGACCTCTTTGTCGGCGGGTGGAGCTGGTCCGGTATCGTCTCCTACCGTACCGGTTATCCCTTCACTGTTCATTCGGGGGCATTCCCGACGGCTTTCACTCTAGATGCCCCGGCGCTGACCATCGGTCCGACTTCAGCGCTGCAGGGATCCATTCACACCGAGGGTGGCAACACACTGCAATTCTTCAAGAACGCCAACACCGCTCTCGACTCCCTCGCCTTTCCGCAAGGCGGAGATGTCGGCACGCGGAACAGCATTATAGGGCCCGGCTTTTTCAACATAGACATGGGCGTGAGCAAATCCTTCAAGATGCCCTGGTCCGAACGCCAGCGCCTTCGGCTTCGCATGGACAGTTTCAACGTCCTCAATCATCCGAGCTTCAACCCACCGGGTACAGTTGGGGGCACGAACGGCTCGGGAATTTCGGGTAACAACACCAGCCTGAGCGACACCAGCACCTTCGGCATCATCACGTCCACCTCGAGCGTTCCGCGCGTTCTGCAATTCGCGCTGCGCTACGAGTTCTAACTCTTCACAACCACTTACGCAAAAAAGGGAGGCCAGAATTGGCCTCCCGTTTTTTTCAAATCTTGCGAAATGGGGCTTGTAACCCTGCTTACGGAGCGAGTGCAACCCGCACTAAAAATTCTTCAGGTGTGCCAACCGGAATGGCGAGCCCAGGCTCTCGCGCAATTCGCGCCAGTGCTCTTCGGGAATGCTCAAAAATACTTCCACAATCTTCGGATCGAATTGTGTTCCCGCGCAGCGCCGTATTTCTTCTCGAGCGTGCGAAAGCGGTAAGGCCTTCCGGTACGGCCGGTCACTGATCATTGCGTCCATGGCATCGGCAATCGAAAAGATGCGGGCGCCGAGGGGAATCTGCTCTCCGCGCAAACACCGCGGATATCCGGTGCCGTCGAAGAACTCCTGGTGCGCCAACACGATTTCCGCGGCATCCCGCAGGAAGGGAATCCGCGTCAGCATGTTGTAGCCGATCTCGCAATGCGTCCGCATAATTTGCTTTTCGTCATTATCCAGCGGCCCCGGCTTCCGGAGGATGGAATCGGGAATAGCCATTTTGCCGATGTCGTGCAAGAACGCGGCGCGAGCTAGAATCGGCAGGTACAGCATCGGCACCGGCACAGCCTTTGCGATCGAAATCGTGAAGGCGGTCACCCGCTGGCAATGCCCCTCGGTTTCCGCGTCCTTTAAGTCCAGTGCGCTTCCCAGGGCCTCTAGCGTGTCGTCGTAAGACTGTTCCAGTTGCACGAAAGCAGTCTGCAGTTGCGCGGTCCGTTCTTCGACCTTTTGTTCCAGGTCGCGCTGGTAGTTTCGATTCTCCACTACCAGGCGGCGGTGCTGGATCGCCCGGCCAACGCCATGGAAAAGCTGATCCTTCTCAAAGGGCTTCAAAATGTAATCGTAAGCGCCGCGACGGATAGCCTCCAGCGCCGTCGAAATATCGTGTATCGCCGTGACCATAATCACGGGAACTTCCGGGTCGTGGCCGCGCATCCAATCCAGCAGTTTGATGCCGTCCATCTCCGGCATAATCATGTCGCTAAGTATCAGGTCCGGCGTTTCTTTGCGTACGCATTCTTGGGCTGCACGTCCGTTGCCCACCGCCGTGCAGTGGTAGCCCCGCGATTCCAACATGGTCGAAACAACCTCTCGGATCGCTTCCTCGTCATCCACAACCAGTATGTTTCCCAGGTCCACGTGACTGTTCTCCCAAGTAGCATTATACGGGACGTCACACCTACTTTTGGGTGAGCTTGCCTAGTCAGAAAATAGCGTGTTAGCGTCAATTTAGCGGGTTTGCACGCTTCCTCCAGGGAAGTGTTCAGGATTCTTTTCTCTTATTTATGTGCGAGTTGCTCTTGGGAGGGGCGCGGTGATTCCGAATCAAGGCCTCCAGGGAATCTCTTTCTTTGAAGCGACGGCGTGCCTCACCCTGCTGGTCCTTTTCATCCATCTCAAACGGGATAACTCCACCGCTTTCTATAAACTGTGGCTTTTTGGGTGGATTTCGCTCACGCTTTCGTCCTTTTCGGAGCTGGCTCTCACCTTTACTCCGAATCCCGCTCTACAGGTTGCCGCCGTCGGTGCTGGTGTCGCCGCGTTCTCCCTCTTTCTGGCCTCTATCCTTCAGCTGACCTTGGGAGAAAACCGGCTCTACATTCCGATGCTCTGGCTCGCCGGCGTGCTCACCCTCATTACCTGCTCCTACCAGCGCGGCCGCCTGCATCACGCGGAGGCCGCCTGGGAAGTCTCCATTCTGTCGAGTGTTTTGTGTTTGGCCTCTGCGTGGCTCCTGTGGCGAGCCCCGGCCGTCAGTCGCGGCCATGGCGCCAAACTGCTCGCTGGTGCCTTCACGCTTCTCGGACTCAACAACATCGACCGCCCGCAATGGACTGTCGAGGAACTGCATCTTATCCGCTTTGCCTTTGACCACTTCCTCAACGCCAGCCTGGGCATCGGTATGATTGTGCTTCTTCTCGAAGCTGCCCGCGTTCGCACCGTCGAACTCAGCGAAAAGATGCGCCAGTTCACCATGCTCACCGCCTCCAGCAGCCAGACGGTTTCCCTGCCAGAGTTGCTACAAAAAGTGCTGCACCAAATCCTTGGTAGCCTCAACACCGGCAACGGTTTGATCCGCTTGCTGGAAGGAAAAGGGGAAGCGTCCGAGTTTGTCATTCGCGCCTCTTTGGGATTCTCGGATGAATTCAGGAAGCAAAATGACCGCCTTTCCTTGCAAAATCCCTGGATTCAAGAAGCGCTGAAGGAAAACTACCGCGTCACGAGGTTCGACGAAGAACGGGATCTTAAAGTTCGTCGGAGCATGGCCGATGCGGGTCTTTCCCAGGTTGTCAGTGTTCCCATGCGTGGCAAGGCCTCCGTTGTTGGCATGCTGCACATCGGAGCGCGCGCCGGAAAGCGCTTCCAGGACGATGAAATCGCCTATCTCGTGAACGTCGCGAATTTTCTTGGCACCACGGTGGAAAATGTCAGTCTTTTCGAACAGGTAAAGACCGTTCAGCAGCAGTGGGTCTACACTTTCGATTCCATCGGCGACCCTATTCTCGTCCACGACAAAGAAGGCCGCATCGTCCGCAGCAATTTGCGCCTGGCAAATCTTTTGGGCAAGGATTGCACTGCTTTAGTCGGCCGTTCGGTGACCGATTTCTTCAGTCCACGCGAAGCACCGTTTCAGATCTGTCCCTACTGCGAAGAAATCTCCGGCGAAGCGGATCAGCCGGATCCCTGGCTACAGGGTTTTTTCCTGGCCTCCAATTCCATCTTTACCGATCCCGCGGGCCGTAAGTTGGGCACGATTCACGTGCTCAAAGACATCACCGAGCGCAAAAGAGCCGAAGAGAAATACCGCACTCTGGTCGCTAGCGTCCAGGAAGGTGTCTTCATCACCACGGTGCAAGGACGTTTTCTCGATTTCAACGACGCGTTCATGCGCATCACTGGCTACGCGGACCGCGACGAACTGATGCAAACGGAGATCCCGCAAGCCCTTTACGTGAACTCACAGGATCGCGACCGCCTCAAGCGGCTCCTCCACGAGCACGGTTCTGTAAACGATTTCGAATTTGAAATTCGCCGCAAGGACGGCGAGATCCGCACGGTCAGCGAATCTTCCACGGCCATACGCGATTCTACCGGTAACGTCACTGCCTACCAGGGTTTTCTCCTCGACGTCAGCGAGCGGCGCCGTGCCGAGCAGGAGATTCGCCGCCGCAATCGCGAGCTGGTCGTTCTTAACTCCATCGCGGAGACGCTGGCCTCTTCGCTTGACCTCTCGGACTCTGTGCAACGCACATTGCGTCAGATTCTCGAGCTCTTCGGACTGGACTCAGCCTCACTCTATCTCTTGGACCCCGACGGCAGTACCCTACGTCGCGTAACTTCCGTCGGACTCAAGTCTGAATATGCCAGAACTTTTTCTGTCGTCACGATTTCGCCCGAGTTTTTACAGCAAGTCCGCGCCGTTCGTGCGACGTTTCTCTCCGCCAATGGATTGCCGCTTCCACCCGCGGTTCGGGAGCTACAGAAAAAAGAGGGCATCGAATCCGCCTTTCTGGTTGTCCTGTGGTCCAAGGACAAAATGATTGGCGGTCTCGCGGTTGGCAGCCGCAGCCAGCGCGAATTCTCTGCGGCGGATAGCAGCCTGATGATTGCCGTCGGCAGTCAGGTCGCCAACGCGGTCGAACGCAGCCAACTGTACGCCGAAGCACGCCAGGCCTACGAGAATCTTCGTCGTGCGCAGGAACAGTTGCTTCACAGCGAGAAACTCGCCGCCGTCGGCCAGCTCATCTCCGGTGTCGCTCATGAGCTGAACAACCCGCTTACCGCGATCCTGGGCTACAGCCAACTCCTGACTTCCAACGGCCAACTGGGCGCCCAAGCCCTCGCGTATACTGAAAAACTCTACAAACAGGCGCAACGCACCCATCGCATTGTTCAAAATCTGCTGAGTTTCTCTCGCCAGCACAAGCCGGAACGCTCCGCGGTTCGCCTCAAGCAAATCATCGAAGACACTTTGGGCTTGCGCGACTACGACCTTCGCATGAGTCAGATCGATCTTCAGCTCGATCTCGCGGAAAATCTTCCGGAGGTCTCCGCCGACCCGCACCAGTTACAGCAGGTTTTTCTGAACCTCATCAATAACGCAGTGGACGCCATCCTTGAACAGGGCTCTGCGGGCAAAATCCGGGTGCACACTGGTGTCGAAGGCGATCAGGTCTTCATTGAATTTTCGGATTCCGGCCCCGGAGTGAAAGACGCCTCTCGTGTCTTCGATCCTTTCTACACCACAAAACCTGTCGGCAAGGGAACCGGACTTGGCCTCAGTATTTGTTACGGGATTATCACCGAGCATGGCGGCACCATTCGCGTTCAGAATCTGCCGCAAGGCGGTGCTTGCTTCCGGATTGAACTCCCGTTGCAGCCAAACGGAGCCAAGTCTCAGTCTGCCCCATCTTCGAAAGCGCCCGCTCCGCGCGGCGGGAAAATCCTGGTGGTCGATTCTCACGAGTCCGTTCTGGACGCGATCGCCGGCATTCTTCGCAAGAACGATTATGCCGTGGAGACGTCTAAATCTCTCCCGGACGCGCGCCGATTATTTGTGCTTCAGGATTTTGATCTAGTCGTGGCGGACTGGCGACTGGTCGCCGAGGAGCACAAGTGGACATCCTCGGACACCAACGGAAAAGACGCACTTGGCCTGGGCTCCCGTATCCTGTGGATGAGCACCATCAGTCCTGACAATCAAGGAAGGCTAACCCTTCCCGTTCCGTCGGGAGGCGTCTTGCAGAAGCCATTTCGTGCAGAGGATTTGCTCGCGGCGGTGGAATCTAAATTACCGGCAGTCGCTAGCCCGGTAGAGCGCTAACAGTGCGATAACCGAATGCGGCATCAGAATGGGAAAAGAGAAGCAGCACACTCACTCTAGCCCAGCAGTCGCCCTCTCCACGGCGGCGCCGGTGGCTTGCTCCAGCGCGATCGTGATGCGACCCGCCATCTCAGACAACTTCCCGAATTCCCTCTGCGGCGTCTGACCAAACTTCAATCGGAATCGCATGTAACCGCACAGCAGCTCGAATCGGATACTGAGCTTCATGCGTTCAAATTCTTCCATCGGCATAAGTTGTGGAGACATCAGCGCCAGCGTTCGCGAAGCAGCCAGCAGGCACTCGAATTCGTTTTGCAGGGCCTGCAGGTACAACAGGCTAATTTGTTTTCGCTGCGCTGCCAACCGGGCAGCAAGCTCCGGTCGCCCTATTCTCTCTAAGAACTCCGCGTCTTCCGGCCGCAGCGATTGCAATATCGGAGAAAGGTGCGATGTATGCGTTGCGCTCGAAAGAACCGCTAGCATGTCTTCCACCGACAACGCAGTTCTCCGGCGTGGTCTGCCCGCCCAAACCAGCACGACGAGCAGCCAAAGCACAAATAAAAGCAAAATTAGTCCGCCGGAACTCAATGCCGTTTATCCCTTAAGGTGGAGAGACGATTCAACCGTTCGTTCAACGACGTTAACCTTCGATTCAATTACCTCGAAACCCCTCGTATATGAATCCTTCGTTATTTCAGGTTCGGTCATTACCGGCTGCCCCCGCAGCCTCGGCAACGATGCTATAACTGCGAGCCGCTTTCGTCCAAATGAATAATGTTGCCAGGAAGGTCATGATGTCCAGGAAATTCCAAAAATTCCCACGCGTCTGCAGATATCGTTCGAAGATCGAAAATCAATCACGAAAAAACTGGAGTATAGACAGAATCCCAGCGCCAATTGACGATCCGGTACCTTGGCCTCCAGGCCGTAGTAACGCAAAAACAGAAACACGCAGACAATCACTATTGCCAGCGAGAGTTCAACCCCGCGGTCGGCGTCCATCGCACGGTCATAAAAGCCCCGCCGGGAGAGCAGTATGCACGCGAAGGAGACGGCGATTCCGACCGCAAGTAGAATTTCGAGACCAGCCCCCAAACTCCAGAGTGCGCCGAAAGCAGTCTGCGCGTAACCTCCCAAACTGCCAGCGTACGAATCAACACGACGACTCCCTGGCTCCCCCACGCCAAATCCCATGCTGCATAGCTGAAAAATCCCCACTGACGGTAGGCTCCGAACGCCAACGCGCTCTGCGCAATTATGGAAAGAACATAGAGAGAGAAGAGGGGGTGAGTGTGGTACATCTTTCTGCGAACGACCGAGATCAGCAGAACACATTCGAGCGCAGTTGTGGCAGCCCATGCCAGATTACGCAGAAGTATGGGCTCAGCCATTTCGGCTAAATCCATCACAATATATAACTCGATAGTAAATAAAACGGCTAACAGACCAACCGTTGTGGTTCCCGATTGCAGGGCGTCTCAGGCAAGTTCCCCGGTGTACGTAACGAGATACTTCCCGGTCGCTTTCGGCTTGGGCGGTGGGGGAAGTGGAATTCCATCAGCAGACAATGTCCCCGTTGGTTTCGGCTTTGGTGGCGGTGGCAGGGGAATTCCATCTGCCCGCCGGTTCGGTCCATGCAACCCCGGTTGAGCCGTCGAGTGATTGACGTTGCTGGTGATGGCCGCTACGATAACGGGTACTGACAACGCCAGGCTGAATACTAAGTTTCGATTTTTCATGCGACTGCCTCCTTCCGCCAACTTCGCAGAAAGGAGTGCAGATGCAGCATTTCGCGGGAAAAAGTTCTGGTTGCGGAACGCTCGACATCAAAACCGCGGAAGACGGAGCCGCATGCTCGATCATCTGCGCATTCACCAGCAGATTATTTATGACTTGACCGTCCGCCATCTGGAGCCCTTAAGCGGGTCCTTTGAGCGCCTGGCTTACTTAGCGGCTTTACGCGACGTTGCTACCGGTGAGTACTCTCATCCATACCTCTGCGCCATCTACAATCCCGGAACGGTGCACGAAGTCATTTTCAAATGCCACGAAGAGTTATTCGAACGGCTGCTGGAGTCCACACTCGCGGAGCAACAAGAGGATCTGCTCAAATTTCTCGAAAGGCTGCCCGGCGAGACGCACGGCAGAGTTCAATATTGCCTGCAGAATTCCGAATCGTGGATTCCGCTTCAGGCGCCCGACTATCTCAAGCAATTGTTCCGCTCCAATCAGACTGTCCTGGCTGAGTTGTTTCTCAAACGGAAGCCTACGGCTGGCTTAGATGGCTGACCACTCCGATTACCCGCCCGATGATTTCCGCTTCGTGTGGTGTTCGCCATTCTTCCGGGAGGCAACGCGACAGCGGATGAGGCTGCATGATGAGCCGCGACTTGTGTTTGACGAACCAACCGCAGCGGAAGCCTTCGCGTAATTCCACGAAGTACAACGGCCCTTCGTATTCATTCTGCCACTCGCTGTCTTGCACGCTCCGCGAATGAGTGTCGATTAGCACCGTGCTTCCGGGGCGTAGAATTGGAGTCATTCTCCGGTCGGTCAGTCCAATGTTGCCGCAGCGATATTTCCCCTTGTCTCGTGGCCCTGCTGGTAGAAACATTTCCAGAGTTTGAGGTACCTCGCGCAGAAGTCCCGTGGCTCCCAATTCCTGGGACTTGGTCTGTATCGGGCGCAGGGGTTGGCAAAGGGGTGTCGCTCAGATTCGTTTTTGTGCGGGGAAAAGCAATCCGTCCTGAAGGGTCTGTTGTAACGGTGCCTCGTACCAACTGCTGGGCATCCGTACAGGTCTTCAATCGGGCACCGAGAGGTTCCCCTTGCTTGTTTGCCGCCCTTCGACGTGAAACTCTCAGAAGGGACGGTCCCCAGCCGGCCATCCGTGAGGGTTTGTGTCCGTATACGATTGTCATGTCCGCGACGTTATGAGCTCGACGCTCATAACCGTGGAGCCGAGCACCCAGCTTCTGGATGCCGCTCTCGCTTTGCGTTCGAACTCCATACGCCACCTACCCGTCGCGGAAGGTGACAAATTGGTTGGTTTGATCTCCGACCGCGATATCCAAAGGTCCGCGCCCTCGAGGCTCATTCCGATCACCGAGGAAGGGTATAACGCCGTATTCGAGCGCAATACCGTGGACCGCATCATGACCCGCGATCCAGTGTGCATCTCCCCGGACGCAGTTCTGGCGGACGCCATCGTGCTCATGCAGCAGTCCCGATGCGGCTGTTTGCCGGTCGTGGATCAAGAGGCGTTGGTGGGCATTATTACCCGCGGAGATCTACTGGATGCGTTACACCGCATCCTGACCGGTAAGGGCGTTGCCCGGCTGGTTGAGACGACGTGACCCCGACAACCTGTGGCGCAGCCAACTCTTCTGCATCTCGCGCGGTTCGCGAGATGATTCCTGGCTGTGCTCTTGGGCTCGCCGCTACCTATGTCTGCTATTCTGTGAATTCATGGATTTTCTAACCGGTCGGTCTAAATTTTTCGCGTTCCTGGTCCTGTTGTCCGGGCTTGGTTTCGGGCCCCAAACTCTGCCTGCGCAGCAGGCTGCGCCGCCACCACCGGCTGCCTCCGCTCCGGCGGGGAACAAGGACTTCCTGAAGGCCGCCGACGAAGTTCTCGCGGACATGAGCCAGATCACCGGATGGAAGCTCAAGACTCCGTTGAAAAAGTCCCTGCGTTCACGTGAAGAAATTCGCGCCTACGTGATCCGCCAAATGGACGACGAGAAAGATGCCACAGCCCGCTACGCTTCCCGGCGCAGCGCCGAGGCATTTGGCTTGATTCCCAAGGGCTTCGACCTCGACGATTTTCTGGTGAACCTGCTGACGGAACAGATCGCAGGCCTTTACGATCCCAAAGCCCACGAGTTTTACATCGCCGCATGGATTCCTGCCGAAGATCAGCGAATGGTCATGGCCCACGAACTGACACATGCGCTCGAAGATCAGTACTTTCCAGTGGAAGATTGGGTGAAAGCCGCCAAGCCCAACGATGACGCGGAGCTGGCTCGCGAATCCGTTCTCGAAGGCAGCGCTATGGCGGCCATGCTGGAATATATGCTGCGCGACAAAAACCTTAGTCTGCGCGATCTTCCCGACATTGACCCTTCCGCCTTTGTCGGCGACATGGC
>Ga0070765_100000537_pt1 | contig 22874 bp, 15 predicted proteins | sample HubBroMetageWFT5_FD_71516 | JGI IMG/M metagenome (GOLD analysis project Ga0070765, IMG submission 71516) | Warmed and freeze-thawed soil microbial communities from the Hubbard Brook experimental Forest, New Hampshire - Hubbard Brook CCASE Soil... | ecosystem: Environmental > Terrestrial > Soil... | reverse complement strand
AGCGGCACAAGCGTCATGTCGCAAAGCGATCTACGCCTGCACTTCGGCCTCGGAAAAGCTCAAAAAGTAGATTTAATCGAAGTGAAGTGGCCGACCACCCAGAAGATGGAACGGTTCACCGAAGTGATTGCCAACCAGATACTCACCATACGCGAAGGCAGCGGCATCGTCGCGGCTGTCAAACCCAAAGCCAAATAGGCAAATCAAATAAGCAAAACCAAACGGTTTGCTCCGGCTTTTCTAACGGGGCGGATTTGCTGACGGCTGGTCCTTTAAAATAATCAAAAATTGCCGGAGTTCCCGCCGCTGCCGTTCAAGGTCGGCAGCCTCAGTTTTCTCGGCTCGCTCATACGCTCGAAATTCCTGTTGCGCCTTTGCTTTCTCGCCCGTTCGTTGATAAGCCAGACCGAGCTGGCGGTGGGCTTCGCCAAGGTCCGGATTTATTTCAATCGCGCTCTTGTAGTCGCGAATAGCCCGTTCGAAATTACCTCGCGCAAAATGCAAAATCCCCAGCTGAAGGTACGCTTCGTCGAGCTTGGGATCGATAGTCACGGCTTTCTCCAGCAAAACTTCAGCCTGATTCCAATCCGCCGGATTTTCAGACCCCTTTTCGCGCTTCCAGACGCTCACCGCATAGTAGTAATTGGCCAGCGCATTCCCAGGCTGCTCTTGCACAAACCGCGCCAGTTTCTGTTCGCTGCAAGGCAGCGGCGTGGGAGACGTCATTTCAATCTTGCCGAGGAAGAGATACGGAGCTGGGTCGGCCGGTTGCAAGTCAGACGCATCGCATAGGCGCCCGGTCGCTTCTTCCCACGAGCCGCCCGAGTAGAGAGCCGCGCCGAGTCCCGTCAGCATTCTTGCAGATTTCGGATGCGCGGTGGACCCGCGCTTAAAAACTTCTGCTGCCGGCTCCGCCGCCTTATGGAGCAGCAACTCTGTGCCCCATTCGAAATAATTCTGCTCACTGGGGTCCATGCGGGCAGCGCGTTCGTACTCGCGAACCGCTTCGAGAGGGTCGTTTAATCGCTCATTAAGTTCGCCCAACAGGCGATGTCCTTCCGCATTGTCTGCTATCACAAGTGCTTTTCGGACTTGCTCGCGAGCTCCCGCGAAGTCGCCCCTGACCCTGTAAGCCAAAGCCATTTCGTATTGCACGCCGGAACTGCCTGTGGAAGGGGTCTCCGGTTCGCTGGATTTCAACGCTTGAGTTTCCTTGGCAAGTGATTCGCTGGTTTTCGAACTAGCTACGGACCCATGCAAACCGAGATTGCTCCAATCGGTTACACCCGCCACAGTAAAGTTCGGGTCATCCTTGAACTCCATGGCTGACGGCGACGCCGCGGAAGATTCGAACTTTCCCGATCCGACCGTATGGAGGACCACATCGACATGCTTTTTGTCTCCAGGCGACAATAGCAAAGCATCTCCGACAGAATCGATCCATCCAGATTTTTCAACTCGCACGGTGTACGTGCCGCCGTGATCGGAGGAGAGGACGAAAGTCCCGGCCGCATTCGTTTTCGTTTCTACGATCGTAGAGTTGCCATTTTTAAGAAGCACAGTCGCGCAGGCGACAGGCTTTCCGGCGGTGTCCCGAATAGTGCCTTCGACAGTAACAGGAAAGCGCGGAGAAGGATTTTGCTCGAAAGCTGCCGCGTTCAGCAAACTCATCAAGGTGGCAACCAGTATGGCGAGAGCCCCACTTCTTCGATTCTGTGTTCTTCGAGAAGGGCGCCGCAATTTGTGCCAGCAATTTATCATTTCGACTGAATTCTTTTCTATGCGCGCAAATTCACGCGTGTTTTTCAAACTTCGATATATTCTATCTCTCGCGACAGTCACGAAGGACGAATCCTGGCCGCCCACCCGCCCCCGGGCGCCAACTTGATCTTTAATTTCGTGGTTTTACTAACCTGAATTTTCACTCGCTTATAATCGCTCGCGTACCTGTCAGCATTCACGCCGTCCTCGTACGCGTCCAGCCAGAAGTTGCCTTCCGGTAAGAAAGAGAAATCCACTTCCAGTTCGCGTCCCGTCCAGTCGGACATCGCCCCGAGATACCAGTCTCTTGCATTTCTTCGCGCCAAAAGGACGTACTCGGCGATGCGCGCATCCAGAACCTTGGTTTCGTCCCAAGTCGTCGGGACTGCCGCAAGAAATTCCATTGCCTCGGGTTCGCGCAAGTAATTCGACGGGCTGTCCGACAACATCTGCAAAGGGCTCTCGAAGACCACATACATCGCAAGCTGCTGGCAGCGAGTTCCCAAAGCCATTGGCTGCTGGAAAATGGGAGCAAATGTGGCTTTAGTCGCGTTCCGCATTGCCCCTGGTGTGTAATCCATAGGTCCGAGAAACATTCTTGTAAAAGGCAGCGTGACGTTGTGTTTCGGTTCGGAGTCTGCGCTCCACTTGCTCCACTCCATCCCGCGGACTCCTTCTCCGCTGATCATGTTCGGCCATGTGCGAGTCATGGTGATTTGTTTCTGCCCACCGTGAAAATCGACCAGCATTTTGCGCTTGGCTGTTTCGCGGCTGACCTGGTGGTAAAAGTTGATCAACAGTTGGTCGTCGCGTTGCATGAAGTCGACTTTAATCCCCTTGATGCCCCACTTTGCGTACTGATCGAGCGCGGGAATGAGTTGATCGTCGAGCGACTTCCAAACCACCCAAAGAATAATGCCCACGTTTTTTTCCTTGGCGTAGGCAGTCAGCTCTTCCATATTTATTTCAGGAACGATTTCCAGCACGTTTCCGAGCTTGTACCACCCTTCGTCCAAAATGATGTATGGCAGGCCGTATTTCGCGGCAAAGTCAATGTAGTACTTGTAGGTCTGGGTGTTGACTCCAGATTTGAAATCCACCCCGTAGATATTCGTGTCGTTCCACCAGTCCCAGGCCACTTTGCCTGGCTTAATCCATGACGTGTCCTGCAACTGCGATGGCTTCGCCAAAAGCCACACTAGTTGATTCGTGAGCAGGTCTCCGTCCTTTTCTACGATGCCCAACAGTCGCCATGGAAAGGTTCGCGTGCCAATAGTCGCGGCGATGTAGTCGCCGGCCTCGATGACTCTGAAATCGCGGTCTCCTTCCAGCTTTGCTTTTAGAGGGTATGGGGGAAAACTCCCTGAAAGGGCAGGTCCGCCTGTGCCGCGCAGCCACATTCCTGGATAATCTTCCACGTCTGATTCCGCTATGGCTACTTTAGCGCCGCCACCAGCATCCACCACGGCAGGCATGGTTCCAATGAACGCAGGAGCGATCTCACTCAAATGCTGTGGCACATACTTTCGCTCGTTGTGCGAAAACATGCTGTCTTCCTGAGGGTAAAAGGCGATGGGATCTCTCGGGAAATTGAACTTCACTTCTTCGCCGTATATTTTCACCTGCGGTTGAGGAAGCGAGGTTTCAAAACGGTAGGCTGTCCCTTCGTTGTAGGCGCGGAAAACCAGCGCGTAGTTGCCCTCCATCTCGAGGCGCAGTTCGTTGTAGCTCTCGCGAATCTTCTCGAATTTCTGATGGACCTGCGGTTCGATCACCCGATTGTGACTGCTTTCCTTCGCCGCTGTGACCTTCGACTCCAGCCCTAGCTTTTTGTGGTCGACGTCCAAAGAGAGCGTGCAATCCTGCAAGAGCGCGCTACCTTTTAGGAGCACGTCATACCGGATGCGATTGGCAGTGCGGATTCTAACTTCGATTCTGCCGTCGGGCGATTTCAAGTCGTAACTCGATTGCGCGGCGGCGTGCCCAGCCAGCAGGAACGCGGGAACGATCCATCGCAGCGTGTTTTTCCGCAGTCTGCTCATAAATCCCTTCCTGTTGGAATCGGCGGCCAGGTCCCGACTGGCCCATTTTCCGCCGCGTCATAATTATCCCAAACGCTGGCGCCCGCATTCTACACCTGTGACAAGCGCTTGCCGCAAGCCACCATCTCGTATAGACCGACAGCCTCGCGAGAGCCAACTCGTCAACAAGTTCAAGGATCTAGTCCACACGTGGGAGCGACGTACTTAGCAGGAGCCTCTTGCTTGGTTCTCCAGCCAGTATCTCTAGTGATCATGATTCTGGCCGGAGGCACTTCTTTTGAATGGCATTTTCTGGTAGAAAAATGATGGCACTGCACACCCGTCTACCGATTGGTATCCTTCTTTCACATCTCGGATGGATCTCGGCTTAGACCAAAGCGTAGAACAGATTGATGACACGACGGTCGACTATCGTTGAGCGGTTTCGTGGCCGGTTTGGCGGGGACCCACGCGTATATCGCGCTCCCGGGCGCGTCAACCTGATCGGAGAACACACCGATTACAACGAGGGCTTCGCGATGCCAGCGGCCATCGAGTTTTATTGCTGGGTCGCCGTCGGCGCCAGAGAGGATCGCAAGCTCAATATCTACTCGGAGGAGTTTTCAGCCGCGGCGGACGCGGATTTGTCTTCCATGGCGCGGCAGCCTTCCAAAACATGGAGCGACTATCCCATCGGCGTGGCACTGCAACTCGAACAAGCTGGTTTTCGGCTTCACGGAGCGAATCTTCTTATTGAAAGTGAAGTTCCCATTGGCGCGGGCCTTAGCTCTTCCGCTGCGATTGAGGTGGCGACCGCGCTTGCTCTCGCTGATCAGTCTGGCTGGTCCCCGGAGCACCTTCAATTGGCGCTGCTCTGCCAAAGAGCGGAAAATGAATTCGTCGGCGCGCGTGTCGGGATCATGGACCAATTCGTTTCCCTATTTGGCCAAAAGGACCACGCGCTGATGCTCGACTGCCGCGCGCTGAGCTTTGAGTCTCTCTTGATTCCCGATTCCGTCAAACTGGTGATCAGCAACACCATGGTCAAGCACGAACTGGCCTCCAGCGAATACAATCGCCGGCGCGCGGATTGCGAAGAAGCCGTCCGCCGACTTGCGGAATTTTTGCCGGGGATTCGCGCTCTACGAGACGTAAGCGCCGAGCAGCTTGAACGGTATCGCAGCATGATCTCTGAAGTCACATACAAGCGCGCGCTGCATGTTGTCGGTGAGAACGCGCGCGTGCTCGACAGCGCGGAGGCGCTCCGCTCCGGCGATATCGCGCGGTTCGGAATGCGCATGGCCGAATCCCATCGCAGCCTCCGAGATTTGTACGAAGTGAGCTGTAAAGAACTGGACCTGATGGTTGACCTGGCGTACCAACAAAGAGGAGTTTTTGGCGCGCGCATGACCGGCGGTGGCTTCGGCGGCGCTACCATCAATCTTGTGGATGCACGCTACGCGGGAGAATTTAAGGAAAAAATGGCCAAGTCCTATCAGAGAGAGACAGGTCTTGTGCCTCAGATCTACATTTGCAAACCGGCCGAGGGGGCGGCCCCGTTTCCAGCTTCTGATCTTTGACGCTATCTAACCGTAGCCAATCGTTCATGCGAGCGGCGCTCCCTGCGTTCGCTTGCCACTTCTACACGACTTCAGGAGCACTAGCAGCGATTTCGAAACTCACCTGCTGTGCGCCCAGCACGGGATGTATTGCCGTGAGCCGCACCCTTCCCGGTTGTTCTTTGGCGCGAATCCAGATGGCGCCCGTGCCGCCAATTAGCGCAAAGGGATTATCACCAATAATCTCCGCGGGCCCTTCCAGATCGAGCTTGATGGCATCGTTTGCAAAGGGCCGTATGGCGCCAAATTCGTCAGTGACGCGCAAAACGACACGAGTTGTGTCAGCTCCATCCGCGTTGAGGTGCGCGTCGTCCGGCAACAGTGAAAACTTCTGGTCGACACCCCTGCCAGACATAGTCTTAACAATCGCCTGCTTGCCGCCGATATAGCCTTCGATACGGAGGTCTCCCCAGTTGCCAACGGCCCGGCTCAAATTGGCGGAAAACGGGGCATAGCGAAGGTGGGCGAATTCGGTTTTGTTTGGATCGGCTTCCGCCACCAGATTGCCAGCAATATAAAACTTCAGGTGGTCGCAGTTCGAGCAGACAACTGCTTTGGTGAATCCGATCGATTCATCGCCGCGCGCCCAATGGAACGCGGGCTCGAGGACTACTTCGTCCGAAGGATCACACTGCGACTTGTAGAAGCCTGCCGCGGGCTTTGGCTCGCGAAAAATGTCGGTCACCCCGTGATAGCAGATCCGGTCGCCGCTGCCAAAGTCGCCGTGAGTGTTGTAGTCAAAAGCGCACCAGCCGATGCCGCCGGCGTACTGCGGATCGGAAGCGAGCTGGTCGTGGATGCGCGCATGACGCATGGCATGCTCGGTCAGGCGCTCGACTTGATCGATGGTCTTCGTGGGATATGTGTGACCCACGAATTCCGTGTTGAGATAGCGGGAATGATTCGGCTTCTGCAAAGGGAATCCGAAATCGTTCATTGTGAAAACGTCTTCCAGAAATTCGGAGGATTGGAAATAGCGGATCCCTCCCGTTTGGCGCGTAGGATCGAGACGGCGGGCTAACGCGTTGGTGCGCGCGTAGAAATCATGGTCGTCTCTCGATTCGTTGATGCGCACTCCCCACAAAATAACGCTGGGATGATTCCAGTCGCGGCGGATCATGCGGGAGACGTTATCGATGGAGACCAGCTTCCATGATTCATCGCCGATGTGCTGCCAGCCGGGAATTTCTTCCAGAACAAGCAGTCCCTGTTCGTCGCAGGCATCGAGGAAATGACGGGATTGAGGATAGTGTGAAGTACGGACGATGTTGCATTTCAGGTTCCTGCGCAAGATTCGCGCGTCGCTGCGCTGGGCGCGGCCGGGCATCGCCTGGCCTACGAACGGAAAAGTTTGATGACGGTCGAGGCCGCGCAACTTGATCACTTTGCCGTTCAACTCGAACCCATGATCCGTGAACTGTGCCTCCCGAAAGCCTAACGCGCGGCTATCTAGGTCGACTAGCTCGGATCCTTTCATCACACGTACGTGGACGGAATAAAGATTCGGATGCTCGAGATCCCACAGTTTGATGCCTGTGAGGTTGTCGAAGTGTACGGTGTGCGCCATTGGATCGGGTGCGGCTTCCGACGCCGGAACACGTTGCGACGCTTTGGCCACCACGCGATCGCCGTCGCGGAGATCAACTTCCAGTGTGAGCGTTTCGCGCGACGCTTCCATATGCCGAAGGTAGCAGTCCACATCCAAGCCGGGATGTTCGCTGAGCGCAGCTTTGGTCTTCGCAAAAACATTTTCAATAAACGTCGTTGGGACGATGCGCAGCCAGACTTCGCGGTAGATTCCTCCAAAAGTGAGGTAGTCGATTTGATGGCCAAACGGGGGGATGTCTGGCCGCTCCGTCGAGTCCACATCGACTGCGAGCAGATTCTCCCCGCCAAAGTCGATGTGCGGTGTCAGATCGAAAGAAAATGGCGTGTAGCCGCCCTTGTACTCGCCCAGCCGCACACCGTTGATCCAAACGGTTGAGGCGGTCATGACACCTTCGAAGTCGACGAAAACGCGCTTGCCGCGCGCCTCCGCAGGCAGCCGAAAATGCCGCCGGTAAATCGAGACAAACTCATATTGCTTGTCATCAAAGCTGTGCCAGGGCAGCCGAACATTCGTGTGCGGGATAACGACGTGATCAAACGCAGAGTCGTCGAACTCTCGCGCGTGCGCTCCTTCGACGAAGGCCCGGTTGTAACGCCATTTCCGATTGATGGGAAAAACCATCCGGCCCTCGGCGTTGGGGGACGCGGGCACGGAATTGCTAGCAAGCAGTCTTGGCGCAACAGTGGTCCCCGCAATGACAGCGCTCGTTGTCTTCAAAAAATCTCGTCGGTCCATAGCGTTAAGCCTTCCTTTTCGATACGCGCTCGTTAAAGAGCGCCGCACGAAGTTTGCGCCGCGCATCTTATCAGCTTTGAGCCCAATCTTTGGCGATTCTTCCTCGCATTGCAAGATTGCGCTCTGGCGCGCAAAAACTTCTTATGGAAATAAGATTGCCGAACGTGCGCCAAGTCGAGTCATCCACACATTGCAAGAAGGGAAGCATTGCTGAGGGAAAGCCTGAGTCCAAAAACGTTTGGATTTCTCGATCCGATTAGGATTCCTTGTGTTGATGCTTGAGTCCGTCGCGGTTGTTTGCAAGGTTAAGCGAGCATAGACTACAACCAAGTTTGCGAGGTCGCCATTGCTTCCCTCCGGCAAGTTTTCCAGATTTGCCCTCGCAGTCGCGGCCGCGCTGGCCGCACTCCTGATCTTCGTTGTCGAAGGAATCCCCTCGCCAGCAGCAAGCCTCCTGTATTCCGATCTCTTGCAAACCGCGATCGTGCTATGGGCCGCCTGTTGCGCGCTGCGTATCGCCCTGGGTTCGTTGGACTACTTGCGCCAGCTCTGGATGCTTTTGAGTGTTGCGCTCTTTATGGCCGCGGCCGCACAGGCGCTGGAAACGTACTATCAGAACATTTCGCACCTCCCGGCAGCCGCACCCTGGCCGTCTGACATTCTGTTCATTCTGTGCGTGATGCCTTGCGTGATGATGCTTTTGCCAAGGCCGTCGGGAGAATCCGGCAGGATCGACTGGCAGCAGGTTTTGGATTTTATTCAGGTTGTAGTGATAGGGCTCACCGCATATCTATATTTTTTTTACGTTCCTTACCGTTGGGAAGCCGAAGGGCCAAAGATGGTTCTGAAGGTTCTGCAGCTGCAAACGTTTCGCGACGCTGCGCTTGGCGCAGCGTTTGCGATTTGGGCTGCAAGGGTTTCAGAACCAGCAGTGCGAGCATTCTTTGGCAGAATGTCTTTTTTTTTCGTCTTAGCCAGCGCTTCCGAGTTAGCTTATTTCTTCAGCTCGCGTCCAACTTCAGGCAGAGCAGGCTGGAACGACCTCGTATGGTGCGCGCCCTATTTGTCTGCGGTGGTAGTCGCCGCTACTTGGAAGCGTAAAGATGAGCTCGTTCCGGCTGCGGTGGCGCGGGCGCCGCGCCCCGCAGGGCTTTCGCATCTTTTCCCAATCGGTATACCACTGCTGGTCCTCATTATGGGTCGGCGGATCGCTACAGAGGAGATCACGATCGCGTGGTTTGCCGTTGCCGCTTCGTTTGTTGTTTTTGCGACACGCCTTATTCTAACCAGTGAGAAGCAGCGGCGGATGGCGGACGATCTGCTTAGAACAGAGAAGGACCTGCTGCGATCGGAAAGCATGTTTTCTAGTGCCTTCCGTCTGAGCCCCGACCCCGTTGGCATAAGCATTGTCCCAGAAGGCCGTTTTGTGGAAGTCAATGACAGTTTTACCCGCTTTACCGGTCACACGCGCGAAGAGACACTTGGGAAAACTCCCGATGAAATGCGTCTCTGGATTGACGTTTCACATCGAGCAAAGGTTATGGCCAAGCTACGAGAAGAGGGGGAAGTTCGGGAAGAAGAATTTCGTTGCCGAATGAAGTCTGGGGAGATCCGAATCGGTCAGTTCTCAGGAACTCTGATTGAGCTGGATGGGCGGCTCCATGCACTGGTCGTGGTTCGCGACATTACTGCACGGAAGCGGGCGGAAGAGGCGCTGCGCAGCAGCGAGGAGAAATTTCGAACTGTTGTGGAAAGCTTACATGTTGGCATCGTGCTGCTGGGACCGGGAGCGGAAATTCTATTCGCGAATCAAGCAGCCCAGCAGATGTTCGATATGCCGATCAAAGACGTGCTCGGGAAGAATTCCTCGGAACTTGGCTTGGTTGCAGTTTACGAAGACGGAACGGAAATGCCCTTCTCAATGCGTCCGGGTCCTCGAGCTTTGGCGACAGGGGAGGCAGTCCGCAACGAGGTCATGGGCTGGCGGCGCCGAGACTCGAATGAAGTGCTGTGGATCCTTGGGGAGGTCGTCCCGCTGTTCGCCGAGAATGGGCAGGTGGACCAATTGGTTTCATCGTTTAGCGACATTACCAAACGGAAGCAGGCAGAAGAGGCGCTGCACCAGTTGTCAACGCGCCTGCTGCAGCTGCAGGACGAAGAGCGGCGTCGCCTGGGGCGGGAACTGCACGACAGTCTGGCGCAGAGTGTGCTGGCGGTGAATCTGAATCTCGCGCAGGTCGCGCGCGCCGGAGTTCCTCTCGACGAAAGATCGCTACGTGCGATATCCGAGGCCCGCCGTGTGCTCCAAGAAATGTCGCGGGAAATTCGCACACTCTCGTACCTGTTGCACCCACCGGTGCTGGATGAGCTCGGCCTGACGTCAGCGATAAAGGAGTATGCCAAGGGATTTAGTGAGAGGAGCGGGATCGAATTGGAGGTCGACCTTCAGGCGGGCTTTGGTAGGCTGAGCCAAGAGGCGGAGACGGCCCTCTTCCGGATTGTGCAGGAAAGCCTGTCGAACATCCAGCGGCATTCTGGCAGCCAGACGGCCAAGATTCGCTTACGCGGGGATGCAACTCGCGTCGAACTGGAAGTGAGCGATCGAGGTTGCGGAATGGATCTGGCGGCGGTAGAGCGGGGCAGGAGCGCGCGAACTCGCCTGGGCGTGGGGATACTTGGTATGCGAGAACGGATGACACAACTCGGAGGAAAACTCGAAGTGGAATCCAAGTCGTCGGGGACCACAGTGCGGGCTGCCATTCCTTTGATGGTCGAGGTTTCTAATGCCCCTTCGCATTCTCGTGGCGGATGACCATCAGGTCGTACGAACCGGGCTCCGCACTCTTCTGGAGACCGAGCGCGGGTGGCAAGTGTGCGCCGAAGCCGCCAATGGCCGGGAAGCTGTGGAGAAGGCGGGAGAACTGACGCCGGATGTGGCGGTACTCGACATTGGGATGCCTCTGCTAAACGGGGTGGAAGCCACGCGGCAAATCCGCAAGCTATCTCCGAAAACGGAGGTGTTGATTTTGACTATGCACGACTCGGAAGTGCTGATCCAAGAGGTTCTCGAGGCCGGAGCGCGAGGATATATTCTAAAAGATGATGCCGATCGCAATTTAATTGCGGCGGTTGACGCCCTCCGCCAGCACAAGCCGTACTTATCCTCGCGTGTATCCGACGTATTCTCCAAGACCGTCCTGTCGCCTGGCGACGATTCCACGTCGGACCGGAGACGCCTGACACCGCGAGAGCGGGAAATCCTACAGCTTCTTGCAGAAGGAAAAAGCAACAAGGAAATCGCCGGTTTCCTTAACATAAGTGTGAAAACCGCCGAGACACATCGCGCGAACATCATGCTCAAGCTTAATTTTCATTCCATCACCGAACTTGTCCGCTACGCGGTTCGCAATAAGATCATCCAAGGCTAACCGCACCTGCCCGAATCTACAGCTAATCCCCTAGGGAATCAGCCGAATTTTGTTTCACCTTGGAACAATGCACACTACGCTCCAGATTTTTGAGCACCTAGTGCTCAGCAGGAGTGTGCAATGGACTCCAGTAATCGCCGCATCCGAGTCTTGGTCGCTGACGATTCGCCAACTGCTCTACTTTCGGTTTGCAGGTATCTTGAGTTCGAGGGGAAGTTCGAAGTCCTCGGAACCGCCGCCGACGGCCTGGATCTCCTGGACAAGGCAAAACGCTTCCGCCCCGACCTGGTGCTCACCGATTTGAGCATGCCTCGAATCAGCGGCCTCGCGGCGACGATGGAACTGCGAAGGTCATTTCCTGAGCTTCGCATTCTTATCTTCACAGAATTGAACGGTCTTTCACTTCGTGATGAGTGCTTGCGGTGTGGCGCTGATGGCTTTGTGGAAAAGAGCCAAATGCCCGAAAAACTTATGGAGGAGGTTCATAGGCTCTTCCCGAGGAATCCGTAGCTGGATGGGCCACGAACGATTCTTTCCAACGAAGATGTCTTTCGAACGGCTTTTGGCGCCGGGCAACACGGATCACAGCTAAGCCGAAAATGGGGTGATTTACTCCCGCCGCGCAGGCAGCTGGAAGGATAAGCAGAACAAAATCATGTTATCGCCTTTATATCGAATTCTACTCATTGAGGATGATTCCGCATCTGCTCAAAGCATCTGGGACATGTTGAAGGGCAGCCCAGATTGCACATTCCAAATGGTGTGTGCGAAATCATTGCAGACAGGATTGCCGAAGCTTGCTTCGGAGATTGATGTACTACTTCTGGATCTTCACACTCCCGACTGCAGCGAGCTCTCTCTTGTGCGCCAGATTCTTTCTCAATTCAACTCCTTGCCGATCCTCACCTTGATTCCCCAAGGGAGGGAAACGCTTGGAAAGCAAGCTCTGGACGCAGGTGCCGACGAATACCTCGTAAAAGAAACTCTCAGCGCAGACTTGCTCCAAAGGGCTCTACGGTACGCCATTGAACGCAAGCGAGCAGAAAGCGCCGCCCGCCAATGCGAAGAGCGATTCCATGACCTTTTTGAGAACGCAAAGGACATTCTCTTTACGCTCGACATGGAAGGAAGAATCACCTCTCTGAACAAATCGGCTGAGGAAGTAATGGGTTGGCCAAAAAGCGAAGCTCTCCAAAGGAATATCAAGAGTCTCGTGGCCCCTGAGCATTTCGGCCTCTGCGGCCAGATGATGCGACGCATCGTGAATGAGGAGCCCTTGCAGCATTTCGAGATCAGCATGTTGCGGAAGGACGGCCGGAGGGCGGTCCTGGAGGCCAGCGCGCGCCTCATTCGTTCGAATGGAAAGAAAGAGGGCGTGCAAGGGATCGCTCGTGACGTCACGGAACGCCGCCAGCTGGAGAACATGGTCCGGCAATCCCAGAAGCTGGAAGCGATCGGCCGCCTGTCGGGAGGGTTGGCCCACGATTTTAACAATTTGTTATGCGTGATTAGTGGCCATGCCGAGATGTTGTCCGAGCGGCTCGAGCCGACGAGTACGGCTCTCAAGAGCGTCAATCAGATCAAAAAAGCTGTGGATAGCGCCGCTTCTCTCACTCGCCAGCTTCTTGCGTTCAGCCGCAAGCAAGTGTTTCATCCTCAAACGCTGGACCTGAACGCTATCGTCGTTGAATCAGAAAAACTCCTCGGACGATTGATTGGCGAGCATATTGAATTTTTCACAGCCTTAGATCCAACACTAGGAAATGTGCGCGTAGACCCCGTCCAAATCGAGCAGGTCCTTGTGAATCTGATTCTTAATGCCCGTGATGCCATGCCGCAAGGAGGAAAACTCACGATCGAAACCTCGAATGTCGATCTGGAAGAGAAGCATGAGTCAAAGCATTCGCTTATCCCCGCGGGCAGCTATGTCATGTTCGCCATGACCGACACGGGCTGTGGAATGGACGAAGAAACGCAGAGCCGCATTTTTGAACCTTTCTACACGACAAAAGAACTTGGTAAGGGAACAGGCTTGGGTTTGGCCACGGTGTACGGAATTGTTAAGCAGAGTGGCGGATTCATTTGGGTGTACAGCGAGCATGGCCGTGGCTCAACATTTAAGGTCTATCTTCCGCGCGTTGAAAATTCAGTCACGCCCCTGCGTCCGAGCAAACAACAACTGGATGCTTGCAAGGGAACAGAAACTGTACTGCTGGTAGAAGACGCCGAACCACTCCGGGCTCTGATCAGAGAATTCCTGAAATTCGGCGGCTATACGGTTCTGGAGGCCGAAAATGGCAATGAAGCCATCCGCATTGCAGGCGCTTATGGCGGCCCGATTCATCTGCTTTTGACCGATGTTGTCATGCCGCGAATGGGAGGCCAGCAACTCGCCGAACAGCTGATGAGTATTCGCCCCGGGACGAAGGTGTTGTACATGTCGGGATATCCAAACGACGGAATAGCAAACGCGGGAATTCTGTCAGCCGGAGTGGTTCTCCTCGAAAAACCCTTCACTCGCGAGATTCTCTCGCGAAGAGTCCGGCAAGTACTCGATGACCCACCGCACGCTACTTGAACGCTTGCGTCATTGACATCACGCAGGCGCAGTAAACCGGGTCCGTTGCAAAGTCTTGAGTCTGCACCGCTTCGGCGGTGTAACCGAAGACGACACCTATCGACAGGGAGCCAACTCGGCAAGGCCGCGCTCTAATCCCCACCGATCTCCCCGCCCATAACGTACTATTCACAGCCATAGTACTTTATTTTAATTGACAGCATATAACGAGACAAGTAAAAGCTTCCGCATTACGTTCTGTGGAGGTCCCCATGCAGAGCTCTCACTTTATTATTCTTCTTGTCCTATTCACTTTTGCAAGATCCGCGATGGCCCAACAAGCCACCGCATCGGCCCCTCAAGCAACCGTTCTCCTTCAGCAGTCCCTGACTGCGCTGAGCGGCGGCCACCCGATCACTGACGTCACCCTCTCCGGCACCGCCCGTCGCATCGCCGGCTCCGACGACGAATCAGGCACCGTCGTCCTCAAAGCCCTCGCAACACGCGAGGCACGAATCGATATGGGTCTTCCCTCTGGCTCACGCAGTGAAGTAGTTGCTTTCTCAAACAAATGTCCTGCCGGCAGTTGGAGCGGCCCTGACGGCGTCGCCCACCCAATTTCCAACCACAACCTCATGACCGACCCGTCCTGGTTTTTCCCCAACTTCACCGTAGGGCGGCTACTTTCACCAAGCCCATACACCCTGACTTACGTCGGTCAGGAGACCCGCAATGGTCAAACCGTCGAACACGTAATGGCTTACCAATCTTCCACCATTCAACTTCCCGCTGGCATTCCGACCTTCAGCCACCTAACGCAAATGGATCTGTTCCTCGATTCCAAAACACTCCTGCCTGCGGCGCTCGCCTTCAACACGCATCCCGATAAAGACGCCGGCCTCGACATCCCCGTCGAAATCCGCTTCTCCGATTATCGCTCTGTAAATGGCGCTCAAACCCCGTTCCACGTCCAGAAGTTCGTCAACAATAGCCTCTCTCTCGATTTCCAATTCGATTCCGTTGTCCTCGACTCCGGCCTTTCCACAAGCTCATTCACTGTAGGCGCTGGGCTTTAGCCCAGCTCTGGAGGCGCTCATGTCCCGCTCAACGCACAGAACCTTGAGTCCGTCATTCCGAGCGAAGCTAGGAATCCGCCTTTTCTTTTGGTTAATGCTACCTCTCGTCGTCGCCTTTCCCTCCTCCGCACAAGTCACCACCGGCGCTCCTCCCTTCGGCTCCTTCGGCGGCGGCCCAGACATCATCAATCTCGCCAATCTCAACGCTCATTGGGCCATCCCCGTCCTTCACAAGTCTGGTCGCGCTGGCATGAACTTCACCTACGACCTGAGCTACGACAGCTCCGTGTGGTATCCGGTTTTCTCAAATGGAACGACATCTTGGCAACCGGTCGGGAACTGGGGCTGGGGTGGCGTAACGCAAGCGATCACGGGAAGCTTGAGCCATACGGAAATCGATTACACCTGTCAGATGTGTAATCAATACACCTGCTGGTATCCGGTCGGCCAGATCACCTTGTCGAACTGGAAATATCAAGACCCGTGGGGAGTTCCGCACTCCTTTTCAGGTACGGCAATTATCAACAACGGCGTCTGTCCCCAGCAATATGGCGGACCTAATTCTAGTGGGTTTACATCCACGACCTCGGACGGCTCGGGCATCACATTGACCATCACAGGGTCAAGCAACACCACCGGCCTCACCATAGCTTTAATCAAGAGCGATGGAACAAATTTGAATACGTCCAATGGCTCAGGCGGTGGCAACACGGACCGCAATGGCAACGAGATCACCGTCGACGGCAGCGGCCACTTCTATGACACTCTGAGCAGCACTGCGCCCGTCCTCACCGTCGCCGGTTCAGGTACGGCCACCAGCCCAATGACGTTCGCTTACACGGCGCCTTCAACAGGTTCGGCCGCTTACACCATGAAATACACAACCTACTCCATTCAAACCAATTTTGGTTGCAGCAACATTACGGACTACGGCACGAACGGGACGGCCACGGCCAGCCTCGTCAGCGAAATCGACCTCCCAGACTGGAATGCCACAACTAACCCAAATTCCAGATACACGTTTAATTATGAAAGCACACCCGGCCACTCCGGCTTCGTCACCGGCCGCCTCGCTTCAGTCACGTTGCCGACCGGCGGCACGATCAGTTACCACTATACCGGCGGCAGCAGCGGCAACATCACCTGCGCTGATGGCAGCACCCCTGGACTTCAGCGCGTCCTCTCCGACGGAGCCAGCTGGTCCGCTACTTGGACGTACGCTCGCACGCCCGGCACCGGCGCAGCCTCCACAACTACGGTTACCGACGCGGAGCGCGACACCCTTGCACCCAACGGCAACGACACGGTCACTCAATTTCAAGGCATTTACGAAACGCAGCTGCAGATTTATCAAGGTTTGCATACCTCAGGCGCCCTTTTACAAACGATAAACACCTGCTACAACGCCAACACCTCAAATTGCGCAACCACGGCGATCACGCTACCAATCACACAACGCAATATCACGACTGTCCTCCCTAACAGTCAACAGAGCGAGCACGATGATTTCTGGAATACTTACGGCGCACCCACAGAGACTGACGACTACGATTACGGCACCGCGCCGCACGGCTCGCTCCTGAAGAAGGTTCTCGCCTCGTATGCCACGCTCGGCAATATCAATGCTTTTCGCCAAACCGTCACGACCCAGGATGGCAGCGGAAACCCGGTCTCCAAGGTCACCTACAACTATGACGAGACCACGCCAACCACAACTTCTGGAACGCCGCAGCACTTCAGTGTCCCAGCACCCTGGGGCAATCTCACAAGCACTTATACCTACACCAACTCCGGCGGATTTCTGTCGGACTCCCGGACGTACTACGACACTGGAATGTTCAAAACGACCACGGACGTGAACGGCGGGATTACTACCTACAATTACGCCTCCGGCGCCGCATCTTGTTACAATGCTTTCCCCACTTCAATCAACGAACCGATCAGTGGCCTTTCCACTTCAGCAACCTGGAACTGCACTGGTGGAGTCCAACTCACGTCAGTGGACGAAAACAGTCAGACCACGACCACCGCGTACACCGACCCGTACTTTTGGCGGCCCGCTTCCGTCACCGACCAGACCGGCGCCGCCACCTATTTCTGCTACGCCGCCTTAAGCGCTGGTGCCTGCCCATCGACCCCTAACACGACCCAGGTCGAATCCTACATGAATTTCAATTCGGGGAACTCCACCGTGGACTCACTGACAACACTGGATGGCCTAGGACGACTGCGTGTCCAACAAAAGAGACGAGGTCCCGCGTCGTCCTCATCCAACTTCGATTCAGTCGAGACCGACTATGATTCGCTAGGCCGCGTCAGCCATGTCACTCTGCCTTACGTTGGTACTGCGGGCCAAACTAATTCCTCGGCAGCAGGAACCACCACCACTTACGACGCCATGAATCGGCCGCGTACTGTTTCGGATAGCGGCGGTGGCACCACGAGCTATAACTACGGCACGGCGAATGACACGCTCGTGACCCGGAGCCCCGCCCCAACAGGCGAAAACACGAAGGTTCGGCAGTTCGAATCCGATGCCCTCGGACGGCTCACTTCAGTTTGCGAAGTTACCGCTGGCACGACAGCTTGGCCCGGAGGGACCTGCGCGCAAAATAGCTCCCCACAGCCAACCGGCTACTGGACAAGGTACACGTACGACCCAATGGGCAACCTCATGACCGTTACCCAAAACGCCCAATCGACATCAAACCAGCAAGCGCGCACGTACGTGTAAGACTGGATGGGGCGCATGACTTCGGAAACGAATCCTGAGTCTGGAACCAAAACTTACGTTTATGACTCAGATTCGACGATGTGCGGAAATGGCGCGTACTCTTCGCGTGGCGACTTGCTAAAAACTACCGACGCTGCCGGAAACTGCGTGATGCGCTACTATGATTCGCTGCATCGCCTGACGGATGTTGGTAACAACAACCAAAGCGCCACGAATCCTTGCAAGCGATTTCGCTATGACAATTCGTCCGGCTATGTCGGCTCGACAAAGCCTGCGGGCCTCAACAATACGCTCGGCAGGCTAATCGAAGCCGCCACTGACGTTTGCGCGGGTTCCAACGACGCAATCCTCACCGACGAATGGTTCAGCTACTCACAGCGAGGGGAAACCTCGGACGTCTACGAATCGACGCCCCATTCAGGCGCCTATTACCACTCCGCTTCTACTTATTGGGCCAACCGCGCCCCCAATCAACTTACCGGAAACATCGGACTCCCCACCACCATAACACGTAGCCCAGACGGGGAGGGCAGAACCAACTCCGTTTCGGCGTCTTCCGGCCAAAGCCCTCTAATCTCAAGCACTGTGTATAGCCCCGCGAGCTTCCCAACAACAATCAATCTTGGTTCCGGTTCTGGGGACGCCGACGCATACACCTATGACCCCAACACGAACCGCATGACCCAGTACCAATTCACGGTAAACGGCACTTCGCTCACCGGCGCGCTCGGCTGGAACGCCAATGGGACAGTCCAAACGCAGAACATCACCGACGGCTTCAACAGCGCAGATATCCAGAATTGCTCGTATCAATATGACGACATTACGCGAGTAGTCAGCGCTAATTGTGGCGTAGCGGCAGCGCAGACCTTTACCTTCGATCCGTTCGGCAACATCAGCAAGTCCGGCAGCCCGTACGGCTTCAACCCAGTCTACTCGACCTCCACAAATCGCATGACCGCTCTTGGCAGCTTTACACCCACCTACGACAACAACGGCAACTTGACGAACGACAACATCCACAACTACGCGTGGGATGCCGACGGTCGCGCTATCACTGTGGACGCGGGTCTCTCCGACGCGGTCAGTCTTACTTATGATGCTCTCGGCCGAATGGTAGAGCAGAATCGAGGCGGCACTTATACGCAGATCGCTTATTCCCCGACAGGCGACAAACTCGCGACGATGAGCGGCTCGACGCTGCAGAAGGCAATGGTGCCACTCATTGGCCAATCGCAAGCAATATACAATTCCTCCGGGCTTCTCTACTACGCCCATCCCGACTTGTTGGGTAGCATCCGCCTCGCCACAACTCCTGGGCGCGCTATGTATTTCGACACTGCCTATGCCCCCTTCGGCGAAACCTATGCCTATTCTGGCAACCTAGACCCCGCTTACACCGGCCAGATGAACGACACAGCTCATCGAGAAGATGTTGCGGGAGGCCTTTACGACTTCCCACTCCGCGAATACAGTATCCAAGGTCGCTGGCCTAACCCGGACCCACTCGGGAACGCAGCGACATCCCCAGGCGACCCACAAACGCAGAACCGCTACGCCTATGTTCGCAATAATCCAGTCACTTACGTGGACCCGACTGGAGGTCAGTTTTGCAGCCCTGAGGACCCCGAATGCTGTGACCCCTTCACGGACCCTCTTTGCTTCCCGTTCCCACCACCCGGTGGCGGCCTAGGAGGCGGCGGCGGCAACCCTGAAAAGCCACGCTCCTTCCCTTGGCCCCTGCTTCCCCCAGGATTCTTCAGCGCATTAGAGGGTGGTGGTGGCATCGTACTCGTCGCAGGCGAAGCGAACTGTGAATGCACCTCTAGAAGCTCCAGACCCAAAGCACCATCGTTCTTCTCGTTTGCCTGCTTTTATTCCTGTATCTGTGACAACCCAAAAAACTACGATCACACGCCTACCTTGTTCGTAACTTTCAAGCATCTATTGGTTCAGCACGTCAAACAATATGGACGTACTTGCACTTACTGTCCAAAAACGGCGAGAGGCAAATGGGCATACGCGGTCGAGCAGGATACTCTATTTCCTGGAGTCAATCTGGACACGACATTCTATAGCCTACTGTACCTAACCTATGTTTCGGAGACGCAATGACATGCAATCTGATGTTCTAGCTGTTGCTCTCATACTGAGAGCGTCCATCTGGCTGGCAAGTTCACTGATAGTTGTCATAAGTCTGGCCGTTCTTCGGATAATTCCACCAAGCCAAAAATGGCTCTTGAAGTCTTGCTTTGCGCTTGCATCGCTCACCTTGTTGGCTTTTCTGGTCGCACTTCTGGTGGCTTTTCGCCACTATGGCGGATTTGGTATGAGTAATTCCGGGTACGCTCCGATCCTCTTCTTGTCGGTTGAGGCTGGCATTTTGGGATTTCTGGCATTTCAAAATCCCTATCGCTTCGTGACGTTGATTTTCACTGTCATCGGTGTCGCAGCGGTGGTCTTTTTTTTCCTGCGACGGTGATCTACGCCTAGCTGTGCGCACAGGGCGAGTGGGCGGCCCTACTCGTCGCGCTGACACCGAGGGGGACAGACGGGACGTAATCTGTCTCACCAAACTCGCAAATTCCCGCTAACTCCTTCCATCCTCTCGACTTCCACCTGTCTCATTCGAATGATACTAGTTTATAATACTCCTTGACAGTAATGATGAACTGTGCTAGCATTGTACATGCTTTCCTCGCCATCCACGTTGCCGCCCGCGCCCAGTTCGGCGGTTTTCTGCCAGAAAATCGCGCGCCCGATAATATTCCCCATAACCGCCTTAGAATCAACACCTATGCAAGTGTTGATTTCGCTCAACTTAAAGTCTCCTAGAATCAACACTTACAGAAAACCCGGGGGGAGGGGTCCCGTTATGGTTAACCAGATTACGGTTAACCAGCCACGCGACGGCCAGGGTGAGCAAGTTTCGCAGGCTCCGTGAGCATTCCTCGAAATATCACTCCGCCGATGTTGTGATTCCTGCTGTGATCCTACCGGCATCCGCGCACCAAAGGGAAAAGATTGTGGCCATCGGGGCGTCCACTGGAGGTACGGAAGCCTTGCTCCAGGTTCTCGAACAGATGCCCGAGAATTGTCCGGGAATTGTCGCGGTTCAACACATGCCCGAGGGTTTCACGGCGGCTTTCGCTAAGCGGCTAAATGGCATTTGCCGGATCGAAATAAAAGAAGGAGCTGACGGTGATAAAGTTGTTCCCGGCCGAGCCTATATTGCTCCCGGGAATCGCCAAACGCTTGTGCGCCGCCTCGGTTCTACGTATTTTCTCGAGGTGCGAGACGGCCCGCTTGTGTCACGCCATCGCCCCAGCGTGAACGTGTTGTTCCGCTCCGTGGCCCAAGCTGCCGGTGGCAGCGCTGTAGGCATATTGATGACCGGTATGGGCGATGACGGCGCCGACGGCCTCCTCGAGATGAAGCAGGCCGATGCTTTAACAATTGCCCAGGACGAATCTAGTTGCGTGGTGTTCGGCATGCCACGAGAAGCTATTCTGCGCGGTGCCGTGCACGAGATTCTCTCGTTGTCTCGCATTCCGTCTGCGATTTTGCGAAATACTTTTGGCCCAAAACTCTAACCCCCACGAGGCGCTTTTTAATTGTCATTCCATGCCCCTTAGCTTGAACTCTGTGGACCACTGATGCCTTTCAAAAATTCCCATCTTCGTTATTTAGAAATTATCGGTGCGAGTGCGACGGCCGCCAGGCCAACTACGAAAAACAAAAACATTAAGGGGATGAGTTTGCGAGCATTGGCGGGGGCGTTGGCAAATTCCTTCCAGACGAACACCCCCCAGATGGCGGAAACCATGGTGGCGCCTTGTCCGATGGCGTAGGAAATGGCGGGGCCGATGATTTGGGCGCGGGACGCGACAAAGTTTAGGACCGCCCCCGTACACCATATTGCGCCACCGAGAATTCCCCAGAAATGCCAAAGGCCGGGGCTTTTGGTGTAATCGCTCATGCTGACGGGTGCTCCGCCTGTGACAGGCTTGCGCATCAAGAAATAATTTGCGGGTACGGCGCAGATGGCGACGCCGAGGGCGAAGAAAAAAGCGACAGCGTAAGGGCCGAGGGAGTCCTGCCCGGTGATCGCTTTCGTGACGAGCGGATAAAAGCTGCCCATGAGAACGCCGCACGCCAGGCTGATCTGAATTCCACGCGCACCAAGAGCTTTGCGGGTTGTTTCGCGTCTACGGTACGCGACGGCGTCGACAATGATAGCAAGGGCGACAAGCGCGACTCCCCCAAAGAGCAAAAAGGGATTGCCCCGGGGAGAAATGATGTGGTTCAGAAGAACTCCTACTACTAGAGCCAGCCCGATGCCGATGGGAAATGCAACGGCCAGGCCTGCGATTTCGATCGCAGCGACGAGCAGAAGGTTTGCAACATTGAAGACGGCGCCACCAAGTAGAGCAAACAAAATATGGCTTTGATCAGCGGTGCGAATATTGTTGATAAAAGAGAGTTGCCCCCCGCCCGTGCTGCCGAGCGTCAGGCCCCACAATAAACTTGCGATGATAATTCCAGCCACATAGTCCCAGTAAAATAGTTGGAAAGGCCAGCCGGGAGTCAGTTTCATGGTGTTGGCCCACGATCCCCAGCAAAGCATGCTACCGACCATAAAGATCAGGGCAATTGCGTACGCTTCCGGTTGATACATGAAAGTCTCGCTCTCTCGGGCGGGCCGACGCGCCGCCAAGCTGCGTATAGATTCGTCGACCGCTCCCTCAACTCGAATTCCGCGCGGATCTTTTCAACATCTTCAACCGCGTGAACCTTACGCAACTCGTTAGCGATCTGGCGAGCAGCCACTTTGGTCAGTCGACAAATCAAAGCTTTGCACGCTACGCCCAGTTCGGGATTCACTTCATCTTCCAACCTTTGTTTGCTCCACGGCGCCCCGCCCGGCTATGCAAATTAGCCGGATGGGGCGCACCCCCTTCCTACGCTAAGACCTTCGGTTCGAGCTTCGCTCTGAAGACTGTTCGGTGTGATTATGGTCGTTCGGGAGCACGACAGAATTGCGGATGCGCAGTTCCGTGGGCAGGACGATTTGCTGCGGCCGCCCTTTTTTGCCGCCGATACGTTCAAGGAGAAGCCTCGCCGCCGTCGCACCCATTTGGTAACCGGATTGGTGCACGGAAGAGAGGGCGGGGTCGGTGAACATCCCGAGATCCAGGTCGTCAAACCCAATGATGGACACATCTTTGGGGCAGCGCAACCCCAACTCGCGAACCGCAAGCAAGGCGCCCAGGGCGACCATGTCGTTCGCCGCGAAGATTGCCGTGGGGCGAGGCAGCATGTTGAGCAGACGCA
>Ga0070765_100000536_pt1 | contig 22883 bp, 19 predicted proteins | sample HubBroMetageWFT5_FD_71516 | JGI IMG/M metagenome (GOLD analysis project Ga0070765, IMG submission 71516) | Warmed and freeze-thawed soil microbial communities from the Hubbard Brook experimental Forest, New Hampshire - Hubbard Brook CCASE Soil... | ecosystem: Environmental > Terrestrial > Soil... | reverse complement strand
CGGTGTCGGCCACACTGACCTTGACTGAGTTGGGCTGAGAACTCGGCTGCCGCCGCCGCTCCGCCGGGAGATCGGACTGCTCCACGCTGCGACGCTCCCACATGTAAGGTTCGGCATGCAGCCACACCGTGCCGCTTGCTGGAGTAAATTTGGAAGCGTTTTCGAGGAGGTTGGAAACCACGCGCTGTACTTTGGCGGAATCAAAAGCGAATTCCGTCAATTTGTCGTTGGCCAGAAAATAAAGCGCCAGTCCCTTTTCCTGGAAAGGATGGGACCAAAGCCGGCAAACTTCCGACAGGCAGGTATTGATGTCGCCCATCTCGAAGCGCATTTTAACTTCGCCGGTTTCAAGTGCGCTGTAGCTGAGAAAGTCCTGGATGAAGTGCTGTAAACGTTGCCCGCTGGAGCTCATGTCGCCCAAGACCTCGCGCTGGCGATCGTTGAGCCCACCCAATTTCTCACTTTGCAGGAGTTCCACGTATCCATTGAGAATGGCCAGGGGCGTTTTCAGATCGTGAGCGGCGGAAGCCAGTGCGTGCGTGGTACGTGAAAAGCGTTCTTGAAGTTGGGAATACTGCTGTTGCAGATCGGGGTCGGGGATCGCGCCTGGGGTTACCGCGGCAACGGCAGGCTTAACCGAGCGCACGCCGGAACCAGCCATCCCCGCGGCCTTGGCCTGGGGGAGACACGTATTTTCTGGCACTACCGCCATGGTCAGTACTCAACTGGTTCAGAGACGGGGAGGAATCATTCGATGGTAAGGCAGCCGTTTTCACGTGTCAACGGAAAACGCGCAAGCGAATTGCCACTCATGGGCAAAAGTATGCAGTCGAAAGTACTTACGCAGACTTTTCCAATCTCGCGCCAGGGCGAAAGAATGGCAAATGGCCAGTTCGCGAAACTCAGCACTTGCAGCCTGATTTGCAGGCAAACACCCCGGAAACGATGGTTTTGACCGGTGACCGACATGCATTCGACGGCTCATTTGGCCCCCTAGGTGCGGTAAGAACAGGGTTGTTTGGCCTTTCCAGGAGCCCTTTTGAATCGAACTCGACCGCAACACGAACGCCGTAAGTGGGCTCGTCTGCCGCTGGCCATTCCAGTTTTCGTTCGCAGCCGCGACCAGAACGGCAAGGAGTTGCTGGAATTTGCCACCGCGTTGAATATTTCCGCCACCGGGGCCCTGGTTGCTGTGCGCCGCTCTCTGCCGCTCTCCTCACAGGTTTTGCTGGAGATCCCCAGCGTTCCCCTGGCCTCGACTGCGGTTCTGCCCAAGTCCTGCCGCAACTTGCGAGCCAAGACCGTATGGATTACACACGCCGCAACCTACCAGCTTGTCGGCCTGAGATTCTCCCAACCGCTGCTTGGCGGCAAGTCTCCCCGAGTGGCGGCGCGACGGAAAGTTGTTTCTACAATGTGAAAAGTTTTTCCTACTCGAAAATCGGGTTATGAGACGTAAGACCACAGTTGTTTCATCTATCTGCTACACCACCAACCTAGACGTAACCGATTGAATCATAAACCGCTAAGCTCAATTTGGCGGGTGGGGCCGGGATGCGCAAAACTTTGGCGCTCGGGGTGCACGTTCCTTCGTGCCTGCAACTAGCGCAGGCGCCTTATGGCAATGCAAACGACCAATTCGTTTAGTTCGCTGGTTCAATCCCTAGGTGAGTTTCCTCCGGATGCAGTGGTTTTCGGCAAGTCAGAAGCCATGCAGGCGTTACGGGCACGCATGAACAAAGTGGCCAGCGCCAACGTCCCAGTCCTGATTCAAGGGGAGAGCGGCACTGGCAAGGACATTATCGCCCGCATGATCCATGCGCTCTCTCCGTGGAAGAGTGGGCCTTGGGTCAAAGTGAATTGCCCGGCCATCCCAGGGACGCTGTTGGAGAGCGAACTCTTCGGATACGAAAAGGGCGCCTTCACCGGAGCCTATGGCTCCAAGCCCGGCCGCGTAGAGTTGGCCCACCGCGGCACGCTTTTTCTGGATGAGATCTCTGAACTCGATCTGTCTTTGCAATCGAAACTCTTGCAGTTGCTCCAGGACGGACAGTTCTGCCGCATCGGCGCCCAGGAAGACAAGAAAGTGGAAGTGCGCGTGGTCTGCGCGACCAATCGCCAACTGGAAAACGAAATCGAAACTGGGACCTTCCGCCAGGATTTGTACTACCGCATCAACGTGGTCAATCTTCAGTTGCCTCCGCTGCGGGAGCGCCGTGGCGATATCGAAGACCTGGTCCATTACTTCCTGGCGTATTACAACCAGAAATACAACTGCCGGGCACGCGCTCTGTCTTCTGACCTGATCACGATGCTGCAGAAATATCATTGGCCGGGTAACGTGCGCGAACTCGAAAACCTGATGAAGCGTTACGTGATTCTGGGCACTGAGGACGTGATCAGCAACGATCTGATCGCCCGCAACGATAAGGAATTCTACAATTCCGAGATCAATCTGGATGGACCCATTTCACTGAAGAAAGTGACTCGCGCGGCCACGCGGGAGCTGGAACGCAAGATCATCCTGAAGGTGTTGCAAGCCCATCACTGGAACCGCAAGCAGTCGGCGCGCGCCCTGAGCATCAGCTATCGCGCGTTACTGTACAAGATTCGCGATGCCGGCCTGCCGCCCAACCGTATCGCCCGCAAGCGTCCCGAGGCTGTGGTTGGCGAAGAGGCTGATCAGGATACGGCAGTGGTATAGAGGATCGTCAGTTCCAAATCTCGGCGTTGGCGCTCCTTGTAACTCACTTCTGGCCTGCCGCGAAAGCGACTGAAGCGAAAACAGCTACGATCCCGATCAAGTAAACGGTTTTCACATCAACCTCTCTGCGTCTACTCCCGGAATGTCCCGTCGGAGATCGCTCATTCCATCGAAGGGGAGCGATGCAATCGCGCGGAAACTATACACCTATCTACCTGATCATAGCGAAGAAATTTGTTCTGGTTACGAAACCGGAAGAGGGACCACACACGGCCAAGCGGAGAGCTATGGGCGCGAAATCTCCAGACTATCTATAATTTGCCCACCGTCATGGATTGGGCAGCTTCCTTCCGCTGGCTGTTTGATTCGAAGCGTGGCGCTTCGGATCGCCTGATTCCACGCTGGCTCTTCCTGCGCGCGCTTGGCCTGATCTACTTTTCCGCATCCTTCTCGTTGGTGTTTCAAATCCGCGGACTGATCGGCCCGAGCGGAATCCTTCCCGCCGGAGATTACTTACAGGCGGTGGCGCAATCGCTCGGCCACATTTCACGCGTCTGGTATGCGCCGACTCTGCTGTGGTTCTCGAGTAGCTCGCAAATGCTGTTGGCACTGTGCTGGATCGGCATGACGGCATCGCTGCTGCTGGTGTTCAATCTTTGGCCGCGTGCCATGCTGGCAATTTGTTTCGTGTGTTTCCTGTCGTTCGTGAGTGCTGCGCAGGATTTCTCCGGCTATCAATCGGACGGTATGTTGCTCGAAGCCGGGTTCATCTCGCTATTCTTTGCCCCACCGGGGCTTCGCCCAGGCCTGGGTCGCAGTCATCCGTCGTCGCGTGCCAGCATGTTTTTGCTGCAATGGGAGTGGTTCCGCATCTACTTCGAGTCGGGCGCGGTGAAGTTGCTGAGCGGCGACCCGCAATGGCGCAACTTCACCGCCATGGACGAGTACTACCAGAATGGCCCGCTGCCTACGTGGATCGGTTGGTATGTGCAACACCTGCCGCACTGGGTCCACGCCGCCAGCGTCTATGCGACGCTTGGCCTTGAGCTGGGTCTGGTGTGGATGTTTCTTCTGCCACGGCGGTGGCGCATCGTTTGCTTTTTCATCGTGACACCGTGGCAGATGATGGTGATCTTGACTGCCAACTACACGTTCTTGAATTATCTGGTGCTAGTGCTGGGAGTGTTGTTGCTGGATGATCGGTTTTGTCAGTATCTCCTGCACATTCTCGGAATTCGGCATTCTGAGTCTGCCGCAGTCGTGCCTGCGTCGGTTGAGAACGCGCCGGTGGTCGACGAATCTCCATTTCGCTCAACCTACAGGGTGATAAAGCTTTCGTTCGCTTCCGCAATCCTGCTCTGTATCTTCTACGTCACTACCGCGCTGATGCTTCTGATGTTCTCGCAATCCATTCCTTTACCCACTGAGCCCATCGTCGCGCTCGAACCGTTTCGCATTGCCAATCGCTACGGATTGTTTGCGGTGATGACTCGCGGCAGATATGAAATCGAGTTCCAGGGATCGAACGACGGGCAGAGCTGGGTGGCTTATCCGTTCGCCTTCAAACCACAGGACAATAGCCAACCACCCCGCATTTATGCGCCTTATCAGCCACGCTTTGATTGGAACCTGTGGTTCGCATCGTTAGGAGCATGGAGAGAATATCCCCTCGTGCTCAATACCGAGGTGCGGCTGTTGTCTGGCGACAAAGACGTACTTGCGCTGTTCGCCGGCAATCCTTTCCCGCAGGGGCCGCCAAGCCGGGTACGTGCCGTCCTGTGGCAGTATTGGTTCACCACGCTGGCTGAGAAACAGATTTCTGGGGCGTGGTGGCGCCGGGAAATGCGAGGCCTGTACGCACCCACGCTGGAGCGTGAAGCCGACGGCAAGATCGGTGCCGTCGAAATGCCGACGGTGGCGCCGCGTGAATAGCGGGTGGAGATCGCGCGGGATGTGCCATCATGAGGTGACATGCGGAGCGTCTTGTAATGAGCCGTAAAGCGTGCGTGGTCGGCGCTGGCCCCAATGGCCTGGCGGCAGCCATTGTTCTGGCGCAGGCAGGTTTCGATGTCGATGTATTCGAGGCTGAGCCAACTCCGGGGGGCGCGGCGCGCACGCTTCCTTTGACGCTGCCCGGCTTTCTCCACGACTTCGGATCGGCCGTCCATCCTTGGGTTGTGGGATCGCCTTTTTTCTCGTCGCTCTCATTGCGCGATTACGGGTTGGAGTGGATCCATTCCCCTGCGCCGCTCGCCCATCCTTTGGACGATGGCACGGCGGTGGTGTTGGAGCGCAATCTGAGTGATGCCGAGGCTTCGCTGGGCAGCGATGGAGAGGCTTGGCGACGGCTGGTGAAGCCATTCGTCGAGCATTGGCAGGAATTCGCGCCAGAAATACTTCAGCCGGTCCACTTGTTCACTCGCCATCCCTGGCTGATGGCGCGCTTCGGTATGAGTGCGTTTCGTTCGGCAGAATCTCTGGCTGCGAGTGCATTTCGTGACCACCGGACGCGCGCGCTGTTCGCAGGAATGGCTGCGCACTCTTTTTTAAGACTGGACGATTCGTTGAGTGGGGCCTTCGGCATACTGTTGGCAGTGAGCGCTCACGCAGTGGGTTGGCCCATTCCGCGCCGCGGCTCGCAGTCGATTACGAATGCCTTGTGCGGACACCTGGCAAAACTTGGTGGCAAGGTGATGACTTCCAGTCGCATCGAAAACCTGGAAGCGCTCCGCGAGTACGACGTCACGCTTTGCGATGTCACTCCGAGGCAGTTGGTCCGGATCGCGGGCGGCCGATTGTCGAACGAATACCGGCAGCGGCTGGAGAAGTACCGCTACGGCCCGGGAGCGTTCAAGGTCGATTACGCGCTCTCGCAGCCGATTCCGTGGAAAGCGAAAGAATGCGAGCGGGCTGCGACCATTCACCTGGGCGGTAGCTTTGCGGAGATTGCCGCGTCCGAGAAGGCGATGGCGACCGGGCAGCCTCCCGAGCGGCCGTTTATGATTCTGGCCCAGCCCAGCTTGTTCGATCCCTCACGCGCGCCCAGCGGCAAACACACGGTGTGGGCCTATTGCCACGTCCCTAACAGGTCGCGCTTTGATATGCTGCCGCGAATGGAAGCTCAGATCGAGCGCTTTGCGCCGGGATTCGGTGATTGTGTTCTGGCTCGAAAAGTGTTTTCCCCCTCGGATCTCGAAAACATGGATGCGAATCTGGTGGGAGGAGACATTGGCGGCGGGGCGATGGATCTGCGGCAGTTTCTATTTCGTCCGACGCGCCTGCAATATGCGACTTCGGCCGAAGATATCTATCTATGCTCGTCGTCCACGCCGCCCGGCGGCGGAGTGCACGGAATGTGCGGATATCATGCAGCGAGGCTTGCACTGTCGCGGATGAAAGGCTAGTTCGGCTGGCAAGAAATGTCCAAAATATTGATGGCTTTGGTTATCGTCATCCTCATGGCTTCTACTTGCGTAGAGGCGCAGAATTGCGCGCTGTCCGGAACCGCGGTATGGTCACCGCAATTGCGAAACGTAATTGCTGATTGTAACAACCGCTTCCCGTCTCCAGATAATCGCGTCACCCTCGAAGTCGGAATCCAAGGGGGCATAACGCTTCTCGCTAAGCCTGATTCACGAAAGCTTGAACTAAACGTCCGCCGAATAGAAGCTCCGGCGATGGTTGCATGGTCTCCAACATCAGATGCGTTTTTCGTGAACGACGGAGAGGGTTCGGGAATGTCGAGCGTCTTTCGATTGTTTAGGGTGAATGCTAACCATGTTCTTGAGGACGAATCCATCGAGAAGAAGGCTGTCGCTCTATATCGGCATCGAGCACATTGTCATTGGCGTGCAGCGGATCCCAATGTGTGGGGATTTGGATGGACACCCGACGGGCGAACGGTGTTCGTTTTGGTTCAGGCGACGACGAATGATCCATGCGGTCGATCCGAATCGTTCGTAACTCTAGTTGTCAGTGAAACTGACGGTGCAATTCTTGAAACACTTAGTAAGGAGAAGTCTAGAGAGAGATTCGCGGCTTTGTTGCCACCTGAACTTTTTGGGAGGTAATCGCTAGCGCTTCGCCGATGCTTCCGGCAGATGGTCACTCACCAGGGCAAGCAATTCTTTTTGCAATCCGGGACCGCAGGCGACTAAGCCGGAAAGAAGCGGGTCACGTTTGTTGCATCGAAGCGGTTTGTGATTCAGAGTGCCGACGTAACCTCCGGCGCTGAGTACCAGTGCCGCTCCGGCAGCCACGTCCCACTCATTCTTGGGAGTCAGGGTGAAGGTCGCATCTGCCAGTCCCGCCGACACCAGGGCTAGCTTGTAGGCAACCGATCCCATGGGCCGAATCTTGAACTTCGCAGTCTCGAACCGCTTCCACTCCCCACGCTTGGTTTCACTGCGACTGGCGAGCAGAAGAGAGCCCTCGAGGATGGTTCGCTGGCTGGGCCGCGCCGGCTTGCCGTTGTAGCTCAGGCCTGTCTCCAGGGACCCAAGAAATGTCTCATTGCTTGCAGGATTACAGATCCCGCCCGCGACCGGCACGCCGTCTTCCACCATGGCGACGGAAATGCAATACTCGGGAATTCCGGCAACGAACTCGCGGGTGCCATCGAGTGGATCCACCACCCACACCCGGCTTTTCTGCAAGCGGCCCAAATCGTCCACACTCTCTTCCGAGAGCCAGCCTTCGCCGTCCCGCAGGAGTTCCTTGCGAAGTACGGCATCTGCGGCACGGTCGGCTTCGGTCACGGGATCGTGTCCCAGTTTGTATTCGGCATCGATCGCTCCGGCAGTGAATCGCTCGAACACAAAGCGGGTAGCCTCCAGAGCAGACTGGATGCGTCTTACTATTTCGGTATGCGAGTCTTTTGTCATGGATAGTTTTCAGGTCCAGCCGGTCATGCCATCAGCATGCGCGCTCCGGATACCAGCAGAACGACACAAAGGATTCGCCGTAACCAAACTGTGGGCATGCGTGTGCTCAACTGAGAACCGAGGATGCCGCCGGGGATCGAACCAATTACCAGCGCACCCACCAGGTAAGGATCGATGTTGTGAATGCGAAAGTGCATCAAGCTGGTCACGCCGGTCAGGATGACGGCATGCATGATGTCAGTACCCACCATCATTTTCGGGGGAAAGCTATAGAACAAGAGCAGAAGCATCATGATGATGCTACCCGAACCCACTGAAGTCATACCCACCAAAAAGCCCGCGAGTAATCCGATGAATGCCATGCCAACAATTGACTTCATGGTGGGCTTACGGTGGGTAACATGTTCTTCAATCCGGCGCTGGAAGAGCATTAAGGTGGGAACACAGATCAGCAGAATGCCGACGGCCGTGGTGATGAAGGTGTTTACGCCGGTGCCGTAGACGGTTCGCAGATGGCCCAGCAGGCTGACTCCGGCGATTGATCCGGGGACGCTCCCGGAAGCCAGGCACATGACTACTCTGGGTTTGATGGTTCCCTTTTTTACGTGGACCCAGGCGGAACCGATCTTGGTGACGAAGTTGAACAGGGCGTCGGATCCCACCGCCAGAAGAGGTGGGACCCGGAGCACAAAAATCAGAATGGGCAACAGCAGGACGCCGCCGCCGATGCCGGTCATTCCAATCAGGGTGCCGACTACAAAACCGATCAGAATTTTCTCGATTAACATAACGTCAGTCGCATCCGGCGGAGAGAACGAACTCCACCCATTAGGCGCTGTGGCCGTTCACTCCAATGAACCCCTCGCGTTCCATGTGCAGAATGATTTGCTGTGCTGCCTCCTCAGGACTGAGATCGGCCGTGTTGATCACCACATCGGCGTCCTTCGGTTCTTCGTAGGGATCGGAGATGCCGGTGAACTCTTTGAGAATCCCAGCGCGCGCCTTAGCGTAAAGGCCCTTGCGGTCACGCTGCTCACAGGTTTCCACCGAGGTGGCAATGTGCACCAGGATGAAACCACCCACCGGTTCGATCATGCCGCGAACTGCCTTACGGGTAGAATCGTAGGGTGCGATGGGCGCGCAGATGGCGATTCCGCCATTCTTGGTGATTTCCGAAGCCACGTAGCCAATTCGTCGAATGTTAATGTCGCGATGCTCCTTGGAGAAACCTAGTTCCGAAGAAAGATGCTTGCGCACCAGGTCGCCATCGAGAATGGTGACCGGGCGGCCGCCAGTTTCCAGAAACTTGGTCAGCAGGACGTTGGCAATGGTTGACTTGCCTGAGCCAGAGAGTCCGGTGAAGAAAATGGTGACGCCTTGTTGGTGGCGTGGCGGGAAACTGCGACGCAATTCCTGCACGACTTCGGGATAGGTAAACCAACTCGGTATGTCGCGCCCTTGATTGAGGCGATCCCGCAGGTCAGTACCGGAAAGGTTCAGAACGCGAGAGCCATTTGGCACCTCGTTGTCGGGGACGTATTGGTCCTGGTCTTCGAGGTACACCATCATATTGAACGGGACCATGGTCACGCCGATGTCGGCCTCGTGTTTCTTGAATAGTTCCTGAGCTTCGTAGGGACCGTAGAAGGGCTTGCCGTCTGTGTCCTTGCCCGGACCAGCATGGTCACGGCCCACAATGAAGTGAGTGACGCCGTGGTTCTTGCGGATTAACGCGTGCCAAATCGCCTCACGCGGTCCCCCCATGCGCATAGCCAGAGGCAGCAGGGAAAGTTTCACGGTTCCTGCAGGAAACTTGGACAGGAGTAATTGGTAGCAGCGCACGCGGGTGAAGTAGTCAACGTCGCCGGGTTTGGTCATGCCGACTGACGGGTTAATCAGCAGATTGGCTTCAATCTGCTTGGCGGCACGGAAAGTCAATTCCACATGGGCGCGGTGCATGGGATTACGGGTTTGAAACGCCACTAGACGGCGCCATCCCAAGCGCGCGAACTCGGCGCGCAACTCGGCCGGGGTCAGCCGGAGCGCGCGGAAGTCATAGTGGGAAGGCATCTGCAGACCTTCCAAACTCCCGCCCACGTACCAAGGATTAGATTTGTTCATCGCGTAGTCAGCACCGGGGTGAGCGGCACTGGTGCTATTGAATACTGCCTGAGCTTCTGCTTTGCGGTCGGGCTGCCAAACATCTTCGACCGAAAGAACTGCCAGCATCACACCTTCCGGATCGCGCAAGGCGATCTTGCTGCTACCAGGTTTCAGGCTCTTGGCGAAGGCTTCGGTCACATCCAGAGTGATCGGCATTGGCCAGACCACTCCGCTCTTCAGCCGCATGTTGTGACATACGCCTTCGTAGTCGGACCGCGTCATGAATCCACGCAGCGGTGAGAAGCCGCCGCTCAACAACAGTTCCAAATCGCAGGTCTGGCGGGGGCTCAAATCCCACGATGGATATTCGCGTGATTGTGCTTTCAGTTCGGTGGTACGTGAGGGTGTTGCAACGAGATCTACAAGCTCTCCGCCATGGGGCGGAATAAGATGACTGGTCGAAGCGGTCAAATCCGTGAACCTCCCAGGTTCATAAGAGTGGTTTGCTTACTATTATCTTTATATCTTTCCCGGCCCTTTTCCTGACTGAACTGCGAGGCTCAGCACTTGCGGATTCCAGAAGGGAAGGTGAAACCTTCACGCGTTGCCCTGCCAGAGTACTACGCAATTGGGTGCGGCATCAATTGCAAATGGAGCCAGTTTCAGCAAACTAAGTGTGGAGCAATTCGGGTGCCTTCACTGCGGCAAGGGGATGCCCGTAAACTACTTATAATAGATAACTTAGAGTGGTTGCCAGCGAAACCCCTGTAATCCTATCGACAATGTGCAATTCTTTGCGACAAAACTCCATTGGCACTTGCAAGAATTTGTTCCCTGCGACGTGTAATTACTTCCGCGGCAAGCGGCGAATTGAGGAATTTTGACATGGGGCACATCCACGGAAGGGAATCACAGCTAGATGGGTGAGAAGTGCCTGCTGCACAGTTTGGTTCCCCCCATTCTCTTTCACGCCCTTAGGGACGGTTCCGCAGGCTGGAATGGGCAAGCGGATTGCCTGTCGCACAACTTCGCGAATTACGAGTTTCATTGAGTTCCTGCCGGAGCTAACGCTCCTCGCAGCAGCGCATTAACTCATAAGCAGGTTGGCTGGGTTGCGATCTCAGTGGATCGCTTCTCGCGCGTCGTGGAATTGTCCACAGAATAGTTGGGGACGTGCTTCAGCATGGCATCTCGAATGCTACTCGCTTTCGTACAACCAACACCTTGATCTTTCCCTCGCGCAAGGCGAACGTGTGTGTGGGGGGGAGGTCGCAGCGAGCCAACTGCTACTTCAACGTATATGGGACCTTCTAGGTAGCCGCAATGGGGGAGAATACCGTTCGCTTGGGCCCGCGGGAGCAGCAAATCGCTGATCTTTTGCTGCAAGGTTGTGATAACACGGAGATTGCCAGCGAGCTGAAAATGGCGCGGCGCACCGTCAAGGCGCACTTCAACCGGCTGTTCCTTCGCTTCGGAATCACCGACGGAATCAAGCGAGTCAAGCTCGCAACCCTGTTGTACCGGAGGCAACTATGGCAGCAGTCCAACTCTACGGCAGCCGTGTCCCCAGTGAACGAGAGCGCTGGGTCATTGAACTCGTCGCCCAAGGGCTCAAGAACAGTGAAGTTGCAGCAGCGATCGGAACCACGGAACACGTCGTCAAGAACTACCTTCGGAACATTTACGACAAACTCGGACTCTGGAACCGGGTCGAATTAGCTCTGTGGTACGAAGCGCGCCGCTATGAAGACATCGCCCGCGCCTGATGGCGCCTGATATTCCGATTCGGTTTATGCCGAAAGGTCGTCACTTCGGCGGACTCATTGGCAGCTCGCGCGCTCCGCTGGTTGGAACTGATCGATTTGGGCATCGCGCTGAAGGGCAAACTTCCCGCCCGGAGTCTTTCCATACAAGTCCGAGCCGGGGCAATAGTAGAGAGCGGTGTGAACGTCCACCCATACCCACACGTTAGGATTGCCGGCCGCGGCCGGTTGTGGCGGGGCTTCCGCCACACCAAGACCCACCAACATACGCTCAAACAAGGTTAGCTTAGGCTGAGTTGAGCTCTTGGCACTGCCCGGATGCAGTCCCCAGCCGGTGAGGGCAATGAGCAGGACGAGTGCTGAAAGTGCGATGGAGACATCCCCGCGGTGCTTGGCGAGCCAAATGCGACCCGGTGAGTTGTCCTTCTCCAGGGACTTCAGCCACTGCAGCACCCTGGCTGCGGATGTCCAAGTCGCGGGCGAAGGCGACTCCGGTTGCTGGGAAATTGGGACAACTGTCGGTTCCGGTTTCTCTACTTCCTCCTGCAATCCGGACTCAGGCGCCATCACTTCATCGGGAGTGATGCTGAGGGCGAGAGCGGAGCTGCCATTGGTCAGAGGTGCCTCACTAGGAGGTTGTTCTAATGCGGGTTCGAGCGACGAACGGCGCGGAGCCTCACTCATCAACGACGGACCAGGGTCTGACTCTTGCATCTCGTCACTCCCCGCGGCAGGCGTTTCCGCAGATGAACTCCGCGGGGCTGGTGGCGTGTAGTTCGAGAAGTCCAGCTCTTCGGGTTTGGAGCTCATCAACCGGGGCGTTCCGCAGCGCCCGCAGAACAGTTCTCGGTCGCCAAACTGATATCCACACTGCCCGCAGGTTGCGCCTGTGCCGTTCCTTTCGGCTGCCTGGCTCATCGCAGCCAGCAGCGCCTCGATTTCGGGTGCCGTCCTTTCTCGGGTCGGTGCGGCTTCGGACTGCACCTCCTCCTGTACCTCTCGCGATGTATCTTCTGTCGGCTCCGAGGCCAGACGCTCCAGCTGGGGCCGCAGACGTTCCAGCACGTCCAGCATCGTGGCTCGCTCGGTCGCCAGGGCCTGCTTCCATTCCGACTTGGCCGCACTGGCAATCGCCTGCCCCATCAACCCCGACATGACTTGGCAGCTCTGAACTTCTTGTAAAGGGATGCCATCGCACTCTGCGAAGCGCACATCCAGCAAGCCCGCCACTTTTCCTTCGTGGTAAATCGGAAATAGGAAGGGTGATTTACTGTTCTGCCGCTTCAGCAACGCGCCGATGAGCGCAGGGTCTGTGGCGGCGGTCTGCAGGAATTCGGATAAACTGGAATCAATCGACATTGTCATTCCGGCCAGGGGAGCAGCGTTTCCCACTGCCGCGCAGTATTCCAATTGATCTTCGCGGATGAGGGCCACCGCCACTCCCACGGCGCTGGTGATCTTCTGCAGTTGGTCGGCGATCAGTCGGGCGGAGGTTTTCAAGTCGCATTCTTTGGAATGCAGCACTTCTTGCGTGGCGGCAATCTCCGAGAGGGTATCGCCCAGCTCAAGTTTGCCTCGCAACACGGTCTGCTGTTTGCGGCGTTCTTGGAGCACATAGGCAGCCTCCAGCATCTGCTGGAAAGTGCCTTCGTCTAAGCCTGGCAGCGTATGCGCACTGGCCATTTGCGGGTCCACCTCTGACCGATTTCTCCGTATTGATCGCTTCAAGCTGCCGCCCCTAAGAAAGTGCAATTGGCAGTCCAAACGCCAACGGCACGCCCGCAAGCCCTTGATTCTAGCAGCCTTGGTCAAGCCAAACTATGCTTCTGTCATTACTGCGAAAGTGCTTTCCGTTCTTGCGATTATGGCGAGCGCAGGCCACGTGTCAGAGCTACTTCATCGTTCTGATCTGGCGCGAAGGTAACTCTTACCAAGATCCAGGCATCGCTGATGCGCAAGACTTTGCACCCAAGGAGGGAAGTCTCCAGCTAGCCGGTCCTGTCCGGTTCTGGACATTGCAATCTCGCAGGCGAACAAACACACGTCGGCTGCACAATGTACGCGCCATGAAATCAGCGACTTATGAATCTCGGCAGCGGAAGCAGGCTTGCGTATTGCTTGGTCGCGTGACTTGTCTTGCCTTTGGGCGGTGGAATTCATATGACAACTCTGACGGAAGATATTCGTTACGGAATTCGGATGTTGCGCCAAGCTCCGGGGTTTACGTTGATTGTTGTGCTGACGCTGGCGCTCGGCATCGGCGCGAATACGGCGCTCTTCTCCGTCGTGAACGGCGTCCTGCTGCATCCCTTGCCTTATCCCGAGCCCGAACAACTGGTTCGGCTCCACGAAAGCAAACCGAGTTTTGAAACTGGTTCGATTTCCTATCCCAACTTTCGCGACTGGCAGAAAGAAAACAAGACGTTTTCCGCAATGGCGATTTCACGTGGCAATTCCTTCGCCCTGTCTGGCATCGGCGAAGCCGAACAAGTGAACGCAGAATTAATTTCGTCGGACTTTTTCTCGTTGCTCGGTGTGAAGCCGGTGGTCGGCCGGGTTTTCGCGCCCGGAGAAGATGAAATCGGTGCCGCTCCCGTCGCCATCATCAGCGTCAGCCTGTGGGAACGCAAGTTCTCTTCTTCCCCCGGCATCCTAGGCAAGGGAATCACTCTCGACGGCAAAGATTACAGCGTTGTAGGTGTAATGCCTTCGAATTTCAATCTGCTGCTGCGGAGCTCCAGCCGGAGCTTTCAGCCGAGCGAAGTATATGTGCCCATTGGTCAGTGGGGCAATCCGGCGCTACTGAACCGCGGCGCTGGTTTGGGACTTCATGGCGTGGGCCGCTTACGCCCTGGCATCAAGGTTGAGCAAGCCCAGGCAGACATGGACCACGTAACTCGCAATCTGGCGGTAGCCTACCCTGATAGCGACCGCGGCATTAGTGCCAAGCTAGTGCCTCTCAAGGCTGAAGTAGTGGCCGGCATTCAGCCGATTTTGCTGGTGTTGCTGGGCGCGGTGGGCTTTGTTCTTCTGATCGCCTGCGTGAACGTTGCCAATCTGCTACTCGCCCGCTCTACCACGCGCAGGCGCGAGTTTGCGATTCGCGCGGCTCTGGGCGCCTCCCAGGGACGCGTGGTCCGGCAACTCCTCACCGAAAGCATGATGCTTGGCTTGGCTGGCGGCGGACTCGGTCTGCTGCTTGCGGCTTGGGGAACTCGCACCGCCCTCGCACTGTTGCCGGCAGCATTGCCGCGTGCGCAGGAAATCGGACTCGACATCCGCGTTCTTGTCTTTACTGTGGCTATCTCCGTGATCGCCGGCGTGCTCTTTGGTATGGTTCCGGCCCTGAGAACTTCCCGGCAAGATTTGCATGACACCCTCAAAGAAGGATCCCGCAGCGTGAGTGGAGTGCATCATCGCACCCAAAACGCTTTTGTGGTTGTTGAAATGGCGATGGCGTTGGTTCTTTTGACCGGCGCCGGATTGATGATCCGCAGCCTGGTAAGGCTCTGGAGCGTCAGCCCCGGATTTGATTCGCACAACGTATTGACGTTCAACGTGTCGCTTCCACCGTCCACAGCGCAAGCCAGTCCTGATGCCATCCGGGCCACCTGGCGGCAGTTCGACGACAAGATGAAAGCGACTCCCGGCATCGAGTCTGTCTCGCTGTCGTGGGGCGCATTTCCCCTGAGTGGCGATGACGAAGCGCTCTTCTGGATCGAAGGTCAGCCAAAGCCCTCGAGCGAACACGACAAGAGCTGGGCGGTCAAGTACGTGGTCGAACCAGACTATCTGCGGGCCATGGGAATCCAGTTGCAACGGGGCCGATTCCTGAACCCGCAAGACGATGAACGCGCGCCCCAAGTCGTAGTCGTTGATGATGCCTTTGCCAGCAAGTACTTTCCCAATCAGAATCCCATCGGCAAGCGGTTACATCTGGATGTGTTCGATCCCGATGCGGCGGAGATCGTCGGCATCGTGGGCCACGTGAAACAATGGGGTCTCGAACGTGATGACGCCGAGGCCGTCCAGGCTCAGGTCTATCTTTCGTTTATGCAACTGGGAGACCCGATTATGAAGCTGACAGCTCCGGGAGCGGGAGTAGTGGTGCGGTCTACCGGTTCGGCACCTACACTGTTCGACTCTTTGCGTCACGCCAGTGCACAGATGAGCAGCCAGCAGGTGGTTTACGGGCCCGAAAGTATGGACGAAATTATTTCCGGATCGCTGGCGGCGCGGCGCTTTTCCATGATCCTGTTGAGTGTTTTTGCCGGCTTGGCATTGCTGCTGGCCAGTGTGGGCATCTACGGCGTGATTTCCTACATGGTGGGCGAGCGCACCCGTGAAATGGGAATTCGCATGGCCCTGGGCGCGCAACCTTCGGATATCGTGTGGCTCATTCTGCGCCAGGGTGGAACCCTGGCGGGTGCGGGTGTCGTCCTCGGTTTGATTTTGGCCATCGGGCTTGCGCGTTTTCTGACTGCCCAGTTGTACGGAGTACGCGCGACCGATCCAGTAACCTTCCTCGCGGTAGCAATGCTGCTCGGCTTGGTCGCACTGGCGGCATGCTGTATTCCTGCGTGGCGTGCGGCTAAGGTCGATCCCATGGTGGCGCTCCGCTACGAATAATTCGCGCGCATGAAACTTCGCGCTAACCAAACCCATTCCGGAACCAACGTTGAGCGTTGCGCCCATTCTGGCTTTTCGGAATCTCCTCAGCTGGCACCATCCGAGAACGAAACTGAATGATCACAGGTCTTTAGCCATTCGCGTCCCGCAGCGAAGGTTTGGCGAAGCGCTTGCTTTAGCTTTCAGCGACGGCGCGAACTTGATGATCTGCAAAATGGCGCTGATTAGGAGAAGCTATGGTGGACCTCACCGGAATCAAGATCACCCGAAGAGATGAACAAGTTCTCAACTTGTTGGTGCAGGGATGCAGCAACAAAGAGATCGCAGAACAACTCAACATCAGCCCGCGCACCGTGAAGCAGCATTTGCGTACATTATTCCTGCGCGCCGGGATTATTGACGGTCGCAAACGTGTAAAGCTTGCCACCGCCATGTATCAGAAAGGAGCTACCTGTGCAGCCCTGTGATCAACTTACCGGCAAAGAAACTCAAGTGGCGACTCTGGTCTGGCAAGGCCTCACCAATCGTGAGATCGCCACCAACATCGGCACCACCGAGCAAGTGGTCAAGAACTACCTGCGCAGTACTTTCGACAAACTCGGGGTTTGGAGCCGTCTGGAACTCGCGCTTTATGTGGCCAGCCATGGTGGGGCCGAATGGAGGGCCCCTCTGGGATGGCCACAGCCGGCTTGATTGGGTGCTTACGGCTGCGAAACGGCAACGGTGAGGCAGCGGATATTAATCGACGCTAATCCGAAGCCAGTGCCAATTTGGGGCTAAGACGGTGCCGTCACTACTGATTTGTACCCAGTTTTTCACAGGCTGCGAACGGCTGCCAGATGCGGGTTCGATCCTTCGTCGGTTGGGTTGAGGGCATTTGCACTTGTGCCAGTTGGCTCGAGCGGCTATGGCTTTCCACTCGCTGCACCGTTTTTAGGGCAGTGGGCTGTGAAGGGCAGGCATGTGCTAGAAAATCAAGAGTCCTGAGCGCCTACAAAAGTGGTTGACGCAGGCCGCTCGATAGCGTAGACAGCCATGAAGTTTCGCCGTCTCAATGCGCCGGGGTCACGATGGTGTGGGGAAGGCTTCCTGCTCTTAGGAAGCGGCCTTAGGAAGTGCCCGCACGGCGCGGGTATGTTGGCGAATCAATTGTGATCCCTTGATGCCAACTACTGGATTTATCCCGACGAAAGCTTCCGTCTTAGTGGTGGAAGACTCCCCCGAACTCCAAAATTACTTACGCCTCCTGTTGGAGCTCGATCGTTACCAGGTCGACATAGCGGGCAATGGCGAAGAGGCTTTGCTGCGCCTGCGCAACGGGTGCACTCCCAGAGTCGTGTTGCTCGATATGCAGATGCCAGGAATGGATGGGCTGGAAACTCTACGAATTCTGCGGCGCCTGCATCCCGCAGCGAGAGTCATCATGTGTTCCGGTGTGGATGATCCCGAAAAGATCCAGCAAGCCATTTCGTTGGGTGCCCAAGCCTACCTGGTCAAGCCAGTTCAGCACTTGTACCTTTCGGCTGCGATCGAACGCTGCCTGGGGCAAGATTCTGGGCAGAGCGATGAATCAACGAGGTTCCGCATAGCCGCACCGTCGCTGCAATTAGTGCATCGGCCGAATTAGTCCCGTCACGGCATCCTCATTTGGTGATGCGAACCGTGCTCTCGATGAATCGCAGTAGGTGGCTCTTGTCCTGCTCGGAAATCTCGATAAATTGCACGCCAATTCCGAATCCGGGAGTACTCGTCACCACTTTGCCGGTGGCCCACAACTTGGTGTCATTCACCCAGAGTCCCATTTTTATCTGCGTACCTTGTGGAAGCGGGTTGGGCATTTCGATGAAACAACCGCCTGCACTCAGGTCCGAAGTACGGACCCGAATGGGCGCCTGCTCTCCCTCAGGGTGAAGTTCAACCGAGTTCACAGTCTTAAACCGAGGATGTGCCCGGCGGTCGTGGGCATCGCGTGCGACAGTGCCGTCCGTGCCCGGCCCCGGCAGGGCAAAGTCCCAAAGCGGCTTCTCAGGCGACAGGTTGAGCAGCCCGACACGTCCGTCTTTCGGCCCGCCCGCCGACCCCACCCACATGATTCGGAAGTGAACCTTGTTGCTTCCGTAGGTCAGGCCAATAATCTCCCCCATCTTAAGGTTGGCCTGCACTCCACCTAACTCGGCACCGTGACGGCTCACGTTGAGCGTGGTCAGTTTTTCGGAGAAGATTTGCCCGTTAGCGTCGGTGCCGAAGATTCGGACCGGCACTGTCTTTTCGACTCGGGGCTCCCGGCGCTTGCCCACCATGGCTCTCTAGATCACCCCGCTGCCCTTGGACTCCGTCTCGGTACCGTGATTCTAATGCAAACCGCGTTCTTGCCAAAGTGACGCGCGCGCCACCTATGGGCGAAAGTGCAATGTTGGTGGGAAAAACGCTGCAAAATGTTGCACGATTCCACCTTCGGGAAGCTCGTACAGCGCCGGTAAAACAAGCATTTGGCCTGACTGGCGCGGCACTCCAATTGCTTATGACACAGCGACGTCGCGAGGTTCCCGTGCCCTCCCGCCCGGTGGTCTCGAATCTGAGGTAGGAATGACCCACAAAGAGACTTTCTGGATGGCCTGCGATTCTACCGAGTCCCTGCGGGCTGAATACGGCCCATTTCATACTCGGGCCGAGGCCGAGGCCCAGGCCCAGCGCCTTGGATTTGGCTACCTCTTGCGCTACGAGCATGTCATCGACGGCAAGGACGAGATCAAGGAAGTCCGCTGCATTTTCATCGAACTGACCGCATCCGCTGGGCCCGTTCCAGCGCTACGCGAAGCTCGAAAGTTCCATACCCGTTGCGCTAGCTGCGGGGAAACCGCCGTCCACGACGAACCCTGGCGGGCGGAGGTCTGGGCTGACATTCACGAATTCGAGCACACACGGCATCGCGTGCGCTTGTTCGAACAATCGCGCGGCGAGGGTTTCAAGGAGATCAGCGACTGGCGCGACCAGTGCGCCTGATCTCGATACCACCCGTCCGTTCGATCTCCAAAAGATGACTTTTTTCTGCTAGTCTGTTCTCGCTACTCTTCGAGATTGCCCCTATGACTTTGCTGGTTCTGATAGTGCTTGCCGGAATCCCACTGCTGGGTGTGGTCTGGATCGCTGTCTATGGTTCTCTTACCACAGTGGATGGCCTGTTTATGTCGCTCATCTTGCTGGCGATGTCCGGCATCCTGGGAGCGACGGCGTTATTCGAATTGCGCCGGCCCAAGTCGGCGGCCTCGTTCGGCGGTCGTGCCGTTGCGGGCGGGACGGTGCAGAGTGGTCGAGTTCAGGATGTTGTGTTCTACGAAGCCCATGTGGGAGAGCCAAATAAGTCGATCGTTACCCTGAGCAACGACGGCAAGTCCTCGCAAACTCTGGTGGTCGAAGGCGACGCACGCAACGCCTTGCCCGTCGGCCAAAAGGTCCAGATCACCTTGCGCAAGCAGCACGGGCAAAACGTGCTGGCTGACGTTATTTATTCCTAGGTTCGATCAATACCAAGCCTAAACCTGCGCTGCCTGCATTACCGTCGTAACCCTGACTGCTGGTTCTGTCTCGCTCCAAGCTCCATACTCGGAGGAAAATTCTGTCTGGTGTCGGTTCCGGGTCACATTGCCCTGAATCCACAGGTGAGTTTGTGCCGAAGAATGAGGAACAAGCCGCGCAGCCTTCAATGCTGGCGCGGACAGAACAAATCCAGCGGGAGATTCAGAACCTTTCGGGACGGGACTTGCAACTCTGGTCAATCGGAGCCCTGGTCATGCTGGTGCTCGCGGCTGGCCTCTCGGCCCTGATCTTTCCGCATGTCATGTGGGCACAGCGCGTGGTGCGCATCGAATCCGCTTACCTGCCACAACTGTTCTTCGGTCTGATCTCGCTGGTCCTGCTGTTCAACATTTACTTGGTCGGACAAAAGCTCACGCTGAATCACACCCGGCGGGCGCTGATCAGCGAGTTGGTGCTCAACGAACGGCTGGAAAGCCTTTCCCTGATCGACCCGCTGACCCAACTGCTGAACCGGCGTGCGGTCAATGAAATGATTCCCCGCGAGGTTGCCCGCGCCAACCGCCTGGGCGGCCACCTGACTTTCCTGACCATGGACATTAACGGTTTCCGCGAGATCAACTCCAAGTATGGAACCTTCGAGGGAAATTTGATTCTGATGGAATTTGGCAAGATGTTGAGAACGGTTTTCCGCGGCGGCGACATGATCTTTCGCCACGGTGGCGACGAGTTCCTGGTGCTCATGCCGGATACGCAGGAGCAGGAAGCCGACGCTCCCATGCAGCGCCTGCTGCGCGCCGTGGCAGACTGGAACCTGAACAACGGCAAGCGCTACGAGATGGGCTTTAGCTGGGGCATCGCACCTTACATCACCGGCAGCGACTTCTCCGACGTGCTCCGCGCGGTTGACCGCAAGCTGTACCAGAAGAAACACAACCTGGTGCCAGTGTTCTGAAGTGCCCTTCGTATCCTAGCCGGTGCGTGCCCTACATCTTCGCGCTGGCGTAGGAATTGATTTCGCAGTTCAGGCTGATTTCTTCAAATTGTGGTGTGGTCCATTGCATTGTTATCCCCTGTCTTTCTTATTGGCAGGCTCCGCTGTGCAGGCCGAAAATATGGAACGTCCCCAATCCGTTGTTGGAGCATGGTGGACCGCATGTAAGGTCCTCCGCACCGACGTAGACGTACCCATTTGCGACGGTGGGCACTGAGAATTTCGTCGCGGCAGTAATGTTGTCCCTCGTCTTGCACGTGCTGCTGGTGTATAACTGGTTGCCCACGTCAAGGGCGTGGAAGGCGTACAGTGTGCTTGGATTTGTGCTCTCCGGGTTCGCAAAGTCGGTCGCAATGGCCCACACGATCCCGTCGGAATCATCCGTTGGGCTTTGCGAGATCGACGGGGTTGACCCGTACGGGAACGCAGCGGCGGAACTCGGGGTGTGCGCCGTTCCGCAGACGGGCGGGTTCTGCCCGTTTGTGCACAGTGTGTACTGGTACAACGGGAGCGGGGTGGTTGCCGTGCCCGTCGGTGCGACGTAAAGATAGTTCTTGAGGTTCGTCCCTCCCGGCTCCCAGTATGCTGGGGTGTTGTGGATCAGCCAATTCTCCTTGCTGACGTGCATTCCATTCACGTTGCAGGCCGTCTGGGTGCTATTTGTCCAGTAAACCATGGGGTTGGTCGGCATTGCCGTGCAATCCTGTGTTGATTGTGGGCAACTGTACCCGCCGAGGCAAGAGCCGTTTTGGCTGGTCGTGCACTTGCCGGGATTTGCACGGTCGATAAACCAGAGGCCGCTCTCCTTCTCGCCCAAGACCGCAAAATACGTCCCCGAATCCTCGTCGTTGGGAATGAGCATCACGCCGCCCGATCCGATGTCGAAGTCGTTGCAGTCGCGATAAGCAAAATCCGATGGCGTGAAGTAATCGACTTCATTCAGGGTGGTTGGGTCCAGCTTTAGGAAGCTGTCGCCCCAATTTGAGAGGCCATCCCATGTGCCGTTGGCGGTGTTGGCGTAGATATAACCGTTGCCGCCAGATTTGTCCAATCCCCAGGCCGGTCCCGCACCGCCCATCCAGAATCCGCCCCCGTCGGAGCCAAATTTCCCCTGACTTGTCGAAAGCTGGAGGGGTGGCGGAGTAGTCTGGCTCAAATTGGAAGCGTTATAACCAAAAATCCATCCGTTGGGCCACGGGGTTGACGTGTCATCCATCATCGAAAACGCAACGTAGACCATGTCGCTCTGCAGGCCGAACTGTTGCGATGTCGTCAGGTAGAGCAAGCCGGGACGCTGGATATGGGTTGCCGAGAAGGCGCTTGCGGACTGGCCACCGCACGCGTTCGCGCAGATTAGGACCGGGCTTCCCGACTTCTCGGTAATATTGCTGCCGGAGATATCTAGCGCGTGCAGGTAGTGATATAGCATAAAGTTTTGCTGGCCGCAGGGGCTGCAGGTATAGGTGACCAGATACATTGTCGCCGAGCTGTGGTCGGAACTGACATTGATGACGGGCGTGCCGAGAATGCCGACGGAGGGGTTAATAGCCCCGCACTTCCCATTCCCAACCAGGCCGCAGGGCACCGCCTGCTGACCCTTTGTCGGGCCCGAGTTCAGAAACGGCATCGACCCGAGAACCTGGCAGGTGTTGGAACCGGGAGGCGTCCCATTGATTGCGTACAGAGTGTCATTCATGGTAACTACGTAGGCCACGTTCGGGGTACCGAGCGTTCCCCACGGGACGCCGGTGAGCACTAGCGGTTGGGCGTACACCTGCCCGTCCAGTTCTACCGAGCAGAGCTGTCCGAACGTCGAGAGATTGTTGTATAGCAAGTTTCCTTCGTTCAGATTCTGTCCCGTGCGCCCGTTGTCGTTGTGCCAGGTTGTGACGCACGCGCTATTCTGGCTTGGAACGCATATTGCCGTCTGGGCTGCGCACCTGCCGGTCACAAGTCCCAAGAGTAGAATCCCCAGCCCGAAGAGATTAACCTCCACACCTCGACCTCTCGCCATAGTTTCCTCCCCCTTTTGCGGCAGTGAGCACGACCTGACCAAACCAGAAATCGTAGCCCCTGATCTGCGTTACATTTTTCCGACTTTGTTACTGTTGTAGCCAGCCACCCAGACGTTTGCACCATCAAACGCCACTCCAGTAAAGTTCGTGTGTGCATAGAAGACGCGCAAAGTCTTACCGTCGCTGGCCCGTAGCTCTGCGAGCTGCAGGCCTGCAGTCACCCATATATGTTCTCCATCGAAGGCAATGCCGTAGGGC
>Ga0070765_100000535_pt1 | contig 22907 bp, 20 predicted proteins | sample HubBroMetageWFT5_FD_71516 | JGI IMG/M metagenome (GOLD analysis project Ga0070765, IMG submission 71516) | Warmed and freeze-thawed soil microbial communities from the Hubbard Brook experimental Forest, New Hampshire - Hubbard Brook CCASE Soil... | ecosystem: Environmental > Terrestrial > Soil... | reverse complement strand
ATCAACGCGGCGGTCGAGCGTGAATCTGGCGGCAGCACGCTGATATTCGTGAATACAGCTACGCGGTCCTTGTCTGCTTGTGGAAACGCCGACGCTAGTTGCCCAGCCATTGTTTGTAGTTCTGCCCGTGCTTGTAGCTGCGTCACATTGCGCTGGAGCCTCGCGACTAAAAGCAGACCTCGCTGGGTGCGATCTGTCAGCGACCCGGGGTCCTGGAAGATGTCTACCGCAGTAGCCAGGGTGATGAACACATCGCTTGCGAATCCAAAGACGGTCCCCGGAAAGTTTTGCGGAGCGACACCCAGGATGGTGAGCGTGTGCCGACTCAACGTCAGGGTTTTGCCGATGATTCCTGGGTCGCCGCCCCAACGTTTCCAGCAGGAATAGCTGAGCACTGCGCCAGGCGTCTTCTTGTCGTCATCGCCGGGCACGAACATCTGCCCCAGAGCGGGGCGAATTCCCATGACGGCAAAGTAATTGTCGGAGAGAGCGCTTATCGTTGCTGATTCGTCGCGATCTCCAAAAGTCATGTCAAATTTCGAAATGGAATTGGGGAATGCTGCGACGCCGGAAAATACCCGGTTATTGTCTCTGTAATATTTGTAATCGGGGTAGGAAACATTCTCGAATTCACCAGCCGGGGAGCGGGTATAGATCGTGAGCAGGCTATCAGGAGCCGTCACCGCTGGCGGGCGCAGCATCACTGTGTTGAACACGCTCAGGCCAGCCACGCTGACGGCCATGGCGACCGCCAAAGAAAACACCGCGACGGAGGTCAGTCTCCAGTTCTTCAGCAGCATTCGCAGGCCGAAGTGGACGTCGGCGTAGAGCGATTCCAGCCAGAAGCCGCTGCGCTCTTCTCGGCAGTTTGCTTTTACACCTTCCAGCGCGCCGAGCTGCAGCACGGCTTGGCGGCGCGCTTCTTCCGGCGGCAGGCCATCGGCAATTTTCTCGGCGGTTTGCCGCTCGATGTGGAAACGCAGCTCGTCTTGCATGTCCTGTTCCCACTTTTTCTTGCGCGAAAACCAACCCCGCCAGTTATTCATCGCCCGCGCCTCCTACACGCGCTGCAAAATCAATGCCACAGCCGTGGACATTTGCTTCCAGTCCGCCAATTCCTTCTCGAGTTGCTGGTGCCCAGTTTTCGTGAGGGTGTAGAACTTGGCGCGGCGATTATTTTCGGAGGCGCCCCAATCCGCGCGAATCCATCTCTTGCGTTCCAGGCGATACAGGGCGGGATAGAGCGAGCCTTGCTGGATTTGCAGGATGGCGCGCGAGACCTGCTGGATGCGTTGCGCGATGCCCCAGCCGTGCATGGGTTCGAGCGCGAGAGTTTTCAGGATTAGCAGATCGAGCGTGCCTTGCAGGATTTCGACGGATGGGCTCATGCACCCTCCCCTAGACGAACTACAAGTGGGATAATATCCCCGTCTTGCAGATTGTCAAGGGGAAGGCGCTATCGGCAGGCGTCTTCACGAATTTTCGGCGACGGGTCTTGCGGGCCTTTGGCGCTGCCTTCATTATGTGACATGGCATCTGAAGATAACGCGCCGTTGTGGAGCGCGGACGATCAGTACGACCGGCTGGAAGAACTCGCCGCAGGCACCGGCGATGACGCCAAGGAAATTCCGCTGCGGCGCGACGTGCGTTCGCTGGGCATGTTGCTGGGAAAAGTGCTGGTGGAGCAGGCGGGCGAACCGCTGCTGGAAGTCGTGGAGCAGCTCCGCCGCCTCTTGATTCAGCAGCGCGAGCGACTGCCTGCTGCGGCGACGACGGAATCATCCCCATCTGAAAATGCTCTGATCGCGCAAGCTCGCGAGAAAATCGCGCGCCTGGAAGTGGAAGACGCCTACCGCGTGACCAAAGCGTTCGCCATTTATTTCGAGCTGACCAACCTGGCGGAAACCAATCACCGCAAGCGGCGGCGCCGCGCGGCCAAGCTGCACAGCGAACAGCCGGTTCTGGCTGGATCGTTTCGCGGAACTCTGCTGCGCATGCGCGCGGCGGGAATTTCCGCGGACGACGCGCTGGCGGCCTTGCGCAAAATTAGAATTGTGCCGGTGTTCACCGCGCACCCCACCGAGGTGGCGCGCCGCACCGTGCTGCTGAAGAGGCGGCGTATCGCGCAATACCTGGAACATCTGGACCGTCTGCCTCTGACGGCAGCCGATGCCGCGGAATACGAATTGCTGATACTCGCGGAGATCACTTCCCTGTGGCAGACGGATGAAGTGCGCATGAAAAAGCCGGGTGTAATTGACGAAGTGCGCATGGGCCTGGATTTTTACCCGATGACGCTTTTCGAAACGCTGCCACGGCTGTATGCCGAGCTGGCCGAATCTTTTTCGGAGGTTTACGGTCGCGCGCTGAATGACCAAGAGCTTCCCGAGCTGCTCCATTTCGGCTCGTGGATCGGCGGCGATCGCGACGGCAATCCGCTGATCAAGCCTGATTGCACCGCGGATGCGCTGGCGCTCGCGCGGAAGGTCATCCTGGAACATTACAGCGCGGAGATCCAGCGGCTGATTGACGAACTAAGCTCTTCGCTGCGCCAGGCGGGTGCTTCGGAGGAGTTGCGCGCCGCGGTGAAAGCGTATGAAGCGAAGATGGGCGCAGAACCGTCGCGCGGAAAGTGGATTTCGGAACCGGAACTGAACCGGCACTTTCTGGATTTTGTGAAGATTCGCATGAAGCTGACGCACGATGAGCCGCGCCATGCCAATGCGTACACAAACGCACCGGAACTGGAGCGTGATCTTTTGTTGCTGCGTGCGAGCCTAATCGAAAACCGCGGGCAACGCCTGGCCGAGCTGCTGATTGATCCGTTGCTGCGCAAGGTGCGGACTTTTCGTTTTCATCTGCACACGCTGGATATTCGTCAGCACGCACACGTGCACACAAGGGCCCTCGCTGAGTTAGAGGCCGCTGGGATTTCGGATGCCGCAAGCATGGCGGGCGCGCGAAGAGAATTCGCCACGGGGATATCCGCGGAAACCACCGAGCTGCTGGATACTTTGCGCACGATCGCGCAGCTGAAAAAGACCTACGCGCCGGAAGCAATTCGCGCCTACGTCATCAGTGGAACGGAATCCGAGCGCGACGTCTTTGCTCTGCTGCGCCTCGCCGAAATCAGCGGCGTGAATGTGGCGGGCTCTGCCGGTGATCCCGGGCTGCTCCCTGTTCCTTTGTTCGAATCAATTGTATCGCTGCGCGCCGCGGCGGAAACCATGCGGCGGGTGTGGGCAGCTCCAGAATATCAACGCCTGCTCGATTCCTGGGGGCGTTGCCAGGAAGTAATGCTCGGCTATTCCGATTCGAACAAAGATGGCGGGATGCTTACCAGCACATGGGAATTACACAAGGCGCATCGCGCGCTGCACGCCGCTGCGCGGGAATGCGGCGTGAAGCTGCGGCTCTTCCACGGACGCGGCGGCACGGTAGGTCGCGGCGGCGGTCCCACGCATCGCGCGATCCTGGCGCAGCCCGTCGGCGATTTTTCCGGCGAGATGCGCATCACCGAACAGGGCGAAGTGCTGAACTGGAAATATTCTGATCCAGTGCTGGCCGAATGGAATCTGGAATTGATGATTGCGGCGTCTCTGGAAGCGCTGACGCGGCCGGACGGTCCCGCGCCAGGCGCGGACCGCCAGTGGGACGCTGCGATGGAAGAAATTTCGCAGGATGCGTATGCGTACTACCGGCGGTACATCGCGGAAAATGCAAACGCGCTGGAATATTTCGAGCAAGCCACCCCGGTGAACGAACTGGAACACGCGCGAATGGGCTCGCGTCCGGCGCGCCGCACGGAAAGCCGCCGCCTGGAAGATTTGCGCGCGATTCCCTGGGTCTTCGGTTGGATGCAGAGCCGCCACGCGGTGCCGGCATGGTTTGGAGTGGGCTACGCTTTGCGAAGATTCGCAGCGAAGGGTCCCGAACAGGAAAAATGCCTCAAGGAAATGATGCACGACTTCACTCTGTTTTCGGACCTGGTGCGCAACGTGGAAATCGCCATGGCCAAGGCGGACCTGAACATCGCCCGCCTCTATGCCAGCGCGCTGGTGCAGGACGCCGGCGCGCGCGAAAGTGTTTTCGGCATATTGGCTGAAGAGTTTGAGCGCACGCGCCAGATGCTGCTGGCGGTGACGGGCCAGAGCGCGCTGCTGGAAGGCAACTCGGTGCTCTCGCAATCAATCCGGCTGCGCAATCCGTACGTGGATCCGATGAGTTTGATACAGGTAGAGCTGCTGCGTCGGAAGCGTGCCGAAGCGCCAAGCGAAGGGCTCGACTACGCCCTGGGCGCGACTATCAACGGCATTGCGGCAGGCCTCCACAACACCGGTTAGAGGAGGATTCCGCGCCGGGGCGAAATGGTCGCCGGGCGTCGGCACCGGTGCGCACTCGGGACGCGTTGTGCAATGAGTTTGACGCGGTTGTGCTAAGTGCTTATATGTAAGGCAGTTCGGGACCGCTCGGCAGGCCATCGTTTACCTAGTACCAAAACCCGCGTACTGAAATTTTTGAACCACACGCGCCATTGGTTCTACCCGGCGAACTGGCGAAAATGGATGTGCGGGTTGGAAGCTGCGATTGCGGGGACGACGGTTCCACAAAAAAAGGAGCCGGGGCATCTATCCAACCCGTCCAAGCCCTCCTGCTGGCGTCCATTCCATAAAATTCCGTTGGCAGGCAGGGCAGGACTTGGACGCATACCCTCTCGAATCCCGTCTGCGATAGTCCCAAAATGGAACTTCGGCATCTTTTGGCAGCTTGCATGCCTCTCATGAATGGGAGGATTGCGTATCTCCAACGATGTCTTCGCGGCAGACGCCAGCGTTACAGGACAGGTGATGGTTAAAGCAGGCAGAAAGGCACAGCGGACACGGGCGCTTATTTTTGCGGCATGCCTCGCGCTGCCCGCACCGGCGAACGCCGCGGACTTGCAGCCGCAAACCGCAAAGGCGTACGACCATTACATCGAGTTAACGGCGGCGCAAGTCTCCACCGAGCTGGCTCAGAGCGGACCGTACCTGTGGGTCGAGCATTTGCCAGCGGCACAACGCGCGGCGGACGAAGAACATCTGCACAACGGGCAACTAGTAATCGACCGGCTGGAAACTTTGGATTCCGGCAAGCCGATAGCCACGCCGGGAGGAATTATCCATCACTGGGTCGGAACGGTGTTCGTGCCGGGCGCGACGCTACCACAGACGCTTTCATTCATGCAGGATTACGATCACAAGGTGGAGTATTTCAAACCGGACATCGTGCGCTCGAAAATTCTGCGGCACCAAGGCGACGATTATTTTGTGTTGCTGCGCTTCTACATGAAAAAAATCATCACCACCGTAATTGATACCGACCAGGAAGTTCACTATCACGTCGTGGACAGCACGCATGCCTACAGCCGCTCGCGAACCACGCGCGTGCAGGAAGTGGAGAATGCCGGAAAGTCCGACGAAACACTGGAAGCGGAAGGGCACGATCGCGGTTTTATGTGGCGCATGAATACCTACTGGCGATTCGAAGAGAAAGACGGCGGCACGTACGTCGAGTGCCAGGCCATTTCGCTGACGCGCGACATTCCCACGGGATTGGGCTGGATGGTTGGGTCTTTTGTGACTAGCGTGCCGCGCGAATCGCTGACGTTTACCCTTGCCACGGCGCGCAGCGCGCTGCTGCAACGAACTGCAACGCAGCCCACGAAATAAATCTCCGTCTCGCTGGAAAATCCGCACTAAAAAACAACACTAGAAGGTCGTGGTGCCGAGGAAGATATCCTCCAGCCCATTCGTATCGCGCGCGACCAGATTGCTTGCGGTCGACAACCAACTAACCGTGTGTCCGTCAGCGCTGATCGAAGGCACCAGGCTCGAGCCATTCGCTGGAGATGCGCCGGTACCGCTGGAAATGCTGGCGAGCACCACGCCCGTGGTGCAGGTGGGAGTCACGCCAAGGCAGGTGTTACGCACGAAGACGTTCTCGACGCCGTTCACCGTGCCACCCAGGTTCGACGCGAGCGATGAAAACGCAATGAACTGACCGGTAGAGCTAGCGCTGGGGTGCTCGCTCTTGCCGTTGGCGGGCGTCACGCCGTCGGGCGTTGACACCAGCGTGGTAGAAGGCGTGCATTGAGCGACGACGATGGTCACGCCGAGGCAGGTGTCGCGAACGTAGATCTGTTGCGGCTGCGACGAACCAATGCCTGCCAGCAGATTCGATGCCGTGGATGCGAAGGCCACGAAACGGCCGTTGGCAACGGTGGTGTCGGTGCATACGCTGCTGACGGTTGTGGTTACGCTGCCGCAGGCGGAGAGCGTTGATTGCCCGCTGGGGCCGTCGGCCGGAGTGGTGCCATCCGGAGTGGAAACCAGAGTGGTAACCGAAACGCAGGTGTTGGTGGTGCTGGTGATCGTGGTAATGCAAGTGCCGCGCTCGAAGACCTCAGCCAAACCGTTGGGATTCGGCGCCGTCGAGCCCAGATTCGTCGCGGCAGAGGTGAACGAAACGAAAAGCCCTTGCTCCGAAATGGCGGGATTCGAGCTGGCTCCATTGCCGAAAGTGACGCCGTCAGGCGTGGAAACCAGGAAGGTTGTGGGCACGCAGGTGTTCGTGGGAGCGACGGTGACGATCGTTGCAATGTCGCAGGTATCGCGGATGTAAACCTGAGGGGTGATGCCATCTGCCGTAATGTTGGTGACCAGATTGGTCGCCAGCGAAACGAACGCAACAAATTCGCCATCCGGACTGATGACAGGATTGGAGCTGGGACCGTTCCCGGCGGTCTGGCCGTCCGCGGAGATGGAAACGAGCTGTGTGTCGAAATTGGAGCTGGGATTAATCGTGCAGGGAGCGGCGGTTGTGGGCATGCAAACGGGACGCCAATACACCTGGCTCGTGCCGTTCTGTACTGGGACGGTCGAGACCAAATTCGTCGCCAGCGATGTAAATGCCGCGTGGGTACCGGCGGAATCAACCGTTGGCTCCGAGCTTGGACCGTTGGCCGCGTTGCCATTCGGATCCGAGCTAACCACAGCCGTGACCGGCACGCAGCTGGCCAGCGCCAGACAGGTGTTGCGGACATAAACATCGGGATTGGTATTCAAGTCGGTCTGCACCAGATTATGCGATACCGACGCAAATGCCACGAACTGGCCGGAGCTGCTGGTGGACGGTCCGGAGGTAGTCGTCGTGAGGCCGAAGGCGCCGCTGCCACAATTGGCCGTGCCGCCGCAAATGCCGTTGGTTGCCTGGGAACCGTCTGCCGCGAGATCCACCAGCACCGGCAAGCCGAGTAGATGAGTCGGATTGATGGAATAAGTAACGATATTGGATATGCCGCCACCGGGTGGCTTGTTCATCACCGTAATTTGATTGACGCCCGCGGACAGCAGATCGCCGGCAGTGAGCGACGCCGTTGCCGATGTGCTCCCACCGATGGTCGTGGTCACAGTTTGAGAGCTCCCGTTCACTTGAACGAAGGAATATTGATTCAGGAAGCCGGTGCCGGTGATGGAGAGGCTCGCAGAAGTCGCTCCAGCCAGGGCGCTGGTGGGAGAGATGCTAGTAATCGCCGGATCTGCAGTGACAACTTTCAAAGACACGGGCGTAGAGCCGCCGCCACCGGGCAAAGGATTTACGACCTGAATTGACACAAGGCCAGGAGTGAGAAGATCCGAAGAATTCAGGTCCACGTCCAGCGACGTGGAATTGAGGAAGTTGGTCTGGCGGTTGGCGTTGTTCACAAGCACCGTGGACTGCGCCACAAAGTTACTCCCGGTCAAATTGAGCAGCAAACCTGGGGTCCCGGCAATGGCGGTGCTGGGATTCATGCTGGTGACGACTGGCTTTGGGCTGGGGACCGGCGTGATCGTGAATATCGTGCCGGCTGGGGCCGCTTGGTTTTGTGCGGGAAATGTCCCGCCGCCCGGCTGCGGCGTAGTGACGCTGATGAAGAGGGTGTTGGGATTCTGCAGCACGCTGGCGGGCAGCGTGACGATCATTTCGTTAGTGCTGATATATTGATTGAGCGCAAGTCCCGACGGGGCACCGCCCGGGGTAAACGAAAATCCCGCTTGGGTCTGTTGAATCAGGTTTGTACCTCTGATGGTGAGGAACGACTGCGCGCTTTGCGCGGAAATCGAGTTTACACAGCCGGTAGTGGTTGTCTGGGAAGGACATATACCGACCAACGTAATCGTCGGCGCAGGAAAATTGATCTGTTCCTGGCACGCCGACATCGCTATCATCGCAAATAGCAGTAGCCAAAATCCTGGACGGAATCGTTGCCGCAAATTGCTCACTCCTGTGTCTGTAGGTCGGGCCCCGCACGGTATACGCAAACCTAGAGACTACTAAAGATGGCCCCAAGGGGCAATCAGGATGCCTGCCCGGCCGCTGATTGTCCAGCGCAAGACGAGCCTCTGGGGGGCTGAGTAGACGGTTTTTCGTGATTTCCTTACGGCTTCCTTATGAATCAGCAGGTATTTGCACGCCTCGTTCGCTGTCGGCTTGACAACTTTTTGAATGCAAAATAATTTCGTTAAGGCCCCCTCCTTCTGCATTCTCCACACATGCGGTTGAGCTGTTGTAACCGTCCGTTAATGAAGACTGGGAGTGTTTTCATGTTCTACTGTGCGTTCCGGAGCAGTGCGCCATTTGAGTTGCTGTTCTCCGGGCTGATGCGCCGATTCACCCGCCAAACTGAGCTTGTGATGCTCTCGATGCTAGTGGTGTTTTTCGTCGCTCCCCACGGCGCGGCAGCTCAGGATGCGCAGTCGGCTGACGCTCCGAGCGAAGCGGTCGCAGCGATTGCGCGGAACACTGACGCGTCGCCGCAACAAACCGGCACCGATGCACCGCCCGCGCCTGCTGCAACGGAACCCGAATCCAGCGACGTGCTTACGCTCTTCCCGCACTCGGAAACCAGCCGTTACTGGATCTCCGGACAGGCAAACATTGTTTTGCAATGGCACGGAAGATTCCCCGCGTCGTACAGCGGCACGAACAGCTTCAAGACGGCGCCGGAGAACACCACCTCCAAGGTGTACACCTTGTTCTTGGGCTACGAACTGACGCACACCACCGAGGTGTTCCTGGACATCGAGAGCGCGGGCGGGCACGGGCTCAGTAACGCGCTGGGCCTGGCGGGGTTCACCAATCTTGATGTGGTGCGGAATCCAACCCTGGGAGACGTCCCGTATCTCGCGCGGCTGATGATTCGGCAGATTATTCCGCTGAGCAAGGAAAGAGTGACCGTCGAGCGCGGGCCACTCGCGCTAGCTACTTCGCTGCCGGCGCGGCGTCTGGAATTCCGCCTCGGTAAACTCACCATCCCGGATTTTTTTGATCAGAATACGTATGGCACGGATAGCCACCTGCAATTTCTGAACTGGACCGTGGACAACAACGGCGCGTACGACTACGCCGCGAATACCCGCGGATACACCGATGGCGCGATTCTGGAATACGACGATCACTGGTTCAGCGCGCGCTTCGGCGTGATGCTGATGCCCAAAGTGGCGAATGGGATCTTTCTCGACGCGGATATCGCGCGGGCTCGCGGCGAAAATCTGGAGCTCGATGCAACTGGCAATTGGCTGCTGCATCGCTCCAGTACGGTGCGCTTCCTCAGCTACCTGAATATCGCCAATATGGGGAATTACGAAGAGGCCAATGAAAATTTTCTGAACGGCGAAGGCTCTACGCCGAACATTATCTCCACGCGCAGGCAAGGCCGCCACAAATACGGCTTCGAACTGAATTTCGAGCAGGAACTCCCCGCGCACCTGGGCGTCTTCGGGCGAGTGGGATGGAGCGACGGCCGCAACGAGTCCTTCGCGTACACGGAAGTGGACCGCACAGTGCAAGCCGGGTTGTTCACGAAAGGCGACAAATGGCGGCGCAAGAACGATCGCGGAGGAGTGGTGTTCGTCGCTAACGAAATCGTCGCGGCCCACCAGCAGTATCTCGCGAACGGCGGGCTTGGATTTTTGCTGGGCGACGGCGCGCTCACGCCCGGCCCGGAAAAAATCTTCGAGGGATTTTACACCGCGCATTTGTGGCGCGGTTTCTTCGCCTCCTGCGATTTTCAGCACATCAATAATCCGGGATACAACAAGGCGCGTGGTCCGGTCTTTGTTCCAGGCCTGCGCTTCCACGTCGAGTTCTAATCCCGCGGCGCATCGCCGGTTCGCCGGCCTGCCGGAACAGATTGTGAAAATCGGCGGAACGGATTAAGCTGCGCCGCGCGGCGTGGGGCAAATATCTGCAACGGGCGAGCCGCGGGGAGATTTGCATGTCACTTTTGAGATTTATGGTTATGGCGGTATTGCTTGTAAGCAGCGCCGCATTTCCTCTTCGCGCGCACGACGACTCCAAAAAGCCAAGCGCGGCAGCGCCTGCAACAGCGCAGGCCGCTACGCCGCCTGCCGCGAAACCCGCGGATGTCTCGTCGCCGGATGCAATCCTGGCCGCAACTTACGATGTGATTTCCGGCCCCGCTGGGCCGCGTGATTGGGATCGCTTTCGCTCACTTTTTGTGCCCGGCGCGCGATTAATTGCGGTCGGCAAAAAAACCGGAGATAGGTTCGACCTCCGCACCTTTACGCCTGAGGATTACGTCAAGCTCGGGGACTCCTACTTCAGTAAGAACGGATTTGTGGAGCGCGAAGCTGCGCGGACGGCCGAACGCTACGGCAATATCATGCAGATTTTCAGCACCTACGAATCGCGGCACGACGCCAAAGACGCGCAGCCTTTCGCGCGCGGCATCAACAGCTTCCAACTTTTCTACGACGGCACGCGCTGGTGGGTCGTCACAATCTACTGGCTGGAAGAAACGCCGGAAAATCCGCTGCCCAAGGAATTTCTCCCGGCGGCGAAATAGTTCGCGGAATTTTCTGCCATGCTATTTCGGCTGCGAAGGGCTCGTCGGCAGCAGCGTTAGGGGAGCAGCGGGCTGAGCGGGCGTCGCGGCCGGCGTGGCGCTTGCAGGCGCAGGCAAAAGGCCTCGTAGAACATCTGGTGGGAGTTTATCGGCACTCGCCATCAGCGCGGCGACTTGCCACATTTGCTGATCGCTCAGCGCTTTCTGAAACCCGGGCATGCCGGTGAGGCGAATGCCGTTTTTCACTTTCCAATAAGTGACGCCCACCGGATCGTCCGTGACCGTTTCTTTCGCGGTGAAGAGTTGCGGCGCATGCGGAAACATTCCTTGCGACGCGGCAGACGGCGCCTGCAGCGGCAGTCCGTGGCAGAAAGCGCAATTCGTGCGGTACACATCGGCGCCGGCGGCGAGATCCGCCGCGGTGAATGTGGAAAGCTCGCGGTCCTGCGCCTCTTTCTTGATGCGCGCGTGCAAGCCGCCACGCGCCAGGAATTTTTCAAACGGCATGGGAGCATCGGATGCGGCCGCCGGCGCTTGTCCGGTCTCCACATAAAAGAACAGCGCGATCGGGACAATCAGCAATCCCAAAATCAGTCCCACCAGAAAGCCTTTCATCGTGGATCCTTTCCTTCGTTCCATGCGCTGCGCAGACGGATGCGGTAGAAGTGCCGAAGATTGAATAGCACAGCAACGCGCCAGTTGCCACGAGTTTTGCCGGGGGAAAAAACGCGCTTGCAGCGCCGCGCGCGATGCGAGATGAATACGACGTATCGCCGGGAGGCTTTTCATGTTTCAAAGTGATCTGTTCAGGAGCCGGACCATACTGATTACGGGCGGCGGGACGGGACTGGGACGTTCGATGGCGCTGCGCTTCGCCCAGCTGGGCGCCAATATTTTTCTGGTGGCCCGGCGGGAAGAGCCGCTGAAGGAAACCGCTGAAGCGATTCGGGCGAAAGGGGCGCGCGCGGCCTACGCCTCCGCGGACATTCGCGATTTCAACGCGGTGGAGAAGGTGGTGGAAGCGGCCGAAAAGGAATTTGGCAGCGTGGACACCCTGGTGAACAACGCCGCCGGGAATTTCATCGCGCGTACCGAAAAACTTTCACCGAACGCTTTTAACGCCGTGGTGGGAATCGTGCTACAGGGCACATTTTTCTGCACACTGGCGCTGGGAAAGAAATGGATCGCGGCGAAGCAGCCGGGTCACGTCCTGAATATCGTCACGACATACGCCGCAGCCAATTGCGGCTCGGGATTTGTGGTGCCGTCCGCATGCGCGAAGGCTGGCGTGCTGGCGCTGACCCGCTCGCTCGCTGTCGAATGGGCGCGCCATCACATTCGCCTGAACGCCATCGCGCCCGGACCATTCCCGACCGAAGGCGCGTGGTCGCGTTTGCTGCCTTCGAAAGAACTGGAAGAGCGCGCGAAGAAGCATCACCCGATGGGCCGCTTCGGGCGCCACGACGAACTCGCGAACCTGGCTGTCTATTTGTTGAGCAACCAAGCAGACTACGTGAACGGCGAATGTGTCGTGATTGATGGCGGCCTGTGGCTGCGCGGCGCCGGCGAATTCAACGACTTCCTCGATCTGCCCGATGCTGCATGGGACATGCTCGTGTCAGCGCGCAAGAAATAGCAAGGTGCAGCTCGTGCGCCTGATGCTACGGTGCCGTCTCCGCGGGATACACGTTGATCGCGGCGGGATCAATTTCGAATCGCAGCACCCAGTCGCTCGGCACGTTATGGCCATCCATTTTCGCCGGCGTAAATAACCAAAGTTTTGCGGCTTCGAGTGCGCGGTCGGCGAAATATTGACTGGGGCCGGGCGCATCGAACGCTGCTGCCGTGACGCGGCCGGATTCGTCCACGTGAACTTTCACGTTGATCCGGACTTTCCCGCGAATTGTGTCGCGCGCTTTTTGCGAAGCGTCCGGCAAGAATTGCTTCACGACTTTTCCACGAACAACGCCGCTGCTCGATGCCGCTGTTGCTGCCGGTTGCGTCGGCGCTTCGGTCTTGAGTCGCGCGGGTGTTGGCGATGTAGGTAGAGTGCTCGCAGCAACGCTCCTCGGGCTCGGCTGTTTCACGGAATGTTCCGCAGGCTCCGCTGACGAAGGCGCTGCAGGATTTGGCGCTGGCTTCTTCTCCGGCTTGGGCTGCACCGCTCCGTGGATTCTTGGCTGAACTTCCGGCTGCTTGGGCGTTTCAGCGGCAGCAACGGCAGGAGCCGGGTTCGTGGGCGAGTGGTGATGGAAAACACGCACAGCTGCCAAAATCGCCAGCAATGCCACCCCGATCGGTGCGGCCGTGCCGACGAAGCGCCGGCGTGCAAACGAAGGTTGTGCGCCGCGAACAATCTGTTTCGGTGGCGGTGGCGCGTTGGGCAGCAGCCGCGCTGCGATGTCCGCAACGCTCCAGCGCAATTGCGGATCGCGGCGCAGGCAATGTCGCGCCAAATCCAGAAATTCCGCCGGCAAGGTGGACGGCAGCGCCGGTTCCGCCTGGTTGGTTCGCTCCCACACCGGCAAGCGCTGCGTCAGTGCTTCGCACAGCGTCATGCCCAGTGACCACACGTCGCCCGCAGGTGAAATTCTTCCACCGGCCGCTTCGGGCGCATCGTACGCTCCGGGCTTCCCCACGCTTCCGCTGAATTCGCCGATGCGGCACAGTCCGTCGCTGGAAATTTTCAGCCGATCATTTTCCGCCATGATGTTCGCCGGCTTGATACGGCAATGCACGAAACCCTTGGCGTGAACGTAGGCGAGCGCATCAACGACAGGCCCAAGAATCGCGCGCGCTTCCGCCGGCGCGAGCGGTCTGCGCGCAATCACTGACGATAAATTTTCCTCCGCGTACTCCATCACCACGTAGAGCACCGGCGCGCCATCCAGTTCGCCGCGGCCCATATCCAGAAGCCGGATCATGTGGGGATGCGAAAGCTTCGCCGCATGCCTCCAGCGCGCAAGTAGTCCTTCAGCTTCAACTGAATCTGCCGGAACCAATTTGATCGCGGCCTTGCGAACGTCCGGAGAATCGTAGTCCGTCAGAAATACGGATCTGCCTTCGTCGCCGCCCACGAACTCGCCCAGGCGGAATTTTCCGTCAATGACTTGGCCCACTCGTTTTGTCGCGGACTCGGTCACGTGAACCCCCTTGCACATTCAAGAGCGCTGGCCTGTGGCGTACTGCCTAGGCGCTCATATCCATGTGAATTCGAAAAGCGTCGTGCTCGATGTCGGACTCGGGCGCTTCGTATTCAGGCAAGCCATCGCCTGGAGACGGGGCGCTCGTCCGCAGGGCTGCGGTATACCAGGCTGGGTAGGTCCCGGTCGCCAAGGGTGGATTTTCGAGGTACGCCACCCCTGTTGTGACCCATTCTGCACCATTGCGGTACAGCCGGCGCGGGAAAGTAGGGTCGGTGTTGTCCGATAGCACACCTTAAGTGGTATCGACTGTCGGCTCGACCTGTGCTTTGCGACCTTGCAATCGATAGTACAATGGGATACGATGTATGTATCGATAAGAAAATGGGGGTTGGGGAATGAAGACCGCAGCGGCTAAGGTCAAAGTCTCGCCGAAGTTTCAAATTGTGATCCCCAAGGCCATCCGGGAAGAAATGAAACTCGAGCCGGGGCAGGAACTCTTCATGTACCTATATGAGGGTAAGCTCCATGTGGACATCATGCGTCCGATCACGGAGCTTCGCGGAATCGCCAAGGGCATCGACTGGAAAAAGGATTACCGTGACCGGAACGACCGTTTCTGAGCTCTGGTTGATTGACTCGTCGGCCTGGTTGGAATATCTGACCCAAGATCAAGACGCCGCGAAATTCGCTCCGTTCATCGAAAGCGCAAGCCCCACTTTGGTTCCTACGATTGTTCTCTATGAAGTCGTGAAACTATTGATGCGGGAACTCGGCAAGACCAAGGCTGATCGCTTCATTTCCGAAGCGCTGCGCCGCGTCGTCGTGCCGCTGGACGAAGGCCTGGCGCTCGCCGCCGCTCATGTTAGCAACGAACACAAACTGGCGATGGCGGACGCAATCATTTATGCGACTGCGCAAGCCCATCAAGCGCAACTGGTGACCGGTGACGCGGCGTTTCGCGGCCTGCCCGGTGTGATCATTCCCTGAGTTAAAATAATCTTGCATTTGTTCCGGTCGAATCACATACCAAAGGACCCCACCAATCGAGATCGGCCGCCTTGACCGTATGTGCGTCGGCCAGTAAGCTAGTTGTTTCCACAGAGGCAAAAGGCCACGCATGAGCACTGAAACCATTCAGATCACTCTGCCGGACGGCGCCACTCGCGAAGTGCAGCGCGGCACTACCGCTGCGCAAATTGCGCACCAAATTTCGCCGCGCCTCGCAAAAGAAGCTCTCGTCGCCCGCGCGGATGGCGAACTGGTGGATCTTTCGCGCCCTCTCGAACACGACACCAAAATTTCCATCCTGACTGCGAAAGATCCAGACTCGCTGCAAGTGTTCCGTCATTCCGCCGCGCACTTGCTCGCCGCCGCCGTGCTCGAGCTGTATCCCGATGTGAAGCTCGGTATCGGCCCGCCGATTGACACCGGATTCTTCTACGAGTTCGTGCGCGCAGAGCCCTTCACCCAGGACGACCTGGAAAAAATCGAAGCCAAAATGCACGAGCTCGCCGCGAAAGATTTCCCCAACGAGCGCAAGCTGATCCCCAAGCCCGAAGCCCTCGAGCTCTATCGCAAAACCAATCAGGAATTTAAATGCGAGCTGGTGGAAGAAAAAGCCACCGAACCGATGGTTTCCTTTTACACCACCGGAAAATTCATCGATTTCTGCCGCGGCCCGCACATTCCTTCCACTGGCCGCATCAAAGCCTTCAAATTGATGAGCGTCGCAGGCGCGTACTGGAAAGGCAAGGAAAGCAATCCGCAAATGCAGCGGATTTACGGCGCATGTTTCATTGATCAAAAAGAACTCGACGAACATTTGCACAAGCTCGAAGAAGCCAAGCGCCGCGACCATCGCCGAGTCGGAAAAGAGCTTGGGCTATTCACCGTAAGTGACCTGGTGGGAGCCGGTTTGCCACTCTGGCTGCCGAAAGGCGCCACCATTCGCCGCCTGCTAGAGGAATACATTCTGGAAAAAGAACGCCGCGCCGGCTACCAGCATGTTTACACTCCAGACCTCGCGAAAGTTGATCTCTACGTTCGTTCCGGACATTGGGCGCACTACCACGAAGATATGTTTCCGCCGATGGACCTGGAAACAGAGCAGCTCGTGCTGCGCCCGATGAATTGCCCGCATCATATTCTCGTTTACGAATCCAAAAAACACAGCTATCGCGAGCTGCCCGTGCGCATCGCTGAACTCGGTACCATGTACCGCTACGAGCGCTCCGGCGTCCTCAGTGGACTGAGCCGCGTCCGCTGTATGACTCTGAACGACGCGCACATCTTTTGTACTCCCGAACAAATCAAGGAAGAATTTGCCGGAGTCATGCGGCTCGTCGAGCAGGCTTATCGCGATCTCGGCATCACGCAATACACCTATCGCCTCTCACTACGCGACAAAATAAATCGTGCGAAGTATGTGGAAAACGACGAGATGTGGGATCTTGCCGAAAACATGCTGCGCGAAGCCATGAATTCGCTCAACCTTCCCTATACCGAAGCTCCCGGCGAGGCTGCCTTCTACGGCCCGAAGCTCGATATTCAGCTGGCAGACGTGATGGGCCACCAGGAAACCTATTCCACCATTCAGATCGATTTTCACCTTCCGAATCAATTCGAACTTGGCTATGTGGGCGCGGACGGCCTACAACATCGCCCGGTGATGATTCACCGCGGCGTCATCAGCACCATGGAGCGGATGATTTCCTATCTTATCGAGCTGTACGCCGGCGCATTCCCGGTGTGGCTCGCGCCTGTCCAAGCAGTCGTGCTGCCCATCACCGATCGGCAGAACGATTACGCAAAACAAGTCCTCGAGAAACTGCTCGACGGCGGCGTTCGCGTGGAGCTCGACGATCGCAACGAAAAGCTGCAGGCGAAAATTCGCGACGCGCAGCTGCAGAAAATTCCCTACATGCTGGTCATCGGTGGCAAGGAAGCCGAAGCCGGCACCGTCTCCGTGCGCCATCGCGCCAAAGGCGATCTGGGGGCGCGCCCACTCGAACAATTCAGCGTGGATCTGCGCGCGGAAATAGACTCAAAAGTGATTTCGTAGTTCGCTCAGCGCTGGCTTTACGAATTTCCTCCGAGGGTTCGCTTCAAATCGGGTTCCATGCGCTCCAGGATTGGCTCGCCGGGATCATCGCCCACGTATTGCTGCACCACATTGCCGTCCTTGCCGATCAGCACATAAGTGGGCAGCGCGCTCGCGCCATACTGCCTCATCATTTGATGATCTGAATCAATCCGTTGCGTCCAATTCATTTGGTTCTGGGCGACGAAGCTCTGCCACGTTCCTTCATCTTCATCCTCGCTGATGCTGATCACTTCCACCTTGTCGGCTCCGTAAATCGCCTGCAACTGCTTTAATCCAGGCAACGCGTGACGGCACGGGCCGCACCACGTGGCCCAGAAATCAAGCACCGTCACCTTTCCTCCGCTGGAAGAACCCTGTCCCGCAAAGCCGGGAGCTTTTTCGCCAGAGCTGAGCGGCGCATGCGGCATATTGTCGTCGTTGAATATCTTTACAGACTTTGCCTGACTGCTTTTCTTGGCGCGAGCCAGGCGCGCCACGTCACCCAGTGAAGCCGCTGGTGACGGATCCATGATCACCAGGTTGTCGCGCGATGCACTTTGCGCGGCTTGAGAGGGCGAAGAAGTAGAAGACGGCTGCGCCGAAGTATTTGAGACGTTTTGTGCCGCGGGCTGCGACACATGAAGCGGGACATCCTGCGCCAGCGCCGAAGCGGAAATTCCGAGCGTCAGCGCGGTGGCCGCGAGAAGAAAAGAACTTGTGCGCATGTTACAGCCCTCCGAGGAAGTCCCCGACTGGCCTAAGTTTTCGCCAATGCGCCGCGAGGCCCAATAGTACGCGCGGCCAATTGTGTTCAAAACACACTCGGAACGTTGTATATCCTCACCTAAGAATATACCTTGACAAGAATATACTTCTTGAGGCATATTCAGACTCGCCGTGATCGAAACCCTGCAAGCCCTGGCCGAGCCCAACCGCTTTCAGATCGTCGAGCTGTTGCGCGATGGGCCGCGCGCCGTCGGCGACATCGTCGATCACCTGGCCCTCCGCCAACCTCAAGTCTCGAAACATCTGCGCTTACTGAGCGACGCGGGATTGGTGGACGTGCGGGTAGACGCGCAGCGCCGGATTTATGCATTGCGCGCCGCGCCGCTGAAAGAGCTGGAAGTGTGGATCGAAAGATACCGGCGCATCTGGGAAGGCAACTTCCAGCGGCTAGATGGCGTGCTCCAAGAACTGAAAGCAAAGGAGAAAAAACGTGGACGCACAAGGCGGTAGAGCCCCAATGAAAAACAGCGGAACGCTGAAGGTAATCACGCCCAGCGACCGCGAGGTTGCCATGATCCGCGTCTTTGACGCTCCGCGGCACTTGGTCTTCGAGGCCTGGACCAAGCCTGAGCTCGTTAAGCGCTGGTTGTACGGACCGGATGATTGGCGACTGGCGGTGTGCAAGATGAATCTGAAACCCGGCGGCGGCCTGCGTTTTGTCTGGAGGCACGACGACGGACAGGACATGGGGATGAGCGGTGTCTTTCGCGAGGTTGCGCCACCCGAGCGGCTGGTATTCACCGAAATCTGGGACGAAGACTGGACCGACGGTGAGACGCTGGTGACGATTGTTTGTTCCGAGCATGCCGGCAAAACCACGCTCACGCAGACCGTGCTCTATTCTTCGCGCGAAGCCCGCGACGCCGCGCTAAAAACCGGCATGGAACATGGCGCTGCGGTGAGTTACGATAGGCTCGCGGAGCTGCTCAAATCATGAAAATTCTAGTGCTGATCGCGCGCATTCTTCTGGGATTAGTCTTCTTTGCATTCGGGCTGATCGGCTTCCTGCCGTTCGTTCCGAAGGGGCCGATGCCGACCGGGCTGGCGGGCCAGTTCGTCACGGCATTGGTTCAGTCGCACTACGGCCTGGTGGTCGACGCGCTGCAAATCGTGGGCGGCGCGCTGCTGCTGGTGAACCGCTACGTTCCGCTGGCGCTCACCCTACTTGGCCCGATCATCGTGAACATTTTCTTGTATCACCTGCTCCTGTACCACATGGGCGTGGGCATCGCGAGCGTCGTCGTGATTCTGTGGGGCATTATCGCGTATTATCACCGCCAAGCCTTCGCCGGACTTTTTGTGCAGAAGGCTCCGTAGCGCATCGCCCCGGCCAGCGCCGCAGCCACGCCTGCGGCAAGACCTCGTTCCCGCTTTCCGATACGCCCACTTATCGCTATACTCCGGCGTCGAGAGCCGCGCAGCAGCGCGATTCTGCGAGTACAGCCATATGCCTGAACAAAAACTTCGCGGCCACTTTGGCGATTTGCTGGCGACGGCCGAAGTAGTGATCTACGCCGCACTGGCCGTCTTGCTTTTTGTAACGGCGCTCGCAACGATCGCCAACGCCGGTAAAATGCTCTGGGGATCGCTCAGTCACTGGACCATCGCCACGGACACACTGGTGGTTTTGGACCAACTGCTCCTGGTGCTGATGTTGGTGGAGATTTTGCATACGGTGCGCATCTCCATTCATTCCCACGTTCTGGTCACCGAACCATTCCTGGTGGTGGGCCTGATCGCTTCGATTCGCCGTATGCTGGTGATTACGCTGGAAGCGGCCAGTCTGACAAAAGGCGGTGTCTGGTCCACCGACGGCGCGGCTATATTCCGTGCCAGCATGAGCGAGCTCGGCTTGCTAGGGCTGCTCATCCTTATCCTGGTGTTCTCGATTACGCTCTTGCGGCGGTACGCTCCAGAGGTACAGTGAGCGGTCAGGGCACCTGCGCCCGCATCCCTCAACTTTGCCAATCGCTTGCCCTTCGAACCCGTCCCAGCATCCGAAATCCGTAGTTGCGGGACACCGCCAAACCCGTGCTATACTTTTTGGCCCGTCCCTCCTCGCGGACTTTTCGAGCATGGAGGGCGCGGCTAGCGGGCCGAATTTACTCTTTCCACGGCCCGGGAGGTGGGTTTATCGCAGAACGTGGTGGGACGCCTGGCCTGCGGGTCAACGAAAGAATTCGCGCTCGTGAAGTGCGCGTGGTGGATGAAGCTGGAAATCAGCTCGGCGTGATGACGCTGTTCGACGCCATGAAGGCCGCGCGCGATGCCGGCCTGGACGTGGTGGAAATTTCGCCCAACGCTGTGCCGCCGGTTTGCAAGCTGGTGGACTACGGCAAATTTCAATACGAAGCCAGCAAGAAAGCGCACGAAGCTAAAAAACATCAGAAGAGTTCGCACATCAAGGAAGTAAAGTTCCGACCTTCCACCGCTGAACACGATTTTCAGGTTCGCAAGAATCAGATCATCCGGTTCCTCGGCGAAGGTTACAAAGTTAAGGCCATGATTTTCCATCGCGGCCGCGAGATGGCGCATCAGGATGTGGGCCGCAAGAAGATGGACCGTTTACTGAAAGAAATCATGGATCACGTGCAGGTGGAGTTCGGTCCGCGAATGGAAGCGAACATCCTGCTCGCATTGCTCGCGCCAAAGAAGGGCGCGGGCTCAACGCCGTCTGCGCAACCGGCGCAGAAAAACGCCGAAGGCCAGGCGTAAAGAAATTCAGTTCAAGAGGATATCGTGAAGAAGAACAAGAAATTGAAAGCCAAGACGCACCGCGGCGCCGCCAAGCGCTTCAAGATCACTTCCACCGGCAAGATTATGCGCTGGCGTTCCGGCAAGCGCCACCTGCTCGGCACCAAGAAGCCGCGCCGCATGCGCCGGCTTCTGAACAAAGTTCAGGTCAATCCCGCGGACACAAACAACGTGCGTCTGCAATTGCCGTACGGCCTGCGGTAGAAGTTAGATTTTTTCCGAGCCTGGCAGAGCGTAACGGGTGCCTGCCGGCCGGATGTCCCGCCCGCCCTCAGCAATGACGGCTAGTGGTGGAACAAAATGCAGTCCCACGAGACAAACCCGTCCTGCTACTCGTGCATTTCCGCGAGCGGCTGGGCCGCGTTTGTCTCCTCACTTGAAATGAATTTTTTGCCAGCGCCTTCGAAACGCGCCACAGGAGAAGAGAACCATGCCTCGAGTTAAACGTGGAACCAAACGCCGCGCCCGCCGCAAGAAGCTGCTGAAACATGCCAAGGGATTTTTCCTTACCAAGGGCAAGCTCTACCGCTCGGCGAAAGAAGCGGTGAACCGCTCGCTGCGCTACACCTATCGCGATCGCCGCGTGCGCAAACGCGATTACCGCGCGCTGTGGATTCAGCGCATCGGCGCCGCCGCGCGCAATAATGGCACCACCTACAGCCAGTTGATTCACGCGCTGAAGGCGGGCGGAATCGATCTGGACCGCAAGATTTTGGCGGACATGGCCGTGCACGATGCCGATGGATTTGCGTCGCTGGTCGGCTCGGTGAAGCAACATTTCCCGAAGCCGGGAGTAGTGCAAACCGCGCGACCCGCGGTTGTTCGCCACCACGAAGAAGGATAATTTCAGGCAATACGTGTAAGAATGACGCCGGCGGCGGTTTTAGGTAGCGCCGGCGTCCCGCCAGCAGATTTGCGTTCACTATGACGACGAACGATCCAGAAACAAGAAGCCTCACACAACTCGGCGTTTCTACGCCTGAAGCTGTGTCCCAATTATTTGCCAGTCTTCTCCGACGATTTGAAAAAGAAGACTCAGATATGGGCCTTGCGGTCGGCAGCCTGAACGGGTGGGATGCGATACGCCATAGTTGGCTGGGGCGCAAGACCGGCGTTCTGTCTAGAATTACGGACAATTGGTTGAAACCGGCACCGCCCGATTTGAAGCCCTCGGTCGGCCAAGAACTAAACAAGCTCAAAGCACAGGTCGAAGGAATCCTCGAAAAGCGCCGCCTGGACCTAGCGGGTTTGGCAGAGCAATCCGCTGCGGCGCGGGAAAAAATTGACCTCTCACTCCCCGGCATCGAACGCGCCATTGGCACGCGACACCTGATCCGCCAAACCTACGACGAGCTTCTGCGCATCTTCACCGCAATCGGCTTCAGCGTCGTCGCCGGGCCCGAAATTGAAACGCCCTACTACAATTTCGAGGCGCTGAATATTCCCGAGCATCATCCCGCGCGCGACAACATGGACACTTTTTACATCGCCGGCGCTCGCGGCGGACATTTGCTCCGCACCCACACTTCGCCGATGCAGATTCGCACCATGGAAAAACAGAACCCGCCGGTACGCATCGTCGTCCCGGGAAAAGTCTATCGCCGCGATAATCCCGACGCCACGCACGGCTACATGTTCCACCAGATCGAAGGGCTGGCCGTGGATTCAGACATCACTTTCTGCGATTTCAAAGGCACCGTGGATTATTTCGCGCGCGAATTTCTGGGCCCCAAAACAAAAACGCGCCTGCGCCCCAGCTATTTTCCCTTCACCGAACCTTCCGCCGAGGTGGACGCGACCTGCCACGTGTGCGGCGGCTCCGGATGCCGCGTGTGCAAGCAATCCGGCTGGATCGAACTCTTCGGCGCGGGCATGGTGAACCCTGCGGTGTACGGATTCGTCGGCTACGATCCGGAAAAATGTTCTGGTTTCGCATTCGGCATGGGCGTAGATCGCCTGGCAATGATGAAGTACGGCGTAACGGAAGTGCCGCTGCTGTTCCAGAACGACGTGCGCTTCCTGAAACAGTTTCCCTGATTAATCTGTGTGGGCGCGGTGTTTCATGCGCGCCCCGCAAACGATTGCACCCAGCGAAAAAATGAAGGTTGTTTACAACTGGCTCAAAGAATTCGTGGACGTCACCGCGTCGCCCGCCGATCTGCGCGCGCGGCTTTCGCTCGCGGGCGTAGCCGTTGATTCCATCGAAGAAACAGCCGCAGGGCCAGTCCTGGACGCGGAAGTCACCGCGAATCGC
>Ga0070765_100000534_pt1 | contig 22912 bp, 17 predicted proteins | sample HubBroMetageWFT5_FD_71516 | JGI IMG/M metagenome (GOLD analysis project Ga0070765, IMG submission 71516) | Warmed and freeze-thawed soil microbial communities from the Hubbard Brook experimental Forest, New Hampshire - Hubbard Brook CCASE Soil... | ecosystem: Environmental > Terrestrial > Soil... | reverse complement strand
AGCGTCACTGCGAACTCGCGGAACAGGCGCCCGACAATGCCCCCCATCATCAGCAGCGGAATAAATACCGCCACCAGAGACAGGCTCATCGACAGCACCGTGAATCCAATCTCGGCCGCTCCTTTAAATGCCGCCTGCACGGCGCCCATGCCGTGTTCGACATATCGCGTAATGTTTTCCAGCACCACGATTGCGTCGTCGACCACAAACCCAGTTGAAATCGCCAGCGCCATCAGCGACAGATTGTCCAGGCTGTAGCCCAGCACGTACATGCCGCCGAACGTTCCCACCAGTGAAAGCGGTACAGCGACGCTGGGAATGATCGTCGCCCGCACCGTCCGTAAAAATACAAATACCACCAGGATCACAAGGAAAATCGAGATGAGCAGCGTAGTCTCAATATCCTTCACCGAGGCGCGCACCGTGACGGTTCGGTCCATCACGATGGCCAGATGGATCGCCGGTGAAATTGAAGATTGCAGATACGGCAGCAGCGACCGCACGCGGTCGACGGTTTCAATGATGTTGGCGTCCGGCTGGCGGAACATGATAACGAGAACAGCCGTTTTGCCGTTGGCGATACCGATGTTGCGCACATCGGCTACCGAGTCCGTGACGTCCCCCACATCTCCCAGCCGCACCGGCCCGCCATTGTTGTAGGCGACGATCAGTGGCCGGTACTGGTCCGCAGTGAAGAGCTGGTCGTTGTCCGTGAAGGTGAAGGTCCGCAAGTCGTTGGACGCCGCTCCCTTGGCCTGGTTCGAGTTGGCCGCATTCAGCGCGTTGCGAACGTTATCGAGCCCCACCCCCAGCTTGTTCAGCAGGGCCGGGTTCACTTCCGCGCGCACCGCGGGTTGAGCCGCTCCGAAGACAAAAACCTGCCCGACGCCATTCACCTGCGACAGTTTTTGCGACAGAATCGAATCGGCTGCGTCATACATCTGCGGTACAGTCTGCGTGTCGGAGGTCAGCGCGAGAATAAGAATCGGCGCATCCGCGGGATTCACTTTGCGGTAGCTCGGATTGCTGGGCAGGTTGGCGGGAAGCTGGCTGCGGGCCGCATTGATCGAAGCCTGCACATCGCGCGCGGCCGCGTCGATGTTCCGGTTCAGATCGAACTGCATGGTGATCGACGTTGTCCCCAACCCGCTCGACGACGTCATCTGGTTGACGGCAGCGATGCGTCCGAACTGCCGCTCCAGCGGTGTCGCGATCGCCGATGCCATGGTCTGCGGATCGGCACCGGGCAACGCCGCGCCCACTCCAATCACCGGGAAATCAACCCGCGGCAGCGACGCCACGGGAAGAAAGTTGAAGGCCAGAATCCCGGATAGCAGAAGCGCCGCCGCCAGAAGCGACGTGCCGATCGGACGCCGGATAAATGGAGCCGAAATACTCATGATCGAATCTGCAAAGCTGCGGCCTAAAAAACTACGATCCGCACGGCCTAATCCCCCGACATGGTTTCCTGCGGGATCGGATTGCCGATCCCGTAACGGGCAAATCGCTGCGCCAGCCGGTCAAACCACAAATAAACTACCGGAGTCGTGTAGAGCGTCAGCAACTGGCTGAGCAGCAGTCCGCCCACGATCGTGATGCCCAGCGGCCGCCGCAGTTCGGCGCCAGTCCCGGAACCTAACGCCAGCGGCAGCCCGCCCAGCAAAGCCGCCATCGTCGTCATCATAATCGGTCGAAAACGCAGCAGACACGCCTGGTAGATTGCCTCCTCCGGCGGCTTGTGCTCCTCGCGCTCGGCCTCCAATGCAAAGTCGATCATCATGATCGCGTTCTTCTTCACGATACCGATCAACAGAATAATTCCGATCAGCGCCACCACCGTCAGATCGTTCCCCGTGATCATCAATGCCAGAATCGCGCCCACGCCCGCCGACGGCAACGTCGAAAGAATCGTGATGGGATGGATGTAGCTCTCATACAAAACTCCGAGCACAATGTAGACGGTGATCACCGCCGCCAGAATCAGATAAGGCTCCGAGGCCAGCGAGTTCTGAAACGCGGCAGCCGTGCCCTGAAACGCCGCATGAATACTGGCCGGCAACTGAATATCTTTCTCGGCCTGCTCAATCGCCTTGGTCGCATCGCCCAGCGACGCTCCCGGCGCCAGATTGAACGACAGCGTCACCACCGGAAATTGCCCCTGGTGGTTGACCGCGAGCGAAGAGTTGCCCGCCTGCATATGCGTGAACGTGGAGAGCGGAACCGGAGCCCCGCTGGTTGTGACCGCTGCTCCGTTCGCCGTGGGTGCTCCGGTGTTCGGCGTCACCGCGCTTGGGCGGATATAAATATCTTTCAGCGAGTCGGGAGTCAGCGCAAAATTGGGTAGAACTTCGAGCACCACGTGGTACTGATTCAGCTGCGTGAAAATCGTCGAGACCTGCCTCTGGCCAAACGCGTCGTAGAGCGTGTTGTCGATCGCCTGCGGCAAAATTCCCAGTCGCGACGCCGTATCGCGATCGATGGCGATGTTGGTCTGCAGACCGTTGTTGAGCTGGTCCGTGGCCACATCGCGCAGTTGGGGCAGTGTCTTGAGCCGGTCGACCAGCTTCGGCGTCCACTGCGTCAGTTCCTGGGCGTCGGCGTCTTCAATCGAATACTGGAATTGCGTGCGGCTCACGCGGTCTTCCACCGTGAGGTCCTGCACGGGCTGCATGTAGAGAGTAATTCCGTCTACCTTCGCCAGCGCCGGCTGCAACCGCCGGATGATCGCCGACGCATCGTCGGAGCGATCTTCGCGCGGCTTCAGATTAATCTGAATGCGCCCGGAGTTGGGCGTTGCGTTGGTGCCGTCCACTCCAATGAACGACGACAGGCTCTCCACCGCCTTATCCTGCAGAATCACCTGCGCCAGTTCCTGCTGACGCTGCGACATCGCTTCAAACGAAATCGAATCCGGCGCCTCCGAAACGCCCAGAATCACTCCCGTATCCTGCACCGGGAAGAAGCCCTTCGGAACGACGACATACAGAACCAGCGTCAGAACCAGCGTCCCGAAGGTCACAAACAGTGTCGCTGTCTGGTGCTTCAACACCCACTTCACGGTCCTTCCGTAAGACGCGATGATCCGGTTGTAATAGTCCTCGGTCACCTCGTAGAACCTTCCCTTTTCGCCTTCCCTGCGGTGTTTCAGCAGCTTGGCGCACATCATGGGAGTCAGCGTCAGCGAGACTCCCGCCGAAACCAGAATCGTCACTGATAGTGTGACCGCGAATTCGCGAAAGAGTCTCCCTACAATATCGCCCATGAACAACAGGGGAATCAGCACGGCAATGAGCGACACGGTCAGAGAAACAATCGTGAACCCGATCTGTCCCGCTCCTTTCAACGCGGCATCGAGCGGTGAGTCGCCGGCTTCCAGGTAGCGGTCGATGTTCTCGATCATCACGATCGCATCGTCCACCACAAATCCGGTCGAAATCGTCAACGCCATCAGCGTCAGGTTGTTCAGGCTGTAGCCGAGCAGATACATCACCGCAAACGTTCCCACCAGCGAGAGCGGCACCGCCACGCTCGGAATCACCGTCGCAGGAAGGTTCCGCAAGAACAGGAACACCACCAGCACGACCAGGCCGATGGAGAGCATCAGCTCAAACTCAACATCCTTCACGGAGGCCCGAATCGTAATCGTCCGATCCGTCAGCGTCTGCACCTTCACGGCCGTGGGCAGACTCGCCTGCAGCTGCGGCAGAAGTTTCTTGATGCGGTCGACCACGCTGATGATGTTCGCCCCGGGCTGGCGCTGAATATTTACAATCACCGCCGGCGTCATGTTCATCCAGGCGGCCAGCCACGTGTTTTCTGTCCCGTCAATGACGTTCGCCACATCGCTGACTCGCACCGGAGCGCCGTTGTGATAGGCGATGACAATCGGCTTGTACTGGTCGGCGTGGAAAAGCTGATCGTTGGCGCCGATCGTGTAAGACTGCCGCGAACCGTCAATCACTCCCTTGGCCTGATCCACGTTGGCCTGCGCCAGCGCCGCCCGCAGATCTTCCAGGCTCAAGCCATAGGAAGCCAGCGCCGTCGGATTTGCCTGTACGCGCACCGCCGGCTTCTGTCCGCCGCTGATCGAAACCAGCCCCACGCCCGGCAGCTGCGAAATCTTTTGCGCCAGGGATGTATCCGCCAGATCTTCTACCTTCGACAGGGGCAGCGAATCTGAACTCAGCGCCAGCGTGACGATGGGCGCGTCCGCGGGATTCACTTTGTTGTAGACCGGAGGGTTCGGCAGGTCGGTGGGCAGATACGTCTGCGCGGCGTTAATGGCCGCCTGCACTTGCTGCTCTTCCACATCAATGTTCTGATCCAGTCCGAACTGCAGCGTGATGACCGAACTGCCATACGAACTCGTCGAAGTCATCTGGCTCAGGCCCGGAACCTGGCCGAATTGCCGCTCCAGCGGAGACGTCACCGACGACGCCATCACTTCAGGATCCGCCCCAGGATAAAACGTCATCACCTGAATCGTCGGGTAATCCACCTCGGGCAGCGCCGACACTGGCAACTGCATGAAGGCAACGCCCCCCACCAGCAACACGCCCACCATGAGCAGCGTGGTCGCCACTGGCCGAAGAATGAATAACCTCGAAGGACTCATGAAGTATTTCCCGAGTTTCCGTCTGTATTGAAGGGGCGCGGTTTTCAGCCGCGCCGCAAGTCTTACCGAATCAGGTCGGCTTCAGCCGCTGAGGTACGTGCGTCGCCGCCGCAATCGAGCTTTTAAGCACTCTGTTAACTCGGATTCACCGCGGGCTCGTGCTGTCCTTCGCCGTTGGGAGTGCCGCCCGATCCCGCATCCGTGCCCGTGGCCCGCGGTTCCACGCGACTGCCCCGCTGCAGCTTGTCCTGTCCATCGGTGACGACCACGTCACCCGGAGTCAGCCCGCTGGAGATGACCGTCGTATTGCCCTGCGTCAGCGACACGGTGACCGCGCGATCCTGCACCGTCTTGTCGGAATTCATCGCATATACAAACGTGCCCTGCGGACCTCTCAAAATCGCCGCAGTCGGCACCACCGTGCTGTTCTTTCGCGTCTCCAGCAGCAGGTTCGCGTTCACGAATTGATTCGGCCAAAGCTGATTATCCCTGTTGTCGAAAACCGCTTTCAGTTTCGCCGTGCCCGTCGTCGGATCAATCTGGTTGTCGATGGTCAGCAGTTTGCCCGTCTCCAGCTTGGTTTGATCGTCGCGGCTGAAGGCATCGACTTCAAGCGTTCCATGCGCCATGTGCTGCGCAACGGTCGGCAGAACATCTTCCGGCAGCGTGAAGATCACGGCAATCGGCTGCAGTTGCGTAAGAATCAGCATCGGATTCGTATCGGTCGCGTGGATGATGTTGCCCGGGTCCACTTGCCGCAATCCGACGCGACCGTTGAACGGCGCCGTGATGTGGCAGTAAACCATCTGCAGCTTTGCGTTATCGATCTGCGCCTGATCCGTGCGGACCGTCCCATCCAGTTGATCGACCAGCGCTCTCTGTGTGTCGACCTGCTGCTGTGCGATGCTGCCCGAAGGAATCAGTGTCGTATAACGATCGAGATTCAGCTTGGCGTCGCGCAGCTGCGCCTGGTCGCGAAATATCTGCGCCTGCATCTGCTCCAGCTGCACCTGATATGGCCGCGGATCAATCACGATCAGCAGGTCGCCCTCTTTTACATTCTGGCCCTCGACAAAGTTGACTTGCGTGATCTGTCCGTCGACCCGGCTCTTGATGTTCGCCGTATTGAACGCCGTCACCGCGCCCAGGCCGGTGAGGTACACCGGAACATCCTGCCGCTGCACGGTAGCAATCGCCACCGACACCGACCGCGACCCGGCGGCCTGCGCTTTTTGCTGGCTGGACTCCGCCGCGCTGCAACCAATCAGGAATGCGCACAAAGCTCCAACCAAAAGAAACGTAACAAAGCGGAAGCCTTCGCTTTCCGCGCCCCCTCGAAATCCAGTCACAGCGTTCTCAGTGGAGGATCGTTTTGCAGAATATTTTTCGATCATAGTTAAAGGACTCGTCGCCACAAGTAAATTCGAAGGCCGCCGCTTCGCACAACTTGATCCCCCCGCGGCCCGGGTAAGTATTAGACGTATGCATTGTAGGCTTGGTTTCGCTAACTCTGCCTCGGGAAGCAGAAATTCGCTGACAGAGGGGCCCTCCGTGAAGAATTTCTTAGGCAGGAAACGAGAACGCAATTGCAATGGCAAAACCTTGCTAAATCAGCATCAACCGCGGCCCCGGCACAGGTCAAGAGTACGGTCGAGTCTTTTACAAATCTTTACCACCTGTTGACCTACTGTTACTGTCGGGAGGCTTGCAGGGCCGCTGGCGCCGGATGCCGCGCTTCGTAAGCGGCAATCTCCGCTTCATGCTGCAGGGTGAGTCCGATGTCGTCGAGTCCGTTTAAAAGGCAGTGGCGGACGAATTCGTCAACCGAAAATTTCGCGCGGAATCCTCGATCATCGCGCACGTCACATTTTTCCAGGTCGATCGTGACCTGATAATCGTCGATCGAGTTTGCGCGCCGCATCAACTCGTCCACTTCCTCTTCCTTCAACTGTACGGTCAGGAAGCCGTTTTTCGTGCTGTTGTTGGCAAAGATATCGGCGAACGAAGATGAAATCACAGCCCGGAAGCCAAAATCGGACAGCGCCCACACCGCATGCTCGCGCGAGGAACCGCAACCGAAGTTCCTGCCCGCAACCAGAACGCTCGCGCCTTCAAAGCGCGGCTCATGCAAAACGAACTCCGGATTTTTCTTCCCGTCAGCACTAAACCGCCAGTCGTAAAACAGAAACTGCCCAAATCCCGTCTTCTCGATGCGCTTCAGAAACTGCTTCGGAATAATCTGATCCGTATCGACATTAACTCGATCGAGCGGCGCAACCCGCCCGCGATGCACGGTAAATGGTTTCATTTTGTATTCCCGATTAGTTCCAGGTATTTCGCCGATAATGCGGCATATTCTTAAGCGCGACAAGGTCATACTTGTGCAACATCGCGGCTCCTGCTGACCACTGGCCACTAATCACTGCTACTGATATTCCCAATCCCGAATATCCGTGAAATGCCCTGCAATCGCCGCCGCCGCCGCCATCATCGGGCTGACCAGATGCGTCCGCCCGCCGCGCCCCTGGCGTCCTTCAAAATTGCGGTTGCTGGTCGAGGCGCAGCGCTCACCCGGCTGCAAAATATCAGGATTCATTCCCAGACACATGGAGCATCCCGACTCGCGCCACTCGAATCCCGCCTCCTGAAAAATCCGGTGCAGGCCTTCCTGTTCCGCCGCCCGCTTCACCGCCTGCGATCCCGGCACAACCATGGCGCGCACTTTCGGGCTGACATGATGTCCCTTGGCCACGCGCGCCGCCGCGCGCAAGTCTTCGATACGCGAATTCGTGCACGATCCAATGAACACGCGATCGATTCCGATCTCTTCAATCCGCTTTCCCGGATCGAGCCCCATGTACTGCAAAGCCAGCTCAAAAGCTCGCCGGTCAGTTTCCTGCATTCCCATTCCATTGATCTCCGGCACGCGTCCCGTCACCGGAGCCACCATCCCAGGATTCGTCCCCCAAGTAACGAACGGAGAAAGCTGCGCCGCATCAATCTCGACCACTTTGTCGAACGCCGCACCGTCATCGCTCGGCAGTGTCCGCCAATACGCGACGACCTTCTCCCATTCCGCGCCCTGCGGAGCAAACTTCTTTCCCTTCACATACGCGATGGTCGTCTCATCCGGCGCAACCATTCCCGCCCGCGCTCCCGCCTCAATGCTCATGTTGCACAGCGTCATGCGCCCTTCCATCGAGAGCGCTCGCACCGCAGGCCCCGCGTATTCGATCACGTGTCCGGTCGCGCCATCGGTTCCGATCTGCCCGATGATGCCCAGAGCCAGATCTTTCGCGCCAACGCCCTCGGCCAGCCGCCCGCGCACATCAATCTTCATCGTCTTAGGCTTCTGTTGGGCGAGGCATTGAGTAGCAAGCACGTGTTCCACTTCCGAAGTGCCAATGCCAAAGGCCAGCGCGCCGAACGCGCCATGCGTGCTGGTATGGCTGTCGCCGCAAACAATCGTCATCCCGGGTTGCGTGAGCCCGAGCTCCGGGCCAATGACATGAACGATCCCCTGCTCCGGCGAATCCATATCGAACAGCCGCACGCCAAATTCTTTGCAGTTCGACTGCAGCGCGGAAATCTGCTTGGCAGCGATCAAATCCGTAATCGGAGTTCCGCGCGGCTCCGTAGGGATGTTGTGATCCACGGTCGCCACGGTACGCGAAGGTTGTCGCACCTTTCTGCCAGCCGCGCGCAGCCCATCAAATGCCTGCGGCGAGGTAACTTCATGCACCAGGTGCAGATCGATATAAAGAATGGACGACCGCCCCGCCGGCTGCGCCACCAAGTGCGCGTCCCAAATTTTCTCAAATAAAGTTTTCTTCTCAGCCATAATTCTGAACACTGATCACAATCCACCAACCACTGCATTTCTACCGTGGTCCCGTGATCGCGCCCTGCGAAGCCGACGACACCAGCGCCCCATATTTCGCAAACACGCCGGTCGGATACCGCGGCCGCGGCGCCTTCCACTGCGCCATGCGTTTCTTCAGTTCGTCTTCACTGATCTCAACTTCGATCACGCGTTTCTTCGCGTCGAAGCGAATCATGTCTCCATCGCGCACAGCCGCAATCGGTCCGCCCAGAGCGGCTTCCGGAGAAACGTGTCCAGCCATCAACCCTCGGGTCGCTCCGCTGAAGCGTCCGTCAGTCAACAGCGCCACCGTCTCGCCCAGCCCCTCGCCAACGATCGCGGCCGTAACGCCCAGCATCTCTCGCATCCCCGGCCCGCCCTTCGGACCTTCGTTGCGAATCACGACGACATCTCCGGCCTTGATTTTCTTTCCGGTCACCGCGGCCATCGCATCTTCTTCCGATTCGAACACGCGCGCCGGACCCCGCTGCTCCAGTCGCTCATGCCCGCTGAGCTTGGCCACGCATCCCTCGGGCGCAAGGTTGCCCTTAAGAATCACCAGGCCGCCGGTCGCCTTCAACGGCTTGTCGAGCGGCGCAATCACTTCCTGCCCCGGAGTCTCCGTTGCCCTCTGGGCCTCGTCGCCAATACTCAATCCGGAAACCGTCTTGGCCGAAGAGTGGAGGTATTTTCCGTTGAGCAGGCGCTTCGCCAGCAATCCGATTCCGCCCGCGCGATGCATGTCCGCAGCAACAAATCGCCCCGAAGGTTTGAGATCGCAAAGCAGCGGAGTTCGTTCGCTCACCGTCTGGAAGTCGTCAATCTCCAGCGTGACGCCAGCCTCGCGCGCAATCGCGAGCAGATGCAGCACCGCGTTGGTCGACCCGCCGCTAGCCGCCACCGACGCAATCGCATTTTCAAACGCGGCTCGCGTCAGAATGTCGCGTGGCTTAATCCCTTTCTGCAGCACGTTCATCACGATCTGGCCGCAGTCAAAAGAAACCTGATCCTTCTGCGCATCCATGGCAGGCACGCTGTTGAAGCCCATCGGTGAAAGCCCAATGATCTCCATCACGGTCGACATCGTGTTCGCCGTGTACTGCCCGCCGCACGATCCAGCCGCTGGACACGCAACATTTTCCAGTTCGCGCAATTCCGCGTCCGAAATTTTCCCCGCCATGTTCGCGCCAATGGCCTCATAAACATCCTGAATGGTCACGTCTTTGCCCCGATAACTTCCCGGAGCAATCGTGCCGCCGTAGAGCACCATACCCGGAAGATTCATGCGCGCCAGCGCCATCGCCGCCGCCGGAATTGTCTTGTCGCAGCCGACCACGCAGACGACCGCATCGAACATCTGCCCGCGGCAAACGAGTTCAATCGAGTCCGCAATCAGTTCGCGGCTTACCAGCGAGGCGCGCATCCCCTCGGTGCCCATGGTCTCGCCGTCGGAGATCGCGATGGTGTTGAACTCCATCGGCGTGCCGCCCGCCGCGCGAATCCCTTCTTTCACCTTCGCCGACAGCCGGCGCAAGTGAAAGTTGCAGGGCATAGTTTCAATCCAGGTGTTGGCCACGCCGATCAGCGGCTTGCTGAGATCGGCATCCGTGAAGCCGACGGCTTTGAACATAGACCGCGCGCCAGCGCGGTCGCGGCCTTCGGTAATTCCACGACTAATGTGCTTGAGATCGTTGTTGGAATCCATAATGAAAGATTACCTCACGCGCCGCGCGGACCGGATCGCCGGTTCAGAAAAAGAGGGAACCTGCGACGCAGGTTCCCCAAATACGCCATGTTGCTCAGGAGCCGTCATGTATGCCCGGCAAAAAAATCTTGAACTAAGCCCGCGCCGCGGATCGGCCTTCCTGCATCGGCACGCCGGCCGGAGGATGCGCACCGTTCCACTCCTGCGCCTGCGCTGGAGCCGCGCCCGAGCCCACGTGAATGACATCGGCAATCGCATACCACTCGCGATAGAGCTGGCCCACCTGCTTGGAGTTGACGTCGAGCTCGAGCGCGACCTGATGATCGTGCGCGGCCGGCCCGGCCTGCACCCAAGGCAAATCAAGCCCGCGCCGAGAAGCCGCGTTCAGAATGCGCATCAGCGTCCCCTGAGTATTGCGATAGTGAATCTGAAAAACCTGCATGTATGTCGCTCCGTAAACCGAGTGGTTCTTAATTCTGAGATCTGACTTCTGACTTCTGAAATCGACCCTACTCCGCCGGCTCTTCCTCCAGCAACATCTCTGAAAGCGCCGCGCCCGCCGGAACCATCGGATACACATTCGCCTCCGGCGCGCAATCAAACACTAGCAATTCCGGTTCCGTGGAATTCAGAAAACGATCGATCTGATCGCCAGTCTCATTCGAAACCGGAAACTCCCGCATAGTGTCTTCCTTCATGCGGAAGCTGTGAATCCGGTACGCCTTCGCAATCTCCACAAAATCCGGATTGTCGCTCAGGTCGGTCTCGGCATAATTACGCTCATAAAACAACTGCTGCCACTGCCGCACCATGCCCAGATATTTGTTGTCGATGATGACGAGCTTGATCGGCAGATTCAGGCGATGAACCGTCGCCAATTCCTGGATGTTCATCTGAAATCCGCCATCGCCCGAAACGCAGAGCACGCAGGTGTCCGGCTTGGCAAGCTGCACACCAACCGCGGCCGGCAGAGCGAAGCCCATCGCGCCCAGCCCGCCCGAAGTGATGAATCCCCGCGGCGAGGAAGACCGGTAGCGTTGCGCCGCCCACATCTGGTGCTGGCCGACGTCGGCAATCACCACGCTGTCTTCGGGCAGACGGCTGAAAAGTTCATCGAGAAAACGAATGGTTGGCTGCGCCAGCCCGCGCGGATCAAGTTCCGCGCGCTCCGCTCCGCAGGCCACGCCGCGCCACTCCTTGAAATCAGGCAGCGACCTATGCCGCCGCAACTCGGCCTCAAATGCCGGAATCGTATCCGCCAGATTCCCAATCACCGCCAGATCGCAAGGACGCACGCGATCCAGTTGCGCCGGATCAATCTCAAAGTGCACGATCTTCGCATGCGGGGCAAACCGCGTAGGCTCGCCGGTGACACGATCGTCAAGCCGAGCTCCGAATACCAGAAGCAGATCAGTCTCATGCAGCGCGGTGTTCGCCGCCCGCGTGCCGTGCATGCCCACCATACCCAGGTAGTGCGGCGCTTCGGGAGGAATCGCTCCCAACCCGTGCACGGTGGCAAAGCTGGGAATATTCAAATGATCGAACAACCGCCGCAAATCCGGAATCGCGCCCGAGAGCTTCGCTCCGGCGCCCACCAGCGCGACCGGCTTCTTCGCCGCTTGCAGCATGGCAACAATAGTGTCAGTAAATCCGCCCTCGGCTTTTGCTCCGGCCGGCCGCGCATGCGGAGTGAACTTCACCGGCCCCGAGAATTCTTTTTTCGCCTTCAACAAATCGGTAGGGATATCGATCACCACCGGCCCCGGACGCCCGCTGCGCGCCCAATGAAATCCCTCAGCGATCACTTCCGGAATTTCGTCCAGCGTCCGCACCAGCCGGCTCCACTTGGTGAGCGAAAGCGTCACCCCGAAAACGTCGGTCTCCTGAAACGCATCCGTTCCGATCAGCGGGCTGCGAACCTGCCCGGTGATGCATACCAGCGGAACCGAATCCATCTTGGCGTCGGCAATACCGGTAATCAAATTGGTCGCACCGGGACCGCTCGTCGCAATCGCAACTCCCACTTCGCCCGTAACCCGCGCATAGCCCTCAGCAGCGAACACAGCCCCCTGCTCATGCCGCGTCAACACATGCCGGATGCCGCTGCCGTCGAGCGCGTCATACAGCGGCATGATCGCGCCGCCAGGGTAGCCGAACACCAGCTCGACCCCTTCGGCGCGCAGGCACGCCAGCGTAATTTCCGCCCCTCTAAGCATTCACCACCTGTTTCGGAGCTGCCGCAGGAGCTTCCGTGGGTTTCTTGCCGTCCTTGGGCAGCCAGCTCATCATGCCGCGCAACTGCGCGCCCACGATCTCGATCGGATGCTGCTTCTCTTTCGCCCGCAGCGCGTTGAAATTCGGGCATCCAGCCTTGTTCTCCGCGATCCACTCGCGCGCGAATTCGCCGCTCTGAATGTCGGCCAGTGTCTGTTTCATCGCCGCCCGCGTGGCATCGCCCACCACTCGCTCGCCGCGCGTCAGGTCGCCATATTCCGCCGTGTTCGAAATCGAGTAGCGCATGCGATCAAGTCCACCTTCATAAATCAGGTCGACGATCAGCTTCACTTCATGCAGGCACTCGAAGTAGGCGATCTCCGGAGCATACCCGGCCTCAACCAGCGTCTCGAACCCCTTCTTGATCAGCGAAGTCAGCCCGCCGCACAGCACAGTCTGCTCGCCAAACAGATCGCTTTCGGTTTCTTCCTTGAACGTGGTCTGCAGCACGCCCGCCCGGGTCGCGCCGATGCCATAGGCGTAGGCCAATGCGTACTCGTGCGCGTGCTTGCTCGAATCCTGCTGAATCGCGATCAGCGCCGGCACTCCGCGCCCTTCGCTGTAGACGCGCCGCACCAGGTGGCCGGGCCCTTTGGGCGCGATCATCAACACGTCGACGTCATCCGGAGGAACGATCGTCTTGAAGTGAATGCTGAAGCCGTGCGAAAAGCCGAGAATCTTTCCCGGATGCAGATAGGGCTTGATCGACTGCTCGTAAACCGCAGCCTGAGTCTCGTCGGGCGTGAGCACGTGAATCCAGTCGGCGCGCTTGGCAGCCTCGTCTGGAGCGACCACCACCATGCCGTCGGCCCGCGCTTGCTGCGCGCTCTGCCGGTTAGGGTCGAGTCCCACGATGACCTTGAAACCGCTGTCGCGCAGGTTCTGGGCCTGCGCATGTCCCTGGCTGCCGTAGCCCAAGATGGCGATGGTTTTGCCCTTCAGAGCGTCGGGCTTGGCATCGCGTTCATAAAAAATCGTAGCTGCCACCGGTGTTCCTCCAAATTCCAAAGAATGCTGGGACGAGTGCTGAAAACGCTGCCGCTACAAAGAAACCGACCGGTCGGTCGGTATGTGTAAATGCTAACCTGCCGCCTCCGGCAGTGTCAAGCAAGAACTCTGGTTCGTGAGACCCATTTAGGGGCGGACGCCCTCGTCCGCCCCGCGGAGCGAAGCTCTGCGTGCGACCCTGCGCAGCGCCAAGCACCCACGACGCCTCGCAATTCGACTCCCATGAGACGCCCATTGCGCGCTTCGCGTTTCCGGACGTGGGCGTCCGGGGCTACACATATTGGCATTCCCGCCCGCAACTATTTACCATGTCCCCCGATGGCTCGCGAAGCTCTCCTTGATTCCCGGCAGGAAATCCTGCGCACCGCCGCGCGCCTGTTCCAGCAGCGGGGATACGACGCGACCTCAATGAACGACGTCGCCGCAGCTCTCAAACTCAGCAAGGGAGGCCTCTACCACCACTTCCAGAGCAAAGACGAAATCCTGTACGAAATCATGAACCATGCCATGGAGATCACCGAGGAGCGCGTCCTCGCGCCTGTGCGTGCCATCGCCGATCCCAGGGATCGCCTGCGCGCCCTGATTCGCCTGCACATGGAAGTTGTTCTCAGCCCGCGCGACCGCGAGATCACGGTCATGTTGCACGAGAACCATCCGCTGCCGCCCACTCTGCGCAAACGCATCAATACCCGCAAGAAAGAATACGTTCACTTCGTCGAGAGCCTGATCGCAGAAGTGCAAAAAGACGTGCAAAGAGAATCGCAAAAAGACTCCCAGGCCGGGGTTACGCGCTCTCGCCAGCCGGGCGTCGCAGTCAGCCCCAAAGCCGCAGCTTTCGCCCTGCTCGGCATGATCAACTGGATCTACCAGTGGTATAAGCCCGAAGGCAACTTGCAGGCCCAAAATCTGATCCCGCAATTCACCGACCTGGTCTTTTCAGGCATCCTCGCGTGAACGATTCTCACGTGAACGATACCAGCGTGAAAGCGCTCATCGCCGACGTTGCCGGAATCGAGCAGCAGCGCGCTCAAAGCGGCAAACTCTACCACGAGTTTCTTCGCGTGCCCAGCATGAGCGCCGGTCTCTATGTGCTCGCCGCCGGAGATGCCGATCTGCAACGCCCGCATCACGAAGACGAAATGTACTACGTCATTCGCGGCCGGGCGCGCTTTCGCGCCGGCGATCAAGACCGCGAAGTTTCCGCCGGCAGCGTGCTCTTCGTAGCTGCCGAAATCGAACATCGTTTCTACGACATTGTCGAAGAGCTGGCTGCGCTCGTCTTCTTCGCGCCCCCGGAAAGTTAGAAAACAACGGCTAGACAGAGAAAGCTAGGAAAAGCTAGATTCCGCGCGCCCGCTGACGATTGCGATATGCTTCCATCATGTCCTCGCGGCGCGTCCCAACTAGCGACAAGGCGCTGATTCAGATCGTCGATGCCGCTCTCGCCGATGCCTCCCGCCGGAGCGGCGAGTGGCTGGCCTGTCGTCCGGGATGCACGCAGTGTTGCGTCGGAGTGTTCGCCATCAATCAGCTCGATGTGGCCCGATTGCGGCAAGGGCTGCACCGCCTCGAAAGAACCGACCGGATAAGAGCGCAGCGCATTCGCGAACGGGCGCAGGCTTCAATCCAGCGCTTGTCGGCGGAGTTCCCCGGCAACGCAAAGACAGGCGTGCTCGACGAGGGTCCGGACGCCGAAGAACGTTTCGCGGAATTCGCCAATGACGAGCCCTGCCCCGTCCTCGATCCCGAGACCGGCCTGTGCGATCTTTACGAGGCTCGTCCGATGACCTGCCGCACCTTTGGCCCTCCGGTGCGATCCGATGGCGGGCTGGGAGTCTGCGAGCTGTGCTTCCACAGCGCCAGCGACGAACAGATCGCCGCCTGCGAGATGATCCCAGACCCCGGTGACCTGGAATCCAGGCTCCTGCAGAAACTGGAAGCGACGACGCGAGGTCCGCGCGGCCGCACCATCGTTGCTTTTGCTTTTAATTTGAAGTAAAGAGATATCCCGTGTCAGCCGCGAGACGCGCCGCCAGGGAGGAGGAAGATCGCGAGGATAGCGCCTACGACGCCCGGGCCTGCTTGACCACATGCAGCCGTTCGCGGGTCTTTTCCTTCATCTGCTCGACAGACACAACCCGGCGGCCCAGATCCAGAACCTGGCCAAGCTCCTGCTGAATCGCCTGCAGCCGTTCCTGCCTTTGCCCGTGATCGACCTGAGCCTCGATTCCATTCCCCCGGCGCAGTCGGTATTCCTGATTCAACGCGTGAATTTCAGCGATCTCGGCGCGAAGCCGCGCAATCTTTTCCCGAAGAACTTCCAAGTGATCCATGTCGTTAGAATACCCTATTTAGGCTCTTACGATTGTCATCTATTTCGGCTAGTGGTGCAATTTTGACCGCAGAATGATTTTCTCTGCGTCCTCCGCGGCTTTTCTCAGCGAACTCCGCGGTTAAAGGCTTCTATTTTCAGCTGCAGGCAGCGAAGAAAGCTACTTCGCGGGCACCCAATAGACCTCTTCCTTGACCGCGCCCTTGTCGGTGAAGCCGCGCCGCTTAAGGATCGCCTTGCTGTGCGCGATCATATCCGGATGCCCGCACAGGTAAGCCATCGTGTTGGAGCTATCGAGCCCCCATTGATCGGCATACTTGCGCAGCACGTCGTCCGCGCGTCCGATCTCGCCCGGCCAGTCAGCGTGGTCCCAGGGCCGGCTCACCGTCGGCACGTAGGTGAACCAGGGCAGGGCTTCCGCGAATTTCCTGAGTTCGTCCAGATACCCGAACTCCCAGGGCCGGCTGGCGCCGTTTAGCAGAAACAATTTGTGGCCTCCGTCGAAGCGCCCTTCTCTCCATTCCTTGTCCAGCGTGCGCACGTAACTCACGAACGGAGCGACACCGGTAACTGTTGAAACCAGCAGGTGATTCGTCTTCCCATTCTTCGTGTCGAGCGAAAACAGTCCCTTCGGCGATTTGCGCATCAGCAGCGGATCCCCCGGCTGAAGCTTGTACAGCAGGGGCGTCAACGCTCCCTCGGGGACGAGTTCAAAGAAAAATTCAACCTCATCTTCCGCCGGGGACGACGCGATGGAATACGGACGCTCGACGCGCTTTCCACCGGCCTCGACCCCCAGCGTTGCATACTGCCCAGGGACAAAGTGAAACTCGCCCCCGGTATGGATGCGGATCATCCACAGGTCGGGTGCGAAGTCGACCCGCCGGGTAATTTGTGCGTGAAAAAACTTGTCGTCGGGAGTAGTCATCTGCAGGAAATCCTGAAAACCGCTTCCACCGAGCGGTCGCAGGGTACGCCATCCTAGCCCGCACGAGGCTGTTTTGTGAAGGCCTTCGTGGGGTATAGGGTCGCACTTGAAGAAAGGTTCGTATCAGGGCATGCCTTCACAGGCCGCGGAAAAATCAACCTTCGTTCCTGTCTTGTGTTCCTATTAGCCCGGCACGTGAGTGCCGGGAAAAGCGGGAAGGGGGAGTGAATCCCGAAGGGATGGCACGTGTTTTCACGCACACTCTTCAAGCCGCGCCGCAAGTCTCGTCAAATCATTGCGGCTTTGTAGCCACCGAGGTGCGTTTGTCCCGGAGCAAGTCGTTCTCCCCAACTGCGCGACCGTCTCGTGGGGACTAATTCTATTTGCCCAGTGGCGGAGAAGGCGCAATTACCGGGCCCGGATGCACTGCCGGCGCCGGCTGTTGCACTTTCAGCAGAACCAGTTCGTCCTGCGTCCTTTCCCAGTCCTTCGGCTTTCGCTTCGTAGCGATCGGCGCGTTCGGATCGCCGTAAAAAGCCAGAATGTTTTGCTGCAACTCGGGCGTAAGCAGCGCGAACTTGTCCTGCGCCAATTGATGCAGCAGGTGCGCATACGAATTGTCGCTCAGGACATATTCTCCGGCATGGGTATCGCGGCCGGTATCGAAATCGGTGTTGGTCAGATGCAGATCGCCGGCACCGATGTCGTGTAGGAGCTGCTCGTAGTTCTCCACCGTCTGATTGACGCTGGCCACATAAAGGTCTTCCGTCTTGGGCGTCGGAATTTTGAAGTCTACGGCCTTGAACGGACCGATCTTCGGGACAATTCTCAGCAAAAACGCCAGCAGCCTCTCCCGGAATCCCGGTTTGCGATAACCTTTCCCCCACTCCCGCTGGTAGGCCGTGCGCGAAAGATAGTAGCGGAACTGGCGCGAGTTAAAGTTCGGTGTCTCCTGCACAATTTCTTTTTTCCTGGCCACGAGAGCGACCCGCGTCATCTCCGGAATCATCGTGCCGATCGCCCTCCGAAACGTGCCGATCGCCAGGTCTTCGTTCGACATCACTTCACTCAGCGGTATTCCGTAAGTGTCCTGAAACGCGCGCTCCAGTACGGGCTTCGATATTTCGAATCCGATGAAATCGTGATAACGGTCCGAGGTGTAGCGGTTCCTGGCCACCTGCGTCATATCGAAACCGAACTCGGTGCGGATGTGCGCCTTGGGATTATCGGCATAAGTGACTTCGTCGCCATATTTCTTGCGCAGTTTCGGAAATTCAATCGCCACCGACTGATTCACCGTCGGGTGTCCGCAGTTATCCGCCGAATAGTGCGCCAGCGCGCCCAGCGCAAAGGCATACTCATTCAGGTCCGAGGATTCACGAATCAGATTGACAACAAAATCGCCGCTGCGCACATAGTGCGTAAGATCGCTGAAAGCTTTGCTGCCAAACGGGTAGTAGCCCATATCCTGGACGAGCGATCCGCCGTAGGCGAAGGCGTAAGCCTGCTTCAGGTCATCGTCCGTCGCGGCCGGAAACCGCGCCTTCAACAATGGCTGGATCCGATCTTTCCATGCCAGATCGACAATCTCTTCATGCGTGAGCACGGAGTACGCCGCGCTGATCGGCGTCAAAACTGCCATCAGCCCGAAGGCCAGCACTGCGCTCCGCCAACAAGATTTCAACGACAACAGCTGCCGCCACAAACCCTCGCACGGAAGAAAAGAACGCTTCATTTCCCCACAACCAACACGACAAAACTGTCCGGCACAATCGAGCGTCGCGGACGCGGATTATCCGCGGTTGGCGCCGGCGGCGGTCCGAATTTAGCGGTCACCACAAACACAGTGTGCGTCTTGGCGTCCAGCGCCAGCGTACGCGCTCCCTGCTGGGTCGGGACGCTTTCCGCCACGCTGAATTTGTCGGGCGCGTCCTCTTTCACGACAGTCAACACGCCTTCGCCGCACGAAGCAAATGCCAGACCGGTTTCAGCGTCGAACGTCGTCGCGTCCACCCCGTCGCCAATCGCCGGCGTAGCCAGAACCTTGCCGCTGTCGGCATCCACCACCGCCATCATTTTGTTGTCGCAGCCCACAAACAGGCGACGATTCTTGCGATCGATGGAAAGTCCGCTCGGCCCTGTGCACGGCGCCAGCGGCCACACTGCCTTCACTTCCAGCTTGTTCGGATCGATGGCCGTCAGTTCGCTCTTGTCCTCGATATTGACGAAGATTTCGCCCTTGGCATCGCTCGCCGCGAACTCCGGTCGGCCGTCGAGTTTGATCGTGCCCAGCACTTTTCCCGTGGCGGCATCGATCGCCGTTGAATCCTGGCTGTGACCGTTGAATGTAAATACCCGCTTGGTCGCCGGATCGTACAGAATCGCGTCCGGACCTTCGCCCACCTTTACTTTGTTGCTGGTTACCAGCGTTTTGATGTCGAAAATGCTCACCGTGCCTTCGCGGCCGTTGCTGGTGAAGCCGCGTCCCAGTTCCGGCGCCAGCGCGATGCCGTGAACGCCGGGCGTGTCAGCGATGTCGCCAACGCCTTTACCGGAATCCGCATCGATCACCATGACGTGGGTGCCGCGGGAAATGTAGAAGCGGCGGGCATCGGAATCTACCGTCAGATAATCCCAGCCTCCGTCGCCGCCCACGTTATAGGTTGTTACCACGCGATATCCCGGACCCACGGCAGCCCACGCCACTGCCGCCAGAAATGCAGCGACCACGAATAAACACCAGGTTGATTTCCTGAGCATGACTCCTCCTAGTTAATCGGTTGATGGGCCAGGGTTGATCCGCGGACCACGTCGTCGCATCCAACTCAGTAGGCTCCGAACCGAAGTAACTTTACCCTATTTCGAAGGTCATCCTAGACTCTTGAATTATATGGACGTTCCCCAGCCCTCCTTCCCGACGCCTCAAGCGCAGCCGGAACCCGCGCCCATGGCGGATCCCCGCCTGCGACCTACCCCAGACTACGAAACATTGGGTGGGGGAACCGATTTTCAGAATGCGAGCTTCGGTGATCGCGCGCAGACGCCTCGCGCCCCGGCCCTGGCGCTCCGGAAGATATTTCTCACGGTTGGAATAGGAGTGTTCTTTGGTGTGGTGGGGGCTAATATCGGCAGCGCTCATGCCGCCTGGTCTCACTTCGCCGATCTTTTCGCCGCGTCCGGAAATGCGGCTTCACCCCCGCCGCCCGTTCTGCAGGATCCGCGCCAACTCGATCGTCTGAAGCCGCAGAAACAGGCCGAGGCGCTCCTCGAACTGGCCGTCGGTCGCTCCGACAGCGCAATCGATCAGATTTCTTCACGAGTCGATCGCTGGCAGGGAAAGCTGAATTGGAATTCGCAGCTCGCCACGCTCACGACCGCCGCCCTGAACTCCAGCGATATGCGTGTGCGCGAGTCCGGCATTGAGGTCGAACTCGCGGCCTACGGATTATCCAAAAACTCCGCCAGTCTTAACTACCTCATCCAGACCGCCGAGTCTCGAGATCATGCGCAGAAAATCTGGGCGCTATGGGCGCTCGGCCTCATGGGCAACCGAGGCGTCGAAACCGCCCAGGTCGTGGAGACCCTCAACGCTCACTTAAAAAACAAGAATGAGGATCAGGAATCGCGCCAGTGGGCCGTTCAAGGCCTGGCGTTGGTCGGCACGCCGGAAGCGATTCCGCTGCTGCTCGCAGCCATGCACGACGATCCCTCGCCCGTCATCCGCGAGTCAGCCGCCTGCGGCCTGGCAGCATCCGGCATGTTTACTCCCGAGCAGCGCCTCGCCGCCGTTCCGCAATTGTTGAATTACACCGACGATCCAGCGCTCGACGCACAGACTCACGCCTGGGCCTTCCAGGCGCTCTCCGAAATCACGCACCAGCGCCTGCCCAACGACTCAGAGTCCTGGCGTCACTGGTACGAAAGCCAAAACTAACCACTGATCACTGCCCACCGACCGCTGCTTTTCTACTCGGCCATCTTCGCCACGTGCACTTCAAACCCGGTCTTCGGCAGCAACGACGTCAGCGAAAACGCCTTGAATCCATCGCCATTGACTTCCGTGTGACGATAGACTCCTGGTTCGCTCTCGATCGTTTCCCGGCGTCCTTCCATGTCTTCCAGAAAGCCTTGCGCCCGGCCCACGCTCACCTCAACGTCTTTCGCGCGCGTCACCACCGCCTCCGACGCATAAGAACGCACCAGCTTCGGCCAGTATTTTTCCAGCAGGTCCGTACTAGCAAAAATATCAGCCCAGATGATGCGCCCATTCACCGCAACCACCACTCCAACCGCATTACGATCGCGCAGTTGCAGGATCAGGCTCTGATAGTTCTGCTGGATCGGCAGCGCCACCGCGTCCACTTGTTTCTTCACCTCGTCGTTCTCCATCACCTTGGCGTAGGAAGTGGTGCGCGCAATCTCATCCGCCACCGGCGGCGTGGCTGCCATCAGATTCCCCGCCACTTCCGCCCGCTGCTTTCGCACCTCCGCCCAAACCTCGCTCTGATCTTTATCGCCCATGGCCTTGGCGCGCACCGAGGGCTGGGCCATCATCGCCATGGGAGCAGGGGCCTTGGCGCCGTTAGTGGGACCGCCGACCGTGCCTCCGGCAGCCCCGCCATACATCGCCTCCGACGCGCCAAAATGCTCGCTGGTCGCGACCCATCGTCCCGGCTCAACGCAGAACACGCTCAAGTCCACGGGATCGCTCTCCGACGGAATGATGCGGTCTTTTCCGATCACGCGATCCTGCTTGCCGCCGCTGACAATCTCGCCCGCCAGCAGCAGCAGCGGCCGCTTCGAGTTGTTGACCAGCACCAACCGGTTCACCTGCGCGCCGTCGTGCAGGCTCGCGATCGGATGCCGCCGGATCAGCCCCTGCACTGAGCCAGCCTCGGTGACCACGACTTCCCCCGACCGCAGCCCCTCATCGAGCGTGAGAAACTCGCCGGTCGGATAACTCCTGGCCGCGACCACAGGAAACACTGTCAGGTTGCCGTGCCGGATCGGCTCCAGCACTTTGTATCCCGGCGCCGCAACCTCGCCTGCCTGCACCTGCCGCTGATCAATGGCTAACCATCCCGCCACGATCAACAAAACCGCCAACACCAGAAATATTTTCGGAGTGACAGAACTCGGATTCATAGAACGCTCCTCCCCTGCGGCACGCGCCGAAGCGGAACCATACGGTTACGCATCCCTTCGTACTCTTTACCGAAAGCGTTGTGAGTTACTCGCGCCGCATCGAACCTCGTGGGAAGAACGAAAGTGTCCCCACCCCTTGCGGACAAAATTCACACTCCGAGCGTCTAAGAAGTTGGTAGCATCGGGCGTAGGGAACATCCGTCGATCCCCGGAGGGGCGACCGAACGTAGCCCAGCGCTTCAGCGCTGGGGACGAAAACCAAAATAGGAACGAGTCCCGGAGGGACGGCACGACTTCACCTGAACCCGCGCGCCGCGCATGAACTCAGCCAAGCCCACTTCCGCCGTGCAGCGCGTCGTCAACGACGTGCTGGCGGAGCTTCACGCCAAAGGCGGCTGCGACCAGATCGGACTCCCGCGCGAAACCTTCGCCGTGATTCTCTGCGACGTGGGCGCAAAGCATGTATCGAGCGCGACCTCCGACGCCGAAATCCGCACCTTCTTCCTCAGCCTTCGCATCGACGAACTCGCCCTCGCCCGGGCCTGCGCTGCGGGCAGTAACTCTGCCTGGGAAATTTTTCTCACGCGCTACCGCGAAAAGCTTTATCAATCGGCTCTCCGCATCGCCCGCGAAGAATCTGCCGCGCGCGACCTCGCCGACACGCTCTACGCCGACCTCTACGGCACGAACACGCGCGAGGGCCAGCGCATTTCAAAGCTCGCTTCCTACACCGGCCGCGGATCGCTCGAAGGCTGGCTGCGCACCGTGCTGGCCCAGGAATACGTCAATCGCTATCGCAAGACCAAGCGGCTGGTCAGCCTCGACGAAGAATCGGAAGAAGGGATACAGTTCAGCGCGCCCGATCCTGAGCCGGTTACGCCCGCCGACGCGCGTCTCACCGAAGCAACTGACGAGGTCCTGGCCGCGCTCTCCGCCGAAGACCGCCTGGTTTTGAGCGCATATTACCTCGACGGGCGTACGCTCGCCGAGATCGCCCGGATGCTGGGCGTGCACGAATCCACCATCAGCCGCAAGCTCGACAA
>Ga0070765_100000533_pt1 | contig 22980 bp, 18 predicted proteins | sample HubBroMetageWFT5_FD_71516 | JGI IMG/M metagenome (GOLD analysis project Ga0070765, IMG submission 71516) | Warmed and freeze-thawed soil microbial communities from the Hubbard Brook experimental Forest, New Hampshire - Hubbard Brook CCASE Soil... | ecosystem: Environmental > Terrestrial > Soil... | reverse complement strand
TTGGCGCATGATGTCAAGGTAAAAGTGGACATTGTGGTGGGACGCCAGGATGGCCGCGGTGATTTCTCCAGCAGCAAAAAGATGCCGGAGATATGCGCGCGTGTAGCGTTGGCAGACGGAGCAGGAACACTTTGGATCGATAGGACGCTGATCTTCGATGTAGCGCGCGTTCTTGATGAGCACGCGGCCCTCGCTGGTGTACAGGCAAGCGTGACGCGCGGCGCGGGTTGGCAAAACGCAATCCATCATATCTATGCCGCGGGCAACGTAATCGGCGAGTTGTTCGGGGCGCCCGACGCCCATCAAATAGCGCGGACGATCCTTGGGGAGAAGCGCGGTGACTTCCGCGGTCATTTCACAGGTGATTTCGTGCGGTTCGCCGACGGCAAGGCCGCCGACCGCGTAACCGGGGAAATTAATTTCCAAGAGTTGTTCCGCACTTTCGCGGCGAAGATCTTTGAAGGTTGCTCCCTGGACGATGCCGAATTGCCATTGCGGCAGGTCGCCGTTCTTGTTGGCGGATTCCAGGAAAAACTGGCGGGCACGTTTGGCCCACGCGGTGGTGCGTTTTACAGCAGCTTGCGCAATTTCGCGCGGCGCCGGAGTTTCGATGCACTCATCGAGAACCATGGCGATGTTCGAGCCGAGAGCGAGTTGAATTTCGGCAGCCTTTTCCGGGGTGAGTAGATGCTCCGAGCCGTCGAGGTGAGAACGAAAGCGGACTCCTTCGTCGGTAATTTTTCGCAAATCCGCGAGACTGAAAACCTGGTAGCCACCGGAATCGGTGAGGATGGCTCGGTTCCAGGACATGAATTTGTGGAGGCCGCCAAGTCTGCGGATGAGTTCGTGCCCCGGGCGCAGGAATAGATGATAGGTGTTGGCGAGGATGATGCGCGCGCCAAGAGTTTCGAGGGCTTCTTGCGTTAGGGCTTTGACGGTGGCGGCGGTGCCCACCGGCATGAAGACGGGCGTTTCGATCACGCCATGAGGCGTGGACAGGCGGCCGAGGCGCGCGCCGGTCGGATCGGTTTGTGAAACATCAAAGGAAAAACTCACGCGTCCAGTGTATCAAGACGCTTGGTGTCTCAAGAAAAGACGAAGGCCAATCCGACGCGGATGACGACGTACACCAGAAAAACAGAGAGAACGATGGTGAATGATTTGCCGCCCTTGAGCTTCCGCGGATTGACCGCGGCGAAGCCGATGGCCAGGAGCAGAATCTTCCATAGTTCAAGCAGGTCGATGTTCTTGGTCAAAGCTAGAAGCCATTTTGCGGAGTCTTCGGGAAGCAAGACCGCAAGATTGGTTGCCACGGGATTTTCCAGATCGAACATGCCTACGGGCTTCAGGAATAGGACGAGAACAAACAAAAATGTGCCGACGATGGAAGCAGGGATCAGAGAGTGCGTGACGATGGCAAGTGAGGTTTTGAAATTCACGCCAGCGCCAGCCATCAGATTATAAGCAGCCATCAGGACCAACGTGACCACCAGGATGCCGAGGATCGGAAGCACCACGGCAGAAACGGTGGCAGCGATCGGCGCATACTTTACGCCGCCTTCAATCTGCTTTTCTTTGTCTTCCGGAGAGAGCTGCGCAGTACGTGAATTCTTTTCCATTTGCTGAGCCATGTATTCCCGCCAATTGAAGTGCTGGTTCAGCGCCGTAACTCCAGCCAGACTTAAAAGAAGGATAATGGCCGCGGGCAAAATCCAGCTTGGCTTTCGGACGATGTCCTCGAACGTGGCTTTGGGAGAAAAAAACACTCCCATAATCCGGCCGAATGGCGAGATAGAGGCTTGCGGTGCTGGAGCGGAGGCCTGGGGTTCGGGAGCAGGCGGAGGCATAGTTGCCATGGAAGTCTCCTTTGGAAGCGCAGGGTTATACGTCGGCGATGAATTGGATACGTACGAGTCGGAAGAAAAATATCACAGGTTCGGCTGGCGCGGTACTTCTGGCACGGCTGCGAGGAGGGTGCGGGTGTAATCGGCGGTAGGGTTACGCAGAATGAGTTCCGCCGGGCCGAACTCGACGAACTTGCCGGCGCGCATGACGGCGATGTGGTCGGCAAGCTGCGCGACCACTGGCAAGCTGTGCGATATGAAGAGATAGGTAAGCGCAAATTCGCGCTGAAGTTCTTGAAGGAGCAGGAGAACTTGCGCGCCGACGGAGACATCGAGGGCGGAGACCGGCTCGTCCGCGACGATGAGTTTTGGACGAAGAATCAGAGCGCGAGCGATGCCGATGCGTTGGCGCTGGCCGCCAGAGAATTCGTGTGGGTAGCGCGGGATGGCGTCTTCTTTCAGGCCAACGCGACTGAGAATTTCGGCGGCGCGGTCGAAGCGTTGCGTTTTGGTCAGTTCTGGGTGATGGATGGCCAGCGGTTCGGCAACAATTTCTCCGACGCGCATGCGGGGATTCAGCGAAGCGAAAGGATCCTGGAAAATCATTTGCATGGCGCGGCGCTGGCGGGTCAATTCGCGCGGCGAAAGCATGCGCAAATCCTGGCCATCGAAAATAATCTTGCCTTCGTCGGGATCGATCAGGCGAAGGATCATGCGAGCCAGCGTGGTTTTGCCGCAACCGCTTTCACCGACGATGGCGAAGGTTTCGCCGGTTTGAACCTGAAAGGTGATGTCGTCGACGGCGGAGAAGCGTTCGCCGGCGCTGCTGGCTGCGAACACGCCGGTGGCGCGGGCGTAAGTTTTGCGCAGATTTCGAACTTCGAGTAGCGGCGCCGTGGTGGTCATAGCAAGACGCACCGGGCGGCGTGATCGCTTTGCGGCGGACGGAAGGATGGGACGCCTTCATCACAATCGTGGCGATGAAATGCGCAGCGCGGACCGAACGAACAGCCGGGCGGGAGCTGCGTGAGCTGCGGGACGGTGCCGGGAATGGGTAGAAGTTTGGCAAGCTGGAGTCGCGGGGACGCGGCGAGTAATCCTTGCGTGTAGGGATGCCGCGGATTGAGCAGAACTTCGTTGGTGGCGCCTTCCTCGATGATGCGTCCCGCGTACATCACCGCGACGCGATCAGCGACAGTGGTTACTACACCGAGATCGTGCGTGATGAAGAGAAGACCTAGCTGCATCTCGCGGCGCAGGTAATCGAGTAATTCGAGAATTTGTTTTTGCACGGTGACGTCGAGGGCGGTAGTGGGCTCGTCGGCGATGAGGAGTTTGGGCTTCGTCGCCAAGGCCATGGCGATCATGGCGCGCTGACGCAATCCACCGGAGAGCTGGTGGGGATATTGTCTCGCGCGGAATTCCGGCTCCGGCACGGCGGCTTGTTGCAATGCGGCGATCACGCGGCCGTGCAGAACGTCTTTCGGGATTCCCGATTCGTGGGCGAGGATGGCTTCTTCGATTTGCACGCCGATGCGCAAGACCGGATTGAGCGAAGTCATCGGCTCCTGAAAAATCATGGCGATTTCGCGGCCGCGAACGGAGCGCCAGCCGGCTTCGCTGAGTTCGCACAGATTTTTCCGCGAATCGGTGGAGGAATGGGTGTCGGGATGGAAAAACATTTCGCCGCTGACTTTCGCGCCGGGAGGCAGCAGGCCCATCAGAGCCATGGAGAGCATGGTTTTGCCGCTGCCGGATTCGCCGACTATGCCCAAGGCTTCGCCGGGCGCGATGCGAAGAGAAACTTCGTTGACCGGCTTGAGCGTGCCGGCAGCGGTGCCGAGTTCGACGGTGAGCGATTGAACAGCCAGCAAGTGGCTCATGTTTCTATCATACGGGTTGGGGCGCGATGGTTGGGGAAAGTGATTGGGACAAGAACTCATTTCGTAAATCCAACTACCGAAAATTGCGCGGCCTCAGGGGCTGAAGCCCAAAGAATCTTGAGGCCTTTTCGGCACGACTGAAGTCGTGCCCTCCTGAAGGACAGGAGTTGAAGCTTCGACCCCTAAAGAAAAAGCGCCCGCCTCAGAAGGCGGCCGCTAGACAGGCGAAAGCAGATCACCTCATTAAAGGCCTGGCTAGCATCCGCAAGAGACGCGGATTCGGAATGACAAATTGGCGCTGGCGGATGTGGACACTGGCAACACTTCTGAGAATTTGTTTTTCGCGGCGAATAGTATCCTAGAGGATTCATGGCGACGGCGGCGACATCTCGTGTGGACTGGGGACTGCTCTGGCAGCAGCGTGGGTTCCGTTATTTTTTTGTGGCGATGTTTGTGTCGCTGTTCGGCAGCGGGATGAATTTTATCGGCGTGAGCTGGTACATCATGTCGGCGACACATTCGACGGTGGCAGTCAGCTGGCAGGTGATTGTGGTGACGCTGCCGGGGTTGGTAGTGCCGTTCGTCGGCGGCGTGTTGATTGACCGGTTTGACCGGCGCTATTTGGGCGTTTTGCTGGACCTGGCGCGCGGAGTGGCGGTTCTGGCGATTTCGTTTATCGCGTGGCACGGGCAGCTGCAACTATGGCATTTGTATTTCATGACGCTGATTACGGGCACGGGTTCGGCGATGTACTGGGCGAACGTGAATGCGTTGGTGCAGGAGGTGGTGCCGCCGAGCCAGTTTACTGGAGCGAACGCGGCGACGCTGGTGGGCGTGCAGAGCGGAATGCTGGCGGCGGGCACGCTGGTTGGATTCATTTACGATCACGTGGGCATCGGCGGAATTTTGTGCATCGACGGATTGACGTATTTTGTTTCCGCAGCGTGCCTCTATGCGTTGCGCAGCGGATATATTTCGCCGCGCGATCATAAACAATACCCGAAGGAATATTCGGAGCAGACCGGAGCGACCGCGCTGGCGCTGGAGAGCGGCGAGAACCCGGAAGTGGCGGAAGCGGGGCTTTCGCTTTCGATTTACGCGGACATGAAGGAAGGGTTTTCGTATTTGCGGGAGCAGCCCGTAGTGTTGGCGCTGGGCGTGACACACGCGATTTTGATGGCCAGCATCGTGAGTTCGAACGTGGTGGTGGTGGCGCTGGCGGAAGGGATTTTGCATTCCGGGGCGCGCGGATTTGGTTTTATTGAAGCAGGGTGGGCGATTGGCGCAATCAGCGGCGGATTGGTGACGAGTCAATTGCCGCAGCGGATTCGCTTGCCGCTTTATGTGGCGGTGATGGCGGTGCTGGCGGTGGGACACGTGGCTACGCCGTTTGTGGCATTTCTGCTTGGCGCGGCGATTTTGCAGGGGTGCTTCGGATTTTGCCGGGCGCTGGGTGGCATTGTGGCGCAGTCGGCGTTGATGGGAATTGTGCCGCGGCACTTTATGGGCCGGACGCAATCGGCGTTTGCGATTATTGCGACGGTGCTGCAATTGGCGATGAGCTTCGCGCTGGGGTGGATTGCGCAGCAGTTCAGCATTCGGGTGGGATTTTTCCTTTTGGCGGTGATGTATGCGGGGGCGACGCTGACGGCGTCGAGGGCGCGGAGGCTGTTGGAGGCTAGGTGATAGTTGAAGAAAGCGCCCGCCTCAGAAGGCGGCCGCTACACAGTCTTCTAGGTGAGGTCGTCATGGAGATTCGGTCGATACAGCCGTTTTTGCGATATTTTGGAAATGTGCGGGAGCGCACCATGCGGGTGGCGCAGTGCGTACCGGCGGACAAGATCGATTGGAGCTATGCGGCGGGGAAATTCACGCTTGGCGATTTGTTGCGGCATATTGCGGTCACGGAACGATTCATGTTCGCGGAAAATATTCAAGGGCAAATCAGCCGTTACACCAAGCACGGCAAGGAACTCGCCGACGGCAAGGACGACGTGCTCGCGTTCATGGAACGACTGCACGCGGAATCGATGGAAATTTTTTCAAGGCTCACCGACAGCGATCTTCAGAAGAAATGCCAGAACCCGGGAGGAATGGAGATCACCGTGTGGAAGTGGCTACGTTCGATGGCCGAACACGAGATTCATCACCGCGGACAGCTTTATCTGTATCTGGGATTGCTCGGAGTTCCCACTCCGCCGCTATATGGGCTGAGGTCCGAAGAAGTGCGGGGCCGCAGCAAAGCTTAGGGCCGCACAGGAGCCGGAACAACTGGCGGCGTTGAGACGACAGGCGCCGGCGAATCCGGGCCGCGTTTGCTGCCGAGAAGTTCGACGGCATCCTGATACAGCTTGGCGCGAAGCTGATAGCGTTCGTTGGCGCGGGTGATGTAACGCACGCCCACTTCGATACCGCCGACTACGGGCTTTACGCTCATCGCCGGGGCCGCAGAAATACCGGTCATCTCACGTGAACTGGATGCCTCGCGCCACTCGTTCTCTGCTTGCTGGGAATTCGCCTGTGTGGCTTCGATTACTTTTTTGTGGATGGCATCGAGCAAGGGATACGGATCCTGTCCAGTGGGCAGGACAACCTGCAATTCGTCCCAGAGCCACTGGCCGGTGGTGGAAAAATTGAAGTAGTGGCCTTCCACGGCGAAACTGTTCATGAACGTGACCCGGCGGCCGGTAGGATGGCCGGAATCGTTCCAGTTGCCGGTTTCCAAAAGGACGGTGTGGAACGGGCCGATCTCGACGACCTCTCCGGTGACGCCGTTGATTTCCACCCAGTCTCCCAGGCGCATGCCATTTTTGCCCATGAGCACGAACCAACCGATGAAACCGACGATGAAATCTTTCAGCGCGACGGTTAGACCCGCGCCGGCAAGTCCGAGGAAGGTGCCCAGTTGGTTTGGCGGCCCAAAAACTACGAGCAGGATCAAAAACAAGGCAACGAACTGCAACGACACGCGGGCAACCGTGCGGAGCGATTGAACCTGGCGCCGGTCCATGGTGAGCTGCTGAACCAATTTATCCATCCAGGAACTGAAGAAGAGGCCAACGAGCGCGATTGCCAGGATGATCAAGACACCTAGCAGAGCACGGTACATGACATGGTTCTGGTCGGTGGTGACCAGACCAATCCACTGGCCGTACAGGGTGGCAAGTTCTTTTTGAGTTTCGGATCTTTTGTCGAGGGCGGCCAGAGTTTTCTGATCGCCGCTGATTTCCTGGGTCTGTTTGAGCAGCACCTCGGAATCTTCACGACTCTTGTCCGCGGCGGAAACGTGCACTATCGAGGAAAGATCCTTGGTTTTTTTGGAGTGATGCGCGAGCTCAGGGGCTTTTTCCTTGGCGGCTTCGACTTTTGCATCCAGAAGATTGTGCTGCTGGGTAAGCGCCACCGTGGCAATTTCCGCGTTCGTCTTGGCCTGTTCAAGCTGCAATTTTTTCTGACGCAGGCTTAGCCACTGCTGTATCCAATGGACCAAGCCCAATTTTTCGACCGGAGCCGCGCCGGTGGGGATTGCTCCTGCGCCATTGTGGGTAGTTTCTTCGTGTTCTTTCTTCAGGGCTTCGATGCGATCGGTTAAATCGCCGCCCGCGCCGATCAGATCCTGCTTGGCGTCATCCACTTCATCCTGATCGAGATCGAGATCGGCTTGCGCCTGGGCCAGATCGATTTGCGGCAGTTCGCGTTTGGCTTCGGGGATCTTGGCAATTTGCGCAGTGAGTTGTTTGGCGCGGTCCTGGTCGGCGTTTAGTAATTTTTCGGCTTTCTGCAAACGATCCTGGATTTCCTTGGCTTCGGCGCTCAGTGGCGGCGGATGAAGGCGCGCTTCGTGTAAGGCGGTATCGAAGGCCACATCCACTTCGTAGTCGGCCAGGCGCATGGCTTCTTTGGCAAGATCGCGTTCGTCCGGGGATGTCGCAAGCGCGGCAAGCTGCTGCGCGGTCTTCAGCGGGGTTTGATCCACGATAAGGATTTGGGAGGCCGCGGCTTGCTTCTGCGCTTTTTGGACGGCGGCTGCGGTGGGAGCGCCGAGCTCCCGCGTTTTCCAGAGGCCGTAGGCAGTCACGGCGAGACAAATGACAATGGCTACTGCGGCGATTTTCTGACCTGTTTTCATAGGAGGTCCGTCTCTCTGCATCTTACGTTCGGAAGGGCGGGAGTTGCTTTGAATTTCGCGGATTGGTGCGAGAAACGCAAGGAGGTCGTGCGGAGAGTCCGTGCGGTCAATTGACCCACAACTGTCTAATTATCATGGTTAGGGCATGAAGGTGCGCGATGTCATTGGAAAGGCGCCCACCTCAGAAGGTGGCCGCTACAATAGATAGTCGAATCCGATGAATAGTTCTCGACTTCCTCAATGGCTTTATGGGTTGTTGCTGATTTGCGGAGCGATCGGCGCGGCGCATTATTATCCGTTGTTGCCGGAGCGCATGGCGTCGCACTTTGCTTCGGATGGAACGCCGAATGGTTGGCAACCAAAAGAAGTTTTTCTTCTGTTGATGGGAATAGTTGCAGGAGTCACGGCTATCATCGGCTTTCTGGCACCGGGGCTGATCGCCAAGCGGCCCGCATCGCAAATCAACTTACCCAACAAGGAGTATTGGCTGGCACCGGAGCGCCGCGCGGCCACCATGGAGTTCGTAGCGGCGCAGATGAGATGGTTTTCCTGTGCTGTGTTGTTTGTGATTCTTTTCGGCGGGTATGCGGCGATTGAGGCGAACCTTCACGAAGTGGTGACATTCGATTCGCAGGCGATGCTCGTCGTGGTTCTAGGATTTCTTGCGTTTGTTCTGGTGTGGGTGTTTCGTTTTGTGCGGCATTTTTCGCGGGTGGGAGCGGAGGACGACAATCGATGAGGACAAGGCAGTTCCTCAGGGGCTAAAGCCCGGCTAAGGCTAGGTATTTACGGCACGACTAAAGTCGTGCCCTCCCGTTTTCACCAGAGTCGAAGGCAGTTATCGTTATGTCGGAGCTGAAGCTCCGACCCTCTAAAGCCCAAGACCCACACGTAGAAGCGACGTGTGGGGCACCCGGGTTCGGAATGTAATACAAAACGCCTCAATGGTTCGGAACGTTTTCTTGATGTGGATACGATGTGAAAGCGGCGGCAAGCCGCCGCACTCCAAAAGGAAACGCCCCGATGGTTAGCGGGCGTTTTTTTCTGTTCAATTGTGAATTTAGGTTTTTCGTTCTTGCTATAGGTAGTCGCGAGAGGGGCCTTCTAGGAAGGCGCGGAGTTTGCGCGAGCGCGATGGGTGGCGCAACTTGCGCAGGGCTTTGGCTTCGATTTGGCGAATGCGTTCGCGCGTTACTGCGAACGATTGTCCGACTTCTTCCAGTGTGTGCTCGCTGCCATCGTCGAGGCCGAAGCGCATCTTGATGACTTTTTCCTCGCGAGGCGTGAGGGTTTTCAACACAGAAGAAGTTTGTTCCTTCAGATTGAGGTTGATGACCGCATCGGATGGCGAGACTACCGCCTTGTCTTCGATGAAATCGCCGAGGTGCGAATCTTCTTCTTCCCCGATGGGCGTTTCCAGCGAGATAGGTTCCTGCGCGATCTTCAGAATCTTGCGAACCTTGGAGACGGGGATGTCCATGCGCTTGGCAATTTCTTCACTGGTCGGCTCGCGGCCAAGTTCCTGAACCAACTGGCGGCTGGTGCGCACCAGTTTGTTGATGGTTTCGATCATGTGCACCGGGATGCGAATGGTGCGAGCCTGATCGGCAATGGCGCGGGTGATGGCTTGACGAATCCACCAAGTCGCATAGGTGGAGAACTTGTAGCCGCGGCGCCACTCGAATTTATCGACGGCTTTCATCAAGCCGATGTTGCCTTCCTGAATGAGGTCCAGAAACTGCAAGCCGCGATTAGTGTATTTTTTGGCGATGGAAACGACCAAGCGCAGGTTAGCCTCGATCAATTCTTTTTTGGCTTGCTCGGCTTCCGCTTCTCCGCGATGAATGATGGTCAGCGTGCGCTTGAGTTCGGTGAGGCCGACTTCGCTGGCCTCTTCAATGTCCTTCAGTTCGGAGCGCCGGGTGCGCAATTCGCGGCGTGCATCCGCGGCGTTGTCACCCTTGGAGGCATCCGCACGACGTTCCAAGCGGCCGGCTTCGCGTTCGAGCGATTGCAAACGTTCGACCGTGCCGCGCATTTTGTCGATCAGGCGCTTCTTCTCAAACGGATTAAAATCGATGTCGCGAATTTCCAGCGAAATTTCGATGCGCGTGCGGGCCACGGCCCACTTGGCCTTGACGTACGGGCGCTTCTTGGATTTCAGGGTGTTGTCGAGCTTTTCGGCCTGCTTCAGCGCCAAGTCGTAAAGCTTCGAGATCTTCTCGATGTACTTAAGGGTCTGCTTGGTCTTGTTGGCGATTTTTTCTTCGGTGAGCTCTTCATCGTCAAACTGAACGATTTCCTTGATGGAACGCGCGCCTTTGCGCAAGTCGTCGCCGACGGCGATTAATTCCTTGATGACGATAGGCGAGCGGGTGATGGCCTTCATGACCACGAGTTGCCCGCGTTCGATGCGCTTGGCGATGGTGACTTCGCCTTCGCGGGTCAACAGGGGAACGGTGCCCATTTCGCGCAAGTACATGCGCACGGGGTCGTTGGTTTTTTCGAGAGAGCCCGGAGTCAGGTCCAGATCGCTGCCGCCTTCTTCGGCGTGCAGCTCTTCCTTGACGACTCCATCGCGGTCGCCACGATCGCTGGAAACTTCCACGGCTCGCGCCGCTTTGGCCGAGGCCTGGTCCTCGTAAATCTCGATGCCATTCCGCTCGAATGTCGTCAGGAGATCGTCGATCTCCTCCGAGGAATGGACCTCCGCCGGAAGCGAATCATTTACTTCGTCGTAGAGCAGGTAGCCGCGCTCTTTGCCGATGGCAATGAGCTGGCGTACTGCATCATATTTTTCTTCTAAACCGGTTGCCGCCACAACTTTCCTCCCAAAATCTTTGTGTCACTGCGCGGAGCGATAATTCGAGCTGGGTCCGAGATGCACGCAACGTTGTCCATAAGGACTAAGGGGGCTAAGGCCGGAGGGTTGGCGCAATCCGGTGGAATGGAGGACGATAGTCCTCACGGAAGCTATCCAATTTTTTGTTGAAGCTTTGTGCGCCGCGCCGTTGATTTCCCGCTGCCCCACGCTGTACCCGCCTGCCGCGCTAGCGGTACGATGCCCACGGAACCCTTTACTAACAAATAGATGCGCGAACGCACCGATTCGTTATCCGCGTAACCCTTCTACGCTACCTGCTTAAGTCCAGCGAAGTCAAACGCTTCGTTGCGAATATCGAACCGGGGCTGTCGGCTGCGCGACCTAGTGAATGGTGGGCATGCGGCGCATGAGTTCCTGCTTCTGGTTCAGCAGTTCGCGTAGAACCGCGGCCGAGGGCTTGGCTTCAATTTCCAATTGGATGCGGGTAAGTTCGCGTTCGATTTGTTTGCGCTCCAGGGCTTCGAGGCAGCTTTCGGCCTCTTCCCAACTGGGTTCCTGGGCGGGTTCGAAAAGGATTTCGAAGAACAGGCGGCGGTCGCGCTCTTCGAGGTGGGCGCCGATTTCGGTGGCTTGCATGGGCTCGTCCGAAAGGCTGGCCACGATAAGGGCCGCGATGATCTTTTCGGTTTCCATGCCCTGGTAGAAGCCGCCTTGCTGGAGGCGCTGGGCGAGTTCGCGGCGGAAGCCATCGGCTTCGGCCAGCATGCGGATGAGGCGGCGCTCGAGGGGCTTGGCGGCTTTGCCTACCAGTTGGGGCTGGGCCTTGACCTCGCTGCGCCGTTCGCTGGCGGCTTTGGTTAAGGCGGCGCGAAGAACGGGTTCATCGATACGCAACTGCTGGGAGATGCGTGTAGCCCATTCGGAACGCAGCAGCGCGTTGGGAATGCGCTGAAGATACGGCATCAGGAAATTCAGGGCACGCAGCTTGCCTTCGCCAGAGGTGAGATCCATCTTGCGGGCGCGGGCGATGAGATAGTCGACGTAGGGTTGCGACTCTTTCAACGCCTGGATGTACGCCTTGGCTCCCTTTTCGCGGATGAAGAGGTCTGGGTCGGCCTTTTTTTCGCCTACGGGAGGAAGGGCGAGGACGCGGACTTCAAAATCGTGTTCGAGCAGCAAGGTGAGCGAGCGTTCCGTAGCGGCTTGGCCTGCGGTGTCCGGGTCGTAATTTACGATGACGCGTTTGGTGAAGCGGGCGAGAAGTTTGATCTGTTGGTCGGCAAGGCTGGTGCCGCAACTTGCGACCACATTGGAGAGCCCCGCCCGAGCGACAGCGATGGCGTCCATGTAGCCTTCCACCAGAATGGCAAAATCTTCGCGGCGGATGCCCTCTTTGGCGCGATCCATGTGGTAGAGAATGTTGCTTTTCGAATAGATGGGCGTTTCCGGGGAGTTGAGATACTTGGGTTGATCGTCACCGAGCGCACGGCAACCAAAGGCTACGATCTTGGAGGACTCATTGGAGATCGGAAAGGTGATACGGCGGCGGAAGCGGTCGAAGAGGCGGCCGGTTTGATCGCGGGAGATGAGGCCGGATTCGACGAGTAGCTTTTCCGGATATTTCGGTTTGAGGTGGCGGAGGAGCAGGTCGCCGCCGGCGGGAGCGTAGCCAATGCCGAAACGTGTGATGGTTTCCGCGTTCAGGCCGCGGTCTTGGAGATAGGCTGAGGCGGCTTTACCTTCGGCGGTGCTGGCGAGTTGTTTGGCGAAAAAGCTTTGCGCTTCGCGATGCATTTCCTGCAATGCGGCTCGGGCCTGATTTTCCTGACGTTCTTGCGGCGAGCGCGGCTTGGGCTGCGGAATGCTGATGCCGGACTTTTCCGCCACCAGGCGCACCGCTTCCGGAAATTCACACTTTTCCATTTCCTGGACGAACGTGAAGATGTCTCCGCCTTTGTTGCAGCCGAAGCAGTAGAACATCTGGCGGGTGGGGTTCACGTTGAAGGACGGGGATTTTTCCTGGTGAAACGGGCAGAGGCCCTGAAAGCTTTGGCCGCTCTTTTTCAGGCGGACGTATTCGCCGATGACGCGGACGATGTCCGCCTGCTGCTTAACTTTGTCCGCAAATGATCCTGCTTCAGCCATGAGGTCAATTCGATTGCCGGATCCCGGTCGCTTCCCGAAACACCAATTTACTCCGGGAGAATCTGAAATCCCATTCCAACGTGTACGAAGTGATTGTCGGCGGTCATCACGTCCGTGATTCCAAGCTCGTTCATAATTACCATGCTGGTCAAGTCGGTGAACGAAATGCTGGGTTTATCGGCGAACTTGAGGCGGAGTTCCATTGCGGTGCGGAAGCGTTCGCGCGTTACCAACTCGGTGGTGACCGCCGGAGACGCGAAGATCGCGTTTGCGAACTTTGCCGCGTCAGCGAAGGAAAGCCGTAAGAACAGCAGGGTGAGCAACTCATCGAGGACAAAATTCGACGTCACTACGCGCCCGCTGAGTTTGCTGTGCTCACGATAACAATCCGCGGCGAGCCCATGCTTTGCGTCGCTGCGATCCGCGAGCGCCAGCCAGCCCCAAGTGTCGACAAATAATTTCAACGCGGGTCTTGGCCGTACAAGTCGGTGTCGATGGCTTCGGAGAGGTGGCCATCTTTGGCAATCCCAATGACTTGCAGGAGCGGATCCTGCCCGCCCGTCAGAATTGCGCGGAGTTGGTCGAGTGTTTGCGCGTGGAAGACGCCTTTGGCTACCGCATCGCGGAAGAGATCCACGAATTCCGCTTCGCCAATGACCAGATGAACGCGATTGTGGCGCCCATTGCGGTTCTTGCAAAAGCGCAAGCCTTCCCAAGTGTCGCCGTTAAGGGCGAATAGATTGCGCTCGATACGTGCTTCGTCCTGTTCGTCCCAGTGAAAAGAACCGACGGCGCGTTGTTCCAAGGTAATCATCTTGGGCATTAGGGCGCTCCTACTGATCTCCAGTAGAGTCTACTCGCGTCTAGTACCTGCGTCAATTTATCTATCTCATTAGTTCTACAACGGTTATGGCCTTGCCGCCGTGTCCCTCAGTTTCGAACTGGGTGCGCTGAACCAGCGGGTGCGATTTCAGGAAGGCAGCCAAGCCTTTGCGCAGGGCGCCGGTGCCGTGGCCGTGGATGATGCGGACGGTGGGACGTTGCGCGAGGGCGGCTTCGTCAAGGAATTTGTCGACGCGTTCGCTGGCTTGTTCGACAGTCATGCCGATTACGTTGATTTCGTCTCCGCCTACGTTGTCGCCTCCGGCAGACGTGACCGTGATATTTTCGCGCGCCGACGGAGAAACGGTGACTTTGCCAGGGGCTACGCCCTCGATGCCTGTGATTTCATCCAGCGCTACTTTCATGCGCAGCGGCCCCGCTTCGATTTCCGCTGTCGAGCCTTCAACGCGGCGCAAGATTACCGGTTTGCTGAAGCCTCGCACGCGAATTTTTGCGCCCGGCTGTAACTCATCCAGGTTGACCCGGTCTGAAGATCCCGAAGTTATGCCGAGGTCTTTTTGCGAGTCCGAGATGATTTGAACGAGCGCGGCGTTCAACTCGTCTTTGGCTTCCCCGCGTACATCCTGCATTTTGCGGCGCGTTGATTTTTCGAGTTGGGCGCGCAGCTCGCGATCTTTTACCGCTTCCACTACGTGAGACACGTTTTCGTCGAAGCGCTTCTGCATTTCGGCGAATTTCTGCTCCAGTTCGGTGATGCGCTGCTTTTGGCGGTCCACCCATTCGGCGCGAAGCTTCTGGCGTTCTTTCTCGAGTTCCTGACGTTCCTCAGCCATTTGATTACGCATGCGATCGAGTTCATCGCGGCTACGATGCAGGTAGGCGATGAGTTCCGCCGCTTCATGAGCTTCCGGAGTGAGCAGCGAGCGAGCGTGTTCGATGATGGAATCCGCGAGACCGAGGCGGCGAGCGATGGCGATTCCACTGGAGCCGCCCGGTACGCCGACCATCAGGCGATAGGTGGGACGCAGATTTATTTCGTCGAATTCCACGGCGGCGTTGACGATTCCCTGCGTGGTGGAGGCATACGTTTTCAAGCGATCGTGATGGGTGGTGGCGAGAACGAAGCAGCCTTTTTTGCGAAATTCTTCCAGCAGGGCGACGGCGAGGGCAGCGCCTTCTTCCGGCGCGGTGCCGGTGCCCATTTCATCGGCCAGGACCAGTGACTTTGGCGTGGCCGCCGCTAGCATGGCTTTCAGATTGAGCATGTGAGAAGAGAAAGTGGAAAGATCGGCGGCAATGGATTGTTCGTCGCCGATATCCACGAGGACATGGTCGAACAACGGAAGGACGGCTCTCTGCGCGGCCACTGGAATTGCGGATTCCGCGGAGAGCACGGCGATTCCTGTGGTCTTTAGCGCGACGGTTTTGCCGCCGGTGTTCGGCCCGCTAATCACCAGGAGACGTTCTTCGCCGCCAAGCGCAAAAGACATCGGCACGATGGCGCGATTTTCGCGGCGCAATTTGTCTTCCAGCACCGGATGGCGCGCAGATTCCAGGCGGAGTTCCGGCTCGGAAGAGAATTCGGGGATGCAGGCATCGAAATCGCGCGCGAAACGGGCGCGAGCGAAAACGCTATCAAGCTCAGCGATGATTTCCGCAGCGAATTGCAAGGGACGGAGAGCGGAGCGGAGGCGTTCGGTCAGCTCGCGGAGAATCCGAAAGATTTCGGCGGCTTCGTCCTCGGAAAGTTGCACGAGCTGGTTGTTCGCTTCCACGGTTTCGAATGGTTCTACGAACACAGTTTGTCCAGTGCCGCTGGCGCCGTGAACTACGCCAGGAACGCTGCGGCGATGCTCGGCTTTGAGTGGAATGACGAAGCGGTCATTTCGCAGGGTGACGAAATCTTCGCCGGCTTCCGCCTGGCGCGAACGGAGGAGCTGTTTCAGCGCTTTTTGGACGGAGTCGCGCGTTTGCAGGATGCTGGCGCGGATTCGCCGCAGGGCGCTGGAAGCGTCGTCGCTGATCTCTCCATTGGGCAGAATGCATCGGCGAATGGCTTGTTGCAGATCGCGTAAATCCGCGAGCGAGGATGCTTTGGCGGCAAGCAGCGGGAATTTTGCCCATTCTTCGCGGAATTGCTGGCGCAGCCACGTGGAGGTTTCCAGTAAAGAGTTGGCGTCCAAAAATTCCGAGGCTTCGAGGACCAGGCCGGGACCCTCCAGTTTCGCCAGCCAGTCAAGCGGATCGGAAAGCGCGCCGAAGCCGAGTTCGCGAGCGGCACGCAACCACTCGCGAGCCTCGCGAATTAATGCGAAGGCGGCTTCACGTTCGGTGCGATTGGTGCTGGGTTCGAGCGCGTCGAGATGACGACGGCCCGGCGCGCAAGTGGTGCGCTGCCGCAGCAAATCGCGGAGATTGTCGAATTCGAGGATGTCTAGTGCTGTTCGCGACATTTCGTTACTCGAGCCCGAAGACTTTCTTCCGGGGCTGAAGCCCAATGATAGCCGAGCACTTGATGCAGAGCTAAAGAGTCTGTGTGAGAACCCAGAAAGCCTAAGCGGATAAAGCCGGGTTGATTGATGGCACTAACGGCATGACTGAAGTCATGCCCTCCCGTAAAAGCACAAATCTTGGCGCAGGCTCGAACCTCTGCCCCCGTTGCCTTAACAAGAATTCACTAGCTTCCTGCCTTGCTCTTCTTTGGGAGCAATTTTTCGGCGAGATAGGTGGCCGCGTCTTGCGGGGAGCGGACAGTTTGCACGAGATTTCCGTTGGCTTCAGCCCAGCGCGGGACTTCGGTCGACGGTCTCGGACCCTGCTCCACTTCACGGACACGGTCGAGTATCGGTTGCCAGAAATCACCGAGAACGGCGAAAGGCCGCTCTTCCATCACGGATTTGTTCAGCATTTCCCAAACCACAGCAAGCTCGACTAACGTTCCGGTTCCTCCCTTGCACGCGACAAATCCGTGCCCGAGGCGAATCAGCTCGAAGAGGCGCTCTTCCCAGGTTTTCATACGAACTTCCACGTCAATCCATTTGTTGGCTTGGCGCCCAAAAAATTCGGCAGTGACGCCATACGTTTTTCCGCCCGCTTCTTTGGCACCGCGCGAGACTGCTTCCATCACGCCTCCGTAGGCGCCGCTGCAGACGGCAAGTCCGCGGGCGCCGAGTTCCTTGCCCAGTTCGAAGGCTTCCTGATAATCCGCGTCGCCCTGCGCGGGTCGCGAACTGCCAAAAACGGTGACGATGCGTTCGGTGATGGGATTCTTGATTGCCATTTTCAACGCTCTTTCCTGCGTACCTTTCGCGCAATCCTTGCTACTTCTTCGCTTCGGGCTTTTCGGTTGGCGGCGGCCCGTTGAAGGTCTCGATCATCGCCAAACATAAACCATCCAGCGTGTCGTGGACTTCACGATTCTTGCCCGCCTGATTATTGCTGAGAAACGAGAACGTGAGCCGCCTTCCCCCCGGCGTGTCCGCATATCCCGAAAGCGAGCGAACATGCGTGACGGAACCGGTTTTGGCATGAATCCGGCCGGCAACTTTCTCATTCTTGAGGCGTTCATTGAGCGTGCCGTCGGCGCCTGCGACCGGCAGAGACGCGAAGTACGCGGAAAACCACGGCTGTTTCTGCGCGTATTGCAGCAGAGTCACGAAGGCTCGCGGGGTCACCAGATCGTGGCGCGAGAGGCCGGAGCCATCAGTTTGCACGACATCATCCGCCGCTATTCCCACTTTCGCGTAGAACTCCGCCGGATATTTCGCGAGGTCTTCGGGGGTTGACCAGCGCCCATCCTGGCGAGCGGCGGTGCGCAGCAAAACTTCGGTGTGCAGATTCTGGCTGATCTTGTTCACGAGTTTGACGGAATCGGACAAGGGTATGGAGAAGTGTTCAGCAAGAACCGTGCGCGTGGACTCGGCGGGATCGGGTTCATGGATGGCGCGAATTTTTCCGTGAATCTTTGCGCCACGCTCTTCCAGAGCGCGCGCCAGCAATGTAGCCGCGAACTCGGCGGGTTCCTGAATGGCGAGAACGAGCTTTCTGGGCGTGGCCTTGGCCGGAAACGTTCCGGTGAGCACGACCCTCTCCGAGCCGGGTTCGCGCGTCAAACGAAGATCGACTTTTTCCCTGGGCGCGGAAGTAACCACTTGATTGATCACGTGGAATTCGGCAATTGGAGGATCGATCAGCAGAGTTGCCGGATCGCCGGCCTTCTCTCCGGGCGTGAGAAGCAGAGTTACGGTGTTGTCGTTGACGACGATGGCAGAAACCGCTGCGCCATATTCCCAGACCATGTCGTCAATTTCCCAGCCGTCCGGATAACGCTCGCGCGGGAAATAGCTGTCGTCTCCGACGATGTCTCCAGAAATTTCCTTTACGCCGCGTTTCACCAGGATGTCGGCCAGTTCAGCCAGCACTTTCTCGGGAGGGCCATCAAATTCTTCGGTTTGCTCGAAAGGAAACTTGCGATTGGAAAGATTGGGATCGCCGCGTCCAACGAGGAGCAGATCGCCCGCGAGTAGACCGTCGCCCGAAAGCGTTCCGGTCGTTTCTAGCGTAGTGCGAAATCGAAAATCGGCGCCCAACTTATCCAGGGCCAGCGCGGTGGTCAGGAGTTTCATGTTTGATGCAGGGACGAAATAGCTGTCGGCGTTGCGTTCGTATAGCGTTTCGCCGGTTACGGAGTCGACTACAAGCAAACCCCACTCGCCGCGATTCACGGGCGAAACGCCGATGAGAGATTCCGCCTTGGAAGCGAATTCAATGGACGGCGAGACGCTTGCAGCGCCGCTGCGATTCGAGAGCGTCGTGCTGCCTTCAGTGGCCGCGGACGATTGACCGTTTGCGGCTGGCAGGAATAGCACGGCCGCCAGAAGGCAGAATGTCACGCAAAATCCGATCGCTTTCGCACCAGCCACAACCGTCGGCGGCAAACTCCTATTGGCAAACTCCATAGGTTGTCAGTATATTCGAAAGGCAGAGAGGACTCTCGCCGCTGGTTAGATCCGCAATGGGCCAGCCATGGAAAATCATTGTTGAGCTTTCCGGAACCGTCCTCCGCCCGATCGACTCCGGACTCGGGGCCTCCGTACTGGGAATTAAACGAACGAAAAAGGTGGGACTAATGAAAAAGATTTGCGCCTACGCCCTCGCATTCGCATTGTTCGCGATGCCGCTACAGGCTAACGACAAGAAGGAAAAGGAGCGCTTGGAGAACTGCGGAATGGTGATTCAGGAAATCATGGACATTCCGGATGACATCCCGCAAGACCTGATCGATAAGGCGGATTGCATCATTGTGTACCCGTCGGTGGTGAAGGCTGCGTTCATTTTCGGCGCAAGCTATGGGCGCGGAGCGATGACCTGCCGAACGGGAGAAAAATTTAATGGCCCGTGGAGCGCGCCAACCATGATGGCTCTGGAAGGCGGGAGTTTCGGATTCCAGATCGGCGGGCAGGCCACGGACTTTGTGCTGTTGGTGATGAACGAACGCGGTGCGCGGTCGATTCTGAAATCCAAGGTCAAGTTGGGCGGGGATGCGTCCGCGGCGGCGGGTCCAAAGGGACGCAATGCCGAGGCCTCCACCGACGTGACGCTGCGGGCGGAAATTCTTTCGTACTCGCGCGCTCGCGGACTGTTTGCCGGCGTTTCTCTAGCTGGTTCGACGGTGCGGCCGGACAACAATGCGAATTCCGCGCTTTACCACAAGGATGTCTCTGCAGAGGACATCATATTTAAGGGCGTGGTGCCGGTGCCCCCATCCGCGCAAAAGATGATTTCCTACCTGAATAAGAAGACGCCGAAGAATCTTTCTTCCGGCAAGGAAATATAGGCAAGTAAACCAACGTATTAGAAACCGAGTGCACTTTGTAGGTTGAGATCCTTCGGACCGGCAAAAAGAGCTGGACCTCAGGATGACAACTTTATTCTGATTGTGATTCCGGTTGCGCCTTCGCCTGGGACTCGAAAGCGGGCTCGAACACGAAACCCTTGCGCAACCTTCTAAAATGACTTATAGTCATCAATGAACACAGGTCATTTTGCCATGACGACGACCCTTGCCAACCCGGTTTCCCGCCGCGAACGCCGCAGCAACGAATTGCTGCAGCGGCTGCTGGACGCCGCTGTGGAGCTCTTCGCGCGGAAAGGTTTTACGGAAACTACTGTTGAGGACATTACGAACGCAGCCGATGTCGGCAAAGGGACCTTTTTCAATTATTTCCCCAGCAAGGAACATATTCTGGCGGCGTTCGGCCGGATGCAGATGAGCAAAGTGCAGGCGGCGGCAGACGAAGTTGCCGAAACCAAGCTACCCATTCGCGATTATTTGATCCGCCTGGCAATGGACGCCACATCGGCGCCGGCGAAGAAACCCGCCATTATTCGCGCCATCTTACAGGCCAATCTTTCCAGTTCACCGGTGCGGCAAGCGATGAAAGAAATTCACGCCAGCGCCAGCGGCCTACTCGCGCGGATCATTGCAGAAGGACAGAAACGCGGAGAGATTCGCCGCGATCTTGATCCGCTGGTGATTGCGCAGACGCTGCGGCAATCGTTGCTGGGTTCCATGCTGCTGTGGTCGCTGTACGGAGATCTCACGCTGGAACAGCGGGTACAAAACGTTTTTGACGTGATTTGGAACGGAATTTCCACGAATCCTACGCATCTTCCATCCGCCCTTGGGGCGGGTGATGGGACCAAACAATGAATCGCAGGCGCATCATCTTAATTTTGGTGGTCATTCTCGGCATTGCAGCGGTTGCCGCTTATTCGTCCGGATGGTTGCGCCGCGACACGGCGCTGCGCAGCTCCGGTACGGTAGAAGCGCGCAATATTCGCGTGGGTTCGAAAGTCGGAGGGCGCATCGATCAAGTGCTGGTGCGCGAAGGCGATAACGTGGAACCCGGCCAGGTGCTGATTACGTTTGACGATAAGGAATTGCTGGCTTCGCTGGAACAATCGCGCGCGGCAGCCGAGAAAGCGCAGCGCGGATATCGTCCGGAAGAAATTGCGGAAGCGCGAGCGGCGGCGGAACAAGCGAAAGCCGAATACGACCAGAGGAAAAATGGTTATCGGCAGGAAGACATTGACGCTGCGCAGGCGGATCTGGATCGCGCGGCGGCGGACGAGGTGCGCAACAAACTGGATTTCGAACGTTACGACGCGCTGGCCAAGAAGGACCTAGTCTCGAAGCAACAGCGAGATACGGCGGAAGCTGGCTGGAAGATGTCTCTAGCGCAAAAGCAAAATGCGCAACAAAAGCTGGACCAGCTGCACCGCGGATATCGCGTGGAGGAGATAGCCGCAGCGGAAGCGAGATATCGGCAGACACAAGCGACGCTGGAAAAACTGGAAGCCGGGAATCGGCGGGAGGATGTTGCCGCCGCGAACGGCGTGTTGTCCTACGATGAAGCGCGTTTTCGCGAAAGGCAGGTGCTGGCGCCTTCCGCGGCAACCGTGGAGGTTCTGGATGTTCGGCCGGGCGACCTGATCGCGCCGAATACGCCGATTGCGACGCTTCTGGAACGCGACCAAATTTATGTCCGCGTGTACGTGCCGGAAACGCAGATTGGCAAGGTTCAATTGGGAGAGAAAGCGGAGATTCACATTGATTCTTTTCCCAACCAGACTTTCGCCGGAACCGTCGAGCAGATCAACCAGCAGGCCGAATTTCTTCCACGCAACGTGCAGACCATCGAAGAACGCGTCCATCAGGTTTTTGGAGTGAAAGTGAGAATCGACGATCCTTCGCGGCGCGTTCGCGCCGGAATGGCCGCGGATGTGCGACTCGCGCCCACGAGCTAGAAAATGCCGAACCCCAATAATGCCCATGCGATTTCGGCTGAACACCTGGTCAGGCGATTCGGCAATTTCGTGGCTGTGAACGACGTGAGTTTCCAGGTGGAGAAGGGCGAAATTTTTGGCTTTCTCGGACCGAATGGCAGCGGGAAGACCACGGTGATCAAGATGCTGACAGGGCTTTTGCCGCTGAGCGAAGGCCAGGCCACGGTGGAAGGGATCGACGTACGAAAAGATCCGGATGCGGTGCGCGAAAATATCGGGTACATGTCGCAAAATTTCAGTTTGTATACGGATTTGACGGTAACGGAAAATCTTACGTTTTACGGGCGGGTCTACGGATTGTCCGCGGAGCGTCTGCGGAAGCGGATGGATGAAGTTATCCAGCTGAACGGTTTGGGGCCCTACTTGAACCGGCTGAGCGCGCAACTTTCCGGGGGTTGGAAGCAGCGGCTGGCGCTTGGTTGCGCGATGCTGCATGAGCCGAAGCTGGTCTTTCTGGACGAGCCCACCGCCGGAATCGACCCTGTCGCGCGGCGCCAATTGTGGGATTTGCTTTTCGATTTATCGGGACACGGAATTACGTTTTTCGTGACCACGCATTACATGGACGAGGCCGAGCGCTGCAGCCACGTGGCATACATTTATTACGGCAAGCTGATTGCCGATGGCACGCCAGCGACACTGCGGGAATTGCCGGACGTCCAGCCAGAGGGCACGTATCGCGTGGAGATCACCACTCCGGAAGTAACCCGCGCGTTGCGCATTGCGAGGACGATCCCCGGAATTCGCAGCGCCACAATTTTTGGACAATCGATCCACGCGCTGGTGGACCTGCACTTCGATATCGAGCATCTGCGCGAGCAGTTGATGAAAAATAATCTGGTCGTTGGAGAGATTCGCCCACTGGCACCTAGCCTGGAAGATGTTTTTGTTGAGCTGACGTACAAAAATCAGCTGGCCGCGGGAGACGAGCGTGCGTAATCCTTTTCGCGGCTTCGGCGCGGTGTTTTATAAAGAGGCGCTGCACGTTCGGCGCGATTTCGCGACACTATTTTTCTCACTGATTATCCCATTGCTGCAAATGTTTCTGCTAGGTTTTGGCATCGACACGAACGTACGGCAGATCAACACGGTGGTTTATAACGCCGACGGGCGGCGTGAGAGCCGTGAGTTGCTGGAGCGGCTGCGCAATTCGGATACGTTCCGGCTGTATCGCTTCGTGAACAACGATCACGACTTGAATGACGCGATCGTATCGGGGAAATGCCGCGTGGGCATCAAGATTCCCGTGGACTACTCGGACAAGCTGCTGCACGGGATGAGTGCGCAGGTTCTTGTGCTGATTGACGGATCGGATTCGTCGGTGGCAGGCCAGGCGATCAACGTGAGCACGGCGATCGGGCTGGACGAATCTTTGCGGCGAGTGCTCTCCGATAGGGACACGACGTTCGCGGTGGACATGCGGCCGAAGATTCTGTTCAACCCGGATTCGCGTTCGCCGAATTT
>Ga0070765_100000531_pt1 | contig 22995 bp, 21 predicted proteins | sample HubBroMetageWFT5_FD_71516 | JGI IMG/M metagenome (GOLD analysis project Ga0070765, IMG submission 71516) | Warmed and freeze-thawed soil microbial communities from the Hubbard Brook experimental Forest, New Hampshire - Hubbard Brook CCASE Soil... | ecosystem: Environmental > Terrestrial > Soil... | reverse complement strand
GGGCGTCGGCGCCGTGCTGGTGCCCAACTGAAACTCGGCAATCGATTTGGCTGGATCCTGGCGCCGGTAATAAATCAGCCCGAGGGCGCTGTGAGCCTGCGATTGCGCCTGGACTTTCACTTTCGAGAACTGGTCGTCGGTGAGCCCGGCGGGTTTGGGCAGGGTGGCCAGAACCTCGAGCGCGTGCCTCTCGTAGGCTTCGGCCTTGTCGAGCTTGCGGTCAGATTCCAAGTCGTTGGGGTCATGCGAATGCGGAATCACCCATCCGACCATGACGAGGACGGAAACGTCGTCGGGATCGAGCGCCAGGGCTTTGTCCGCGGTGGCAAACATTTTGTCCAATTGCTGTTTGTTGTAGTAAGCGTCGGTCAGCGCCGTGTATACCTGCAGGCTATATTTGCTGGCGGGATATTTTTGTGCAAAGTGTTCGCCGTCGAGAATTCGCTTATCGGAATCTTCCGGCTTGATTTCGGAAAATGCTTTGTAGGCCGCTTCCTCGGCCGGATCGGCCTTCGGCGGTTCGGCAGGCGTGATGGGCGCGCCGGGAGCCACGGGATTCAGCGCAGGAGGATTCGGTTGGCTCGACGGAGCCAGGGTCGGCTTGGCGGGCTGGTCTGGCGGCGTCTGCTGCGCGCGGGAAGGCGGCGCGATAGCGAGACCGATTGCGAGCGCGAAGCCCGCGACTGCTGCTGCTTTGCCGATCAGAAATCGTTTCATGTAGTTCCCCTCCCCTTGGTTTGTTCCGCGAACGCGGGCTTGCCAGCGCTCGCGGTGCTGCTTACGGTTTCTGCGGGGCGCTTCCGCCGATTCCTTTTACCGGCTTGTACGCCTCGTCCAACCCTCTTTGCGCCGCCACGCGCGCCGCTTCCGGCGCTCCCTGCACGCCCAGCGCGGCGCGGTAATTCACCAGCGCCTGGCTGCGCTCATCCTCCACGTCGTGCAGCCGCCCCAGATAAACCCGCGACCACGCCACAATCGAAGGGTCCACACTCTTTCCCGAATCAGGTCCCGCGGATTCCAGCCCCGCATCGGACACCGTGATTCCCACCAGCCTCTCGAATAAATCCCGCGCCTTGTCACCCTCCCCAGACATCAGCGACGCAACCGCCAGCCCGTACATCGCCTGCGATTGATTCGGATTCGCATTCAAAATTTCCTGAAAGGCTTTCTGCGAGGCAGCTGGATTTCGCAAGGCGATTTGCCGGTCACCTTCTGCCAGCAAGCGGTCGGTTTCGGAAAGGGGCGCCGCCGCCTTGGAATTTTCCTCCGCGGTCGCCGGCGCTTGCGCCTTGGCGAATGTGAAATTTGCGAGCCGCTTCTGCTCGGCTGCCACGTCCACACCGCCAATCAAATCGGGAAAATAAATGTCCATCGAAGGCTCGGACTTCTCAAACTTTCTCAATTGCTGCACAAGGGGCCGCACGAGGACGAAACCCTCTTCATCATCTTCCTTCAGCACCTCTTCCTGTTTATCCGGAGGCAGGTTGCGCAATCTCAGCTCCACGGATTTGATGAGGCATTCGTCGGTGAATTCGACGAAATCACGCTGATATTCAGGAGGCAATTGCGGGGCATGCCCTGCGATGTTCAGCAAAGCGCTTTTGGCCGTCACTTCCTTGCGGAATTTCAGCGGCAGCGGGTCCAGCAGGAAATGCAGATACGCGTGCTGGATGCGCTCCATCGCGCTTTCCTGCCCGGTTCCGACCACGACGGCGTAGTGGTCGCCGAAATTGCGGAAATTCGTGCGATTCCCCACCAGCGGCTCCACGTAGACGGTAAACGTCCTGGTGCGATTTCCTTCTTTCAGGATTTCACGCAGATACGCGTCTGAGGTGATCACGATACGCCGCACGGGAGATTGATACCTGGCGATCGCTCCGTCGTATTCCGGCTCGATTCGCGCCCAGCGCGAGCCAAGATGCGCTTCGCGGAAGAAATTGGCAATTAACGGCTGAAAGGTCTCGATCGAAAGAACATCCGGCGGCAGCAAATCGTGATCGTACTGATATTCAAACGAAGGCGGGGGGCCAATGGAAAGTCCAAAGGTTATGTATCGGGAGAGGTTTTCGCCGGGATCGGAAAGCGCGTGGTCGCGGTAAAACTCGCGGACCGCCTGGGTCGCAGGGCCCTGCATCTTCAACAAATCGCCGCGCAGCGCGAGGCGCTCCGGCATTTCGACGAGCGTGCTTTCGTCCGCATCGAATCCCGCTGCGTCCAGAGCGCACATCGTGGCAAAAATCTGCTCGTTCGATTGGACGCTGATGCCGGTAGTCGACACAGCCGAAATTTGCGAGTGCGCTTCCGGAAGTGCGGCCGCAAGGCACGCCAGCAGCGCGCACGCCGCCAGATTTCCCAACCCACGCCTGGATAATCCGCTCAATCTTACTTGCCCCCAAAGCTCGCAAACGAAGTCCGCGAAATACTAACAAACTCTATCGGTCGAGTGTTGCCGAGTCAAGGAATCCCAGAGGCGCAACCGTGGAAAATGAGTGTAGCGGATGGACGAGGGGAAGTTGCGCTCAGCCGCGCACGCGGACTTCGCTGAAGCTCAAAACCACACGCCCGCCGTTCGTCGGACGCCCAAAACTCAGCTCCGGGCGGAAACGCGAGAACAAAAGAACCTGATCCAATTGCCGCTGTACGGCCGCATTGTCAGGACCCGAAAGAATCTTGTAAGAAACCACTTCGCCACGCGAATTGAGTGTGGCCTCGAGCTGCAGGTAGCCTGAATCCGGATGCCCTTCCGTGGACACAATTCCAGGGACAGGGAAGGACGCCAGGCTTTCCAGCGCCGCAGGCTGGAAGAAATTCAACGAACGATCGTTGGGGACCGCGCGCCCAAGTGGCACTCCGACCATCATATTCTGCACCACGAGGACGAAGACCACGAGCGCCGTCAAAATTCCTCCCGTGGCGGGAACCGCAAACGGCTCCAGAATATCTTCGAACACCATCACCGCGCGTTTCCACATGCGCCGCGCAAAAGAAACCTCGGACCGCAACCTCGCCGCTGAAACTCGGATCTGCATGGCCAGATTTTCCGGCGCTTTCGCCGGTTCCAGGCTGGCCAGGCATACCTCCAGCCGGCGGTAACGCTCCAATTGCTCGCGGCAATTGCCGCACTCTTCCAGATGTCCACGCAACCGCGCGTGATGATCCGACGCGATCGCTCCGTCAACATATCCGGGCAGATAACGTTCCGCTTCCCGGCACTTCATCGCACACCTCCGTGCGTTTGTGGCAATCCAAAGGCCGCAACCGGTTGAGCGGCAACACCCTCCAGCGGATGTGACGCCTCCACCGTTTGGGGTGCCGGCACGCTCTTGGGCGCTGAGTGCATCAGCGGATCGAGAGTTTCCCGCAGCAAGCGGCGTCCACGTAAGATTCGCGATTTCACGGTTCCTATGGATACTTCAAGCACTTCGGCCACCTCTTCGTACGACAAACCTTCCAAATCTCTCAGCAGCACCGCGCTGCGGAAAATTGCGGGAATAGCGGCCAACGCCTGCCGCACCGTCGCCTGCACTTCATGCGTGGCGAACTGCTCATATGGCGTCGCTTCTCCATCTTTTAGTTCCAGCGCCGGGCTCTTGCCTTCCTCTTCCGTATCAATCGAAACCTGCGCCCGGTGATGCCGCCAGCACCAGCGGCGATGGTTCAGCGCCTGCCGGATCGAGATGCGATAGAGCCAGGTCTTCAGCGAACTTCCCTGCCGGAAGCCGCGAATCCCTCGAAACGCCCGGAGAAAAACTTCCTGGGTTACGTCTGCGGCGTCGGCTGAATCGGAAAGAATCCCGTAAGCAAGGTTGTACACATTCGCGTGATAGTGAGTCACGAGCCAGTCAAACGCCGCGTCTGAACCCGCCTGAAGCTCCGTTACCAACTCGGCTTCGTCGCGTCCCCACGGCAGTGATTGTGCTAGATCGGACATGCCTTTCGCCGCGTCTCCTGGAGGCGTTGTCCCTACAATCTTTAGACTCCGCCTCGAGCCAATATGTTGCGAGCATAGCAGAAAATAGTGGCAGCGCCATCCCCCGTAGGTACTGCCCGCTGTGTGCTACCTAAGCCTTTGTTTTTGATGAAGTTGCCTAGATTCTGCCTCTGTAACGCCAGCCTTTCTCTTCAGACTGGCCAGTACGTAGTTTCCGCAAATCAGCCGACTGCCTCATTACGCAGTTTACCGAATAGATATCAAATCCAATTTCTGCTATCATCAGTTTGTATTCTCGTTATGCCTCACTGAGGTGCCCCGATGCACGCCCCCGCCCTGGAGTGCGCCGCGCCAGACCCCGCCGTGGATTTCGTGGCGCTCGAAGAGGACCGCAGCAGCCGAGCCCGCCGGGGCTTCCTTCGCCGCCATGCCCGTAAGTGCTGTGTTTGCAGGCATCCCGACCGCGAAGCCATCGAGCAGGACTACCTTCGTTGGCACAGTCCCGAGCGCATCGGCCGCGAATTCGATATCCATTATTCTGCCGTCTACCGTCACGCCCAGGCCACCGGCCTACTCGCCCGCCGCCAGGGAGGCCTTCGCGCCACCCTCGAAAATTTCCTCGAACACGCCGACTCCGTCCGAGTCACCCCCTCCTCCATCGTCTCCGCGGTCCGCCTCTGTGCCCAGCTGAACAGGTCCGACAACATCATCGAGCGCACAAAGGCCCAGGCCCTGGCTCGCCTCCCAAACGGCAGATTCGCCAAGCGATGCGTGCGCACCTACGGCCCCTCGTCCTCGCCCAATGCCTGCGCCACCCAGCCATCCTCCGCCCCCGGGCCGCATGCTAAAAACGCCATCTCTAATCGCAAACTTGCTTTCGACCCATCGCACTTAAACCATTCAGAATCAGCAAATGATCCTGCTCTAATCGCAAACTTTGAACCAAGCCCTCGCGCGCGCAAACGTACCCAAAAGGGTCAGCAATGAGGGAACAAAATCGCATGGAAACGTCGGAGCCCGGAGGGAAAGGTACGTGCCACAAAGAATCCACTCCCGAAAGGGTGACGTTCAAAGCTCACCCTTCCGGGCGTCGATTTAAAGCTCTAGGTGACGGGGGAATGCATGCGGGGATTCAGCGCCGTCAGCGTTTTCACGCCTTTCATACCCTTTCCGGACTTGAGTTTCTTGCTGCGCGCGGGTGTTTTGGATTTCTTTGCTTTCATCGGAATGTCTCCTTTGCTTCGAATTTCCACGCTAACTGCAATTCGCTGCTCTATCCTGCACAGCTCCCCGTTGCAAGCGGCTCGCCAATCCGAACCAGAAAGTTCCCAAAAGCCAAGTGGCTGGAGATGCGGGAGATAACGCGGTGGGAGCCACACGCGACGAGCTGGCGCGCTAAAGCGCGTGTTGAGTTTCTCACCGGCATGTTGAATTATTCACCACCCCGTGGCGAACAGGCGCTCCGCCCCGCGCAAACCGCTCTTTTGATATTTGTCATTGGCAACTGCGGCTCGATTGCGAATCGCCTCGCCGCTTTCGTTTGCCATCCACCCGTCGAGAGCACCCTTGAGCGTGTATGCCTCGGGGGCCATCAAGTTTGTGGTCCAGAGGTCGACGCAAAATTTAACGCGAGAGGCGATGGTTTTTTGTGGTTTGGCCTGATTTCAATTGCGGCGTGGTTGATAAGGCAAAGGGACATGCGCGGAATTGGTGGAGCCGGCGGGGTTCGAACTTGAGCCGTCATGCGGGCGTCAGCGAAGCGGGAGCCAGCAGGCGAAATCCCGGCCAAGGCCGGGACCGCGACCTTCCCAGGCTCACCTGGACGCGCGGTTTTGCTGCGTTCCGATCAATCGTTCGATCATTGCGGTGTCCTTCCAGGATTTGACCTGCCGTTCGCGTTTCATCGCTTCTGCGTGAGTCGAATATGCTTCGGAGTAAACCAGTGTCCAGGGACCTCGGTGCTTTGATGATTTGGAACGATTGGAATTGTGTTGAGCAAGTCGAGCTTGCAAATTCTGCGTTTGCCCAACGTAATAGCGGCGAGATATTTCACTTTGAAGAATGTAGAGGTGAAATGACATAGAAAAAATTGGTGGAGCCGGCGGGGTTCGAACTTGAGCCGTCATGCGGGCGTCAGCGAAGCGGGAGCCAGCAGGCGAAATCCCGGCTAAGGCCGGGACCGCGGCCTTCCCAGGCTCACCTGGACGCGCCGTTTTGCTGCGTTCCGATCAATCGTTCGATCATTGCGGTGTCCTTCCAGGATTTGATCTGCCGTTCGCGTTTCATCGCTTCTGCGCGAGTCGAATATGCTTCGGAGTAAACCAGTGTCCAGGGACCACGGTGCTTTGATGATTTGGAACGATCGGAATTGTGTTGAGCAAGTCGAGCTTGCAAATTCTGCGTTTGCCCAACGTAATAGCGGCGAGATATTTCACTTTGAATAATGTAGAGGTGAAATGACATGGAAAAAATTGGTGGAGCCGGCGGGGTTCGAACCCGCGACCTCATCGATGCCATCGATGCGCGCTCCCAACTGCGCTACGGCCCCACTGGGATCATATGTTGCGTGCATCTTTTATAGCATCGCGAGAGGCGCCAAACAAGCGCGGCGAATCGCCGGTTTATTTGCGGCCGCGGAACCAGCTGTAGCCTACGGTGAATTCGATCAGGCCGTTGTAGCCGGGGTTGTGGCGGCCCAGGCTGGCGCTGGAGAGGTGGCCGATCGCGTCTTCGAAGAAGAATGCGTGGCCGGGCTTTACGAAAACATGCGCGCCAGTGACCAATTGCGAAGTGAAATTCACGGGCGAAGTATTTCCGGGCGGAATGTCGTTGGTGGAGAAGACGATGCCACCGGCGGCCGCGACGTAAGGGATGATTTTTTTGTGGCTGGTGAAATTCCATTGCCAGATCGCGGGCTTGAAGCTGCCGCCGTAGACGGCGCTTGCGGGCGGAAACACGGTGTAGAACGGCATGACGTCAAAAGCCCACTCGAAATTTCCGCGAAACCAGCCGGAAAGATGATCATGGCCGAAAATGCGGCCGACGCGGCCCCCGGCATACATGAATTGCGTGTTGTCGGATTTGCCGAGGCCGAGGCCTCCGCCGGAAAAAACGCCGAGTTCCCAGGAGCCACCCGAGACGGGATGGGAATTCGAATCCTGTGCTTTGCCGATGGGCGCGAAAATAAACGCGAGAAACAATATGGAAATAATTTTCATGATTCCCCGATTGTATTTAATAGCAGCTTCGTCGCACACGTCGCGGAAATGAAGCGCAGAGCGTAAGCCAGCCCCACACGCACGTCAAGCATGCGAAGCGGCTATCCGGGAGCCGAGTTCGCCGATTGGGAAATTGGCGCTCCAGGAAAAGGCCGCGCCGAGTGGCAATACTTCGCTGGATTAATTCGGGCGGTTTGTCGCGGGCGGACGCCGATCCTCAACCTTAAACCCTTCGGGCAGATCGAATAGCTTCGGGTCAGGTTCTCCGAGATCCACACTCGTCACAGTAAAATTCTGCGTACCAAAACGAGGATCAGAACGCCTGGAGACGAGATCAATTCCAAGCTGCGAAGCGAACCAATATTCTCTGGAAAGCGTGAGCTTTTGGTCGTTCCCAAATACGCCGGGGTTATAGACGGTGGTCTCGCGCGTCCCCACGGTATCCACACCGGCGATCAATTCATTCCCCAAGTTCTCGCGAGTGACGACTCCCGTGTTATTCGGCAGAGGTCCGGCCGGCGGACCATCGATTTTATAAACAGTCGAAGTTGTTCCCGAATAATTCAAGAGCGCGCAAATTTGGCGGCCATCGAAAAAGCAGTCATACAGCGTGTGAAGTTCGGGATCCGCGATTTGAATCACATTCATTCGCGACTTGGCCTTGCCGTTCTTGGGAACCAAAAACCAGCGCTCCTCATAAATGCGGCCGTTACCATCGCGAGCGATGCGGCGCTGGTTTTCCAGTGTGATTGCGCCGCTATCGGAGAGGGAGCGGACCCACTCGGTATGCAAACTGAGGGTGAAGGGCGCGTCTCGCATTGGAGGAATGACGATACTTTCAAGAACTTCGCGAGCGCCTCCATCTTGCGCCTGGACCTGGCGGACAGGCGGCGCCTGCTCTTGTGCGGAAACCATGCAAGGAATGAAAGAAGCGGTGAGAAGTATCAGGGCAGCAGGACGCATATTAGCCTCCCGTGAAACGACAAAATTATGGCAAATCGTTTGCAGATTGGAAAGATGAAACTTTACCGTGACTTGGCGATTAACGCGCTGCGGCTCACCAAGGCGGCACTGATTGGGGATGAGCCTCATGCAAATTACGCCAATCGGGAGCTTGGGCACCTGCCGCGGCGCTTTCGACACGGCGCGAATTGAAAAAATAAACGCGGGGATTCTGCAGGGTTCGACTTAGAATGCTTGGCCTATGCCAAAAATAACATTTCTGGGCGCGGCTGGAACGGTGACGGGATCAAAGTATCTTCTGGATGCGGGCGGGAAGCGGTTGCTGGTGGATTGCGGGCTGTTCCAAGGTCCGAGACTGTTGACGCAGCGAAATTGGGATCCGCCCCCGATTCCGCCTGACTCGATCGACTGGGTGCTGCTGACGCACGCGCACATAGATCACAGCGGATATCTGCCGCGGTTGGTGAGCGGCGGGTATCGCGGGCCGATTTATTCAAATTCGGCGACGCGTGAATTGTGCAGCCTGCTTCTTCCGGATTCCGCTTACCTGCAGGAAGAGGATGCGAAGTACGCCACGAAAAAAGGCTACAGCAGCCATAAACCGCCGCTGCCGCTCTACACAGTGAAGGAGGCGCAGACGGCGTTGACGCAATTCCTCGACATTCCACGGGCGGGCGCTTTCACAATCAGCCCGGAATTTTCGATCGTGGTGCACGATGCCGGGCACATTCTGGGCTCGTCCTGGCTGGAAATGACAGTGACAGAAAACGGGAAGCAGACGCTGATCGTTTACTCGGGCGACGTGGGGCGATACAACGAGCCCATCCTGAAAGATCCCGAACCACCCTCGCGGGCCGATTACCTGCTGTGCGAATCAACCTACGGCGACCGCGACCATCCGGCGGGATCGGTGGCGGACGAGCTTGCAGACGTAATCAACACCACGGTAAAGCGCGGAGGAGTGATCGTGATCCCCGCCTTTGCGGTGGATCGCACGCAGACGCTTTTGTATTTCGTGGGGCAACTCATGATTCAGAAGCGGATTCCCGGAATGCCTGTGTATGTGGACAGCCCGATGGCTATCAACGTAACGGGATTTTACAACCGCCATGAGGAAGACCATCGCGCGGAGTTTGTGAAATTGGAGCAGGAGGGAGATCGCGATCCTTTGAATTTGAAACACGTTCAATTGACGCGGACGGTGGATGAGTCGAAAGCAATCAACGATGTGACGGCGCCGTGCATCATTATTTCGGCGAGCGGGATGGCCACGGGCGGGCGCGTGCTGCACCATCTGGCCAAGCGGCTGCCGGATGCGCGCAACTCCGTGCTGCTGGTGGGCTATCAGGCTGAGGGGACCGGCGGGCGGGCGCTGCAGGATGGCACGAAATTCCTGAACATTCACGGCGCTCAAATTCCCGTGCGCGCGCAGGTGGTGAATATTGGGCAGCTTTCGGCGCACGCCGGGAAAAGTGAATTGTTGCGGTGGCTTTCGGGATTCAAGAGCGCGCCGAAGCAAACTTTCCTGGTGCACGGCGAGCCGGTGGCGTTGCAATCGTTGAAGGATGCAGTGACAAGCCAATATCACTGGCCGGTGACGATTCCGGAATACAAGCAGACGATCGATCTGGGCGGTTAGCGCGATGCGGATGGCGGGTACGCCCGACCCCGCGTTAACCGCTCAACCATGCCAATTTAATCTTCGCGGTGAGGATCAACTGCGATTCTGCCGCCGGCCGGGAGAGAACCGGGCGGAGGGAAGCGCGGAGTGGTATACTCCGGGGTGTTGCACAGCGTGGAGGCTGCCATGCGGCGGCTTATGGGGCGCTTCTTCTTCGCAAGCTTCGCAGTTTTTCTGTCGTTCTCCGTTTGTGTTCCGGCGATTTGCACCGCGGCACCACAGCAAACCAATCTGACGATCAAGGGAAATGTGTATCTGAACGACGAGAGCACTCCGGCTCAAGACGTGACTGTCCGGCTGGCCAGCTCCGAAGGAAACATGATCGCGCCGGAAACGACGACGGCATCGGGCGGATTCGAATTTCATGGCCTGGCGCACGGATCGTACTCGCTCGAAATTGAAACGCAGGGATACGAGCGGGCGAGCTATCCCGTCGACCTCTCGTTTTCGTCCGCGCGCGGGATCGTCATTTATTTGAGGGCAAAATCAGGAGGGCAGCCGGTAAAAACGGGAAGCCCGGTATCGGCGCATGAACTTTCCATGCCGCAAAAGGCGCGCGACCTGATGGATTCCGGGAAGAAAAAACTCTATACGGACAAGAACGCGCAGGAGGCGTTGCAGGATTTTCAAGCGGCCGTCGCCGTTGCGCCGGCGTATTACGAAGCGTACTACCAGATGGCGATGGCTGAAGTGAGCCTGGAAAAAAACGAAGATGCGGAACGGGATTTCGGGAAGTCGATCGAATCGAGCAGCGATAAATACGGGGAGGCGGAAATCGGGCTGGGAACACTGCTGCTGAACCGGTGGAACAACTCCGAAGGCGAGAAAGCGATCCGGCGCGGAATTGCGCTTGCGCCCAACGACTGGCTGGGTCATTACGAGCTGGGGCGGGCGCTCTTCAACGAGAAGCGGATGCACGAAGCGAAGGAATCAGCGGAGCAGGCGAGAGTGTTAGCTCCGGACGCGGCGATTGTGTACCGCTTGCTTTCGAACATTCACCTGACCGAGCGTGATTATCCGGCGCTGCTGCTGGATCTCGACGCGTATATCAAACTTGATCCGGATAGCCCGATGGGCATCCATGCGAAGAAGCTTCGCGAGCAGGTGGCAGCGAAGATTGGGGACGGAAAGATTTCTCCCGCGGCGCAACCCTTGCATTGAGGCACGGGCACAGCATGCTCTCCCTCGCCGGGAAAAAGCGGTTTACTTGAGGCGGCCCAAACGCTCGGCGGCCGCCTGGAAGGTTTTTTCGGTTTTGCAGAATGTGAAACGCAGGTGATTTTTCCCGTCCGCGGGATCCCTATAAAAACTTGAGCCTGGAACAGCGGCGACTCCGATTTCCGTGACGAGATGTTTTGCGAATGTGACGTCATCGGGAAAGCCGAAGGCGGAGATGTCCGTCATGATGTAATACGCGCCGCGGGGCTTGAAGCATTTGAATCCGGCGGCCGTGAGGATTCCGAGAAGGCGTTCGCGGCGAGCGGCATAGTCTGTGGCGAGCGTTTCGTAATATTGCGGCGGAAATTTCAGCGCGGCCGCGCCTGCCTCCTGCAATGGGGCGGCAGCGCCGACGGTGAGGAAATCGTGGACCTTGCGGATGGCGGAAGTGACTTCGGGTGAAGCGACCGTCCAACCGACGCGCCAGCCGGTGACGCTGTACGTTTTCGAGAGCGCGTTGATGGTGATGGTGCGGTCGCGCATGCCGTCGATGGTGGCCATGGAAATGTGTTGGGCGCCGTCGTAGAGCATGTGCTCGTAGATTTCGTCGGTGATGGCGAAGGCATTCGATTTGACGCAGAGGTCGCGGATGGCTTCGAATTCGGCGTGCTCGAAAACTTTCCCGGTGGGATTGTTGGGCGTGTTGAGGATGATGGCTTTGGTGCGTGGGCCGAATGCGGCGGCGAGTTCGGCGGGATCGAAGGACCAATCGGGCGGGCGAAGTTTTACGAAGCGCGGTGTGGCGCCGGAAAGAATCGCGTCGGGGCCGTAATTCTCGTAGAACGGTTCGAAAACGACGACTTCGTCGCCGGGATTGATGATGGCGAGCATGGAGGACATCATCGCTTCCGTGGAGCCGCAGCAAACGGTAATTTCGCGCTCGGGATCAACGGCGAGGGCCTGCGTGCTCTGGAATTTTTCGGCGATGGCGTTGCGGAGGGATTTCGCGCCCCAGGTGATGGCGTATTGATTGATGTCCGCAGCGATGGCATTTTGCGCGGCCTGTTTGATTTCGGCGGGAGCGGGAAAATCGGGAAAGCCCTGCGAAAGATTGACGGCACCGTGCTTGAGGGCAAGCCGCGTCATTTCGCGGATGACGGATTCGGTGAACTGCGCTGCTTTGGCGGAAAGTTGCGGGCTAGTGTTTGCGGCCGGCTGGGGCTGTGCGGGGTTCATTAGGTTGAGCTCCGTAGATTCGGCGATAAATGTCCGCATTGCGCGTGATGATTTCGATGTATTCGCGCGTCTCAGTGAACGGAATCGAGTCGACGAATTCGGCGGTATCGCGATAACACTTGCAAGCGCTCCAGGATTCGACGTGATCTTCCCCGCCGTCGTAAGCACCGAGCGCGGCTTCGATGCTGCCGAACTGTTTCAACAAATTCGAGACGTAAACCGTTCCGAGGTGGATATTGTAATCCGGATCGAAAAGCTGCGCCTGCGAATAGCGAACGTGGGCTTGCTTGGCCATCAGGCGCGCTGTCTTGGGGATAAGCTGCATCAGGCCGAGTGCTCCGGGGCCGGAGTGGGCCTCGGGCGAGAAGGCAGATTCCTGACGAATTAGAGCGGAGACGAGCATGGGGTCGAGACCGGCTTTGGCGGACCAGTGGCGAATGGAATCGAGATACGGCAACGGATAAGACGTGAGCCAGACTTCGTGAGGGACTTCCGTGAACGGACGATTTTCGAGCTGCGGGTAAATCTGGCGAATGGTGACGATGGCCGCGCCGAAGTGGTTGGCGTTAACGGCCGCTTGAGCGGCTTCGAACAGAAGGCGCGGCTCGCCGGTGGCGGCGTAGGCGGCGCGAAGCTCGAGTTCGGCAGAAGCGTCGAAAGCGATGGAGCGGAGGGCGTCGGCGCGGGCCTGGCGATCGGCGGCGGCGGGGGGAATCGCGTCACCCATATTCAAGGCGGGCGGAGGAGGCGGAATCGTGGAAAGAATATCGGCATCGGCGAGCGGGCCCTGGCCGAGCGCGCGAAGGCGGGGCAAGGCTTGCGTGGAAAAGAAATTCTGAGGGAAACGAACGACGAGCTTGCCGTAATAACTGCGCGCCAGCGCGGCGTTGCCGTCATCTTCGGCCAGGCGGCCGAGAGAATAGAGAGCGTCGGCGGTGAATTGCGAGCCGGGGAAACGGCGTAAATGTTCGGCCAGGAGCTCGGAAGCATCCGGCTGATGTTTCAGGACTTCAGTCCAGGTGAGGCGCCACTGCGCGGGGATGGCGTTTGTGGACGTGGGGAAATTTTCTTCCAGGCGTTTGTAATAGGAGACAGCTCGATCGCGATCGAGGGCGACCCAGTAATAATTTCCCGCCAGAAAGAGAGATAATTCCGCCCAGCGGCTGGAAGGAGCGCGAGAAACGGCCGTTTCGACCGCGGAGGTCATGTCGGGCTCGTCTTTCAAAGTGCGATAAGCATCCGCGAGGGAGTAGAAGCGTTCGGCATCCACATCGGGATCGGTAATGCTCAGCGCTTTGACTTCCGTCGGGCCCGCGCCAAGAGCGAGACCGCATTCGAGGACGCGAAGTTCGGCGCGCTCGCGTTCATCGCCAGAGAGAAGCGGCATGAGCTGGGAATATTCATTGCGAGCGTCCGCCCAATCCTTGGCGACATAAAGCAGGGTGGCGCGAGCGGTGCGTTGCTCAACCGGAATCGGGGGAATTTTGTCGCCCAGAGTGGTGCGAAGGAAGCTGAGCTTCATGCCGGCCTCGCGGGCTTTTTCGGAGGTCGGGAAGCGGAGATAGATGGAAAGATAATTCGATGCGGCTTCGACGGGCTGGCCGGATTGTTCGCGGGCTTCGCCGCGAAGGAAAAGCAGATCGGGCTTTTCGGCTGTGAGCGGATAAGCGTCGAGCGCGGCAACCGCGTCTGCCGGGTGATTCGAGGAGATGGCGGCCTGCGCAAGGGATTGAAACACCTGGTCGGTAAGGACGGAATCGGGGAAATCCTTGCGGAACTGTGTAAGCGTATCCAGCGCGTCGGCGCTGCGTCCGGCGGCGAGAGCGTTTTCAGCGCCCCAATAGAGAGAATAGTCGAGAAGAAGCGGATCCGATTTCGCGCGCGTGAACCATTTTGTGGCGTCGGGATAGTGAGAGCGGTTGTAATCGAAGTAGCCGAGCGCGAGCGCGGCGCGCGAGCCGAATACGCCGGAGGATTTCTGCATAGCGAAGGCGCTGAGCCGCGCATAAGCTTGCGCTGGATTTTTTTGTTTCAGGGCGCGGGTGAACTGCTCGAGCTGCTTTGCGGTGGGAGCAGGCGCTGATTTTTTTGAGGCAGCGGATTTTTTGGCTGCGGCATGTTTCGAAACGTTTGAGTTTACGACCGGAGCAGCGAGCAGAGCGAACACGGCGAGGCAGACGAATAACAACACGCCGGTTGCGTGGAAGGGGCGGCCGGCGATTTGCATCGCGAATTGATTAGTGCCGCAGGACGGGCGAGGGATAGGGATATTCTCCGAGGGTTTCCGAATCGCCCTCGCCAAGAATTTCCACCATCCAGTGATGAAAGTAGTCCACGGGATGATCCTGAATCGCGCGGAAGCGGCGGTCGTATTCTTTGCGGGCTTTATCGAGATCACTGCGTAACCGATGACAGATGTCCTTGTGCTCGCGGCCGGCTTTGACGTCTTTCGGCCGAAGTAATTTGATGTCCTGCATGGAGACTTTGGCTGCACGATTCGCGCGCTTGTGCAAATCCTGCAATTCGGTGGAGAGGCTGGCGACCGCGAAGGCAGGTTTTTCTGACTCGGCGGGCTCCTCGACGGCGGCTTCCGCGGGCGGCTCAAGAGCGATTTCCGCGACTGGTTCGGTGACTTGTCCGGTGACTTGTTCCGTGACCGCGGCGTGGACCCGCTCGGATTCGATTGCCGCTTCCTGCTCCGCCCATTCGGATTGAGGTTCGGCGGCGGCGGGAGCTTCTTCGACTTCGACGGCGGCGGAAGAAGAAGAGCTGTGCGAGGCGTGATCGTCTTCGCCCTGCTGATCGCGCGGATTCAGCGCGACGGCGACAAAATTCGACAGCACGGATAGCCCGGCGGCGAGCGCGGCGGCAGACGTCTGCGCGCGAAGCATCGCCGGCAAGGCGTTGCTGGGACGGCTAGACGAGCAAGCGGCTACGAGATCGGAATAGGCCTGATGAAGCTCGTCCGCAGTGCGCTGCAAAGGGGCGAGGTTATCGCGCAGGGCGCGCGAAACCGCCTCTTCGAGCGCGTGCTCAAGTGAATTCTGCCTGTCTTTCAAGGGAAACTCTGCTCCTTTGCGATTATGGAAATGGCAGCGCGGAGTGTCAACTGGCATTCCGCGAGCGCGTTCCTGAGAATGAAGTGGGGCTGCGCGAACCGGGGCTAGCTGAGGCGCAGGGAAGGTTTCGCTTGTGATGGGTTGGCGCGGTCTTTATGCTTCGAGGCTCGAACAGGGGGTGCGAAATGCCGGATGCCACGAGGATACGCGATTTGCTGAAGATGGTGCCGCTCCCTATCGAAGGAGGATATTTTACGGAGACCTACAGGTCTGGGTTAATGATCCCGCGGAGCGCGCTACCCTCTTCGTACCCAGGCGAGCGCAGCGTGGCCACGGCGATTTATTACCTGCTGACGCCGGATACTTTTTCGACGCTGCACCGGCTGCGCGGGGATGAAATCTTCCATTTTTATCTGGGCGATCAAGTGGAAATGCTCGAGTTGCGGGCTGATGGGACGGGCGGGACGGTCATCTTGGGGCAAGACATCGAAGCTGGGCAACTGCTGCAGCATGTGGTCCCGGCGGGAGTGTGGCAGGGGGCGCGACTGGTCGCAGGAGGTAAATTTGCTTTGCTGGGGACGACGGTGTCGCCAGGATTCGATTATGCGGATTACGAAACAGGGCGGAGGGAGGCGCTGACCGGGCAATACCCCGGTTTTCGGAGTAAAATTGAAGCATTAACGAGGTAGGGATACGGTGCGTAAGAATTGGCTTTACATTTCGCCTTTTCTTCGCCTAAGATACGTGCACGGGCGTCGAGAGCGGGGTATCCTAGTTATCTGAGGTCAATTTTGGATGGCGAAGCGTCGCAACAATTCGAGCCGAACTCTCTCCAGGAGCCGCGGGAAAGCACCATCCGCTGGTCCTCGAATTGGGGACCTTGAAAAGGGGTTTTATATTGTGGTGGTTTCGTTTGCCGTGGCGCTAAGCGCACTGCTGGCGCATGGTGCGTCAAGCCCGAGCGTTGAGCGAACGGTAGTTGTCCACGAGCGGTTGAACGTGGCTGGCCGAAGCCCGGTATACGGGAAGGCAATGTTTCTTGCCGGCAAGTATGACAGCCGGCCGTATTGGAAAATGGCGAAATTGACGCCCGGGGTGCCCACCTCGCACGAAACCGCTGACCTTGCCATCGAGCACCTGATTCCGTGCGAAAGCGGGGGCAGGACGGTCGACCATTTGGATTCGAATGGAAAAATGTCGTACGGCATCCTGCAATTTCAAGACTGGGAAGAGTGGGAGAGGATGTCTGGCATTACCGGCAACCCGGAAAATTCCGACGACGCGATACGCATGGCCGAGTGGGGCATCGAGCACGGGATGATCGATCACTGGGGCTGCTCGCAGATTCTCGGAATGAGGTAAGGGTTGGCGCCGGCACGCGCATCCGTCGGCTGCAAAGTTTAGGCAAGAATTCTCGATAGCTGTTCACGGACGCCCGATTCGATCTGGCCTTTCGCAAGCATCACGATGAAAGGGAGCGTGAGATCGAGCACAACCGACGAGGGATTCACAGTAATCGTCCCAGATGCCGTGGCGCCTCCCGCTCTTCCGCTGAAACTCCCCACGTAGCCGTTCCAGGACTCCTCGATCTCACCCGTCTTGCTGGAATATTGCACTTTGGCGCTGGCGACGAGGCGCTTGATTCGAGCGAGAGCCTCGTCCTGGGTGAGCTTGTGTGAAACGGCAATTTCGAGTTTGGGCATATCGTTCTCCTATGCTCGAGCCTTCGCGTTCCGGAGAATACTATGGGAATACATCGGGTCGAAAGCTTTCATGAGCCCAGGCGTGTGGGTCAGGCGTCTTCTATTATTTTGATGCCACGGCGGGCATTCTCCCGCGCTTAATCATTGAACGCCGATGGCATTCAGAAGCGGTTCGCTTGGCGAGATGAGTTCGCCGTAGTGCATTTTTTCGCGAAGGAAAATGGTGGAGGCGGGGGGAGTCGAACCCCCGTCCGAGAAGCCTTGCAACCCGAAGCCTACATGCTTATCCCGTTCCGAAGGTTTCGCCGAAGGAACTCAGAGCGGGCAAGACGCGCCCCCGGCTAGTCCGATGATCTCGCCGACGCATTACGGACCGAAACGCGGCGGCCAGCCTACTGTGTGACGCCTCATCCCAAACGCGTAGGTGACGCCTAGGGAGACGCGCTGCCTAATTTTATTTAGGCTGCGAGTGCCAACTGTGAGTTGCCAGTTGTGTTGTTCCACCCGATTGCGGGCAGGTGGGGCCCGGCATGCCTTCGAGCCGCGACAGCTTCCGTCGAAACCGTGTCGCCCCCGTTGGAGTACATAGAATACCATCCGCCGCCGCGCGAACCAAATTCGGCCGCCGGACGATGGGGGATGGGCCGTCCGCCAAGCCGCGGTCAAACGCAAGATGCAGGACATAGTTTGCGGCTTCGCCGGCGCAGCCGCGGCGAGGAACTTTATAGGTGGCGCGCTGCAACTCCGGGTGACGCTCTTCGAATTCCCTGATTGACTCCACGGTAAGGCCTGTCTTCTTCATGCTGGCCTCAAACTCTGCGTTCGCGCGTTTTTTTGCCTCGGTGAGGACCATATGGCAAGGTGAGAAGCTCTGCGCCTCCGAGCCGCCTTTCACCTGGATCGGCGCATAAAGCAGGTCGGGATATTTTTCGAGCACGCCAGCCATGGAGCACGCGCTCGTTGTTTTTGGTGCGCGGGAATCAGAGGAAAGCTCGCAAGTCATGTGCGCTTCTTTGTGGTGGAACGCGTGCAGCGCCATGCCGATCCTCATGTGGCCTTCGCCGCCGCCTGACCTGAAGTAATCGAACGGGGCAGCGAGGTTGCGGAGATCCTCGTAGTCCGGCAATTCGTTGGGCAAGTCGCCTAACGCGTGGCGAAAGCTTGCATACGTGCCGCGATGGATACGATCGGCAGCGCGCAACGCGAGTTCTTCAAGACGCGCGTGGTTGCTGACGGCGGTGCCACTCTCAATCCTGCGAATCCTGGAATGCAACAGATGCTGCAGCCAGACGGCCGCGGGCGTGGAAACCAGTTCGCCGCCTTCCTGCTCGAGCCAGCGCTTGATGTTGCAGTTCCCTTCTGCTTCCGTGGGCTGCAACGAATGCTCGCCGGTGATATTCACCCTGGCTTTTACGCGAAGGCGATCCACTTCGATGGCATCCCATTTCCTGCGGACTTCACGAAGCGCGCGGGTGAAATAATTGCTGGAAACGTGCCAGGCCAAGGTTCCCAAGTTCATGCCGCGGTGTGGGCGGTTGCGAAAGACTTCGTGCAGATACTCCACACAGTCATTGAGTACGCGATCGGTCTGACCGGGATTCACTTCATAAGGCCTGGTCATGTGTTCCAGATCCACTAAAACGTCCGCGCACAAGATTCCCCAAATTATGCCGAGGCTCAGGGGCATGTTGATCCCGAGGCCATCGCCCTCGGAGGAATCCTGACTTAATTCACCCCGAGCGAAGAGGCTGAGCCGGAAGTCCCACAGGCTGGTTCCATCGAACGAAATAGCGTGTGATTCGAGCGCGTTGCCAAGACTGCGCGTGCTGCAAGCATCGGCGATAGGGAGAACACACTCGATGAGGCGCTCGTGTTCCCACGCCAGGCCGCCAAAGAGAATCGCGAATTCGTCGCGCCTTTCTCTTTTGTAAGACTGCGGCCGGCTGACTTCGGAATCGTTGACCAGATTCGCGGAGGTCGCGAGGTCGATTGTGTCTTGCTGCGCTGTGTGCATGTTGAATCCTCCTTACACGAGTCAGAATTGCGTAAACGTTAGTCGCCAGAGGTCTCAGGCTTGAGGCCCAGCGGCGATCCCAATAATGCGCAAGACTCTGCGGTCCAATGGCGCGCCAGGACAGGATGATGAAGCCCGTTGCGGCGGATACACTGGATGACAATCAGAAAAAGCGCGGCCCCCAGGAGTTGGGCGGCAATTGGAACGTGCATCGCGTTGATCAGGCCGAAGCGGTCCGCCATTTTTCCGATGATCAGAGGCGCCACTGCCATCGAGCAGAGGTTTACGACGAGATTGTAGAAACCGAGAGCGGTGGAATGAGCGCGCGGCGGGACAAGATCGTGAATCGTCGCCGTCAACGGCCCGTGATACCAACTTAGAAAGAACGCGCCCAAACCAAAGCAAATGACAAATTGAAGTTTGGTGCTGGAATGCAGGGCGAAGAAAATTGCCGGCGCCGCGAGAACAAATCCGACGGGAATTACCGCCGCGCGGCCCCAGGTCCAAATTTTCGCCAGCTGGTCTGAGAGGTAAGCGCCCGTGGCGATACCGCACGTGCCGCCGATGATGACGGCAAGCGCCATGCCTGCGCCGGCTTCGCGCGCGCTGAAACCTTTGAATTCCTGGATGAGGTCTGGTCCCCAGGCTACGTAAGCATAGCCCGCAAAACTGCAGAACCATCCGCTCACCAACAGCGCAATGAATGCAGGCACGCGCAGGAGTTCGCGCATGGGCATAGACTCGCTGGAAGCAGGAGCGCTTGTGCGAGGGAGGCGCAGCGCCGTGAGACCTAAAATCACTCCCGGGACTCCGACCAGAAAAAAGGCGGGACGCCAGCCGAACGTCTGAACGATTATTCCACCCAGGGCGAGGCCAACCGCTCCACCAATAAACATGCCGATATCAAAGGCGCCCTGAACGCGCGCGCGAATTTCCTTCGGAAACGAAGCGCTGATTAACGATGCTCCCGCCGGGTTGTAGGCCGCTTCTCCCACGCCGACTAAACCTCTTGCGGCAAGAAGCGACCGAAACGAACCCGCCAGCCCGCTGAAGAATGTGGCGCCGCTCCAAAACAGGACCGCAACACTGATGACGACGCGTTTGGAGGAGCGGTCGGCGAGCATTCCGAGGGGAAAACTTGCCAGCGAGAGGACAACGGTAAACGCAGTCGCCAGATAGCCGAGCTGAACGAAGGAAAGGGAGAAGTCGCGCCGAATCGCTGGAAACAGGGCGAAGATAATCTGCCGGTCAATGTAATTCACGAAATTGACGAGCATCAGGATGAATAGGACTCGCCGCTGCGTTCCGCTGAATTCCGAGAGTTTCACCTGGCCTCCTCCGAATCGATTCGTGGCCCCGGAAATCCTTCCGAGCGTCGAGTCACGCCAGGAAACCAGCCACACATCGCATGATGGGGAGGGGCGACGGACGCCACAAGCGACAAGGTCTGACATAGAGCGACATCCGTTGTCGCAGCGAAATATCGCTCCTTGTCGCTTGTGGGCCATGCAAACCCCGCGTAGCGTGGCAACACATGGGAATGAAAATTCATGGCGGCGCAGCAACACGAGCGCGAAAAGCCTCGGAGTGGTGGGCCCTGGCGTTCCTCCTATTCAGCGCAGGAGCGAACTGCGGCTGCTCGGTGAAGAAAATAGCGGTGAACAAGCTGGGCGATTCGCTTGCGAGCGGCGGGACTACTTTTGCCTCCGACGATGACCCTGACCTGGTCGGCGAGGCGCTGCCATTCAGCCTGAAGCTGATGGAAAGCCTGCTGGCGGAAAGTCCGCAGCATCGCGGGCTTTTACTCGCCGCCTGCAGCGGGTTCACGCAGTACGGCTTTATTTACGTGCAGGTGCCCGCCGAGGAAATCGCGGATCAGGATCTGGCGAAGTCTGATTATTTGCGCCTGCGGGCCCGCCATCTTTACCTGCGCGCCCGGGATTACGGACTTCGCGACCTGGAGATCAGCCACAAGGGTATTGGAAGCGAGCTTCGAGAGGATCCAAAAGCAGCGGTGCGCAAGACAGGACCGAAAGATGTTCCGCTGCTGTATTGGACGGCGGTTTCCTGGGGAGCGGCAATTTCCGTCTCCAAAGACAATCCGGAGTTGATCGCCGACCAAACCATCGTCGAAGCGCTGATTGATCGCGCGCTGGAACTTAAACCCGACTTCGACTCCGGCGCGATTCACGAATTCCTGATTACTTACGAATCCGTCCGGCAGGCGGGGGGCGGAGATTTCTCCGCGAGATCGCGGAAACACTTCGAGCGCGCCGTCGAGCTGAGCGCGGGCCAGAGCGCATCGCCATACGTGGCGATGGCCACAACCGTTTCAGTAAGCAAACAGGATTCAGTGGAATTCGAATCACTGCTTCAGAAAGCGCTGGCGGTGAATCCGGATGCGCGGCCGGAGTGGAGGCTGATGAATCTGGTGATGCAGCGGCGCGCGCGCTGGCTGCTGTCCCGCGAAAACGAATTGTTCCTGAAATAGCGTCGAGGAGACCTATGCAGACATGGTTGAACGATGGAGGCAAAACATTCGGCAGGGCGTTGGTCGCGGCTACGTTGTTTTCTTTGGGTCTCGCTTCAAATACGGCTGCGCAAACGCGGATTCGGCTGGCGACCCTGATTCCGTCGGGAACGTCGTATCACCACAGCCTGCAAGACATGGGCGCGAAGTGGAAGGCCGCGTCCAACGGCGCCCTGGCGCTCACGATTTATGCGGATGGCACGATGGGGAGCGAGGACGAAGTTGTCCGCCGGATGCGCGTGGGTCAGCTCCAGGCGGCGGTGCTCACCGTGGCGGGGCTTGCAGAGATCGAACGTTCCGTAAGCGCGCTGCAAGAGATGCCGCTGGTTTACCGCTCTCTCGATGAAGCAGCTTTTGTGCGGGAGAAGATGGCGCCTGATCTAGATCGCCGGCTCGCCGCGAAGGGATTTGTGGTCCTCTTCTGGGTGGATGCCGGGTGGGTGAGATTTTTTTCCAAAAGTCCGGGGATGGTGCCGGAAGACTTCAAGAAAATGAAAATTTTCGTGACCGCGGGAGACGTCACGCAGTCGGATCTGCTGAAATCCGCCGGATATAACCCGGTGTTACTCGAATGGTCCGATGCGCTGACGAGCCTGCAAACGGGAATGATTGACGCGGTACCCACGATTCCTCTGCAGGCATTAACCGGCCAATATTTTCTTTCCACGCACCACATGCTCGAAGTGAACTGGGTGCCACTGGTCGGCGCGTTAATCATGACCAAAAAAAGCTGGGATGCTCTTCAGCCAGCCGAGCGCGACGCGATCATGAAGTCTGCGACGCAATGTGGCGAGGAATTCCAGGCGCGCGGCCGGCAGGAGAGCCAGGAGTCACTGGATGCCATGGCGAAGCGAGGCCTGCAAATTCACCCGTTGAACAAGGAACAACAGGAAGCATGGGAACGATTTTCAGTGAGCCTGTACCCGAAAATTCGCGGCAACCTGGTTTCGGCGGATATGTTTGACAGCGTATTGCAGTTGTTGCACGAATATCGCGGCACGCAAGGAGCATCCGGAAAGTGAGTCCCGACGCAATCATTCTTCTGGGGCCCCTCGACCTGGCTCAGCCTGATTCCGCCCAAAAGACAAGCTGGCTGAAAACGGCCGAAAATGCCGTGGTCTCCGTGGCCTTGTTTTTGATGGTGGTGATTCCGCTGGCGGAAAGCCTTCTCCGGCGATTGTTTCACGTGGGAATCCCGGCTTCGACGACGATCGTGCAGCACATGGTGCTCGTCGTCGGGATGCTGGGTGGCGCAATTGCGGCACGCGAAGGAAGGCTGCTGGCGCTTTCCACCTGGGGAGAAACGGCGCTGCACGGCCGGTGGAAAACCGCGGCTCGGATTTTCACAGGGAGTGTCTCGAGCGGAGTTACGGCATTCCTGGCGCTGGCTTCCTACCAATTTGTCGTGTCCGAGCGCGATGCAGCCGAGATCCTGGCCTACGGCATACCGATTTGGGTGGTGATGCTGGTCCTCCCCGTCGGATTCGCGGTGATCGCAATCC
>Ga0070765_100000528_pt1 | contig 23028 bp, 14 predicted proteins | sample HubBroMetageWFT5_FD_71516 | JGI IMG/M metagenome (GOLD analysis project Ga0070765, IMG submission 71516) | Warmed and freeze-thawed soil microbial communities from the Hubbard Brook experimental Forest, New Hampshire - Hubbard Brook CCASE Soil... | ecosystem: Environmental > Terrestrial > Soil... | reverse complement strand
TGAAGATCCTCGATGGCGAACAAAAGCCCGTCTCCATTTTCGACGGCAAAGAAGTCATCAACCTCAGCTCCAACAATGATCTCGGCCTCACCACCCACCCAAAACTTCGCCGCGCCGCCATTGACGCCACACGAAAATTCGGCGTCGGCTCCGGCGCCGTCCGTTCCATTGCCGGCACCATGAAGATGCACATGGACCTCGAAGAGCAAATCGCGCGCTTCAAGCATTCCGAAGCCTGCGTCGTTTTTCAATCCGGCTTCACTGCCAATGCCGGCACCGTTTCCGCGCTCCTCGGCAAAGACGACCTCATCATTTCCGACGAGCTCAATCACGCCTCCATCATTGACGGCTGCCGCCTCTCCAAAGCCACAATCAAAGTCTTCAAACACAACGACGTCGCCGATTGCGAGCGCGTTCTCAAAGAAACCGAAAACTGGACAGGCAAGAAGCTCCTCATCACCGACGGCGTCTTCTCCATGGAAGGCGATATCGCTGACCTTCCCGCGCTCTGCGGCCTCGCTGAAAAATATAATTGCATCATGATGGTGGACGACGCTCACTCCTCCGGCGTCCTCGGCAATCGCGGGCGCGGCACCGTGGACCATCTCGGCTGTCACGGCCGCGTGGATATCCAGGTCGGCACGCTCAGCAAAGCCATCGGCTCCATCGGAGGCTACGTCTGCGGCTCGCGCGACCTGATCGACTTCCTCTACCACCGCGGCCGCCCGTTCCTTTTCTCCACGTCCCATCCGCCTTCGGTTGTCGCCACCTGCCAGGCCGCCTTCGAGTTGCTCGATTCTGAAGCGGGCGAGAAGCTCATCAGGAAACTCTGGTCCAACACGAAGTTTTTCAAGCGCAAATTGAAGAAGCTCGGATTCAGCACAGGAAAAAGTGAGACGCCCATTACCCCGATCATGGTCGGCGATGCGGGAAAAGCATTTCAATTCGCCCAGGAATTATTTCAGGAGGGAGTTTTCGCCAGTGCGATTGGTTATCCCACGGTTCCGGAAGGCAAAGCGAGGCTGCGCACCATCGTCACAGCCACTCACAAGCGCGCCGATCTCGAGCGCGCACTCGAAATTTTGGAGCGGGTCGGAAAGAAGCTCGCAATTATTTAGCTGCTTTTGCAGATCTTGCGCCGGTCCTCGGCTCGCGTGAACAGCACCACCCAGCTCGTCGTTCCGGTCAGCGGCAACAACGTCTTCACAAGCCCCGGATCGCGCGTCATCAGTATCCAACTGGAGAGCAGTACCGCGGCGCCCATTATCAACGCGCCCCACGACGGGCGAGGCGAACCTCCCCGCAGCCGCGAATTCAGCACGTCCGCGCCCACAACCGTCAATGCCAGCATCAGAGGCGCGGCCAGCAATACCAATTCCGATCCGCCTGCCCGCTTGGCTACAAAGGCCGCCACGATGATTCCAGCCGCCACAAGCAGGCTGGGCGTAAGTTCATTCCAATGTTTTGGCATCATCTTGGAATCCCCTTCGCCACATCACACCGCCGGCGCCAATTGCGGCCGGATCCGTTTGTAGAACGCCAGCACCAGCCCGCCCATGCCCCAGACCAATACGATCACAAACACGGCGATTCTCACGTAGGGCAGCATCCGCAAGGCGCGCAAAATCCCAAGTCCCAGCGCGAGTCTTCCCACTGCCGGTGCGATACCCGTGCTCGCTCCCAGCAGCTTTTCGCCCAGCCATCCGCCCACAAAAATCTGCGTCGAATAGAAAGCCACCAGATACATCAGGAACGTGGAAACTCCCACTCCGATTCCCACGATCGTGAAACAAATCAGAACCGCAACAATGGGCGTCGCCACCACGAACAACACTCCGAATCCCGCCGCAGGCACCACTTTTTTGCACGCGTCTTGCGCGTCGAAGAAAAATCTCGGCGCCAGCAGCAGCACCAGCAATCCAAACACGAAACTCGCACCCCACAGCAGCGTCTGGTGCCAGTAGTATCTCCACTCTGTGTAGTCCGGGCCGTGCTTCTCCTCCACGAATTCGAGCGGGCTTCGCAGCTTGGCGCCATCTGCAATCGTGGCTTCGTGCCTTCCCTCGTATTTCGCGGTTCCTGCAATTTGCGCCGCCGATCCAATCGCCAGTTTCTCGGAATGAACAAGGACGTTTCGCCCAAACGACCCGTTCAATTCGTATTCGCCACCCCATGCCATCACGTCTCCGGCGATCTGCCCCCCGAGGGTCGAATTACCCGCAGCCACCGTAGCCGATCCGCCCACCCGGCCCTTTTCGTCGAGGTCCGCTTCTCCCGACCACGACATGAAGTTTTTTGCCACCGTCCCGCTGACCGTTGTCGTCTGAGCCCAAGACCGCACGTTCCCGTCTACCGTCCCTTTAATTCTTACGTCAGCGCCCCACGCAAGCACGTCGCCTTTCACGTGTCCATTCACGATCACGTTGCGCGACCAGGCGATCAGGTCTCCATCCACATCTCCGTCCACTCTCGTCGTGTCGGCAAACACGATCAAATCCGTCTTCACTTCCTCCCCTGCGGCAAGCGTGTAATTCGGCTGTCCATGTTTCACATCCGCCGCACTCGCCGGCGGCGCCCCTGCCAGCGCGAACACAATCGAGCCCATGACGATCCCGGTTGCTGTCACGTGCCGCCACCGCCGCCGCAGCAACCATGTCACGACGATTCCCAGTGTCGCCACCGCCATGAATTCCATCAGACTTCGCATTGCGTCCCATCCTTTCCAGAATGTACCGCTGAAGAAAAGCATCGTCAGAAAATTGCCTTGCGTAAATCCCGCCTGCTCCGCCTGCGCGCGCCACGGTTCCACGAACCCGCTCCACAGCGTGTACATGCCCCCGGCCGCCAGTCCCAGCGCCGTAATCCATCCCCACGGCGCACCGCCGCGCTCCGGCGCTTCCATCAGCCGCGCCGGCACCGATTCTTCCTCCGCCGAAAGCGCTTCTCGCAGCCACACGTCTTCGGTCTGCAGCGCCCGCAAAAGTGCACGGCAGCCTGCGCACGTCGCCGAATGGTCCGCCATTTCCCGCGCCCGATCTTTTTCCAGTTGTCCTTCGAGATATAGCAAGCAGCTCATCTCGTCGAAGTGGTTCATGCTCTTTCTCCCACTGCCGCGCCGCGCACTCCTTCGGCGCCGCCCTGCCCCAACGCTTCCCTCAATTGATGCCGCGCCCGCAGCAGCAACACTCCTACAAACGCGCGCCGCACTCCCAGCGTTTCACCGATTTCGTCGTAGCTCATATCCGCGTAATACCTCAGCACCAGCGCCATCCGCGCCCGGTCCGGTAATTTTTCCAGGCCACTCCGCACCTGTTTGCTCGTGTGCTCTTCCATCAACCGCTCCAGCTGGCTCGGATCCGGATGCTCCAGTGGCAGCGTTTCCAGATCTCCCGTTTCCAAATCCTGCCGGATTCGCCGCCTCCTCAGCATGTCCCAGCAATGATTGCTCGCCACTTTATACAACCAGGCCGTAAACGGCCGCGAGGAATCATACGTCCCGAGTTTTTGCCTTACCTTCATGAACACTTCCGTCGTTGCGTCTTCCGCATCCTCTTTGCTCGGCAGCGCCCTCCGGCAAAACCGGAATATCGCCGGACCATATTGCCGATAGAGTTCGCCCCAGGCGTCCGCATCTCCCGCCCGCACCTGGGACAGCACCTCCATCAATTCCGTGGCGCTCATCTCTCCGGTTGTTTTTCGCCGTTCCATATATGGATACGCAGGACCCCTTGAAAATATTTCACTTACGTGACTTCCCGGCCACCCCTCCCGCACCTGGCTGGCCTCACACCCCTGCAGATTCCCGATAGTGTACCGCGTCAATGCTTGATGCGTTGCTCCATCCCGCTACTTTTCTCCGGTCTCCGCAAGCAAATCCCCTAACCGGTCCAGCCGCTGCTCCCACATGGACCGACGATCATCTATCCATTTTTCGACCACCGAAAACCCTGCCGCTTCCAGCCGGCATGTCCGCACTCTCCCCAGCTTTTCGGTATTGACCAGCCCGCATTCCTCCAGCACCTGTAAGTGTTGAATCACTGCCGTCATGGTCATATCCAGTGGCATGGCCAGCTTCGTCACCGAGAGGGGACCTTCGCTCAACTTCTCCACGATGGCTCTGCGCGTCGGATCCCCCAGGGCGTGAAACACGCGGTCGATTTCAACATGTGCTGTGGCCATCTTTTGTTCCCCTCCCGCCGAACTCCCCGCTAACGCCCCAACTCCTTCGCCAGCTGGTCAAACAGCTTCTGCCACCCCTGCTTGCGCATCTCTTCTCCACCCGACATCTCAAAGAACACACCCTGGTGTGTGAAGATCAGGTCGGTTCCCTTTTCCGTCTTCAGGAACTCAAACGTGACCAAAGAAACCGAGATGGGCCTTTCGCCCAGGCTCATCGTCGAAGCATTTATGATGCGCCGGTTAGGCGCAATTTCATGATAATTCCCCACATTCGCAAGAATGGTGCCGGGAAAGGGTGTGCTCTCATTCATTCGGTATCGGGTGCTCTCTTTCCCTCCCACCCGAAAATCCATCTCGAATTCTTCCACGTGGTGTGTCTCGCCCCGTTCGCCTCCGGCATACCACCGCCTCTTCTTCGCAGGGTCCGAAAACGCCGCGAACACCTTTTCAGGCGCCACGGGATAACTCCGCTCGATCACAAATGTGCTGTGAATTACCGATTGCTCTTCCATGCTCCATCTCCTTTTTGTTACTGAAGTAACTACTTCAGTATCGCAAGGTCCCAATCCATTGTCAAGCGAAAACTTCAGTATTTGATTTCTCCTCCCACACTCGATCCGGACAAGCTCCCAATAAGCCCCCATCGGCTCTTTTTCCTATTGCCTTCCCATACAAACCATGCAACCATTCCTATGGCTAAACAAGAGGAGCGCCGTGATCGAAAAAGCTGACGTCTGGCAGGGGACTCTCGCTCTCATGGTCTTGAAAACTCTCGAGGCTCTCGGCCCGCTCCACGGTTACGGCATTGCCCGCCGCATCGAACAGACAAGCAATAATCTCCTCTCCTTGAATTACGGCACCCTTTACCCTGCGCTTCTGAAATTGGAGCAGGAAGGTTCGATCGCTTCCACCTGGGGTGTTTCCGACAACAATCGCAAGGCCAAGTTTTACAGGCTGACTCCCGCAGGCCGCAAGCAGCTCAAAAAGGAAGCGCAGGATTGGGAGCAAGCCACCGCAATCCTCGCGCGATTCTTTTCTCCCTCCGGCGGTCCGGCATGAAATTCCTTCGAGCTTCGATGTCCAGGCTGGCCGGCATGATTTTCAAGGAAAAGCGCGAGCAGGAACTGACGGACGAAATCGAAAGCCATCTCGAATTGCACATCGCGGACAACCTTCGCTCCGGAATGTCGCCCCAGGAAGCGCGGCGGCAGGCAATCCTGAAATTGGGCGGCGTCGAATCCACCAAGCAGGCTTATCGCGAACGCGGCACCCTTCCCTTCCTCGAAACTTTTCTGCAGGATCTAAGCTTCGCGATCCGCCAGTTGCGCAAGAACCTCGCATTCGCTTTCACTTCCATTCTCATCCTGGCCCTCGGCATCTGCGCCAGCGTATCCATTTTCGCTTTCGTGGATGCCGCGCTGCTCAAACCATTGCCTTACAAAAATCCAAATCGCCTCGTGAATGTCACCGAGAGCATCGCCCTTTTTCCGCGCGCCAATCTTTCCTATCCGGACTATCTCGATTGGAAAAAACAAAATTCCGTTTTCAGCTCGATGGATGTTTGGGACACCACCGGCTATCTACTCTCCACCTCCGAAGGCGCTCAGCCCGTAAGGGGCGCTCGCGTGAGCGACGGATTCTTTCGCACGCTCGGTGTCGCTCCGATTCTCGGCCGTGATTTCTATGCCGGCGAGGATTTGCCGAGCGCTCCCCACACCGTCATGCTCAGCTACGCCACTTGGCAGAATCGCTTCAGTGGAAGGCCTGACGTGATCGGCCAGTCGGTCGCCCTAAGCGGCGTCCCACACACAATCGTTGGAGTCCTGGCGCGCGACTTTCAGTTCGCTCCCGCCGCGAGAGCTGAATTTTGGACCACCCTTCACGCGGCCGATTCGTGCGACGTTCGCCGAAGTTGCCACAGCCTCGATGGAGTCGGACGCCTCAAGGACGGCGTCTCTGTCCAGACGGCGTTAGCGGACACGACTTCAATCGCCGCTCAACTCGAAAAGCAGTATCCCGATTCCAATCGCGGCCAGGGCGCCTTCGTCGCCCCTCTCAGCGAAACCATCGTGGGTGACATTCGTCCGGTCCTTCTGGTTCTTCTCGCTGGCGCGGGTCTGCTGCTCTTGATCGCCTGCATCAATGTGTCGAGCCTTTTGCTGGCGCGCTCGGATAGCCGCAGGCGCGAGATCGCGGTCCGCAGCGCCCTCGGTGCTTCGCGTCAGCGATTGGTCCGCCAATTCGCAACGGAGGGTCTTGTGCTCGTGGGGTCTGGATGTGTTCTCGGCATCGTCTCCGCCGAATGGGTCATGCGGGCGCTCATCCGGCTCATCCCCGCCGGCATGTTGTCGGGAATGCCCTTCCTCCAGGGGATCGGCCTCAACTTCCGCGTTGTCGCATTTGCTCTTTTCATCTCTGCAGGCGCGGCCGTTCTTTTTGCCGTCACTCCCATCCTCCGTGTTTCGCTCGCAGACTTGCGCGACGGTCTCGCCGAAGGCACCCGCGGGTCTGCCGGCGCCACCTGGCGGCGCTTCGGTTCCCATCTCGTGGTAGCCGAACTCATCATCGCCATGGTCATGCTGGCTAGTGCAGGGCTGCTCGCCAAGAGCCTTAACCGTCTCCTTCACGTCGAGCTTGGTTTCCATCCCGATCATCTGGCCACGCTCAACGTCGCAGCCTCCGATGTCAGCTATCCGAAGCAGGAACAGGTCGCCGCCCTCGCGCGGAAAATTGTGAGCAATGTCTCGAACCTGCCCGGAGTAGAGTCCGTCGGCCTTTCCAGTCAGCTGGTCATGAACGGCAACGGCAATACGGATTGGATCAGATTTGTGGGACGCCCCTACAACGGGGAGCACAATGAAGTGAACGAGCGTGAAGTCAGCTCAGGATATTTCGCCACCTTGGGCGCGAGCCTGCTGCGCGGCCGTTCCTTTACCGATGCGGATGATTCCTCCAAGCCCCTCGTTGTCATTATCAATCGGGCTTTTGCTCGTCTTTACTTCGCGGATGAAGACCCTATCGGCAAGCGCATCGGCGACACCACACTCACGCCCGCTTCCATCAAGCAAATCGTCGGCGTTGTCGATGATATTCGGGAAGGTTCGCTCGATTCCAAAATCCTTCCCGCCGTCTACTATCCCTTTTACCAGAGCCCAGACACCGATTTCGGTCTCGTTGCTCGCACTACAAGCGCCCCGCAATCCGCGCTCCCCATGCTGAGCGGCGCTATTCATCAGGTTGATTCCGGCCTCGGCACCGTCGGCGAATCCACCATGGACGACGCAATCGCCAATTCGCAGACCGCTTACCTCCACCGTTCCTCCGCATGGCTCGTCGCAGGTTTCGCGTGCATGGCGCTTCTGCTCGGTGTCGTCGGACTGTATGGCGTGATCGCCTACTCCGTTAGCCAGAGGACGCGCGAAATCGGAGTGCGCATGGCGCTCGGCGCGCAGCCCGGTTCCGTGTATCAACTCATCCTGAATGAGGCGGCCCGCCTGACCGCAATCGGAATCGTTGTGGGTCTGGCATGCTCCGTGGCTGCGGCATCGCTGATGAGCAAGCTGCTGTTTGGCACGCAAGCGTGGGACATTCCCACATTGGCCGGCGTCGCCGCGCTGCTCGCAATTGCTTCGCTCCTGGCTAGCTATATCCCCGCGCGTCGCGCCGCCTTGGTCAGCCCGGTCGAAGCGCTCCGCGCCGAATAGCTGAGCCGAAAAATTACTCCCTTTGGCCCAGTGTCACTTCACACGCGCCATTGCATTCGCATCCCCATCGGCGTTTCCCTGCGTAAGCGGATGTCTTTTGGAAATTCCTGATTTACGGCAGGGGAATTCGATAGAGGTTGCGGCGAGTTCTTACTTGCAGGTAGGCATAGACAGTCGTACTCGCAGCCGACTGCACAATTTCGGGGATCCTGGTAGCCGCCTTCGCGTTCGTGAAATCCCCTGTCTCCGTGATTCCGCTGGGCGGCAGCTTGGGGAGTTCCGAGCCACGCTCCACGGGGAACGCGTAGCTGGTATCCTCATACGCAGAAGCGTAGATGTAAGCGGTTTTCATCGCGCGATCCCAGATCATATAGCAGTAACTCGCGCAAATCGGAACGATGGCGCTTCCGTCCACCGCGATCGCGTTCGTCGTACTATCTTCATCTGAATTTCCGCCCGGCGAAGGGGCGATCAACCAGCGGCCGTCGGCAGACACGGTGTGAATATCAAACACGCGTACCTCGGTTATCTTTCTCCTGCCCGTCCCATCCACTTTCATCCGGTAAGCGAAGTTCGACGCTTCTTCGCTCGTCCGGAAGATCAGATCGCCGTCCGGCAGGAATAAGGGCGTGTCTTCCGATGCCGGTGAAGAAATACGCACGGGGGAGGAGCTCCGATCCGTCGGCGCCACCCATATGCTGGAATGATCGTTCGAGTCTTTCACGGCAAATGCTACTTTTTTCCCGTCGCTGGAAATGGAATAGCTTTTCATCGCCTGGCCCGGCAGCACCTCTTCTACTTTCCCGCTGGCCAGTTCTTTGCTCCAGAGTTCGAAACCCGGCGTCTGTCCACTCACCATTAAGTAATATATTTTGCTCTCATTCGCGGCGAAGGTAGGTTGCGTTGCATACCCCTCCGAGGAAACCTGATGCTCGCCCTCTTTGTCGTGGAACCACACCGTGCTGTCCTCCGACCCGACCGATGTGACGAACGACTTGCCATCCGGGGCCACGGCTATTCCCTCCTGAGACGTCGGCCCAAACGTCAACTGCTCCGGTTTCCCGTCCGGAAATTGCTCTCGCCAGATGTGAGCCTGCCCGTCATTTTCTTCACTCAGATACATCCATTTGCCGTCGGGGCTCCAGGCGGCGTTCCTGCAAATACTGTCCGCGTGTCCCACCACGCGAGCTTCGCCGTTGCCGTGAAAGGGAACCACTCGGCACGGCACTACATCTCCATGATTGTTCATTTGGATTACGAGTACCCATTGCCCGTCCGGCGAGAGGTACGCGTGATGCGCCATGCTTCGCTCTCCGGGTGGGACGTACACATCTCGGCTATTCCCGCGGTTCTCATCCGTGGCCACAACCGCCAGGTGCATTCCTGACTTGAATTCCGAGAAAAGCAGTCGCTTTCCTCCTTCAATCCATGTCAGTGACGAAGCGTTCGGCAGCATCACCTGCGGCTCTCCCCCCAGAACCGGGACCTCCAGCACCTCCCACGGTCCTACCGCGCTATAGCTGATGCGCGAACCATCCGGCGAGAATGCCGGGGCTAGTTTTTCGTGCGTATCATTCGTGAGCTGCTTTGGCTGTCCGTCGGGGAGGATCTTTACGTAAACCTGGCCCGGACCAAAGAAACTGTTTTCTCCTCGGATGAACGCGAGCATCCGCCCATCCGGTGACAACGCCGGATACACCGCTGCGTCCGTAAAAAATGTCAGTTGTTGCCATTCTTTGTTCGCTGCGGGTTTGTTCGACGATGCGCGGAACCATGCAAAGGCAAGTGCCGCGGCCACTATGGCAACGATCGCGAGCATTGCTGCAGCTGCGTAGTAACCGTTTCGTCTCGCGCCAATAGCTGTCCCGCTGGCGTTCGTGGATCGCGGTTGTGTTCCCACCCCACCGGATTGTCGCGCCCGCTCCACCAGTCCCACTTGTCCCGCCAATCCCGCTTGTCCTGCCTGCTCCGCTTCCCCCGGCTGGCTCGCGCTCAAGCGGCCGGAGCTCGTGTCGCGCTTCAGCCTCTGCAATTCCGCGCGCATGTCGGACGCATGCTGGTAACGCAGATCGCGATCCTTCTCCAGCGCTCGATTGATGATCTCTTCGAGTTTTGCGGGCAGTTCAGGATTGAGGCGCACCGGCGCCACCGGCTCTCGATTCAGGATTGCTTCGAAAATCACCCCCGATGTTTCTCCGCGAAAGGGAATCGTGCCGGTAACCATTTCATAAAGCACCACGCCGAACGAGAAGAGGTCCGTCCGCGCATCCAATCCCTTGCCTCGCACCTGCTCCGGCGACATGTACGCCACGGTGCCTACCGCTGTTCCTGGGCTCGTCAGCAAGCTTTCCGCGGTTGCGGTGGGCACTGCCGAAGCGCCGGGCCCGTCGCCCGTCACGGTCAGCTTCGCCAGACCAAAATCGAGAATCTTGGCGTGTCCTCGCTTCGTGATCAGAATGTTGGCTGGCTTGATGTCCCGATGGACGATTCCTTCCGCGTGTGCCGCGTCCAACGCCTCCGCGATCTCCATTCCCCAGTCCAGCACATCTCCCAGCGGAAGAGGCTTGCCCGAGATGCGGTGCCGCAGCGTCACTCCATCCAGATATTCCATGGCGAGATACGCGTGCCCGTTTTCTTCGCCAATTTCATAGATCGTGCAGATATTCGCGTGGTTCAGCGCTGATGCGGCCTTCGCTTCGCGCTGGAACCTCACCAAAGCTTGCGGGTCGCTCGCCACTTCATCCGGCAGAAATTTCAGCGCTACGAAGCGCTCGAGCTTCAGATCCTTCGCCTTGTAGACGACACCCATGCCTCCGCCGCCCAGTTTTTCCACGATGTGGTAATGGGAAATCGTGCTGCCGACGGTCGGCGAGGAATCAGCCATTGCCCGTGAATTTTACGCCATTTCTCCGCATCACTCCGCACAATTCACCGCACTCTCCTCTGCTATACTCCCCGCTCGACATTCGAGCCGCATGCCCTCTAAAGATCCAAAACGCCTCTTCCTGGTCGACGCCATGGGCTACATCTTTCGCGCCTTCTTCGCGCCCATGCCCATGCGCCTGCGCAGCGCCTCCGGAGTTCCCACCAACGTTCCCTACCTCTTCGCCAACATGATTCGCAAACTCGTCAAGGACTGGAAACCGGATTATCTCGGCGTGGTCTTCGACGTGGCCGCGCCCACTTTCCGAGACAAGCTCTTCGCCGATTACAAAGCCCAGCGCCCGCCCATGCCCGAAGATCTCGGCGTGCAAATTCCCTTCGTCCGCCGCTACTGCGAAGCGATGCGCCTTCCGATTCTCGAATACGCGGGCTACGAAGCCGACGACGTGATTGGCGCGCTCGCCGTGCAGGCTACGAAGAAAAATCTTGAAACCTTCATCGTCACCAGCGACAAAGATCTGATGCAGCTCGTCGGCGGCCCCGTCCGCATTCTCAATCCCGCCAAGGGCGATCTCGTCATTGACGCGAAAAAAGTCGAGGAGCTCATGGGCGTTCCCCCGAATAAAGTTGCGGACGTCATGGCTCTGATGGGCGATTCGATTGACAACATTCCCGGCGCGCGCGATCCCAACGAAAAACCCGCGCCCGGCCAGCGACGCAAGCCCGGCATCGGCGAAGTCGGCGCCCGCCAGCTGATTCAGGAATACGGCAGCGCCGAAGCAGCGCTCAAAAACGCGGCAAAAGTGAAGCGCGCGAGCTATCGTGAAGCCCTCGAAAAATGTGGCGAGTTCGTCCGCTTGAGCAAAAAACTCGCCACGATTCCTACCGACGCGCCCGTGCCGCTCGTTCTCGACGAATTGCAGTTGCAGGATCCCGACACACCCGTCCTTCGCGAACTTTACGCCGAGCTCGGCTTCTCCTCCCTGCTGAAAGAAATCGCGCCTCTTGCCGACGAGCAGAAAACGGACTACGAACGCTTCGAATCCGTCACGGATTTCACCAAATTTCTAAACTCTATTCCGCGCGGCCATGAAGCCGCCGCCTGGCTCTCGCTCGATTCCAGCGAGCCCGATGAGGAAGGCTTCGGTTCGCGCGTTCTCGCCATTGAGGTCTCTTCCAAATCCGCCACCGCGCGCACATCCGCAAACGGCGCCGAAAACATGGAACTCGGCTCCATGAAAGCCTGGCTCGCCGATGCCAAGCGCCCCAAAATCGTGCACGATCCGAAGCTGTTTCATCTTCTCGCCACGCCCGATTCGCCCGGTGACCCGAAAGCCATTGCCGGTATTCGCCACGCCACGGCTCTCTATTCCTACCTTCTTCGGCCCACCACCTCCAAGCACGCCCTGGCCGAAGTCGTGCTCCGCCAGCTCAACCGCACTTTTTCCGGCGCCCCCGGCGAGCGCGCCGATTTTCTTCTGCGTCTCGCTCCCCTCCTGCGCGAAGAGGTGGAAAAGCTGGGCCTCGTCGATCTCTACGAGAAAATTGACCTTCCTCTCTCCCCCGTGCTCGCCCGCATGGAAGCTGCCGGGGTCCGCGTGGACCAGAAAGAGCTCGAACGGATTTCCTCGAAGATGCAGCAGGAAATCAGCGCGCTCGAAAAGAGCATCTACGGGCTTGCAGGTTTCGAGTTCAACATCAACTCACCGCAGCAGCTCGCCGAAGTGCTTTTCGATAAATTGAACCTGCAATCGCCCCGCCGGGGCCGCACGAAAGCGCGCTCCACCGCCGCGGATGTCCTCGAAGAGCTCGCTCTCGTTCATGAGCTCCCCAAGAAAATCATCGACTACCGCGAACTGGCAAAGCTGAAATCCACCTACGCGGACGTGCTGCCACGGTTGATTCATCCTTTGACCGGCCGTCTCCACACGCGATTCAGCCAGACCGGCACGGCCACCGGCCGCCTCAGCTCCTCGAATCCGAATTTGCAGAATATTCCCGTGCGCACCGAACTTGGCCGCGAAATCCGCGCCGCCTTCGCCGCAACTCCAGGCAGCATCCTGCTCTCCGCCGATTATTCGCAGATCGAGTTGCGCATTCTTGCGCATCTTTCTGAGGATGCCGTTCTCACCGACGCCTTCCGCCGCGGAGAGGACATCCACTCGCGCACCGCTCAGGAAGTTTTCGGCATCGCCCCGTTCGCCCAAACATCGGAACACCGCCGCGTCGCCAAGGTCATCAACTTCGGCGTGATTTACGGGCTTTCCGCCTTCGGCCTCGCGCAGCAACTCGGAATTGACACCAAGGAAGCATCGAAATTCATCGCCGCCTACTTCGAGCGCTACAGCGGCGTGAAAAAATATCTCGACCGGCAAATCGCCCAGACGCGCGAGTCCGGATCCACCACCACGCTCTTCGGCCGCATCCGCCAGATTCCGGAAATCAATTCCCCCCAGCAGAATATGCGCGGATTCGCTGAGCGCACCGCGATGAACACGCCCATGCAGGGCGCTGCGGCCGATCTCATCAAGCTCGCCATGATCGAACTCGACCAGCAGCTCGCCGAAGGATTCGAATCGCGCATGATCCTGCAAGTCCACGACGAATTGCTTTTCGAAGGCCCCCAAAAAGAATTGCCGCGGCTTACCAGGCTGGTCAAAAATACGATGGAGGGCGTGTACAAGCTGCGCGTTCCGCTTCTGGTCGAAACGAAGGCCGGTCTCAACTGGCGCGATATGAAATGAGCGATTCACCCAATCCAAGTCGAAAGGGGAAACCATGGAACACGGGAGCGGCTTTCTGAATCTGGTGAGGGATGCGAAAAAACGCATCAAGGAAGAAGATTTCCGCGAAACGAAAAAACGTCTCGACGCCAGCGAGCAAATCATCCTCGTGGACACGCGCGAAGACGTGGAATGGGCGCGCGGCCACATTCCCGGCGCCATTCACCTGGGTAAAGGCATCATCGAGCGCGACATCGAAAAAGCCATTCCGGACAAGGAAGCAACCGTGATCCTCTACTGCGGCGGAGGCTACCGCTCCGCGCTCGCCGCGGACAATCTTCAGAAAATGGGCTACCGCAACGTGATCTCGATGGACGGCGGCTGGCGAAATTGGACCGAGGCCGGCTTCCCCATCATCATTGACTAGCGACTGCCTATCCGGGAGCTCACAAGAGGGAAACAGTGGCTGGGGCGTCTGGATTCGAACCAGAACCGTCCTCATTAACAGTGAGGTGCCCTACCAATTGGACCACGCCCCAACCGGGCTTCCCATCTTACCTAAATTCCAGCGGAACCCGCGTGAACAATCCTTCACACACCTGAAACCTTTTTGGATTGGCTCGATTCGCGTTTTGGATGGGGGAAATGCACACCTGCCACCGCTTGTAATAGGAAGGGGGAAGGCTTTGCGAAGGTAGGTGGCCAAGAGAGAAGGAAACCGGCCCAGCCCTCAATCCCCTATAGGGATCCTCGGCTTCCTTCTCCCTGACGCAGTTCCTAGCTGCACGCGAGAAACCAAACTTAACTTACTGAAAACACAGGGGATTCAAAGTCGGTCCCTGGGTAAAAAATCCCGTTCGCCAAGTAATTTTTCCGGGGTAGCGCGTGCCGCCCGCCGATTTCGACCCGAGCGAAGGCAGCATTTGAGCGAAGGGCGAGCGAAAGGTGATTTTCGCCGCAAAGTTAGTTACACTTTGCTCGCGCTCAGGGGCAAACTTGCCCGCCGGAACCTTTCACCTGTCATTTTCGTAATCTGCTATGGAGAAATGCATGGACCTGCGCATCGAAAATCTTTCGAAGACGTATCCCAACGGAGTAAAAGCGCTCGACAACGTTTCGCTCACCATTCCCTGCGGCATGTATGGCCTTTTGGGGCCCAACGGCGCCGGTAAATCAACCCTGATGCGCACGCTTGCCACGCTGCAGGAAGCCGACACCGGCACGGTGCGGCTGGGCGAAATTGACGGCTTGAAGCAAAAAGATCAGGTGCGCCGCCAACTGGGTTACCTCCCGCAGGACTTCGGGGTTTACCCCCGCATCTCCGCACAGGACATGCTGAATCACATCGCGCTGCTCAAGGGTATTGCGAACAATAAAGAGAGAAAGGAACTCGTCGAGGCGATGCTGCGGCGCTGCAACCTATTCGACGTCCGCAAAAAAGCGCTGGCCAGTTTCTCCGGAGGAATGCGCCAGCGATTCGGAATCGCCCAGGCCCTGCTCGGAAATCCGAAGCTGCTGATTGTGGACGAGCCCACGGCCGGGCTGGATCCCGGTGAGCGCAACCGTTTTTACAATCTGCTCGCGGAAGTCGGCGAAAACGTGATCGTGATTTTGTCCACTCACATCGTGGAAGACGTGATGGACCTTTGCACCAACATGGCCATCATACACATGGGCCGCGTCCTTTATCAGGGGCGTCCCGACGCGGCGATTTCGGCGCTGCAGGGCCGCGTCTGGGAGTGCTCGATTGCAAAATCCGAGCTCCCCTCCTATGAGGAACGCTTCAAAGTAATTTCCAGCCGGCTCGTGGGCGGGCGGCCCTATCTCCACGTGCTGGGCGACAATACGCCGCAAGAAGGGTTTTCCTCCGCGGCTCCGAATCTCGAGGACGTCTTCTTCACGAAAATCAACGGCTGGAACTGAGGACCCGCGATGCTTCGGCACATTGTTGCATTTGAGATTCGCTACTGGCTCCGCTCCTGGATGCTGTGGATATTCTTCCTGGTCATCGGGGTGTTGCTTTTCGCCGCGTGCAGCTCGGACTCCGTCACCGTGGGAGGCGCGCTTTCCAACACGTATCGCAATGCGCCCTTCGTCGTCGAAAATTATTATTCGTTCATCGGGTTGCTCACGATCCTGATGGCCACGGCGTTTGTGAATTCCGCAGCGGCGCGGGATTTCAGCCTGAATACGTATCAAATGATTTTTTCCACGCCGATCAGCCGCTTTGATTTCCTGATGGGACGTTTTCTGGGTGCAACGCTTGTCTCCGTCATCCCCATGCTGGGGGTATCGGCCGGAATTCTGTTGGCGAAATACATGCCCTGGGTTGATCCGGACCGCATGGGACCCGTGGTCTGGCGGGCGCACTTGGATGGAATACTCCTCTTCGCGGCCCCCAACGCTTTCATCATCGCGGCGATACTTTTCACCGTCGCCGTGCTGGCGCGAAACGAAATCGTTTCCTTCGTCGCGGCGCTGGTGATTCTAGCCGGGTATATCACCGCTGACTCGCTGATCCAAAACGTGGAACGCGAAAAGATTGCAGCGCTCCTCGATCCCTTCGGCATCCGCACGTTCACGCTCGCGACGAAATACTGGACGGTTGCGGAGAAGAACCACCTGGCGATCGGCTATACGGGAATCCTGCTGTGGAACAGGCTTTTGTGGCTCGGCGTCGGATTTCTTTTCATTCTTTTCGCCTACTCGCGATTCAGTTTTGCGGAGCGGCGGAAGAAATCGGCCCGCCCGCAATCCGAAGCGGAACAAGCGGCCGCCGCGAGCGCGATTCGAATCCCCGTCGTGCACTTTCAGGAAGCCCCATGGAAAAAGTACGCCGCCTCGACGCGAATTCACTTTCTCGGAATCGTGAAGAGCACACCCTTCCTCGTGATCCTGCTGGCGGGCCTCCTCAACTGCGTTCCGGCGATCGCGCTCGACGCGACGCAATTCTATGGCGTCACCACACTCCCGGTAACTTATTTCATCCTGCAAACCATCGCTGGCACGCTATACATGTTCATACTTGCGATGATCACGTACTACGCCGGCGTGCTCGTGTGGAAAGATCGCGACACCCGGATGGACGAGATTTCCGATTCATTGCCGACGCCCGAATGGGTCTCGTTTGCCTCGCGGCTCACGGCCCTGGCGGGAATGGTGTTCATGGTACAGGCTCTCGCGCTGGCCAGCGGTGTCATCGTCCAGGCCGCGCACGGATACCATCGCTACCAATTCGGCTTGTATGGCAAGGAGCTCTTCCTCCGCGATGGCACGCTATTTCTTTTCTTTGCGATTCTCGCGTTTTTCTTCCACGTGCTGGCGCCCAACAAATATGTCGGCTACTTCATTTACATCGCCTTCCTGATCGCCAACACATTCGTTTGGACGCCGCTCAACGTAGCGACGAACATGGTCAAGTTTGGCATCCGCCCCAGCGTGATTTATTCGGACTTTTACGGCGATGCGCCGTTCCGCGTCGCGTGGAGCTGGTTCACGGCCTACTGGCTGCTTTTCTGCGGCGTGCTTTCCGTGGCGGCAATCCTATTCTGGCCACGCGGGAAGCAGAACACATGGCGCGAACGCTGGCGAAACGCGGGGCTCAGATTTCACGGTGTGTTGCGTCCATTGGCAGCCGTGTTTCTCCTCGGATTTGTTGCGACGGGCGGATGGGTTTACTACAACACAAAAATCCTGAACACTTTGATCGGGCCCAAGGACTTGCTGCGCCGCCAGGCGGAGTACGAGAAAACCTACAAGCAATACGAGCGCACTGTGATGCCGCGCGTCCGCGACGTTCACTTCGCCATCGACCTGTTTCCGGAAAACCGCGGCATGGTGATGAATGTGGACGAGAGGGTTGAAAACTCTTCCACGCAACCGGTCGAACAGATTCATTTTTCCGTGGACCGCCGGTACGAGACGGACATTCTCATCCCCGGCGCGACGCTCGTGAAGGACGACGAGCGGCTCTTCTACCGTATCTATCAGTTTTCGCCCCCGCTGCAGCCCAACGAGAGCCGCGTGATTCATTTCACCGTGAAATATCAGCCTCGCGGCTTCGAAAATGAAGTGAGCAACACTGAAATCGTGCAGAACGGAACTTTTTTCAACAACGCGGTTGCCCCGGCGATCGGCTACGATTCGCAGCGCGAATTGACCGATCCCAACGATCGCAGGAAATACGGGCTGGGCGAACAGGTTCTCATGCCTCCCCTCGAACGCAACTGCACGGCCGATTGCATGGATACATATCTCGGCGGCAACTCCGATTGGGTGAACGTGGATACGGTGATCAGCACGTCTGGTGATCAGACGGCCGTAGCTCCCGGCTCGCTGCTGCGCCAGTGGCAGGAAAACGGCAGGAATTATTATGAGTACAAGCTCGACCACGCTTCTCTGAATTTCTATTCGTTCATTTCGGCGCGCTTCCTGGTGGCGCGCGAGGAGTGGAATGGGATCAAGGTAGAGGTGTACTACATCCCGGAGCATCCGTGGAACGTGCCGCGCATGGTGAATTCGGTCAAGAAATCGCTCGCGTACTACACGGAGAATTTCGGACCGTATTATCACAAGGAAGCGCGCATTATCGAATTCCCGCGCGTCGCGACGTTCGCCCAGGCCTTTCCCGGGACGATGCCGTATTCGGAGGCCATCGGATTCGTTGCCAACCTGGAGCATCCCGACGACATTGACATGGTCTTTTACGTGGTGGCGCACGAGATGGGGCATCAATGGTGGGCGCATCAGGTGGTTGGCGCGGACATGCAGGGCGCGACGTTCCTTTCCGAGTCCTTGGCGCAATATTCGGCCCTGATGGTCATGCAGAGGGAATATGGCCGCGACATGATGCGCAAGTTCCTTCGTTATGAAATGGACCGCTATCTTGCGTCACGCGGACGCGAGCGGCTGAAGGAACAACCGCTGCTTACCGTGGAAGCCGAACAAGGCTACGTCCATTATCAAAAGGGCAGCGTCGCGCTCTTTTATCTTAAAGAAATGATCGGTGAGGACAAGATGGACGGCGCCTTGCGCCAGATCGTCCAGCGGTATGCCTATGCCCCACCTGCGTATCCCACTTCCTGGGCGCTCGAGGATGGTCTTGCGTCGGTCACGCCGCCGGAAGATCAATATCTGATGAAAGATCTTTTCGAAGACATCACCATTTTCTCGAACCGGGCGATCGATGCCACGGCGCGCAAACGCCCCGATGGTAAATATGACGTGACCATCAAGATTCAAACCCAGAAGTTCAAGGCCGACCCAAAGGGAAATGAAACCGAAGTCCCCATGGACGATTGGATTGACATCGGAGCCTTTGCCAAGCCCGAGGAAAAAAAGAAATACGGCAAGACTCTCTATCGCGACCGCGTGCATATCACGCAGAAGGATTCCACCTACACGTTCATAGTGGATGAGTTGCCGGACCAAGCCGGAGTCGATCCCTTCCTGCTTTTGATAGACCGCATCCCGGACGACAACACGAAAAAAGTGACAATTGAAGCCCCGGAAGCGCCTGCCACAAAATAGACGTTTTTTTTGTCGCGCCTGCAGGAAGCTTGTAAACCCTGTATCTCTCTGTAAATAAACGGGTTAGATGGCCCCTGGCGGCGCTGCTGGAAAGCTTGACCTCCCCAAGGTGTGCTTGCTATGTTTAGAAGTTACCTTGGGCTCATTGTGCCCAGTGTGATGCGGTCTCCTCTGTCTTGGGGCACTCGAACTTACGATGGGCCTGAAAAAAATAATCATCCGGGGCGCCCGGCAACACAACCTGAAAAACATCAGTCTGGAGATTCCCCGCAACACCCTCACCGTCATCACGGGGCTATCCGGCTCCGGTAAATCCTCGCTCGCGTTCGACACCCTGTATGCCGAAGGCCAGCGGCGCTACGTGGAGTCGCTTTCGGCTTACGCGCGGCAGTTCCTGGATCAGATGGAGCGGCCGGACGTGGACTCGATCGAGGGGCTTTCGCCTTCGATTGCCATCGAGCAAAAAACGACCACGCGCTCCCCGCGTTCCACCGTCGGCACAATCACCGAGATTTACGATTACCTGCGCGTGGTCTACAGCGCCATCGGCACGCCGCACTGCCCGAAATGCGGCAAGCCCATCACTCGGCAATCCACCGAGCAAATCGTGCAGTCCGTGCTCGCGCTGAAGCAGGAGGATCGCATCATGGTGCTCGCGCCCGTGGTGCGCGGGCGCAAGGGCGAATACAAAAAGGAACTCGAGAAGTACGCGAAGGATGGTTACGTCCGCGCCCGCGTGGATGGCGACCTGGTGAATCTGGATGAGCCGATTCCGCTCGACAAGCGCAAGAACCACACCATCGAAGTCGTAGTGGACCGCCTGCTTCTGAAAAGCGGCGTCGCTCAGCGGCTGGAGCAGTCCATCGAGACAGCTCTGAAGTTGACGGGCGGACTGGTGACGATCGCTATTGTCGGCGGAGAAGAGCACGTCTATTCCGAGAAGCTCGCCTGCCCCGACTGCGGAATTTCGGTGCCGCAACTCGAGCCGCGATCGTTCAGTTTCAATTCGCCCTACGGCGCATGTCCCGAATGCCACGGCCTCGGGTCGAAATACGATTTCGATCCGGCAAAGGTAATCGTGGATTGGACGAAGCCGCTGTTTGAAGGCGGGCTCGGGCCCGGCTCGGGATCCACTTTTTTGCAGCGCACGCTGCGCATTGCCGCCGAGGCCTATAAATTCGATCTCGATTCCCCCTTCGATCAATTGCCACGGAAAACGCAAAATTTGATACTCAATGGGAATCCCACGAATGGCGGCGCAGGCAAGGGCTTGAATTTTCAGGGCATTCTTCCGCATCTTGAGACCAGCCTCTCGGAGTCGAATTCCGATACGTATCGCGAATGGCTGACGCAATATATGTCGCCCGTGCCATGTGCGGCGTGCGCCGAGCTGCGTTTGCGGCCCGAAAGCCTTGCTGTGAAAATTGCGGGGTTCTCGATTGCCGATTTTACGGGCTTGCCGCTGAGCGATGCGCGCGCGGCGGTGGACAAGATTCGAGCTCATCTCACGCTGCGCCAACGCAAAATTGCCGGACGTCCGCTCGGCGAAGTTGCGGAGCGCATTGATTTCCTGCTGGCGGTGGGGCTGGGCTATCTGACGCTCGATCGTTCGGCGGCAACGCTTTCGGGGGGCGAGGCCCAGCGCATTCGCCTCGCGACGCAAATTGGATCGCGGCTCCGCGGCGTGCTGTATGTGCTCGACGAACCTTCCATCGGTTTGCATGCGCGCGACAACGGGCGCCTCCTCAACACGCTGGAGACCCTGCGCGACCTCGGCAACACCGTCCTGGTGGTGGAACACGACGAAGAGACGATTCGCCGCGCGAATTACGTCGTGGACCTCGGCCCGGGAGCGGGAAAAGCCGGTGGGCATCTGGTGGCCGCGGGCGCGCCCGAAGAAATTGAGGCGAATCCCGCTTCGCTGACGGGGCAATACCTTTCCGGCAAAATGAAAATTCCTGTTCCGGATTCGCGGCGAAGCCCGAACGGAAAATCGTTGACGGTGCTCGGCGCGCACGGGCACAACCTAAAGAACATTGACGCCGTAATTCCCCTCGGGCTGCTCACCGTGGTCACCGGTGTTTCCGGCTCGGGGAAATCCACGCTTGTAAATGATATTCTCTACCGCGCGCTTGCCGCCAAACTCTACCGTTCGATGGAGAAACCCGGCGCACATCGCGAGATCCTCGGCATCGAGCACATTGACAAGGTTGTGCAAATCGATCAGGCGCCCATCGGGCGGACGCCTCGTTCGAACCCCGCCACGTACACCGGCGTGTTTGCCCCGATTCGCGAGCTCTATGCCATGCTGCCGGAATCCCGCGAGCGCGGGTATAAGCCCGGGCGATTCAGCTTCAACGTGAAGGGTGGTCGGTGCGAGGCTTGCCAGGGCGACGGCCAGCGGCGCATCGAAATGAATTTTCTACCCGATGTTTTCGTCACCTGCGAGGTGTGCCGTGGGAAAAGATATAATGCCGAGACGCTCGGGGTGCGTTTCAACGGCTATTCGATTTCCGACCTGCTCGATTTGCCGATCGAAGAGGCGCTCAAGGTCATGGAGAATATTCCCGCGATCCAGCAGAAGCTCGTGACTCTGGTGGATGTGGGGCTTGGGTACGTCCAGTTGGGGCAATCGGCAACCACGCTTTCCGGCGGCGAGGCGCAGCGGACGAAACTTGCGCGCGAGCTTTCGCGCCGCCAGACGGGCCGCACGCTCTACATTCTGGATGAGCCGACCACGGGATTGCATTTTGATGACGTGAAAAAGCTGATGGATGTGCTGAATCGGATCGTCGCGCTTGGTAATACGGTGCTGATCATCGAACACAATCTCGACGTCATCAAGCAGGCGGATTGGATACTCGATCTTGGCCCGGAGGGCGGCGAGGAAGGCGGCAGAATCGTCGCGCAGGGAACGCCCGAAGATGTCGCGCGCGTGAAGAAGTCGTACACGGGGCAGACGCTTGCGCGCGCCTTGCATGGCGCGAATGGCAATGGAACGCGGCCGAACAAATGATTCCTGACGACAACAATTTTTCGCAGCCGCCGCAAAATCCCGGTGAACCGTCCGGATTGACGCCGGAGCCCGGCGAATTGGGTTCGTTGGCGCACGTCGAAAATCCTGCAGAGTTTGCTGCCGGCGCTCCTCCTCTAGTTTCAAATGTTCCCGAGGATCTGCGCGTGCCGTGGGGATGGTTAGACTTGCTGATCCTCGTGGTCGTCACGATTTCCGGGGCCTTCGTTCTGGCCTTGGCAGTGGCGATCGGGTTGTCAGCTCTGGGCGGCGACCCTCGAAAATTGCAGAATTCCGCGTATGCGAATTTTCTGATTGTGGCAGTTCAGGTGATTCTGGATTTAGCGATTATTGGATTCCTGGCGGCGCAGATACGCCTGCGATTCCATTTGCCCTTCTGGAGAACTGTCGGCTGGCGGCCGCTGGAGACGCGCGCGATTCCACGCGCCCTGGCATATCTCGGCCTTGTGATCGGCGGCTGCCTGATTGCCGTGCTGGTGACGCTGGCGTCCGCGATTTCGCCTCCGAAGGGTGAGTTGCCCATTCAGCAGATTTTGCAGGACCGCCACACGCTGATTCTGTTCGCCCTGATGGCTGTTTTGATTGCGCCGGTGGTCGAAGAGACGCTTTTTCGCGGCTACCTGTATCCCGTGGTGGCGCGCAGTTTCGGCGTCGGCACAGGGATTATCACCACTGGAATTATATTCGGGCTGCTGCACGCGGGACAGTTGGCCGGAGGCTGGTGGCAGATTGGGCTGCTCGTGATCGTCGGAATCCTGTTCACGTTTGCGCGCGCCCTCACGAAGACGGTGGTCACGGGCTACATCCTTCATTTCAGCTACAATGCGATTCAAGTGATCGCTCTGCTGGTGGATACGCACGGGTTCCGCCAGTTGCCGTCGCTGCACTAAACTGCTATCGGCCTGACGCAAGGGAAACGGAGAAACGGAATTGCACACAGTTGAACCCATTCGATGGACACCCGAGGGAGTCGTGA
>Ga0070765_100000525_pt1 | contig 23172 bp, 19 predicted proteins | sample HubBroMetageWFT5_FD_71516 | JGI IMG/M metagenome (GOLD analysis project Ga0070765, IMG submission 71516) | Warmed and freeze-thawed soil microbial communities from the Hubbard Brook experimental Forest, New Hampshire - Hubbard Brook CCASE Soil... | ecosystem: Environmental > Terrestrial > Soil... | reverse complement strand
GTTCGACATTAGGGGCGGCTGGTTGGTTGTGATTGCCATTCTTATCGAGCCACGGAATTGGATACGGGCAGGGTCCTCCATTCGAGGGTGAACGGTCAAGGGGGATTGTTGGAGCGCACGATTGCGCCTGTGCACCAAGCAGTCGGATAGATATCGGAGCCGCTGCCAGAGAGACCGCCCCAATCCTGAGCATGCGGCGTCGGCTCAGCGAGATTCGTGACCGCAGGTCCTCAATTGCTACACTTTCTCTATCGAATAGGAATGCCATTTGCTCCCTCCTTTTGCCGCGTCTGCCGGTGCGTCGCGGTCGTTCGCAATTTGCCAATAGTCATTTTCTTGCACAGGCTTTCTGTTTTACTTAAGAAACGCTCCGCTCGAGTGGTCCGCAAGTTACCAGCAATCTGACGCGGCACAATTTTTCGGTTGAAGGCGATCATACCGCGCCTGGGGTTGATCCCATCGAGAAAAGGGTTCAATCATCCGCATGTCGAAATCCTCTTTTCGATGGTTCTAGGGGGCCACCCACACTTTTCCCGGTGCCACTAGATCCGCATTCGGGACCTCCGTCATCAGTCGGATTCGCTGCCAATTCGCCTTCTTCGGCGGCTTGGCCAGAAACGTGAGCAGGTATTGGTGCGTCAGCCGTTTTTCGGCGTCCTCGAGAAACGGAGTAAACGACACCGGCGGCCCCGTAAACCCTATGTAATAGGCCTCTCCTCCTGTTTCATCCGCCAGTTGCGACAGATAGATCTGGCCCCAATACGTCTGCCAATAACTGTGACCGAAATGTCCTACGCCGGGTGTATATATCGCCGAAACTGTGATGCCGGCGCGCAAGGCGTTGTCGATCGCTTCATCGAGGTACGGGTCCTGCAGGTCTCCCGTACCGTACAAGTGGTCAACTCCGTCCGTCGCCACAATGACCGCTCGCCTCGCAGGGGTCGTGGGCCAGCGCTTAACCAGGTCGGTCAGCGAAAGATACGGGCTTGCGTTAACCCCTCTTATCCCCAGCGGAAGGCGCAACGCTTTCGCCGCCAGCGAGTGATCGCTCGTCAGATTCTGGACAACTTGAACAACACCGTCACGCATATAGGCCACACCAACTGTCGTCGTGTCTGGCTGTGAGCTAATAAAGTTACGAAGATCATCGAGCTGTGTACCCAGGGTCGTGTTCGATCCATCGTCCAACAAAATCATCAGCTCCAGGGCAGCATGTTCGCCCTGAGCCGGGACCCAGTCGACCACCGGGTCACGATCGCGCCCCTCATGCACCATCACGTCTTCGCGGTTGATCACCGGGAGTTCCTTTCCTTTGTGGGCCTCAACCGTGACCACGACATGCACGGGAACTCCCGCGGGCTGCTGGGCTTGTGCACCGGCGACGATGATTGCGACTGCGAATACGGCTAATGTGAACTGACGGTTCTTTTTCATGGCTTGCCTCTTTCCTGTGTGAAGTCTCTCAACGAATTCCGCCCGCACTCCTCTCAGAGATCCAACGCGGGCTGGTCCTGTTCACCCTCAGCGTCAGTTGAGGCGCTGACCTCAAGCCACGCCTTGGCGTCGGACTCCCGCTTGTCCTCGGCGGCCCGGGCATACCTCACAGCGTCGCTGCCGAGCAGCAGGTGAGGGGGAAGCTGCTCTTTGGTAGCGAGATGCAGGATGACCTGGGCGACCTTTGCAGGGTCATTCGTCTCATGTCCCCAATACGTTGCAAGCGTTCTAAGGAACGCGCCGACAGACGGCTCATACTCCGGCAAAAGCTTCGGGACATCCGCAACTGCGCGATTGCCCCAGTTGGTCCGCATGCCACCCGGTTCCAGAGCGCATACCCTTACTCCGAAGGATGCAACCTCCAGAGCAATGGCTTCGGTGAAGCCGCCTACGGCCCATTTCGCGGCATGATAGGAGGCACTTCCCGGGGTTGCAAGCCGGCCGCCGACCGATGAGATCTGCAGGATGCACCCACTTTTTTGCTTACGCATGATTGGAATAGCAGCTCGTGTCGTGGAAACTACGCCAAAGAAGTTTGTCTCAATCAAGGCGCGGAATCTCTCTGAACTCACCTGCTCAAACGGGGCCGTGTCTCCATATCCGGCATTGTTGACCAAAACATCTAACCGCCCGAAGACATCGACAGCCTTGGCGACTGCGGCCTTCGCAGCGGCCTCATCTGAAACATCGAGAGAGGCAGTAGACACTTGTTCGCCATATCGCTCGACAAGATCGTTTAGTCGCTCGGAATCGCGAGCTGTTGCCAGAAGGCGATCCCCCGAAGCAAGCACAGCCTCAGCGATATCGCGGCCCAGACCACTTGCGCTACCTGTTACCAACCATACTTTGGACATCAGAACCTCCGTTTAGTGGTTTGCCTCATTGCACAAAATCTCTCAACGACTTTCCCCTTTTAGACTCCCGAAGTCCTAACCAAACGTGAAATCAAGTGCGTGAACGCCAAGATCGAGGAACTCGATTTCGAAAGTTCGGTCTACGATTGGACCTTTTTGCCGGATGAGCTGATAGAGTCGGGGCTCTCGAATTTCGCCAGAGCCGTCCTGAGCCGTGTCAACGCCGGAGTTTTCCCCGGGAGAGGCGCCATCCAGCCTCACGACAAACCGCACGGGCTTGCCGTCCTTCGCAGGAGCCAGCACCAGGTTCAGGTCGCGGCTGTGGAACCGGAACACGATCTTGCCAGGCACTCCCTGCAGCACGGCGCTCTCGCCATTCACATTCCACGACCCGCTCAATCCCCACTGATTTAAAGAAAGTTTCATGGGCGCACTGAAAATCTGAATTGAATCCTTGTGAACTTTTTCGGGCGAGGCGAAATTTTGCGCCTGGCGATAGCCGATATAGGTTTCGGGAGACCGCTCATCCGTCCAATCGGGTGCGGCCTCGATTCCAACACCGGATGCGCTGGTCGTGCAGGAAGCTAGGCCAGTTGCTCCGTTTTCCTTCAGGAGTTCCTGGATGACGCGCTCGATTTCGCCATAATCGCCTTCCCCAAAGTGGTGGTACCGAATTCGCCCTTTCGCGTCGACAAGATACTGGGCGGGCCACGCTTGATTGTTAAACGATTGCCAGATCCTGGTCTTGCTGTCGATGGCGACGGGAAAAGTAACGTTCAAAGCGCGCACGGCATTGTCTACGTTCATCGGTTCGTGCTCAAACGAAAACTCTGGCGTGTGGACACCGATCACTACAAAGCCTGCATCGTGATATTTTGACGCCCAGTTCTTCACATAGGGCAAGGGCCGCAGAGAGTTGATGCAGGTGTAAGTCCAGAAATTAACCAAAACAACCTTGCCGCGAAGCGACTTACTGCTCAATGGAGTGGAGTTGAGCCAGCCGATGGCGCCGTCCAAGTCAGGCATGGCGCCTTCGTCGTTGACGAATGGCTGAGAAGCGGCGTTCGCCATCTTGACGACCGAAAGCCTTGCGAGTAGACCCGTGCCCCATCCTGCAAAGGCGACTCCCGTGATCACAGCCACGCTCGAAGCGCGACGGATCCAAGTTTCAAAACGCAAATAATGTTTCATTGCGGAGAACTCCTAGCTACCAGAGCCTGAAATCGCTCAGATCGATCGACACCATCAACCTATCGGTGAGTGGCGTCAAGTTGCCTGCACGCATATATGCGCGTCTGGTCGTCGGCAGCTTTATCCCTTCAACTTCTATGAAGTTTGAAACATATTGTGTGGCTGCGAAGCCACCCGATGCGTTGACGTGGTAATCGTGACGCCGCAGGAGTCCGTCCGCCCCGAAGTAGAAGTCCTGCTCTTTACTGTGACTTGCGATATCAGGCGGAAACGTCGCGCGCAAGCCTCGCCATTCCTCATCATCTTCTTGCCAGGATGGAATCTCCACAACCTCAAAGCCTGGCCAAGAGAGGAGAAATGGCACGTTCAAATAGGTCCAGAGTGCATAGCCGTTGAAGTAAGCGCGATCCAATGCATCCCAGGGCGCGTTCGTATCCTTACCCTCTGCATGTTCCGCCGGATCGAATCGCTCAGCTATCAACCTGCCGTCGACGGTGACGATAGCCACACGATTGGGCGTAAAGTCAGTCAGCCTGTCTGGCGCGCCGTACGGAGACACCGAGGACCACTCCCTATCCAGCGATGCAGACATTTGCCGGGGAGAAGGATCCTGCGGTACACCCTTCATCTCCCAGAAACCACCTCCGCTGCGGATCGTAGCGGATATCTTTGTGAATTTTTTCCATTGAGTCAGGCCGCCGTGCGCATCCAGCACGTCTTTCAGTAGTGGGGTCATGTCTTCACTCTCATCCTGATATGCGGTTCGGAAGCCAGGTAGCGCTAAGTCGTTATTCATGGTGTTTCTATCCTTAGATATAGACATTTCTGTTGCAAAAACTCTTCGCCTACGCAGCCTGACTCCGATCAAAAAGCATCCACGTCGATGACAGCTTTGGCAAAGGCCTGTGGAGCTTCTTGGGGCAGATTGTGACCAACGCCACCGGTGATAAGCCGGTATTCATACTTGCCCGAGAACTTCGAGCGATAGGCTGCGGAATCCGGGTGCGGTGCTCCGTTCGCGTCACCTTCCATCGCAATCGTGGGTAGGGAAATGGCCGGGCTTTGGGCAAGTCGCTTGTCCAGTTCGTCATATTTCGTCTCGCCTTCCGCCAAACCAAGCCGCCAGCGGTAATTGTGGATCACGATGGCGACATGATCTGGATTGTCGAAGGATGCTGCGCTGCGATCGAACGTGGCATCATCGAAGTTCCACTTCGGCGAAGCCAGCTGCCAGATGAGCTTCGCAAAATCGTGCCGGTATTTGTCATAACCTGCGCGGCCGCGTTCTGTCGCAAAATAAAACTGGTACCACCACTGGAGCTCGGCGTTTGGTGGCAACGGCGCCTTGCCGGATTCCTGACTGCCGATCAGATAACCGCTGACAGAAACGATTCCCTTACAGCGTTCCGGCCAAAGCACCGCCATGATGTCAGCGGTCCGCGCGCCCCAATCGAAGCCTCCGATGATCGCTTTGTCGATCTTGAGGGCATCCATAAAATTGATAATGTCGACAGCGACCACCGACGGCTGCCCATTCCTAAACGTCTCGTCAGAGAGAAAACGCGTAGTGCCGTACCCGCGCAGATACGGGACGATCACCCGGTAGCCCGCCGATGCCAACAAAGGAGTGACATCGACAAAGCTGTAAATGTCGTAGGGCCAGCCGTGCAGCAGAAGTACGGCAGGACCATTGGCGGGCCCAGCTTCCGCGTAGCCAACATTCAGGAGGCCAGCGTCTATCTGCTTAAGCGGGCCGAAAGTTGTGCCGGACGATCCGTTTGTCCCCGGTATAGCCGGGGTCATATTCTTATCATTTTTCTTGCCAGGTTGTGCGACCGCAGAACTGATCGTAACGAGCTCTGCGGCCGCGAGGGTCATCGCGGCGTTGCGCATGAAACGGCGCCGATTTTGATTGATCTGATCCGTGTTGATTTGACCGCGGTTGGGTGCTTCAGACATTTCACTTTCCTCCAATTCGCTTGAATTTCCGCTCTATACCGTTAGAGGGCAGCTTGCGTGGCCACATTGGCATGCGACCTCGACTTCTTCGCTCCCAGCATCCCGACAGGTCTCACTGCAATATTCCTGCCCCGGGCCAACGTCACAAAGACAAGGGATGTGCGCGCACTTGGTCTTCTCTTGATTTGGCATTTGCAATTTCCTCCTCTTCAAATTCCATTTCTTTTGCTCTCGATCAACGTTTTCTTCTCTCGCCTCTTAGCGCAACGATCTGAACGCAGCTCGGATCTCCTCGGAGAAAAGCTCCGGCTGTTCCCAGGCCGCGAAGTGACCGCCCTTGGCGGCTTCATGGAAGTAGTACAACGACGGATAGGCCTGCCGTGACCAGCTTTCCGGCGTGCGATAGATCTCGTGTGGGAATACCGTGATCGCCACCGGCACTTTGATCTGATTCGTCTTCTGTGCTGTGGCGCTGAAGTTGTTGTTGTTGTTTTCCCAGTAGAAGCGAGACGAAGAGGCGCCGGTGTCGGTGAGCCAGTACAGCGTGATGTCGTCGAGTATTTCGTCGCGACCGATCACACGATCGGGGTGGCCGTCGCTGTCGCTCCATTCGGCGATCTTTTCGTACGTAAAAGCGGCCAGAGCACCGGGCGAATCGGTGAGCGCGTAGCCAATAGTTTGCGGACGCGTCACCATCATCGCGCCGTAGGCGGCATTTCTTCCGAAGAAGGTACTGAGGGCGTTGTACGCTCGCTGTTCCGGCACGGTCAGCCCGCTGGGCGCCGGATCGCCGCTGTTGATGCCCTTCACCAGATTGGCGGGAATGGTGGCCGGCATGGTGAGATGGATGCCGAGCAGTCCGGGCGGCGCCTGGCGCGCCAGTGCGTCGGAGATGACGGAGCCGTGATCGCCACCCTGCGACACGTAACGGGTGTAGCCCAAGCGCTTCATGAGCACATCCCAGGCCCGCGCCACGCGGTCGGGATTCCAGCCGAGTTCGGTCGGCTTACCCGAGAAGCCATAGCCGGGGATGGCGGGGATCACGACATCGAAGGCGTCTTGCGCGCGTCCGCCGTAGGCGACGGGGTCGGTGAGCGGGCCTATCACCTTCAGAAACTCCAGCGGCGATCCAGGCCACCCGTGGGTGAGGATCAGCGGTAACGCGTTCGGCTCGCGCGAGCGCACGTGGATGAACTGGATATCCACGCCGTCGATTGTGGTCACGAATTCCGGCAGCGCATTCAACTTCGCTTCTATGTTGCGCCAGTTGTAGCCGGTGCCCCAATACTGCAACAGCGCCTGCACCTCCGCCAACCGGATGCCCTGGGATTCGTCGCTGACCGTTTCCCTATCGGGCCATCGCGTCGCCGCGATACGTTTGCGGAGCTCAACGAGTTGCTCTTCCGGAATGTTGATGTGGAACGGTCGGATTGAATCGTCTTTGGCCGCTGCGGTCTGTTTCGTAGGAAGCGGGCTGGTGACAAACGCTTGCGCATCGACGGTCTGAACGGTCTGCGCATAGCTGACGGCGGCCAGTAGGAGAGGTAAGAAGTTACCGCCAATCGCGGACACGGCAAGGATGTTGCGCCGGGCGCGGCTGGAGACGCCTTCACGCGTCTCGTGGAATTTGGCGGTGTCATCTATTCTTTCGTTAGTCATAGTAAACTCCTTTTCTTTTGGCGCTCGTTTCCGATTGCATCCGCCGCTATGAGTGCATCAAGACACAATGGTTGTATCGAAGCAATTAGACGATGGTATTGGCGATACCTGGGTACCAGTTGTCGATGCGCCGAGTGACCTCTGACAATGCAGTGCAACATTCAGCCGATTTGCCAACCGAACCGAGGCCGCGATCGTGATAGCCCGCCAATCTCTGGGCGTAGATCGATGCGACACATCCATTAACTCAGTTTCGTCGAGCCAATCCTCTGCTGACATTCTGGCCTGATCTGCACCGAACAACTCTGCTACCGCAGCGATGAACGCTGATAACTCGCGCTCGGCTAGGTGCGTCTGGTCTGTGCACAACGAATTCGAAAGTGATTCACTCTGCGTCATGATGTCCTCTTCACCGCTTCATTAGAAGTGGTCATGCATTGTTGTACCGGGAGGTCTCAGAAGAGGAGAGAGTCTCACCTCTCTCCTCCACCATAGCGGTCACCTCCGCCCGGTTGCTGCATCATCCGGTTTGTATTCGATGACCCCAAAAGTACCCGCTAGATTGTTGAGCGGACCAGCTGCAAAAAACAGTTGATTCGTATTTCCATTCTTGGCGTCTCCTCCGCCGAATTCGATTCCCCACAGCTGATCGATGTGAATTGGCTTCCGGTCGCAGCCCTTCAGCGTGCCCACAAACTGCCCGCTCTCGATGTTGAAGGCATTAATTTCTCCACTGTTGGTGTTGTTGGAGATGAGCAACGTATTGCTGAGCGGGCCGAAATTCTTAGGGGCGGCGGTGAAACCCCAAGGCTGAGCCAGCGGCTTGCCGTTAATGAGCTGGCGGACAAAAGTACCGTCCTCCTGGAATATGTCCACAAAGCCAGTCGGACTGCCATCGGTCGGGGCAAACGACACGTACACCAGACCGTTGATGTCCTGAAGGCCGAAGGGTGCATAACCTGAAGGAAGGCTCGGATCGGTGAAGGAGTTGACGTAACTGTAGGTGCCATCGAAGACATCGACTTGGGCATGGGCAAGATCGGCTGCATAGAGTTGGTTCCCGGAAGTCTCGGTGCTAACGGCCAAACCCGTATACTGCGCGCCCGTGGAATTGTTGTTCACCATGATGAACGCGAGGTTGGGATTCACTGTTGGAGACCATGAACTGATCGTGCCGTCCAGGGTGGCAAATATAAAGAGTGCCGGCTGTCCTTGAACCTCGAAGTCGGTCGAGCCGTTAAAGACAATTCCGGTTGGGCTTCCAGGCCCGGCGCCCGTCGCCGACGGAACCAACACCGTCGGAGTCTGCTTAACTCCCGTGCCGTCGTAGAGAGTCGACCAACCCGACGCCTCATCGGACACCCACCAAGGTCCGGGACCGTGTGCGATACCCCATCCGTTCACAAGAAGAGGATCATCGTTATGGGCGGCACGGACCTGGTTTGAGACGAGATTCGTGAGTTTGTATTGAGCATGGGCCGTATTCGAAATCAGCAACAACGCGATTCCCACATAGATAGGCAAGGCAAAAACGCGACGAAGCATGGAACATTCTCCTTCGTAATCCAAAGTTTGCCGATTCGGTGATCCTTGTCGGCCTTTCTTCGCACACTATGCGATCGATCCCGATTTTCGACAAACCTAGATCGAGGGTTAGGTTTCACTAGATTGGGAGGGTAATTCGGTCACACTTCCGAGGTAGTTAACGCTTGTTCTTTCGAGTGTCGATCTCGATGCGCTTCCATCCAAAAAGGCGAGCGTCTACAGACCAGGCCCCGGGTCCGAGTAGAGCAATCGCCAAGGCGAGGGTACAAAGCAGAATGTTGCTTGCAGGATCTCCGTGTCGTGAAATGATTCGCCACAATTCGAAGAGCACCATAACGGCCGCACCTACGGGAGTCCATAGTCCAGCGATTAGCAGTAGTCCGGCGGTTGCGATGAAGAGTTGGAAGAAGCCAGTTCCGAAGGTGGGTGTAGTCCCCAACACAAGAAAGCTGCGAGCGATTAATGAACTGCCTGCAGCAACTCTCAGCAAAAGGAGCCCGACCCCGGGCCAGCCACGAGCGAATGTTGAGAATAGGCGCTGCACACCAGATTGAGATGATGAATCTTCTAAAATCCGGGCGAAAGCCTAAAAAGGTCCGCCTGAATCACTCTTTCGAGTGATTAAATCTCGAAGATGCCGCGCCTCAACCCAATCAATGCCGCATGGGTTCGATCGTTCGCGTTCAGTTTTGAAAGGATGCTTCTGACCTGGCTCTTGATAGTTTCTTCGCTGATTGCGAGCTGCGCACCGATTTCCTTGTTGGCATATCCCTCAGCAATCAGCCGGAGAACTCGAATCTCTGCGGGTGTCAACGCATCTTCGCCCGCATGTTCTGCAAGTTGGAAGGAGACCTCGGAAGAAAGTATTTTCCTTCCGGCATGGACCGCTCGGATTGTATCGGTGAGCTCTTTATGCAAAGAATTCTTGAGCAGGTAGCCGCGGGCGCCTGCTTTCAGAGCGCGCAGCACCTGAACGTCGCCCATATAAGTTGTCAGCATAATCATTCGAGCGTCAGGGAATTCAGCGCGAATAGCAATCATGGCATCCAAACCGTTCATTTCTGGCATCTGCAAATCCATCAAGGTTACGTCTGGAAGATGTGATCGAAACTGCTGAATCGCCTCCTGCCCATTCGCTGCTTCCGCGACCAGACGCATATCAGATTGGGCAGCCACAAGACCGCCGATTCCCAGGCGGAATGTTGGGTGGTCATCGACGGCTAGAATGCGAATCGATTTCGTCCCCGTATTCATGATCTCGTCTGCCTTCGTTTCGTTAGAATTCGCAAACGGGAAAGACCGGGCTTCGTGTAAGCGATGGAGGAAGGAACAGTAAGATCGATCTCAGTACCTGAATTCACTTCGCTCCAGATAGTGAGTTCGCCTCCTAAAGATTGAGCACGTTCACGCATCCCGCGTAAACCATAGTGTCCGGAAAGTCCATCTGTGCGAAGAAGTTGTGGGTCGATCCCTTGTCCGTCGTCCCGAATGTGCAAGCGAAGTTGCCGCGCGTCATAGCGGATGTCAACTTCGATGCGGCGGGCTCGTGCGTGCCGGAATGCGTTTCGCAAGGCCTCGCCTGCAATTCGATATATTTCATCCCTCGTGATTGGAAGAAGATCTTGCGGCGTGCCTTCCACTTCAAGATGAAAGGCTGGGGCATCACCGTTCAATCCATCGGCAAGCGCTTGCCCAAGGGAACCAATCGCGCAAACGAGGTCGCTAGTGGCTAGGCTGGTCGGGCGTAACTGCTGCACGGCGTCTCTTCCTTCAATGAGTGCCTGAGCAGTTTGATCGATTGTGCTGTCGAGAGTACGCTTCGCCTCATCTGGCCGAGTACTGAGCAAGTCTGACGCTGTTTGGAAACGGAGCAAGAGTGCGTTGAAACTCTGGAGCAGAGTATCGTGCAGTTCGCGCGCGATACGGGTGCGCTCATTTACACGCGCTTCCAGTCCGATCGAAAACTGCCGCCGTAGTTGCCGAACGCGGAACTGATAGATGGCCCAAAGCGATACGAGTAACGCAGCACCCCACACTATGCGAAACCAGGTTGTTTGGTAGTACGCCGGAAGAATGGAAAAATCCAGTGAAGCTCCAGCCTCGTTCCAGATGCCGTCATTGTTGCAGGCGATCACCCTAAAGCGGTAGTGGCCCGGGTGCAAATCGTTATAGAAAGCTTGACGACGTGTCCCGGCTTCCTGCCAGTCCCCGTCGTGGCCTTCGAGCAGGTAGCGAAATAGAACTTTTTGCGGCACACCCAAGCTCAGCGCCGTGTAGTCGATTTGCAGCTCACGAGTTAAAGCGGGAACCGCGACTCCGTTTTGCGGCAGGTAGTCTTTTCTGTCAGCATCGATTCGTTCGATATGCACCGGCGGGGGCGCGCCATTCTCGGAGATCTGCGCAGGATCAACCATTTGCAATACCGAACCGTTGGCGAACCATAGCCGCCCATCTGCAGACCTGGCGGCCGCCCCCCAGGGTGCATGTCCTGGGCGTGCTCCATCGAACACATCGAACACTCTGGGGTGCACGATCATGTCTGGATTTTGCCACCATTTCTTAAGATCGGCGTCGGTAATCTCCGCCAGACCACAATGCAAATTGAGCCAAAGATTGCCGGCAGCATCGTTGATGAGTGCATGCACAGTGTTGCAGGGAAGGCCACTTTGCGTGGTAAGGAGCCGCCGTTGGTTGTTCCTCCAAGCGATAACTCCCGAGTCAGTTGCACCCAACAGCGACCCATCAGAGGCCCGAACCAGCTGCATTACACGTGGATCCCCCTTCGATTCAAAAAGAATCTCTGCTCGACCGTTCGTGATCTGGGCCAACCCGCCATTCGATGGAGCCACCCGCAGATTGCCGTCGGAATCGGTGGCCAGCATGCGTGCCGGCGGTACTTGCGGACTTGAGAGTTCCTCCTGAATTTTGAAATCGTGGATCCGCAGGAGCCTCACGCGATTCTCGTGAAAGACGGACATCCAGATGTCGTTGTTTCGGTCCTCCACGATTCTGCCAACCAGCCCGATCTGGCTGCCGTCGCTTCGAGTGATGGGTTTGAAGCGCCCATTTTTGTAGAGGAAGAGGTTTTGATCTACACCCACCCAAAGCTGGCCCGTGTGGTCTTCGAACAACGCCCCGACTTGCCCGCCGGGCAATCCTTTTCCGGTGCGCACGGACGAGATGCCGTCGTGCCGCATGGCATCCAGAGACTCTGCACCCCCGACCCAAACTGTGCCATCGCTGGCGGCAAGAATAGAGTCCACCTCCTCAGTGCCCAATCCCTCGTGCGTTGAAAAGGTGACGACGCGAAGATTGCGAAACAGATCTACGCCTTTCGATGTGCCTACCCAAAGGTTGCCTTCGCGGTCTTCATACATGCTACGCACAAAGTCCCCCGACAGGCCGTCGGCGCTGCCGAAGTGCTCGACGCTGTCGCCATAGACGCGATACAGTCCCTGTTGCAATGTCCCGATCCACAGAGCGCCCTGCCGGTCGACCAACATTTTTGCGGCCGTGATCTTCGTTCCATCCAGTCCCGGTTTTTGGTAAGGCTTCCAGATTCCGTCACGCAGTTGTTGTAAGCCCAAGCTGTGTCCCGGCATCGCCATTCCAACCAGGATTGCTCCCTCAGGCGTGACGGCAAGGGTCGCCACTGAGTCTTCCACGCCTTCCATCGATTGCAGAGCGCTTGCGTTATAGGTGGAGAACGAGTTCTTCTGCCAACGAATGACACCATGCCGCGTGCTTAGCCAAAAATTTCCGGCGGAATCGCGAACCAGCGGACCCTGCGGGCCGGTGATGCCGTCTTTTTCGCCATAGCACTTGGCCGTGGTCTCAACTGCGTGACAAAGCACATCCTCTTGACCGCCATAGACGAACCAAACCGATTGGTCTTTATCCTCCAGAAAGTTCCCTACTCCTCCATGGATGTCGAGGTTGGTCAGCTTCTGGTTAAACCATCGGCTTACACCGGACCTCGTACCGATCCACAGGCTGCCATCGGCGGTCCCGAGCAGAGAGAAAATGGTCGGAGACGGCAGCTGCTGCCCCGCAGGCGGGCTCCATGCAACAAAACGAACGCCATCGAATCGTAGCAATCCAGCTTCGGTTCCGATCCATAGATAACCATCGGAAGTCTGCGCAACAGCGTAAACCAGTCCGTTGAAGTAGCCATCCTGAATTCTCCAGACGGAGTGCCCGTATTGAGAAATATGGTTTTGGGGATTGACGGCCCAAACTGGCAGCGAAAAGAAGAGGATCAGAATAATTGCGCCGCGGATATAGCCGCGGGCTGACGCGCGGCCAGTTCCTGCGATCAAGAGACAGCCAAAGCAAGTCGCGATGAGTCCATTTCTGGTCATGCAGATTGCGACCTCGACAGCCCGCGTGGACTAGATTTTGGTTCCGCTTCGTTGAGGCGGGCGGGCTGCGTCGGAGGCACTGATCGCCCGCCTCGACTCCCCACAGAACGCTTTCGCAATTTAACAGCGGGCAACTAGGCCTAGTCAACCGCTTGACGCCCGGACTCTGTGGCGATGCCTCAACCGGTGATAGCGTCCAGCGCCATCTTGCGACAGAGATACACGTCGCAGAAATTGCGTCCGCCGTGCAAGAATTCCTGGAAGCAAATGGCATTGGGCGTAGCGGAGAATGCGACACCTCAAAAGGAATCGGGCAGTGAGCCGGGCGGAGTGCCGAAGCTGGGTGTTTTTTCTCGATCCAGACCGAATCTATGGGATACTGTGGTCGCTGTGTGGGTCTGCGTGACAATAGAGCGAAAAGCATTTTCGTACAATAAACGTACAATGGATCGGGCAATGGGGCCTTTTTAGCCGTTTTGGCAATTCCTAGAATCAATAACTTGCGTGTTATCAACACGCCGAATAGTTCGACTCCCGCCGCATCCACCACTATCTGGTTCATTATCAATTGTTTACAGACAGATTGTAATTTCTTGCAGGAGGGTTGGCGGGGCGAGCTCTCCGCCGCGCTTTGGAGAAAAGAGAGACCACTTGAACCAGAGCCTTAAATTGGCGATCGAAGTTAGTATTCCGTGAGTTGCAGCGGCTAGTTCGCTGCTCCGGCTCCTACTCCGGCTCCGGCTCCTCTTCAACAAGCAACCACAATTCAATCCGGCGCTCCGGGCGCGGGCGTCAGTCGTTTGCAGAATTGATAAAGAATCCACGCACTTGCTCGGAATGCGCCAAGAATCAGCCCGAGAAGAAACGTAGAGACGATTCCCCGTGGTTTCATGCGCGCATACACAACGTTCATGCTCCATGCGGGGCTGGTATAGACAGTCCCCGAACGTCGTACGCCGATGCGATTCCTCACTGGCGGCTCGTAGACGATCTTCTCGATACCTCCGTTAAAAAACTTCGCCATTTGCAAAATGCGGCTGCCATAGCAGGCTCTTGCGCGGAGCGGCAATTTGCCTTGCTTGCGGTACTTTAGAATCAGGCTGGATGCTTCCGCAGCGTGGCGCAGCGCCGCGGTAACTCCATTCGCAGTGATGGGATCGACCATGGCTGCCGCTTCGCCGGCAATCAGCCAGTTCGGCCCGGCGACTCCGATCTGTACTCGCGACCGGAAAGAGGTCACACTGGTGGGGTTGAGAACTGCCTCCCGCAGCAGCGGCTCAAAACGGGGGAACTTCATCAATTGCTGGCGGAAAATATCCTCCACAGAAGATCCGCGGTCGCGCTTCGCCTTTATCGCTGCGCCGGTGGCAATATATCCCACGCTGACCATGTTTGGGCTGATGGGTATCTCCCAAATCCAATCGAGATATTCCCGGGGCGCGGAGTCGATATACAGAGTGGTGCCTTCGATGGGCTCCGAGACCGGGAAGTAATTCCACATCGCCACCTTCGCGGGCCCACTGTGAATGGCGGGAAGATTGAATTCCCGAGCCAGCAGGCAGGTTGCGAACCCTGAGGCGTCGATAAACCAGGGCGAAGAGAACCGCACGCCGCCAGCGGTCCGAACCGAAGAAATGTTCCGTCCGTTCTTTTCGACCCCAACCACTTTGTCCTTCACCAGCGTGACGCCACTACCGATCGTCATTCTCAGAAGTTCACGGTCCAGGCGCAGGCGATCAACATGCAGAGTCCGCAACTCGATATGGAAGGGCGCGCCGGCGAGCCATGCAGACGGAACGTAGTGGGCGGAGGTGCCGTCGCGCAATTGCACAGTGACATGGCGTTTCCAGGTCGCCATCTGCGCGCTGATCAAATCGTCGATTGGAAGTCCTAACGCGCTCAACAGTTCGGGAGCCGACCAATCGAGCGACTCCCCGACCGGCTGGCGAATTGCCTCTGCGGGCTCAATGCAGATGACATTGAGCCCGGCTCTCGCGAGCTGCAAAGAGGCCGCCTTCCCAGCCAAACCGGCGCCGATAACGGTTACATCGCAAACTACGACCGGCACCTCGCCGGCGCAGTTCCAGGGCTTGGCAGCGACTCGTCCATGGGTCAGGTTAGGCCGTTACTGGCGAGTGCGTACTGACAATCCAGACTGCTTACGATGTCGTGACAATATCCCCGTTCCAGCTGGTTCGGCATCGCGGGAACGTATCATCCCGATTTGCATGCGGCAATACTAGAGAACCACTAGTCGAGAGGCAGGAACCGGTTTTGTCTCGGGGGCGGTTAGTATGAATGTATTATTGAGTCGTCAGTTTGGCCATGTGACGATTGTGCGCTTGATTTTCTCTGCGGAGTTAATTGGGGAAGAACCTATGGCCGTTTCGCATCCAAGCATTCCAAATATTGCTTTGAAACCCGCGGCGAGTTCCAGTTTTTCCGAGAAGCTCAATACTCGATGGCATGAGCGAGGGTTGCAGATCTTTATGCTGGTGGTGCTGGCGCATTGGGGCGAGCATCTGTTTCAGGCTTACCAGATTTATGTGATGCATTGGCCCCGGCCCAAGGCCCTGGGGATGATTGGTTTGGCGTTTCCGTGGCTGGTCAGCTCGGAAACAATGCACTACAGCTATGCCTTGGCGATGCTGATCGGTCTGTGGATTTTCCGGAAGGGCTTTACCGGAATTTCACATACCTGGTGGATGGTGGCGTTTTGGATTCAGTTCTGGCATCACATCGAACATTTCCTGTTGATCTGGCAGGCCACGACTCACCATAACTTCTGGGGAAAGCCAGTGCCATGCAGCGTCCTGCAGCTAATTTTCCCGCGGGTTGAGCTGCATCTTTTCTACAACTCGATCGTGTTCATCCCGATGGTTATCGCCATGTATTACCACATCTTCCCGCCCAAGGGTGAGAATGGGAACCCGGAGTGCACGTGCGAGTGGGGGCGCCACGATTCAGCAAAAGCTGCCTGATCGAAGAGGGTCTGCCCGCTTTTCAAATCGGGAGCAGGCAAGATGGCTCGGAGATTTGGCTTGCAGGGCCATTTTGCTGCTAGCCGGCTGTTCCAGACCGGTCGAGCCGCCGCGTTTGTCTCTATTAACCCCCAAATTTCGCCGGAACCGGTGCGGGTTGCCCCGCGACGATCGCTTTCAGATTGTCCGATGCCGCCGGCAACCCTATTACTGGAGCGCGCGTTGCGATTGAGGCCGACATGTCGCACGCGGGCATGAGTCCAGGGTTTGCAGAGGCGAAAGAGGCAGAAGCTGGTTGCTACAAAGCTCCAAGGGAGTTTCAGATGGCGGGCGATTGGGTTATCCTCCTCCATGTCACGCTGCCCGACGGGAATAAACTGGAACGACAGATCGACGTGAGGGGCGTCCGACCCAACTAGGCAAGCTGTGAATTCATCCTCCATCCCGGGGCAGGAAACTCCTGAATCGCTTCCCTTTGACTTGATGCGAGTACCGGGCCTTGGCCATTTATTCCGCTGGCGATACGCTCGCCCGCTGCTTCAGGCCCCACTGCTCGTTCTCAGCCTGGTGATGATCGTGCACGGATTGTTCGGGCCCACCCTCGCGCCCAAGAATCTGGCGACAACCCTGAGTTGGCTTCACTTTCGCGGCGTGCTGGTGCTGGTGCTATTGTGCGCGGGGAATTTTTTCTGTCTGGCCTGCCCCTTCATGCTGGTGCGTCAGGCAGCGCGACGACTCTTCAAGCCCCGGTTCACGTGGCCCCGGCCGTTGCGCAATAAGTGGCTTTCGGTTGGTCTCTTCGTTCTGATCCTCTTTACTTACGAGCTGTTCGATCTATGGTCTTCGCCGTGGTGGACGGCCTGGCTGATCGTGGCCTACTTTCTTTCCGTGCTCGTGGTGGACGGGTTTTTCAAACACGCTTCGTTCTGCAAGTTCGTTTGTCCCATCGGACAGTTCAACTTTGTGGCTTCCACCCTGTCGCCGTTCGAAGTGAAAGTCCGTGAGCAGGACGTTTGCACGCGCTGCCATACCAAGGACTGCATCCGCGGCAGGCGGGAACCAGTGTCCGATCTGGTGACGATCCGCGGCTGTGAACTGGCTCTGTTTTTGCCAAGCAAAGTCGGCAACATGGATTGCACGTTCTGTTTGGACTGCGTTCATGCCTGCCCGCACGACAACATTGGCATATTGAGCCGTCTGCCGGCGAGTGAGTTGATGGTGGATCCGATCCGTTCAGGAATCGGTTACTTCTCGCGGCGAAAGGACCTGGCGGCACTGGCAATCGTGTTCACGTTTGGCGCGTTGTTGAATGCGTTTGGCATGGTCAGCCCGGTCTACGCGTTCGAGTCCTGGCTGGGAAGAATGCTCCATGTCAATCATGAAGCCCCTGTGCTGGGATTGATCTTCACGTTCTTCTTGATTGTGGAGCCAGTTCTGTTGCTGGGCCTGGCTGCCTGGTTGACTCGCGTATGGGCCCGCAGTCCGCGCGCCCTATTGCCGCTGGCGGTGCGATACACCTATGGCCTCGTTCCTCTGGGCTTCGGAATGTGGTTGGCTCACTATTGCTTTCACTTCTTAACCGGGCTTTACACGCTGATCCCCGTCACTCAAAACGCGATCGCGAGTCTAGGCCGGCCCTTCCTCGGAGAGCCCCGTTGGACTTTGACGGGACTGCCAGCAAACGTCGTGCAAGTCGTCGAGATTGGATTCCTGGTGCTCGGATTTGCCGGTTCCCTGGTGGTGACTTACAGTCTGGCGGAAGACGACTCCCCGGACAGACCGATGCGGGCGTTTCTTCCCTGGGCGGCGGTTTGCCTGGTTCTTTGGTGTGCATCGCTGTGGTTAATGTTTCAGCCCATGGAAATGCGCGCCATGCTGATGAGCGGATAGCCGCCGCCGGTTTATTAACGATGCTGAATCGCCCTACAAGTACGGGAAGAGTTTCGATTGGGCTTCTGGTGGCGCTCCTGCTGGCGTCGCATACGCCAGCCAGCGCGCACAACGGCCCGCCGTTCCCCATTATTGAGAACAAGAAAGTTGGGCCTTGTATAGTTGCTCTTTGGACTCATCCTGACGTTGGCACCGGGGCCTTTTATGTGTTCGTGGAACCGGCGCCGGGCACTACACTTCCGGACGATCTGAAGATCAAGATAGGCGTTCAGCCCGTAACCGGACGGCTGCCTGAGACATTTTATGAGGCCCGCCGCGTGAAGTCGCATGGACCGGTGCAATACAACGCTCAGGCCGAGTTCGACCGGCAAGAGTTGTGGCGTGTGCGTCTCGTGATTCAGAGTTCGCAAGGCGCTGGCGAGGCAACCGCCGATGTAGAAGTGACTCCACCCGGATTCGGGCGGTGGGACCTTTTGTTGTATCTTTTGCCATTTCTGTTTGTGGCGTTCCTGTGGGTTCTTGGTATTTCGCGCATGAAGCGCCGCAAGAACGCGCGATTGCGGGACGGAGCCGAAACGCCAATTGCCGCGCAGATGGCAGGCCCCGCGAAACGTTCCAATTGACGCTGCGATTCTCTAGATGATTCTCGTGGAGGCTGGTTTCTGATGTGCGTCGACTTGATCCGATGTTGCAGCCGACCTGCTCTGCGCGACGGGCGATCAGGCAATTTTCAACGCGTGATGTCGTTGCTGCTTTTGGGAAGTCTTGCAGCTATGCTCTCGGGATGTAATTCCGGCCCCAAGGTGCCCGAGAAAGGATCGAAAGCCTATGCCGACGTTGTTTCAGCGTTCTATATCGGATTGGCAGCGCTCCAGGTTGGCGATGACGTTCACGCCGAGAGCAAGCTTTCGGAGCTGACCCAACTCGTGCCCACAGAACCTGCCGCATGGGCGAACTGGGGAGTGCTTGCATTGCGCCAGCGAAACTACGACTTGGCCGCGCAAAGACTGGAACGAGCCCGCGATCTTGCCCCGCAAAATGATCACATCTACGACCTGCTGGGAATCCTTGAAGCGGATCGCGGCCATTCCGCGGAAGCGATTGCTGACTTGCGGAAAGCCGTTGATCTCAATCCGAAGAACCTGCGCGCCGCTTATTCACTTGCAGAAGAAATCGAACGCCAGGGGGATACCAACAGCGAAGCCGAATTTCAGCAGGTGATTCAGAAGATTCTCGCGGCGCAGCCGGATAATCTCGCAGCCTTGCTCGAGTTGAGCCGTGTTGCCGCAAAACGCGGTGATGCTGCAACACTCAGGTCAGCAGTAGCCGATGTCAGCGCCCGCTCCTCCGCATGGCCACCCGAAGTGCAGCAGCAACTTGCAACCGTGCAGGCTGCATCGACTGGAACGGATCTGCGTGCGGCCGCCACTCGAACCACTTTTCTGCGCAACGTCCTCATGCGCGTTCCCGAGTACCGGCAGAGCCTCTCGATCATCAAGGCGCCCGCTGGAGAAGAGGCGCAGCCCCTCACTCACTTTGTTCGAATGGAATCGCCCGTTTTCAAGCCTGCCCCGGCCGACACGGCGATCCAATTCTCCGTTCAGCCAGTTGCGGATGGCCCGGTTACGCATAGCAATGGTCATCGAAATTGGAATTGGATTGGAGCCATTCAACTGGGCAGCGCCGGCGTGCCTATCATCGCCGAGGCCAATGGCCGCGAAGTGCATTTGTCCACGGGTGCGATGCTTCCCTTCCCCGGTGGACCATCTTCTGTTCCGCCGTCGCCTGAGGGAGTTTTGCAAGTCGACTTCAACTACGATTTCAAAACCGATCTCGTGCTCGCGGGCGCGGGAGGAGTGCGCCTATTTCGCCAAGACAGTCCGAGCGCGTTCACCGACGTGACCACGCAGACCAAATTGCCGAAATCGGCGACCAATGCCCGTTATACCGGCGCGTGGGCGGTTGATATTGAAGCGGATGGCGATCTCGATATCGTGCTGGGCGCGAGCGAGGGATTGCCCGTGGTGCTGAGGAACAACGGCGACGACACGTTTCTGCCGATTCACCCTTTTCCCGGAATCACGGGCGTGCGTGGATTTGCCTGGGCTGATCTTGACGGCGACGGCAACCCCGATGCCGCCATCATCGACGGTGCCGGCCGGCTGCACGTTTTTATGAATGAGCGGCAAGGCCAGTTCCGTGAGCGCCCGCTCCCAGCGGGATTGCCACTCGTCAAAGCGATTGCAGTCGCTGATGCGAACAACGATGGAGTTCTCGATCTCTTGGCGGTGCAGGCCGATGGGGCCATCATTCGCATCTCCGACAAGAATGACCGACAAAGCTGGGACACGGCAGAGATAGCCAGAGTCCCGGACGCTGCAAACAATCTTGCGGGCGAGGTACGACTCCACGTCGCCGACCTCGACAACAATGGAGCCCTCGATCTATTTCTAGCTCCGACAAAGCCTGCGTCTGGTGCGGCCGGCGCGCTGATCTGGCTTGGCGATGACAAGGGCAATTTCGTGCCGCTTGACCGTCCCGCAGGACCAGCTTTGGTATTTGACGCCGCGGACTTGAAGGGCGATGGCAAACTTGATCTAGTGGGTCTTACTGCCGATGGAACACCTGTCCAGGCGATGAATCAGGGATCGAAGAACTATCACTGGCAGATAGTTCGGCCGCACGCGGTACAAGCCGTCGGCGACCAGCGCATCAACCCATTCGGCATCGGCGGCGAAATTGAAATTCGCTCCGGCCTGCTGGTGCAGAAGCAACCAATCACCGGCCCGCAACTTCATTTCGGATTAGGAGAACAGACCGAGGCGGAGATTGTGCAAGTGGTCTGGCCGAATGGGACCGTCCGCGCCGAGTTTGGAGTGAAGGCTGATCAGGAAATTGTCACCGAGCAACGCCTGAAGGCTTCATGTCCATTCCTCTTCGCTTACAACGGACAGCGGATGGAGTTCGTGAAAGATGCGGTTCCGTGGGGCTCGGCGATCGGCCTGCGCATCAACACTCTTGGTTCGGCGCAAATCGCGGCGACTGGGGAATGGTACAAGATTGGCCGCGATCAACTCGTGTCGCACGACGGCTACTACGATCTGCGGATCACGGCGGAGCTGTGGGAAGTTTATTACTACGATTATCTGGCGCTCATGGCTGTCGACCATCCCGCGGGCACGGAGATTTTTGTCGATGAGCGTTTCGTAATTCCTCCGCTGAAGCTGGGCCTAACGACCGTCACTACGCCGCACGAAATTGCTCGGGCCATCGATGACACAGGCCAGGATGTTACCGATATCGTCCGCACGCTCGACGGAAAAGCCCTGGCCAGCTTTGGACGCGGCCAGTATCAGGGCATCACACGCGATCATTATCTTGAAGTCGACCTTGGCGACGACGCTCCGAAAAGCGGTCCCCTCTACCTGATCGCGCAGGGATCGATCCACGACACCGAATCGTCGGTGAACGTCGCTATCACCCAAGGTAACCGCTGGCGCGCTCACGGGTTGAGCCTGGAAGTCCCGGATGGCCATGGTGGCTGGGTTACGGCGCAGGACAATCTGGGCTTTCCTGCCGGCCGCAAGAAAACAATTCTTTTCAATCTGACCAACGTCTTTCGGCCCGGCACTCCGCGCCGGGTGCGAATACGAACCAATCTGGAAATCTACTGGGACGCCATTCATTGGGCACAAGGTGCGCCAGACACGCAACTGAAGACTGTGACTTTGAGTCCCAACGTGGCCGATCTGCATTATCGTGGATATTCCGTCATGCACATGCCGGGGGCCGCGCGAGCGCCCGAGGTGCCCGACTACAACCAGATTGAGGGGACCAAGCAGCGCTGGCGCGATCTGATCGGCTACTACACCCGCTATGGTGACGTGCGCGAACTGATCGACCGCATCGATGATCGCTATGTAATAGTGAATTCCGGCGATGAACTCTCTCTGCGTTTCCCGGAGCAACCGCCTCCGCCCACAGGCTGGGTGCGCGACTTCGTGATCGTGGGCGACGGCTGGATCAAAGACGGCGATTACAATTCAACTTTTTCCAAGACCGTGTTGCCTTTGCCTTATCACGCGAAGAATGAGTACACAACCAGACCAGGCCGCCTGGAAGATGAGTGGGTCTACCAGCAGCATCCCGACGACTGGAGTAACTATCACACGCGCTATGTCACTCCTGACGTCTTCAAGAGCGCATTGAGGGATGTAAGGGATGAAACCGGCAAATGACCGCCAATCGGATCGCAAGGGCCGTTCTCGTTCTCTTCTTTATAGCTTTATTAGCTACTCCATTCGTGATTAAACGGATTTCTTCTGGGCGCGATGTCGACATGTCGAGAGCCGACGCAAAGACCGCATTGGCACGCCATGGGTTCTATCTTGAAGAGGTCTCTCAAGCGGCCGGCATCACTTTTGTCCATCAATCTCCGAAGCTCGATCCGAAATTAGATCCCATCATGCCCGAGGTTGCTTCGATGGGAGCGTCGGTATCGATCGTCGATTTCGATCGTGACGGCTGGCCCGACATCTACGTGACCAACAGCGCAATTGGCAGCAAGAATGCTCTTTACCGGAACATGCATGACGGCACGTTCAAAGATGTGGCGGGCGAATTGGGGATTGCCGACGTGAACCAGCCCGGCACTGGGGTTTCGACGGGCGCGGTTTGGGGAGATTACGACAATGATGGATACGAAGATTTGTTCCTGATCAAATGGGGACGACCCGAGCTGTTTCACAATGATCAGGGCCACGGCTTCACCCGCGTAACCGAGCAAGCTGGATTGCCCCCCTGGATCAACGCCAACACGGCCATCTGGATCGATTACGATGGCGACGGACTCCTGGACCTCTTCGTCGGCGGCTACTATTCGGAAGACATTGATCTTTGGCATCTCACCACGACGCGCATCATGCCCGAGAGCTTTGAATATGCCAAGAACGGCGGGCGGAAATATCTGTTTCACAATCTCGGCAACGGGAAATTTGAAGAGGTCAGCTCGAAAGTTGGCATCAACAGCCGTCGCTGGGCACTGGCGGCGGCCGCGGCCGATCTACGCGGCACCGGCCATCCCGATCTGTTTGTCGCCAACGATTACGGAGTGTCCGAGCTTTACTTCAACGACGGCAAACAGTTTCACGAGGTCGGCGAACAAACGGGCGTCGGCTTCGCCCCCAAGAGCGGCATGAATACCGCGTTCGGCGACATCCTCAATCAAGGCAGATATTC
>Ga0070765_100000524_pt1 | contig 23174 bp, 19 predicted proteins | sample HubBroMetageWFT5_FD_71516 | JGI IMG/M metagenome (GOLD analysis project Ga0070765, IMG submission 71516) | Warmed and freeze-thawed soil microbial communities from the Hubbard Brook experimental Forest, New Hampshire - Hubbard Brook CCASE Soil... | ecosystem: Environmental > Terrestrial > Soil... | reverse complement strand
AACTTCGCAATGTGTGCGGATGCGCCGGACGAGCTCGATTACGCCGGCAAGAGTGGTTCCACTACGCAGCGCCCGATCGCTGGCGCGTTGAATCGTCGGGCCGTCGGCGACGGGATCGCTGAACGGCACGCCCAACTCGATCACATCCGCGCCCGCGTTCGCGGTGGCGAGCACGATTTTCTCAGTAGCCACGAGCGATGGATCGCCCGCGGTGATGTAGGCCACGAGGCCCATCTCGCCGGCTTCTGACAGCGCGCGGAAACGTTGTGCGATGCGGCCGACGGGTTTTGGGGCCGGCATCGCGGTTGGCGAAAACGCAGAGTTTTCAGACATAGCGCGAGAGAATCTCCATATCCTTATCGCCGCGGCCAGAAAGATTCAGGATTACCAGCTCGCCTTTCTTCATACCCGGGGCGCGGCGAATCAATTCCGCCAGCGCGTGCGCCGATTCCAGCGCCGGAATAATTCCTTCCTGTCGCGCCAGCGTGCGCGCGGCTTCCACGGCTTCCGTGTCGCCAACCGCGCAATACTCCGCGCGGCCCTGTTCCGCCAGCCAGGCGTGCTCGGGGCCGACGCCGGGATAATCCAATCCCGCGGAAACGGAATGCGTCGTCGCAATCTGCCCGTCGGTCGTCTGCAAAATGTAAGTGTAAGTTCCTTGCAACACTCCGGGACGCGCGCCGCTGAAACCACCGGCCGCTGCCAGTCGCGCCGCGTGTTCGCCCAGAGTGGTGCCGCGTCCGCCCGCTTCCACGCCAATCATTTTTACGGACGCATCGGGCAAAAACGCGTGAAACAATCCAATCGCATTCGAGCCACCACCCACGCAGGCAATCAAAGCGTCCGGCAAACGCCCTTCGGCCTTTGCGATTTGCTCGCGCGCTTCTTCCCCGATCACTTTCTGAAAATCGCGCACGATTTGCGGATAGGGATGCGCACCGAGCACCGAGCCCAGCAAATAATGCGAGCTCCCGACGTTCGTCACCCAATCGCGCATGGCCTCATTGATCGCGTCTTTCAGCGTGCGGCTGCCGGAATCCACTCCCACCACTTCCGCGCCGAGCAAACGCATGCGAAACACATTCAGCCGCTGGCGCTCCATATCTTCCGTGCCCATGTACACGGTGCACGTGAGGCCAAGCTTCGCAGCGACGGTAGCAGTCGCGACGCCGTGCTGGCCCGCGCCCGTTTCCGCGATGACGCGCTTTTTGCCCATGCGCTTGACGAGCAGGCCCTGGCCCAGCGCGTTATTGATCTTGTGCGCACCGGTGTGCAGCAAGTCCTCGCGCTTGATGTAAATCCGCGGGCCGCCCAGGTGAGTAGTCAGTCGTTCGGCAAATTGCAGCGGCGTGGGACGCCCCGCGAAATTGCGCAGCAGCGAATCGAGCTCAGCCTGAAAGCTGCTATCCACGCGCGCTGCGGCGTAGGCGCGTTCGAGTTCTTCCAGCGGCGCCACCAGCGTTTCGGGGACGTAGCGCCCGCCGTAGCGGCCGTATCTGCCGCGCGCATCGGGCACCATCTGTGGGATGGCACTCATGTTCGTCGTTTCCTTTGCGCCGGGCGCTGGGAACTCGCGGGGCGTGTCGCTGTCGTCGCAGTGACGGGGCGCACCGCCGCGACCAGCGCGCGCATCCGCGCCAGATCTTTTTTCCCGGGCCGCGATTCCACTCCGCTGCACACATCAATCGCAAAAGGCCGCGCTGCAGACACCGCCTCTGCCGCATTTTCCGGTGTTAGACCGCCCGCCAGAAATATCTGGCGCTTGCGTCCGGCGCTCTTGGCCAACTTCCAGTTAAAACTCTTCCCAGTGCCGCCGCGCAAGCGCGAATCAAAGCCATCGAGCAAGATGGACGAAGCTCGCTTGAAATTCGCAAGTTGCGCAACACGGAACGATTCACGGACGCGGACCGCCTTGATTACGCGAACACTTCGCCGCATGCGCGACACCACGTCCGCCGTCTCGTCTCCATGCAGCTGCACGTAATCGAGGCCGACACGACGCGCAATCGTCAGCATCTCGCGTTCCGGCTCGTTCACAAACACTCCCACCGATGCTACTTTCTCCGGCAAACGTTGCACAATGCGCCGAGCGGCTGCGGGTGAGATGTAACGCGAACTTTCGCGATAAAAATTAAATCCCAAAAAATCCGCACCGGCTTCCACGGCGCCTCGTGCGTCGCTCCAATTGGTGATACCGCAAATTTTCACTTTCACCATGACGCTCCGCTGCTCATGCCGCTGTGTGCCCCGCGCCAGCCGGCACCAGCAGTGCGCGCAACGCCGCCGCAGGATCAGCGCTTTGCATCACGTGCTCGCCAATCAGAAACGCGTCGAACCCCGCGCCCCGCAATCGCACCAGATCGTCATGTGTACGCAGCCCCGATTCGCTCACCGCGATGCATGCTTCAGGAATCAACTCAGCCAATCCCAACGACGTTTCCAGATGCACCTGAAAATCGCGCAGATCGCGATTATTGACGCCGATGATTCGCGCGCCGGCCCCGAGCACGCGCTCAAGCTCCTCGCGCGAGTGCACTTCCACCAGCGCTTCCATTTTCAGCGTGCGTCCCAGCTCCAGCAATTCTCGCAGCTCCGCGTCGTGCAGCACGGCAGCGATCAGCAGAAACGAATCGGCGCCCGCCGCGCGCGTTTCCCACACTTGCCAGGGATCCACGATGAAATCCTTGCGCAGGATGGGAATCTTCGTCACGCGGCTCGCTTCTTTCAGGTCACCGAGCGAACCAGAAAAGAAATCTTCCTCGGTCAGCACTGACAAAGCAGCGGCGCCCGCTTCTTCCAGGCTCGCGGCCAGCACCGCCGGCGCGTATTCCTCGCGAATCACGCCGCGCGAAGGCGACGCCTTCTTCAATTCCGAAATAATATTGATTTCGCCGGCCCGCGCCAGCGCCTCGGCGAAATCACGCGGCGGCGCTACTTTCTTTTCCACGGCCAGCTTCAGCGCGACCTCTGGAAGCACGCGTTTGCGATGCGCCACAGACGCGCGGCGCGCTTCGACAATCCGGTCCAGAATATTTTGCGAACGCGAGCTGATTTCCATGGCGCTAGGTCCGGCGTTACCGGCTTCGGCAGGCACACCTTCGGAGTCGCCTCCGAGGCAACAATCGCTGTAACTATGCTAGCTGCGCCGAGCACGCCCTGTCAATTTCGCGCCGGCGCGATGGCGCGAGCACCGCATCAACCTAGGACTGCGCACCTGACCTGCGATGCAGAACCGGATAAGAAATATTTTGCGTTCTGCGATGATCGGTGCAATCCTCGCGCGGGAGAAAAACCGGCCATGTGTTTTTCTGCAACCGCGAACTTTGTCGGCAGCACAGCGCTGGGCGCTGTAGGGGTCGTTACATTGACGAAAGTGAAGCACCGGCGCGAATTGCTTTTTGCGTCGCTGCCTTTGCTCTTCGCCATTCATCAGTTCATTGAGGGTTTTGTGTGGCTGGGCTTAGATGGGTATCTTTCGCCGACCATGACGCACAACATGGGCGCCGCATTCATGCTGTACGCGCAGGGACTGCTGCCTTTCCTGCTGCCGCTGAGCGTGCTGTTGTTTGAGCCTGACGGCAAGGGTCGCCGGCGCATGTTGCCGTTCCTCGCGCTCGGCGTCGGCACCACGCTTTACATTTTGTGGGCACTGACGGCGTATCCGACCCAGGTGTACGTGCGTGGAAACAGCATCGTATACATCAATCAAGCGACGAACAATACGGCGGTTGCGATTCTGTATGTGGTTGCTACGTGCGGTTCGCTGTTTTTCTCCGAGGTTAAGCCCATGGTGATTTTCGGCTTCGCAAACCTGGTGATTCTGCTGGTAGTCATGGCGTTCAAGCGCTACGCGTTCACATCGCTATGGTGCGCTTATGCGGCAGTGGCCAGCGTGATCATCCTCGCGTATTTCTGGCGCACCAGCAAAAGCCGGCCGCTACTCTACGCATTGCCGCTGTGGAACTCATGAAGTAACGACGCGGCCCTGCGCCATTGCCAGGACAGGGCCGCGCTCCGCAAAAACACATCGCTACAGAGAATTCAGGAATGCGATGAACTGCTCTTTTTCTTCCTGCGTCAAATTCATCTGAAAACGCTGGTTGTAGAATTCCAGCAGCTCGTTCAAATCGCGCGCTGCTCCATTGTGAAAATACGGAGCGCGCGACGCGAGGCCGCGCAGGATCGGCCCTTTGGTGCGGACCATGTCGCTGCACAAGCCGCTGATCAGCCCTTTGCCCGGATCCGTGGTGAAGATCGCGTAAGGCTCCACAGATTGCCCAGGCACCTGGAACGGATTCGGGCATCCGGTGATGCGGTAGACCGGCAGATCCGCAACGCTGAGCTGCGCGAGTCCATTGGCAATCAGGGGGTCGGTTTCGGAGGCAGGATCGTGACCGGTGCCGATGTCCAAGGCCAAGGGGAACGAGTGGTTGCCGACATTCGGCGCGTCGTGGCAGGTGGTGCATGTACCGGCGAATGGCGCAATGGGCACGGTCGTGCCCAGGGCTTCAGCCAGCGCGGCGTTATCAGTCAGTCCGCGGACGTTGGAAATCGTGAGCGCGCGCGTGTTGAACAGATTTTCTCCAGCTGCGATCTTTCGCCGCATCGGGTCGGCTGAATTTTCCCAATCCGCAAAGATTGTAAAGGCCGTAGAGTTGAACGCGTTGCCCTGCGGATCGGCGCCGAGCGAATCGTTGATGCCGGGATAGTAGTAGTTCTTGGAAAGGATCGCTGGCCCACCAAGCGCTCCCGCTAAGTTCAACCAGCCCGCGCGAAAATCCAGCGCTTGAGCGGAATTCAGCCCCATCTCAAAGTTGAAGATCGCGGTCTGCTGCTCGAGCGTCGGCGCCTGGGTCGCTTGCGCGTGCGTCAGCGTGGCGTCAATGGACTGTTGCAGCAGATCCGTCTTCAGATTCGCCGGAAAGCTGGCCTCGGCAGTGAGCGGCGCAATCGTTTCGCGGCCGTCAAACATGATGGCGCTGAGAAACCGCAGGTTCGTGGTTGGCAGCGGACGGCGGTAAACCGAAACCGTCTGCACGCCGGTGGATTGGTCGGTCACAACAGCGCAGCCGTAGGGGTCGCGCTCGGCCTGGATTTGGTATTGAGCGTTCGCGGGAACTGGCAGGAATATGCGAATTAATCCGCTCTTCAGCAGCAGGCTGTGCGACGCGGGGTCATGAGATGTACTGGTGGGACAATTCGCGCCATCGATCGAGGCAAATAGCGGATCGTTCCCATGCGTCGCGGCATATTTTGCCTGAATACTGCTGACGCCCAAGCCGAATCCGTCGCTGGCAAGATGGCAGGTGCCGCACGAGCGTCCATTGGTGCCCAAACTCTGGAAGAACACGTTCTTGCTGCTTTCATCGATCGGGCCATTGGCATTGTAGGTCGAGACAACGCCGGTGGGATCGAAGAAGGGGAAGAGATTGGGGATAATGGCGGCCGAAGCGACTGTGGCGAGCGCCAGGCCCCCGCCAACCAGCGACCATTTTCGCCCTCGCGCTGCACGATTCAGGAAACCACAGTTTGGCCGCATTTGGCCTCCTAGCCCCGAACGGGGATGCATTTCGAGTCGAGCTTTGATACTCCAGTGAGCGTTCGGACTACTTCGTTGGCAGCGTTGATCGCAGATTTCCGCCCCTCGGTCAATGGAAGTGGGCTGGACATTCTGTGTTATCGAGGTGTACGCCCAAGTACCTGATTTATATACTTATAACTTGCGCGGCGGACCTCACCGAGTGCAGAATCCGAAGAGGCTGTGCCGGGAATCCATGTCGCAATCCTGCAAATACCGATTCGGCGCGTTTGAGCTAAGAACCCAAACGCGCGAACTTTATAAGCACGGCGTGAGGCTGAAGCTTCGGCCGCAGGCCTACCAGGTTTTGGCGGTACTTCTGGAACATGCCGGGGAGTGCGTGACGCGCGAAGAGCTGCAGAAGCGCGTGTGGCCCTCGGACACCTTCGTGGATTTTGAGAACGGGGTGAACACGGCAATCAAGCAACTGCGGGCGAGCCTGAGCGATTCCGCCACGGAGCCGCGCTATATCGAAACATTGCCGAGATTGGGCTATCGGATAATCGTGCCGGTGGAGTTCGAATCGGGCTCGGCGGTAGAGCGCACCACCGAGGCTAGAGAAGAATCCGGTGGCGCGATGGCCTTAGGCGAAGCGGCCGCTCCGCCACCTGCACGACTTGCCAGTTCAAGGAAGTCGCTGTGGTTCTCGGTCGCTGCGGTCAGCGTGCTTGCGATCGCTGGCCTGGTTGCATACTTAAAATGGCCGCGAGCGCGCCTGACTCCGCAACGACCAGCGCCAGCAGCAAGAATTATGGTGGCGGTGCTGCCCTTCGAGAATTTGACGGGAGACGAATCGCAGGACTACTTCAGCGACGGATTGACAGAGGAGATGATCGCGCAGCTGGGCCGCCTGGATCCTAACGAGTTTGGAGTGATCGGGCGAACTTCGGTGATGCATTACCAGCACAGTTCCGAGAAGGCGGATCAGATCGGAAGCGAACTGGGCGTGCAGTACGTGCTGGAAGGGAGCGTGCGGCGCGATTCCCAGACAGTGCGAATCGACGCCGAGCTGATCGAAGTTGGCGGGCAGCGGCAGCTCTGGGCACAACAGTACGATCGCGAACTGACTAATTTATTGGTTCTGCAGGCGGAGATCGCGCAAGAAATCTCCTATTCCATTCAACGAACGCTGGGGAGCCCGGAACGCAGCGAGCCCATTCGCACACCTGCTCTAACGCCGCAGTCTTATCAGGCATATGACCTTTGCCTGAAAGGACTTTATTTCTGGAACAAACGCACCGTGCCAGGATTTCAGCAGGCGATCGTATATTTCCAACAGGCCATCGCCAAAGATCCAAACTACGCCCCTGCGTATGCGGGTCTGGCGAATAGTTACGCGCTGATGCCGGGCTACACCCTGGCGCCCGCGGCACGGTACATGCCCAAAGCCCGCGAAGCCGCCGTACGAGCGCTGGAGATTGACGATGAACTGCCGGAAGCGCACGTGGCATTGGCTCTGATTCTGGAGAACTACGACTGGGACTGGAACACCGCCGAAAAAGAATACCGGCGCGCCATTGCATTGAACCCGAACTACGCGACAGCCCACCAATGGTATGCGGAATTTCTGACGTGGCAGGGACGCTTTGATGAAGCGTTGCGCGAGAGCGAATCCGCGCGCAGGCTCGATCCGCTCTCCTTGATTATCGCCACAGATCGCGCCGCCATATTCTATTTCTCGCGGCAATACGACCGCGCGATCGAGCAGTTCCAGAGCGTGCGGGACATGGATCCGGGCTTCGCGCGAGTTCACATGGTGATTGATGCCTACGTGCAACAAGGCCGCTTCACCGAAGCGTTAGCTGACCTGGAGGAATGGCGCCGCGCTGCAGGCGATGGAACCTACCCGAACTCGCGGTTGGTTTATCTCTACGGACGGATGGGACAGAGGGATAAGGCGCGCGCGGAGCTGAGAAAACTGGAAGCGATGAACGGGACGCAATCGCTTGATCCTGTTCCTATGGCGCTGGCGTACGTTGGCGTTGGGGATAACGGAGCGGCGCTGAGCTCGCTGGAAAAAGCGTACGCGGGACGCTCGAATCTCCTGACGACGCTGAAGGTGGAGCCTGCCTACGATCCGCTGCGGGACGATCCCCGGTTTCAGGAACTTTTGCGGCGCGTGGGCTTGGCGCAATAGTTTTTTGCCTAAGAGAATTTGCCCAGACTTCGCGCGACGGGCACGGCTGCTGCGCGTTCGGATTTTTATTTCAATAGCAGGGGCTCCGAGAAACGGATCGGAATGCCGAAATTCGAGCCGCCGAAACCCTTCAGGATCGCTACGGTGACTCCGATGACTTTTCCATCGCGGTTGAAGAGCGGACCGCCAGAGCCACCCGAAGTTGTTTGCGCGTCGAACACAATTTTGTCGGGCAAGATGTCGCCGATGTGCCCTTGCGTGATCAGCGGATGAATCAAATTGCGCTTGGCGAGTTCGTTGAGCACTTGCGCAACATCGCTGCCGCTTTTTTTCAGGATGTCTTGAGCGGAATCTTCATCGGTGCGCGCCAGGATTGCGGCGAGGCCCGTCGCGTAACCCATCAGGATGACGGGTTGGCCGCTCAAAGCTGAATTTTTGCCCGTGTCAATCGCGAGGACGGGGCGCTTCAGGTCTTGCAGGTCCACGCGCACGGAGGCGAGGTCCGTCACGTCCGAAATGTCCTGGATTTCGGCGTGGAAGTCGCGCGGGTCGCCGGGAAAATAAGCGCGTATCGCGGAAATTTGCGGCTGCAATCCCTGGCTGGTAATCGACTTGATTTCGTCATTCTTCCACCAGGGTTCGGCTACGTGGCGGTTGGTGATCACGCGGCCGCTTGGTCCGGCGATGAACCCCGTGCCGAAAACATCGAGCTTCACTTCCGGGCCTTTTCCCTCGAGCGTCAATACTGGATTGCCTTCGCTGTCCTGGATCGGTTCGCCGTCTTCGTTGAGTCCGCCGTAACGCAAGCGGCGTCCGGACGTTTGATCGTTGAATGCCACGGCGACATGCAGCAAGCAAACGGACTGGACATCCAGCGGAATAATACTTTGCGCGGCCTGACCCTGCGCTTCGAGGCGTTGCAGACGCAAATTGGTTTCTTGCAACTGTTTTTGCAGGCCGGCCGCGTCATCCGAATTGGCGGTGGCCATTTTCGCCTTCAGATCTTCGGCTTGTTTCTTCAGGTCGTCCTTGGCTGCAGGATCCACGGCTCCCGGCTGGAGGCCTTGTTGCGCACGGAGTTTGCGCGCTTCGGCGATCAAGTCCTGCTGGCGGACAATTCCGCCTTCCAGCCTGGCGAGCATTGAATTCGAACGCTGCGTGACTTTCTGCGCGCTGCGGGCAAAGAGGAAATAAATTCCCGCCATCAGGATGGCCACAGCGAGCACGGCCGCAAAGCCCGTCTTGAGTTTGCGATCGAGCGAGAAAGCGTCGCTGGTCATCTTTTCGGTGACGGCGAGCGCCTCGAACGCGGTGTGCGCGATCTGCTGGCCTTCTTCGGCAATGCGCATCTTTTCGCGCAGCTCGTTTTCGGCGCGTTGCACGCGCAGTCGCGCGCGGACGCGCGCTAACAATTCGCGCGAATCAAAAGGACGCGAGATGGCGTCGTTCGCGCCTAGATCCAGGGCCGAGGCACGCTGCTCGCTTCCCCCTGCGACCAGCAACAGGACGCGAATCGCCGCGGTTTTCGCGGAGCCGCGAATCGTGGCTAAGACTTCGCCGGCGCCGGGATCTTGCATGGCGGCGTCGAGCAGTAGAAGATCGGCGCCGGTCTGATGGATGGCGTCCAGACCTTCCTGAGTGGTTGCAAACACGGAGACGTCGTAACCGGCGGACTGCAATGTAGCGCGCAGGTCTTCGCGGCTGTGCGGGTCAGCGTCGAGGATGATTATTTTTTCGGGCGTGTTAACCATTGAGACCGTTGGCTCCGAAGTTTTGTGTGCGCTGCCGTTGCGAGAGAGCCCGCAAGCTATAAGTGTGTGCGATTCGTGACGTCGCGATCGGCACGCCCGGGTGCTCGCGCCACTTGCCCCTTAGACGCTTGTGAGGCTTAAGTGGGTTCATGATAACTTTCCAGCGGGAGCGACGCTTGAGCGAATTGGAGAAGCTGAATCAGGAAATTATCCGCTGCCGCGCTTGTCCGAGGCTGGTACGGTATCGCGAACAGGTCGCACAGGACAAGCGGCGTTCGTTCCTGGCATGGGATTATTGGGGCAAGCCGGTTCCTGGGTTCGGCGATCCGCGTGCGGAGCTTTTGATACTGGGGCTTGCGCCCGCGGCCCATGGAGCGAATCGCACCGGACGCATGTTCACGGGCGATCGGTCAGGCGACTTTCTGTACAAGGCGCTGTATCGCGCGGGATTTGCGAATCAGCCGACTTCGATGCATCGCGCAGATGGGCTCGCACTGAAGAATGCTTATATGGCCGCGACATTGCGCTGCGCGCCGCCTGCGAACAAGCCGCTGCCCGCGGAGCTCGCGAATTGCCGGCACTTTTTGGAGAGCGAGATCGAAATTTTGCGTCCGCGCGCCGTGCTGGTGCTGGGGAGCATCGCGATGCGCGCTTATTTGGGATTGTTGAAGGAACGCGGGCAAATTTCGACGCTCGCTGCGTTTCCTTTTCGGCATGGAGCTAGTTACAAGTTGCCGGGGGATTTGCCGCGGCTTTTTGCATCGTATCATCCGAGCCAGCAGAATACTTTTACTGGAAAGCTGACGGACGCGATGATGTTTAAAGTTTTGCGCGACGCGCGACAATTTCTGGCGCGGTAATTTGCGGCAAAGTCCAAAGAGCCGGGGAGACGCCGGCGCTACGGAAAGCGAAGAATGCAGGCAGGATTGCCTGTGCAACGATAGGCGGCCCTCGCGTTTTTTTCCGCGCATCATTTTGATGTAGTCTCGCGCGCACTTCGCAGCAGCAAGAGATAGACGACAAACGACACGGCGAAACCTACGAACCAGGCGTAGGGATAGAGGCCGTGGAGCGCGGGGACTTCCAGGCCGCTTAGCGCTACGGCCACACCGGCGACGAGCGCGGCGATGGCGCGCCAGTTGAAGCCGCGCGAAAATTCGTAGGCGCCGCCGCGCTGATATAAATCGTCGGCTAGAATCACCCGCTTGTGCAGGACGTAATAGTCCGCGATCATCACGCCGGCGATGGGACCGAGAAAACTGGAATAACCGACCAGCCAGCCCATGACGTAACTGCCGTGACTGGAGAGCCAGCGCCACGGCTGCATCAGCAGGCCGATAAAGCAGGTGATGACGCCACCCAGTTTGAAGCTTATTTTGCGCGGATAAAGATTGGAGAAATCGTTCGAGGGCGAGACTACATTGGCGGCGACGTTTACGTTGAGAGTGGCGAGCAGAAGCGCGAGCATCGCAACTACTACGGCGATCGGATTTCCCAGACGGCTGAGAACTTCGACCGGATCCCAAATCGCGCGGCCGAAGACGACTACCGTTGCGGATGTTACTGCGATCCCGATGAATGAATAAAACGTCATCGTGGCTGGAAGGCCCAGCGCCTGGCCAAGCATCTGTTCGCGCTGGCCCTTTGCGTAACGCGTGAAATCCGGGATATTCAGCGCGACGGTGGCCCAGAACGCTACTACTCCGGTGAGCGACGGAATGAAAAACGCGAAGAATTCACCGAAGGTGTGAAATTGCGACGGCGTGGAAAGCATGGGACCGAGGCCGCCGGCCTTGGAGTAGGCCCAGCCGAGCATCGCGAGGCCGAGAATCAGCAGCGCTGGAGCCGTGATGCCTTGCAAGTAACGGATCGCTTCGATGCCGCGCAGAATTACGGCGAGATTCAGGAGCCAGAATAGAAAGAAGCAAAACCATGCGTGGTCCCATCCGTGGATCATGGCCGCGAGCAGGGTGTTGCTGGCTTCGCCGCCGATCCAGGTTTGAATTCCGAACCAGCCGCAGGCTACCAGGGCGCGCAAGACTGCGGGGACATTGGCGCCCAGCACGCCGAAAGATGCGCGCGCGAAAACCGGAAAGGGAATGCCGTATTCGGCCCCAGCGTGCGCGTTGAGGAGCATGGGAATCAGCACGATCATGTTGCCGAGAAACACCGTGAAGATGGCTTGCTTCCAATTCATGCCGCCGGCAATCATGGCGCTGGCTAGCATGTAGGTGGGGATGTTGACGCTCATGGCGACCCAGAGCGCGGCGTAGTTGTAGGTTCCCCAAGTGCGTTGATTGCGCGGGATGGGGGCAAGGTCTTTGTTCCAGAGCCAACTGGAGGCCGCGGCTGGGGGCGTGCCGAGTGCTGCGTTGGGATGTGTGGTTTCCGTCATATAGCGGCTGCTCTGGTGATTTGGCTCCCCAAAGAATTGCGGCGCTTATACATTTGCTGTGGTTTGGGCGCAATAGGTTTCTGAGGGGGAAAACACAACAAAAACTAGCGATTGATTTGGGTCGCTGTTGTTTGTTTTCAATGAGTTGCAGTGGTTTTCGCTTTTGTTTCGCTGGCGATTGATTGATGTAGTCATGAGTGGCGAGTGATGAGCGATGAACGCGGGCGTCGACTGGAATCCGGCTGTTGAGTCCGGGAGTGGGCGGCATGGGTTTCCCATTTTGGGCTGGGTCGAGCCTGTTGCGTCCTTTGGGAGGCTCCAATAGTGCCCCGACTTATGTCAGCACATTTGAGGATTGATAACTATTCGTGGAACTACTTAGAGAGGTAACTTGTAGACAGGATTGGAGTAGGTCGAGCGAAATTGTGCTAAGGCGGCGGGGCCGACGCTGTGCCGAGAAGGGGCGCAGCCCTTCGATCCCGCACTGCGGGTTCTCCGGGTGAATCGCGCCGCACGCGATTCACAGGCAGCGCCCCTACCTGGACAAAAACACAGGTTGGTTGCAACAGATTGGGTTAGCGCAAGCCGCCGGTGGCGAGGAGCTGCTCGCCGGTTAGCCAGGCGGAATCGTCTGAGGCCAGGAAGACGGCGACGGGAGCGATGTCGCCGGGTTGGCCGGTGCGGCCTAGCGGGGTCTGCGCGACGACGCCCTTCTCGAAATCTGAGCCGATGAAACCGCCGGTGTGCGTGCCTTCGGTCTCGACGACGCCTGGATTGATGCTGTTGACGCGGATCTTTTTGGGACCGAGTTCGCGAGCAAGAACGCCGGTGATGGCGTCAACAGCGCCCTTGGTGGCGGTGTAGACGGCGCTGCTGGGAGGAGTGATGCGGCTGGCGCCGGAGCCGATGTTGATGATGCTGGCGCCCGCGCCGAGATGCTTGACAGCAGCTTGAGTGACGAGGAGGAGGCCGAGCACGTTGATATTGAACATGCGGTGGAATGAATCTTCGGTGACGGCTTCGAGGGGAGCGAATTCGTAGACGCCGGAATTGTTGACGAGGATGTCGAGTCGGCCGTAATTCTTGATGGCCGCGGCGATCATGGCTTGGGCTTCGGCGGCTTTGGAAACGTCACCGCCAACCGCGACGGCTTTGCCACCGGCCGCGATGATGCCGGAGACGACTTTTTCCGCGCCTTCTTTGCTGGAAGCGTAATTTACAATGACAGATGCGCCTTCGGCCGCGAGCGCTTTGGCGATGGCTGCGCCGATGCCTTTCGAAGCGCCGGTTACTACCGCGACTTTACCTTTTAGCTTGCTCACGCGTTGCTCCCTTGGATGTGGTTTATGGCTGGCCGACTATCACTGCTCTATGAGATGAGGGTTGATGTGCGTGGGATTCTTTACTTCTGGGCGCAGGGAATATGGAACAACGTGTCGCGCAGACGATGCTTCCAGGACCAGTATCGGGCGGGACGCCGGGACCTGGAAATCCCGTATTCAACTTGGTTGTCGGAAACGTCTTCATAACCGCTGTGTGGGCACAGTATTTTAGGCGAGAGCGGGTAGCAAACCCGCCGATTCGGGCTGCGTTATCCCTCACTGTGATCGGTGCCTTCTTTATCGCACTCGGAGTTAGGGGTCTGATTTCTCCGCATTAGTTATCGATGATTGAATATCGGATGCGCTCACTCTGCGGTAAGAGGGCGCAGCAAGCAGCGCCCCGACCAACTGCTCATCATCGCAGCGGGGTTTGACAGGGTATGTGGCGCTTGTTAGCCTGCGCGGGACGCGGCAATTGTTGTGAGCCGGCGTCCACTGCATGAGCGCTGACACTGAACGTACCGCCGGACGCAGTTCCCTTCCTGATTCGCAACCTGTTATTGAATTTCGCCATGCGGGGTACCGGCTGCCTGACGGGCGGGCGCTTTTGCGTGATTTGAATTTGGTGGTGCAGCGCGGCGAGACTTTGGTTTTGTTGGGACGCAGTGGGGCGGGAAAATCCACGGCTTTGAAATTGATCAACCGGATGCTGGAGCCTAGCGACGGGGAGGTGATGGTGGAGGGGCGCTCGACACTGGAGGGCAATCCGATTGAGCTGCGGCGGCGGATTGGGTACGTGATTCAGGAAGTGGGATTATTTCCGCATTTCACGGTGGAACAAAATATTTCTTTGGTGCCGCGGCTGGAGCATTGGCCGGAGGAACGGATTCGCGCGCGGGTTTCCGAGCTTTTGCAGCTGGTGGGGTTGAGCGAGGCGGAATTCTTGCATCGTTATCCGCATCAACTTTCTGGAGGGCAGCGGCAGCGTGTGGGCGTGGCGCGGGCATTGGCGGCGGATCCGCCGATATTGCTGATGGACGAGCCGTTTGGGGCGCTGGATCCGCTAACGCGCGCGGAGGTGCAAGCTGAATTTCAGGATTTGCAGCGGCGGCTGCAGAAGACGATTGTGATCGTGACGCATCACGTAGCGGAAGCGCTGCTGCTGGGCAATCACATCGGGGTGATTGATGCGGGGGCGCTGGTGGGACTTTATACGCCGAAAGATTTTATGAGCGCGACCGAGCCGGTGACCGCGGCGTACATTGCGAATGTGCGGATGCTGGAAAAGATGGAGGGACCGGCATGAATCTGTTGGAATATTTTGCGCGACATCATGGGGAAATTTTGCAGGCGACGCTGGAGCACGTGGAGCTGGTGGGGATCGCGATGTTACTGGCGGTCGCGGTGGGCGTGCCGTTGGGAATATTGGTGGCAAGGCGACCGTGGCTATCGAAACCGATTTTGGGCGGGGCGAACATTGCGGAAACGATTCCGAGCCTGGCACTGTTTGGATTTTTGCTGCCGGTGCCGTGGCTGGGGGACCGCGCTGAGCGGATCGCGATTGCGGCGCTGGCGTTGTACGCCCTGCTGCCGATTATTCGCAATACAGCGGCGGGAATTACCGGAGTGGATCGCGCGGTTCGCGACGCGGCGCGCGGGATGGGGATGACGGAGCGGCAGATTCTGCTGCAGGTGGAATTGCCGCTTTCGTTTTCGACGATGCTGGCGGGAATACGCGTGGCGACGGTGCTGACGGTGGGGATTGCGACGATTGCGGCGGCAGTGGGAGCGGGAGGCTTGGGAGAATTTATTTTTCGCGGGCTGGCGATGGTGAACAACCAATTGATATTGGCGGGGGCGATTCCGGCGGCGTTGCTGGCTTTGATTGCGGATTTTCTGCTGGGCGTTTGCGAGCGCCGGTTACAGCCCGCGCGATCATGACTTGCGCGCGCTGGTTGCGGTTGGGCGTTTTTGGGTGTGCTGTGTTCTCGTGCGCGGTGGCGCTGGGTTCATGCGGAGCAGCACGGCACGATGAGATTGTTGTGGGGTCGAAGAATTTTTCCGAGCAGGCTTTGCTTGGGGAAATTGTGGCGCAGCATCTGGAGGCGCGGACGCATCGGGAGGTTACGCGGCGGTTTTATCTGGCGGGATCTTATATTTGTCAGCAGGCTTTGCTGGCGGGGCGAATCGATTTGTACGTGGAATATACGGGGACGGCGCTGACGGCGATTTTGCATGATCCTTTGGAGGCTGATCCTACGGCGGTGTATGAGCGCGTGCGGAGTGAGTATCAGCGGCGATTTGGATTGGAAGTTTTGCCTGCGCTGGGGTTCAACAATACTTTTGCGATTGTGGTGCGCGGGGAGGATGCGCAGCGGCTGCATTTGAAAACTATTTCGGATGCGGCGCCGTTTGCGCGCCAGTGGCGGGCGGGATTTGGTTACGAATTCATGGAGCGGCCGGACGGGTTTGCAGGGTTAGCGCGGACCTATGGGCTGGCGTTTCAAGAGACGCCACGGATTCTGGATTTGGGACTGCTGTATCGGGCGCTACTGGAGAAGCAGGTGGATTTTGTGGCGGGAAACTCGACTGACGGATTGCTGGCGGCGCGGGATTTGACGATGCTCGAGGATGATAAGCATTATTTTCCGCCTTATGAGGCGGTGCCGGTAGTGCGAGGGGATGCGCTGGGGCGATTTCCGGAAATGCGGGCGGCTTTGGCGGAATTGGCGGGGAAGATTAATGATGAGGAAATGCGGCGGATGAATTATGAGGTGGATGGGGAGCATCGGGATATTGCGGATGTGGCACGGGAATTTTTGCGGGCGAAGGGATTGGAGTGAGGGCGTGATGCGCTTGCACTGGTGGCAACAATTCGCGTCGTCGCGGTAACTTCTTTGTGTCGCACCTACGGCGCTGGTGCTGCAGCGCTATTCGGTTTCTTGCATGGATTTGAAGTCGGCTTCGAGGGCGGCGCAGTATTGTTTTTGGGCTTCGAGTTCGGCCTGGAGTTTTTTTACTAGCAGCTCGAGGTGGCGGATTTCGTGGCGCAGTTTTTGTGTTTCGGCTGAGGTTGGCGCTGCCGCTGCGCGTTGAGGCAGCGCGGACGGCGGAGCGGAGCGCACGGGTGCTGGCGCGGTGCGCTGTGGCGCGAATGTTTGCGCGGGTTCGGCGGGCCATGCCGACGTCGTGGCAGGATAGGGGGACGCGAAATTTGCTGGCGTTTGATTTGGCTGCGCTGGATTTGCGGGAGCAGCGGGCGGCGAGAAAAGGCCGCTGAGGACGCGGCTGGCGGCTTGCGATGAGTTTGCTTCTTCTTCGCGCAGCGAGCCGCGCGCGTTGGCGCCGGCAGGGTTCAGAAGACTTTTCACTCTTGCGATCAAATCTTGCGGCTGGAACGGCTTGCGCACGAGTTCATCGGCTTTCACCTGCATGGCTTTTTCCGCTACGGTGCGATTTACCACGCCGGACATCAGGATCACGGGAGTTTTTCCGAAGCGTTCGTGTTCCTTGATGAATTGGCAGACTTCGTAGCCGTCTTTATCGGGCATGATCACGTCGGTGATGACGGCGTCGGGAGCGGAGTCGCCGAATTGGGCGAGGGCTGAGGCGGCGTCGGCGCAAGTGATGACGTTGATATTTTCCTTGCGGAAGGCGATTTTGATGACTTCGCGCATGGTGGCGCTGTCGTCGATGAAATAGACGGTCGGAGTGCGCGCGGCGGTTAGAGTTTGCGTTTCGCTCATAGCGATTCCTTTTCGACTTTGTCTTGGTCGGCGTTTTGCCCGTCGTCTTGCGGCTCTTCCTCGGAGTCTCTTTGGGATTCGTCGAATTCGCGCATGGCGTCGAGGAGTAGATCGGTGGCCGAGCGCAGGACGGTGCGCTGCGTGGCGGTGGCGCCGTAGACAAATTTGTAAACGCCCTTCACGGCACCCTGGCAGGTGGCGACGATTTGCGTGACGGCTTCATCGCCGAACGAGACGCCGCATTCCGCGTGAGTGATTTCGCCGCCCTCGAAGAAAATAATTCCGTCGGCGTCCACGGCGTTGATGTGCAGAGCGCCGGTCTGGCGGGCTTGGCCGAGCATTTGAATTACCCCGGGCAGATCGAGATGCTGCAGATTGCCGCTCAAGTCGGTTTCGGCGCTGGTGAGCATCTGCGTAGGCTGAAAACCGTCCTGGCGGCTGACGAGAAAACTGCGCACGTGCGCGGCGATGTCCGAGGGCGAGCGGCGGCGGTCTACAAAATCGTCGCAGCCGGCGCGATAGGCTTCAAGGAGAGCTTGTTCGCCGGCATTGCTGCCGCCTACGGCGATCAGGGGGATGTGCGCCGTGTTGGGATCGGCGCGGAGGATCGGAGCCATTTCGAGCGCGCCCATTTCGCGCAGATTGGTGGCGCACAATATGGCGGCCGGCGCGTTCCATTCGAGCATGGTGAGGGCGTAGGCGGCTTGGGTGCAGGGGACGACTTCGAAGCCAACCTGCTGCAGGGCTTCGCCGACACGCTTGGCGAAATAGACGTTGCTATCGACGAGCAGGATGCGCGGAAGGCTGGCGAGGGCGTTCATGGGCGCGCCTCCGCGGGACTGGCAGCGCTCGGATTGTCGCCCCCGGAGCTGACGAGTTTTTGCAAATCCAGGACATCGATATTTTCGTTTTCGATGGCGAGGGTGCCGGCGAAATAGAGTGGAGCGTTTTCGTCGCGTGGCTGCATTTCGCTGTTGGCTAGTTCGCATTCGCCATTTACGGGGATTGCGCTGGCTTCGCTGGCGTCGGTGCCAACGCCGAAGGCGCGGTCGGCGATGAGATAGAAGCGGTGCACGGAAGATTCGCGGCCGCAAAGAATTGGCGCGACGTCGTACACCGGGACGATGCGGCCGCGCCGCACGATTACTCCGGCGATGAGCTGCGAGGTGTGCGGGAAATTGTGCAAGCGCACGGGAGGCGCCAGTTCGATCACCGACTCGGCGGGCAGCGCGAAGCGGCGATTGCCGACGTGCAGGAGCACCCAGGATTTGCGCGCGTGATTTGCTACAGCGCTCATGCCTGCACGGCTCCTTCGAATTCGTGGCGGGGTTCGATGGATTTCGCCGCGCGATCGAGGCGCGCAAATTCTTGCGACGTGAGAAAGCCATCCGGCTTGATTACGGGAATCACGCGATCTTCGAGATAGGTGAGGCCGCGATACCACTGGCGCTCTGCGCCTTGAAAGGCTTGGGGCAGGGCGTGGACTCTGGAAACGTCCGCCATTCTTTCAATGGAGTCGACCAGCACGGCGGTGCGGATCTGGCGCAAGATCAGCACCAGAGTGGGGCGCGTGACGCGCAGGCCGAAATGCGCACAGCCGCTGACCACGTAATAGGTGCGATGGCCGCGTTCGATGAGATGACGGACTTTGGGGACCTCGGCGAGTTCCATTTCGATGGCGGCGGTGGCGAGGCTGTCCGTGCTGCGAATTTCCTGAACTGCATCTGCGGCGATGGCAAAGGTTTGCACGCCGATGCGAAAAAGAATTACGGCTTCGCTGGAGCGGGAGCGGCGCGATTTTGCGGCGTCGGGTGTGGCGATTTTCATCGCGCACCTACCGGAGCGAGGCGAGTGATTTTCGCGACGCGCTTTTCGATCGCGGCGCTGATTTGATCGAGAGGGAGAACTTCGTCCACCGAGCCCGTTTTGATTGCTTCGGCAGGCATGCCGAAAATCACGGAGGTGGCTTCGTCCTGGACGATTACGTGGCCGCCCGCGGCTTTAACTGCCTGCACACCTTTGGAGGCGTCGTTGCCCATGCCGGTGAGAACCACGGCTACTGTGAGCGGACGCGCGAAGGCTGCCGCGGATTCCAGAGCGACGTCGGCGCAGGGGCGATAGCCTTCGATGCGCGGGCCGCCATCGAGCGCGATTTTTCCAGTGGAAGAAATTCGCAGGTGATTGGCGCCGGGGCAGAGGTAGATGATGCCGGGATGCGGAGCTTCGTGCGACTCGGCTTCTTTCACGGGTAAGCGAGAGATTTCCGCGAGCTGGATGGTGAACTGACTGGTGAAGGCAGCGGGCATGTGCAGCACCAGAAGGACCGCGGCCGGCAAGTCTTTTGGCAGGCCTGCGACGACGCGCATGACTGCAGCCGGGCCGCCGGTAGAGGCGGCGATGACCACGATCGGAAATTTTGTGCCGTTGGCGGCGTTGTGTTGCGCGGCGCGGTCTGCTGCGTTTGTGGCGGCCGATGGGTGCGGGACGGGCGCGTGAGTCGTCAGCTTGGACATGGTGGCGGTGCGCACGACGCGAACCTTTGCGGCCATTTTTAATTTGCGCGTTAGCTCTTCGCGAATATTGCGCATATCGAGATCGATGCCGTTGGTGGGCTTGGGCACGAAGTCGATGGCGCCCAACTCCAGGGCGCGCAGCGTGCTGGCGGCGCCTTCGCGGGATTCGGAGCTGACGATCACTACCGGGCGCGGATGCTGCGACATGATGAGTTCGGTGGCTTGCAGGCCATCCAGATGTGGCATGTTGATATCCATGGTGATCACATCGGGGCGCAGCGATTCGGCCAGGGCCACGGCTTCGCGACCGTCGCGGGCAGTACCGGCGACTTCCAGTTGCGCGTCGGAATTGATGATTTCCTTCAGCACCTTGCACATGAAGGCGGAATCATCGGCCACCAGGACGCGAATTTTCTTTTCTGGGACCTTAATCATTTCAATCCTGCCGCACCGGCACGTTCAACGCGCGACGTGTTTCCACTTTTTTGGCGCCAATCAAATCGTCCACTGTCGAGACCAGCTGATCTTCCTGCACGGGCTTGGTTAGAAACGCCGCGGCGCCTTCTTTCATGGCGCGGTCGCGATGTTTCGCTCCGGCGCGGGAGGTGACGACGAGCACGGGAATTTTTCGTGTGGCGGGATTCTGGCGCAGATGGGCCATCAGTTCGTAGCCATTCATGCGCGGCATTTCCAGGTCCGTGATCACCAGGTGACAACCGATTTGGGCGACGATTTCGGAGGCTTCCAGGCCGTCGGAGGCCAGTTTCACGCGATAGCCCGCTTTTTCGAGCATGCGTCCGACGAATTTGCGGACGCTGATGGAGTCGTCGGCGACCACGATGACGCGATCGTTCTCGATCGAGTCTACGGCTCCGGCTGGAATGCTTCCTGCGGCTACCGCTTCGGCGCCTGGCGCGAAAACCCGCGCAGCGGGCGAGGCGGCTGGTAACGCGTTGCGTTCGGCGGTATCGGCGGACGCGAGGCGATTCAAATCAATCAGGAGAATCAGGCTGCCATCGGGCGCGATGGTGGTGCCGGGGAAAAGTTTTACGCTGCGCAGATAATCGCCGAGGTTCTTAATCACGATTTCGTCTTTGCCGAGGACTTCTTCGACGACTACGCCCACTTGTTTACCGGCAACTTTGACGATGACCATGTGGAAATAGCCGTTGAGCGGTTCGAGCGGCGGAAGGGCGAGTTGAACGTCGAGGCGCACGACTTCGGTGACCACGTCGCGCACCCGGGTGAGAAGTTTTCCGCCGACGTCTTCGATTTCGCCAGGCTTGAGGCGGCGAATTTCTTCGACGACTGCCAGAGGGAGCGCGAAGACGGATGCGCCGCAACGCACGAAAAGCGCCTGCGAGATGATCAGGGTGAGCGGGACTTTTACGGTGAATGTGGCGCCGTGGCCGGGTTCGGAACGGACTTCGATTTCACCGTTGAGGGCGTGCACGTTGGCGCGGACGACGTCGAGGCCGACGCCGCGACCGGCAAGCTCCGTCATGGCGGGCGCCGTGGTGAAGCCGGGGCGGAAAAGAAATTCGCGCAGCTCGCGTTCGGTGAGTTCGGCGGCGGCAACCGAAGACATGGCGCCCATTTCGACGACGCGGCGGCGGGCGCCGTCGTAATCAATGCCGCGCCCGTCGTCTTCGACTTCGATGAAGATGTGATTGCCGCGGTGATAGGCGCGGACGCTGACCAGGCCTTTTTCGGACTTGCCGGAGCGCTCGCGGGTGCGGCGCTCTTCGATGCCGTGCGCGACGGCATTGCGCACCAGATGAATCAGCGGGTCGGAAACATGCTGAATAATATTGTTGTCCAGTTCGGTGTCCGCGCCTTCCAGGGAGAGTTCGACGAGTTTGCCCGTAGCGTTGGCAGCATCGCGCACGGTGCGGGAAAGGCGGGTGTAGAGATTTCCGATGGGGACCATGCGGGCGGCGGTGATTTCGTCCTGCAGGTGGTGCGCGAGCTTGGTGAATTCATCAATGTCGGAATCAACGCGGCCCATGAAGCCTTCCAGCTGGGTGAGGACGACGTTGACGTCCGCGGAAATCTCAGTGAGCGAGCGGGAAAGAATGTTGACGTCGTCGTAGCGATCCATTTCCAGTTCGCTGAATTCGAGCAGATCGCTGGAAGTGACCGCAGGCATGCGCGAGAAATTGGGACGGAAGGTGTCCATTTGCGGGGCGTGGCTTCCGGGAACGAGCGAGGGCTGGATTTTGCTGAACTCGTGTTTTTCCTGGAACTCGGAGACTTTTCCGGACAGACGGCTCTTGGAGAAATTCAGGACTTCGACGAGTTTGGCCAGTTCGGCGAGGCGACCGACCATGCGCGTGCGGTTGATGACCAGTTCGCCGACGGCGTTCATCATGCGGTCGAGGCGCTCGAGGGAGATGCGCACGGACTTGGCTTGCGGCAGGGCTTCGGGAGCGGCGCGGCGTTTTTCCGGAGCGGTGACTCCGGTTTCTGTGGTTTCAGTGTCCGTTGCGCTGGCGGGCGCGGACTGCGCCGGAGCTGCGTCTTCCTTTTCTTCCGGCGCCAGTTCGGCGATTTGCGCAAGGAGCGGATCCACTGCGGCGCGCATTTCTGCGTCGCTCGCCCATTGGCGGTGCAGGAATTTTTTTAGGACGTCCACAGACTCCAGGCAGATGTCCACGATATGGGCGCCCGGTTTCAGGACGCCATCGCGCAAGCGGCCGATTAGATCCTCGACGCGATGGGCGACGGCAGAAAGACGGTGCAAACCGACTTGCGCGGCAGAGCCTTTTACGGTGTGCATGGAGCGGAAGAGGCGGTTGATATCCTCCGCATTCGGATTGGCTTCGAGCGCAAGCAAGCATTCGGTGACGGCTTGGAGATGTTCTTCGGCTTCGGGAACGAAAAACTCCAGGACCTCGGCCGGGACGTCGCTGTCCTGCGGAAGATGGTCAACATAGGAGTAAGCGGGCGGCGCATCGGCGACGGGCTGTTCGGAGGCGACTTCCTCCGCGGCGGCTTCCTGAGCGGCGCGCGAGTTGGGCGGCGCGGGAAACGCGAAGGAATAGCGCTGTTTGAAGGCTAGGATGTCGCCGTCGGTTTCGCTGCCGCTGGAGCTGATCTGCAGCAGGTCGAATTCGAGAACGGAAATTGCGTCGGAAATAAATTCGGTGAGCGGGCCGTGCATGTCCGCGGTGAGCGCGGCATTCATGGCGTAGTGAAAGATGTGAGCCATTTTCGCGGCCACTTCGGAAAATTGCGGGAAGCCATAACTGGCGGAAGTGCCGGCCAGAGTGTGCGCGGCAATATAAAGCTTTTCCAGATCTTCGGGCTTGGTCTGCGGTTCCTGCAACATGCCGGAATATTCCCGCAGATACTGGAGGTTTTCAGAAGCCTCCTGGAGGAAGAGCTCGACGGATTCCTGATTGGGCCCGTTCACAGGCTTTCCTCCAGCAACACGGCTGCGGCGCGTGATTCCGCGGCGACCGGCTTGCGATAGATGAGGCAATCGCCGATCACCATGGACTCAAATTTCATGGGCACGTTGGAAAGCGTCTCCGAGTGGCCCAAAAGAAAATATCCGCCCGGTTCGAGGGCGTCGTAAAAGCGCCGCAGAATCGCGCGCCGGCGTTCTTCCGAGAAATACATGAGCACGTTCATGCAGAAGATGCAGTCCAGTTTGCCGACGTACACGGGCTCGACCAGATTCATTTGCGCGAACGAAATCATTTTGCGAATGCGCGGCCTGATCTGAAA
>Ga0070765_100000523_pt1 | contig 23177 bp, 20 predicted proteins | sample HubBroMetageWFT5_FD_71516 | JGI IMG/M metagenome (GOLD analysis project Ga0070765, IMG submission 71516) | Warmed and freeze-thawed soil microbial communities from the Hubbard Brook experimental Forest, New Hampshire - Hubbard Brook CCASE Soil... | ecosystem: Environmental > Terrestrial > Soil... | reverse complement strand
AGGGCTCGCCTTCAGCGCTATGTCGGCCAGCAGCTTCGCGACGGATGTCGCCATCCTGCGCAACGGCTTCTCCATCCGTCATGAGCGTCGCGAAATCATCGGGGAAGTCACCCGGCTTTACCTGAACAGTGATGGCAGCGGATTTGTAGACGTTCGCAACGAAGAAGTTGACCATTTCGAGCGAGATATGACCGCTGCTCCAGGGACGGCCGCTTTGAAGTTGCCGGAGGACGTTGTGGGCTCCGCCAGCCACCGCTATCACCTCGATCCCGACCTGGTGAACAGTGTGATCCGCGCAGAAAGTGGATTCAATCCGAAAGCGGTGTCGCCCAAGGGAGCCATGGGCCTGATGCAACTGGAGCCGCAGACGGCGGCTCAGTTGGGCGTGAGCGACCCCTTCGATCCCAGCGCCAATGTCGACGGTGGCACCCGCTATCTACGGGAGCTGCTGGTACGTTACAACTTCGATTTGATCAAGGCGCTGGCAGCGTACAACGCCGGTCCGCAGCGGGTGGAGCAGTATCACGGCGTGCCTCCTTACAACGAGACCCAGGCCTATGTCGCGAGAGTCGTGCGTGACTTCAATCGCAAGAAGTTGGCGGAACGGAAAGCGGCGGAAGTGAAGAGAGCCAGCGCGCCCAAGACGCAACTTCCAAAGCCGACTCCGGTCTCCCAATAGTCTGCCGCTTTCGCAACCACCTCGCGCAGACTGCGTTGACCCTTCCTCCCTCTTCAGTTACCTTCAACAGGTGCCGGGCTTAGCGCCGTATTGGTTTTTATTCCACTCATGAACAAATCGCGTGCCCTGATTTACGGGTTAGTCCTGGCCGTACTGGCCGGACTAGTGTATCTACAGTTCCAACACTGGCGCACGTTTGATTGGGATAAATTCATTGAGCACACTCGTGACGTCAGCTGGCGGCACGTCATCCACGGGATTCTCTTTACTTACTTTGCTTATGTGCTTCGGGCTTATCGTTGGAAGGTCTTCCTTCGTCCGGTGCGCAAAGACGCTTCCACACTAGGCCTGATTTCGCCTACGGCTGTAGGCTTCACCGGTCTGGCCTTGCTCGGTCGTCCGGGAGAACTGATTCGCCCCTATTTGATCGCGCGCCGGCTGAATCTGAGTTTCTCATCGCAATTGGCGGTGTGGATGGTGGAACGCATTTTCGACCTCGCGGCTTTCACCGTGCTCATGGTCGGAGGGATATTTCTTCCTACGAAGTTACGTGCATTCGCCGAGACGCGTCCGGTTTATGACCACTGGCTGCATGTTTCGGGATACATGCTGTCGGGGCTGGTAGCGGGGCTGGTTTGTGTCACGCTGCTGATCAGTTACCGCGGACCCAGCGTTGCCGATTGGGTGGAGATTCGCTTTGCTCATCTGGCGAAGAACCTGGGGCAACGGATTGCCCTGCGCATTCGGGAGTTTGCCTGCGGCCTGAATACGATTCACGGCGCTTTCGCCCTGCTGCAAATCTCCGTGGTTTCGGTGTTGATGTGGTGGATGATCGCCATCAGCTACAAAGAAGTCACCCACGCCTACGGTGCGCCCATGCAGTTCATGAGTGTCACCAAAGTATTGTTGCTGATGGGCTCCAGCATGGTTGGATCGATGCTGCAACTGCCGGGAGTGGGCGGCGGAGCGCAGCTGGCCACCATCGAAGTATTGGACAAAGTGTTCGACGTGCCGCGTGAGTTGGCGGTCAGTTGCGGGATACTGCTGTGGCTGGTGAGTTTTGTAGCGATCGTCCCGGTTGGGCTGCTGTTCGCGCATCATGAGCGGCTGTCATTGCGGAAGGTAGCGGAGGAGAGCGAGAAGGCAGAGGCGGACGAGGTGGTTCCAACCGAGCCTGTGCGCTGAGGGGCGCCAGCCTCCTGCTACAATCACTAGTTCAACGATCAGCCCCATGAAGTGTCCTTTCTGCGGATTTGCGAATGACAAAGTGGTGGATTCGCGCGAGAGCAAAGAGGCGGATTCCATCCGCCGCCGCCGCGAGTGCCTGAAGTGCGAGAAGCGCTTCACCACCTACGAACGTATCGACGAAATTCCCTACATGGTGGTCAAAAAGGACGGGCGGCGGGAGAAATTCGACCGCCAGAAAGTCCTAAACGGTCTGTTGCACGCATGCGAGAAGCGGCCGGTACCGATCAGCAAGCTGGAACAGATTGTGAACGAAGCCGAGAGTTTTGTGATTGAGTCGGCCGAGCGCGAACGCAAGACCAGCGAACTGGGTGAGCTGATCATGAGCCGCCTGCGCCGCTACGACAAAGTCGCTTATGTGCGCTTCGCCTCGGTATACCTCGACTTCAAGGACGTGCAGGAATTCATGAATGAACTGAAAGACCTGCTCAAAACCAAAGATACGGCGGAGTTGCGCACCAAGCCTGTAACCAAGAATTGATGTCGATTTCCGGCGCATTGAATCGCAAGGGATCTCGCCGGTAGACCGTCCTATGGCCCACAAAATTACTCTTATTCCCGGCGATGGCATTGGTCCCGAAGTAACCAAGGCAACCGTCCGCATTCTTGAAGCCACAGGTCTGAAGTTCGAATGGGAGGCCTTCGCCGCCGGCGCTGAGGCCTTCGAGAAATATCACGAGTACATCCCCAAAGAACTGAGCGAGTCGATTGAGCGCACCCGGGTCGGACTGAAGGGGCCGGTGACTACGCCCGTCGGTGGTGGGTTCGCCAGCATCAACGTCACCCTGCGCAAGCAATTTGAGCTGTACGCCAACTTCCGGCCAATCCGTAATCTACCGCACATCCCCACGCGTTATCCGAATGTGGACCTCATCATCGTTCGCGAGAACACCGAGAGTCTGTATTCCGGCATCGAGCACGAAGTGGTGCCGGGAGTGGTGGAAAGCATAAAGATCATCACCGAGAAAGCCTCCACCCGGATTGCCAGGTTCGCCTTTGAGTATGCCCGCAAGAATGAGCGCAAGAAGATTCACGCCGTCCATAAAGCTAACATCATGAAGCTTTCGGATGGCCTGTTCCTGCGTTGCTGTCGCGATGTTGCTAAAGGCTTTCCGGAAATCACTTACGCCGAGCACATTGTCGACAACACCTGCATGCAGCTGGTGATGAATCCATATCAGTACGACGTGCTGGTGATGGAAAACCTCTACGGCGACATTATTTCCGATCTGTGCGCCGCGTTTATCGGCGGCCTGGGTCTGGTGCCCAGCGCGAACATTGGCGATCATTGCTCGATCTTCGAAGCCGTACATGGTTCTGCGCCCGATATCGCCGGAAAGAACATTGCCAATCCCACTGCGCTCATTCGCTGTTCCCTGCTGATGCTCCGGCATCTCGGCGAATTCGAGGCAGCGACGAAGATCCGCAATGCCCTGGAGAAAGTCTATCGCGACCGCGACAAGCTGACCCGCGACGTAGGCGGCAAAGCAGGCACGTCGGAGTTTGCCGATTCCATCATTGCTGCGATGAAAACAGGAGCAGCGCAACCCGCAAGTTAGTGCCTGCCCGACCCTGGGAAGCTCTCGTCTTCCGGGTCTATCATCTCCTAATGCGACAACCGTCATCCATCTTGAAGTCGCTGGGTCTGGTTGTGCTACTTGGCGTAATTGCGACCGCGGCGACCGATGCTGCACATGCATCAGGTAAGCGCGCCAATCAGGAAGACTTAGACGCCCGGATTACCCGGATCGAGCACGGCCTTTTGCCTGCCGCAATTATTCGGGGGCAGCCCACCCCGACCATGACACTCGCTGATCGGATGAAGTATTACCACGTCCCGGGCATGAGCATTGCGGTTTTCGATCACGGCCAAATTGCTTGGGCACGCGGTTATGGCCTTGCTGACGTGGCGGCCAACAAAGCCTTAACGCCGGAAACCCTCCTCCAGGCAGCGTCGGTCAGCAAGTCGGTGACGGCGTTGGCGGCCCTCCGGCTAGTGCAGCAGGGAAAACTGAATCTCGATGAGGATGTGAACCGGAAACTGATTTCGTGGAAAGTACCCGACAATCAATTCACCAAGAACCAGAAAGTGACGTTGCGCCGATTGCTGAGCCATACTGCCGGGCTAACGGTCGGTGGATTTGCGGGATATGTAACCGGCGAACCACTGCCTACAACGGCGCAGGTTCTGAATGGACAAAAACCTGCGAACAATGAAGCGGTCCGCGTGGACAGGGAGCCCGGTAAACAGTTTCTCTATTCCGGCGGCGGATATGTGGCAGTACAGCAGCTGATGATGGACGCTACTGGAGAGTCCTTCCCAGAACTCGTTCACGATCTCGTGTTCAAACCCTTAGGTATGAGCCACAGCACATTTGAACAGCCACTTCCAAAAAGCCTCTGGCCGGACGCGGCGAGACCTTATAACGCCGACGGAGAGCCGGTTCCAGGTGGGTGGCACGTTGATCCTGAAATGGCGCCCGCAGGGCTATGGACCACACCATCCGATCTCGCGCGATTCGCAATTGAGATCGAGAAAGCGTACGCGGGGCAGTCGAAGCTTATTTCGTCTGCGCTCGCGCATCAGATGCTTGCGTACCAGAGCGAACAGATTTACGGCTTGGGAGTCGCCCTCGGAGAACGCGGCCACGCGGTGAGATTTTGGCATTCTGGTGCAAACAGCGGGTATAAGTGCCTGTTTGAAGGCTACCCAGAGATCGGCCAAGGTCTGGTCATCATGACGAATGGCGACAGTGGACTTCGGTTAATTGGTGAGATCCAGCGGGCGGTTGCCCAGGAATATGACTGGCCCGACGGGCGTCCGGAAGAACACACTCCGGTCAAGCTCTCTCTTGCATCTCTTCGCACCTACCCAGGTGTGTATCTTTTCGCAGGCCAGTTCAAATTCACAATCACTCAAGACAATGGCAAACTGTACGTGCAATACCCCCCATTTGGCGATACGCCGCAAGAGTTGTTCGCGGAATCAGCCACTCGATTCTTTATGACGAGCCAGCCGGTGGTAATTGATTTCCAGAGGGAGGCCGACGGATCGATCAAGAAGGCCAAAGCGCGCAATGGTCCGGAACAATTGGACGGAGAGAAGATTTCGGACGCCCCGCGATAAAATGCCCTCATGGCGGACTTGACCCTGCCGTCGAATCCTCGCTCGCTTCGACCTGAGATCATGAACTATTGGTTGCTGCCACGCCCGATTCCTTGGGCAACAGCGGCCCGGTACCTGGCGGTCATGGCTGCTCTTGTCGCCGTCTCGTTTGCGCAGGACTTCGAGGTCACACTCTTGGGAACAGGCAACCCACGTCCGGTAATGTCCCGCTTCGGCCCCAGCATCTTGGTGGAAGCCGGGAACGAGAAGTTGCTATTCGATTGCGGACGAGGCGCCGCGCAGCGTCTGTATCAACTCAAGATTCCCTTCACCGCAATCACCGGCCTGTTCCTCACCCACCTGCACTCTGACCATACCGTCGGAATCCCAGACCTGTGGCTGACCGGATGGGTCATGGGTCGCGACACTCCTCTCCCGGTGTGGGGTCCGAAAGGCACGAAGGCGATGATGAAGCATTTGCAGGAAGCGTACGCCTTCGATATCCACATAAGGCGTGACGTAGATACCAAGCTGCCGGGCGCGGGTGTGATGGTGATCGCCAAGGACATTCGAGAAGGTGTGGTCTATGACAAAAATGGAGTGAAGGTCACGGCGTTTCTGGTTGATCACGGCGAGATCAAACCGGCGTTTGGTTACCGTATCGATTACGCCGGCCATTCGGTCACGTTGTCGGGTGACACTCGTCCGTCAGAAAACTTGATCCGGTTCGCCCAGGGAACGGACGTTCTGATTCATGAGGTGATCGATGTAGCCGCCTACACAAACCTGTCAAAGGGCGACACCTCAGAGCAGGAGAAAAAGATCATCGCGCATCACACGACGGCGGAGCAGGCTGGGACCGTCTTCACGCGAGTGAAGCCCAAGCTGGCCGTCTATTCTCACATCGTTCCACCCGACGTTCCTGACGTCGTCCCGCATACTCGAAAGACCTACTCTGGACCGCTTGAAGTTGGTGAGGATCTGATGAGCATCGAGATTGCGGATAGGATTACAGTGCATCGACCATCGCAGTAAGTTCCAGCCTCGGAGTTAAGGGTAGTGGTGCCATGGAAATCACACGGCACCACTACCGAGTTAACTTCCGCGTTGACGAAGTCTTCCATGATTGAGTAACATCCTCTGTTCTTTTGTTCTTACATATTCTTATATAGTTGCTGAGGATTTGAGGGGGATGGCGCACTCATCACGGCGGACAGGTGTGGTTCTCTTCCAGCTAGGCGGGCCTGACTCGCTAGAGGCTATTGAGCCATTTCTTTTTAATCTCTTCTGCGACCCCGATATTATTGACTTCCCTTTCGCCCGCATCGGGCGCAAACCCTTGGCCAAGTTGATTTCGAGCACTCGCGCGCGCAAAGTCCAGCATCATTACGCGGCGATTGGCGGAGCTTCGCCGATCCGGCGGTTTACCGAGCAACAGGGGCGGGCCTTGCAGTTGAGGTTGCAGCAATCGGGGATGAACGCGCGTTGCTTTGTGGCCATGCGCTACTGGCATCCCTTTACTGCCGAGGCGATCGATCAGGTTCGCGCAGCGCATTGTGATGAAGTTGTACTGCTGCCGCTGTATCCGCAGTATTCCAGCACCACCACCGGCAGCAGTTTGAACGAGTGGCGGCGGCGATTCCGGAATGATCTTCCTGTGTACTGCGTTGATCCGTTCTATCGTCACCATCTTTATTTGGACGCGCTGGCAGAGAAAATCGAAGAGACCCTGGCGCGCTTTCCCGATCCTCGCCGGGCGGAACTAGTGTTCAGCGCCCACAGCGTTCCGGTATCGGTGATCGAGAAGGGTGATCCGTATCAACGACAGGTCGAGAAAACCGTGGAACTCTTGATGCAGCGTGGCGGATGGAGTAATCAGCATCGGCTTTGCTACCAAAGCAAGGTGGGCGCCAGCAAATGGCTGCAACCTTCTTTGCACAAGACGCTACGCACGCTGGCGACTGAGAACATCAGTGAAGTTTGCATTGTTCCGATTTCTTTTGTCTCCGACCATGTCGAAACGCTGGGCGAGATCGATCACGAGGCGCGCAAGGAAGCGGCCACTCTCGGCATCACACGATTTGAAATGACACCGGGATTGAACAATTCTCCGACGTTCATTTCGGCGCTGATGGATTTAGTGGAAACTGCGATTGGTGTTAATTTAAATGAACGGGAACGCGGCGAGTTGGTTGCCGCGGATTGAAGTTTGTTTGGGCGTGTGGATTCTAAATTGAGTTTTCGGCAATCTTATTGCCGCTGTGAAAGGTAAGACGGATGGCAGACGAATCCGCCAAAGGCATTCTCGGGCACCTACCGCCGTTGCCGCGGCCGGCGCTCAACAATTCAGTGATCGGCATGGAGCAGGCCTATCGTCAACGCAAGGGCCTGCAACTGCTGTCGGACGCGGATATTGAAGCGCTGAAAGCGGGCCAGCCGATGGCGTGGGAAATCGGCGGAGCAGTGTCCGCTGCTCCCGTCACACCACTTGCTGCTGCGCCTGCGCCGCCAGCCGCAACGGCGCCAGTGGCTGCCGCCTCCGGAAATATCAGTGCTGAAGTCGCAGGCTGGGTTGCAAAAGGAAACAAATGGAGCAAGTCCACCATCGCCGCCGAACAAGCGCGCCGCGAGCGCAAGGCATTACCGGCACTCAATGATTTCGAAATCGCCGCGTTGTTGGGTGAGGCACCTGCAACCGCTCCTGTTGCTGCCGCTCCAGTAGTTGCAGCGGCGGCCACCGCTCCGCCAGTCGCCGCTTCAGCCAACATTAGCGCGGAAGTCGCAGGCTGGGTCGCCCAAGGAAAGAAATGGAGCAAGTCCACAATCGCCGCGGAACAGGCGCGACGTAGCCGCAAAGGACTTGCCGCTCTGAATGATTCCGAAGTAGCAGCATTGTTAGGCGAGCCTGCGGCAGCGACTCCAGCGGCTGCCGCACCTGTGGCAGCGGCGGCGGCTCCGCGGCCGGCAGCCCCTGCGATGGCATCATCCGCGGCAGCATCGGTGGCCCGGAGCGGCGCATCGACAAGTTACGTCGGAACCCCGGCGGTAGGAACCTCGAAAGCTGCGGCTGCCGGAGGAGTGGCGGCGATTGGGCCTGAAGATAACGAAATCAATCGCGCACGTCGGCGCCTGGTGTGGGCAACCGTCGCGGCATTCCTGACGGCTTGGTTGCTGGCCTTCTTCCGATTCTTTCTGCCGCGTACTCTGTTCGAACCTGCAACCAGTTTCAAGATCGGCTATCCCGAAGAATACGGCCTGGGTGTGGATACGAAGTTTCAGCAGAAGTACCGCATCTGGGTGGATCGCACCCCTGACCGTATTTTTGTGATCTATGCGCGCTGCACCCACCTGGGCTGCACCCCGGACTGGAAGCCGAGCGAGAACAAGTTCAAATGTCCGTGCCACGGTAGCGGATATGACAGCGAGGGAGTGAATTTCGAGGGCCCGGCGCCGCGTCCCATGGACCGGGCGCACATTGAAACTGCCCCCGACGGCCAGATTCTGGTGGATGTCTCGCGACTGTATCAGTGGCCCAAGGGACAGCCCAGCCAGTTTAACGACGATGGATCATTCTTGCGGGCATAGACAGCCACAAGCTTAACCATAAAGGACCACAAAGTTACACGAAGGAAACCGAAGATGGCGGAAGAGAACAGCAACGGGAAAAACGGCAACCGGGTCGGACTGCTGCAACGGGTCAAAGCCGGCGTCCAGGAGGACGTTCAGTCGCTTAAGACTGATATGCCGGCCAAGGTGAAAGAACAGGTTGAAGGCTTGAAAGATCCCACCAAGACTCAGGTCTTTACTTCCATCTTCCGCCACAAGCACGACGACACGCCGCGCAATCGCGCGTTGGGTGTGCTGTCGAACGTCTTCCTGCATTTGCACCCCGCGAAGATTAATCGCGACGCGGTGCGTTACAGCTACACCTGGGGGATGGGCGGGATCACCTTTTATCTGTTCATCGTGTTGACATTCACTGGCGTACTGTTGATGTTCTACTACCATCCCACGAAAGTTCAGGCCTTTCGCGACGTCTTGTATCTCGAGCATGACGTCCCTTTCGGCAAGCTGCTGCGCAACATGCACCGCTGGGCCGCCCACTTGATGGTAATCGCGGTCTGGCTGCACATGTTCCGGGTATTTCTGACCGGCTCCTACAAGAAGCCGCGCGAGTTCAACTGGAATATTGGAGTGCTGCTGCTGGTGTTCACGCTTCTTCTTTCATTCACCGGTTACCTGCTGCCCGACGATCAGCTGGGATTCTGGGCGGTCACGGTAGGCACGAACATGGCGCGGGCCACGCCAATGCTGGGCCACGAAGGCCCCTTCGGCAAGATGATGGGCATGACGCCATATAACGACGTGCGCTTCGGACTGCTGGGCGGTTCGATCGTAGATGCCAATGCGCTATTGCGGTCTTATATATGGCACTGCATCGGGATTCCGATTGTAGCTTCGATCCTGATGATTGTTCATTTCTGGCGGGTGCGGAAGGATGGCGGTATCTCCGGACCGGCAGCGGTAATGCTGACGGCCGAGGGAGATAAGCCGCGTCGGCAAGTGTAAGACTCGCGGTGGAGAGACATTATGGATTGGAAACAACTTTGGGAGATCTGCTCCGCGCCCGACAATGTGCCGATTGTCGGCATGATTCCCCTGCTCGCCTTCTACTGCTACCTGGCGTGGAAGCAGGCCAAAGCCAATGATGATCTCATCGGCGAACTCGAAACCAATCCTGCTTTGGCCAAAACCCATCATCGCAAGAGCTGGCCCTTTCGTCCGGGATGGCAGAAAGAAGTACACGTCTGGCCGTTCTTGCTGCGCATTGAGTTTCTGGCCACCATGATCGTCACCATCATTCTGATGGTCTGGTCGATCACGCTGTACGCTCCGCTGGAAGAGCCGGCGAATCCGAACCTGACCATGAATCCCGCGAAGGCGCCCTGGTACTTCCTGGGTTTGCAGGAAATGCTGGTGTATTTCGATCCATGGATTGCGGGCGTGGTGATGCCGACGCTCATCATTATCGGCCTGATGATCATTCCTTATATCGATACCAATCCGCTGGGCAGCGGCTATTACACCTGGAAGCAGCGCAAGTTTGCCATTGGCACGTTCCTGTTCGGCTTCATCATCTTGTGGGTTTCGATGATCATCATCGGGACATTCATTCGCGGCCCCGGTTGGCAATGGTTCTGGCCGGGACAAACCTGGGACCACAATCGGTTGATCTATGAGGTAAACCGCGACTTGCCCGATTTGTTTGGGATCGCGTCCAACGCGGGCAAAGCCATCTTCGGCGCTATCGTAGTCGGTGCGTACTACTTACTCGGCGGATTTGGAGTGCATGCATTCTTCCGGCGCTACAACCCGAAAGATTACAAGCGCATGAGCCTGCTGCAATATTCTCTGATGCAGTTTTTTCTTCTCACTATGGTGGCCCTGCCGCTGAAGATGTTGCTGCGGCTGGGATTCAACATCAAGTACGTGTGGATTACGCCGTGGTTCAACGTGTAAAACCGTCGTTCGTCCTTGGTTGTTGACCTTTGGCAAGGCTGAGCACGAACGACTAACGACGAACGATCAACGTCTGTCGGGGAGAACGCATTGCCTGAACAACCGATTCCGGAGCAAGATCCGGTAGTCACCAAGTCGTACGCGCTGCATTATGTGCTGGCCATGGTGATCCTGATGGCGACGCTGTTCTGGGCGCTATGGGATGAAGGTTATGGACAGCGGCCATGGAAGGCCTTCCAGAACGAATGGAAACAACGTTACACCGCGTTCCTCGACAAGACCCGGCCGAAGTCCGAGAGCGAAGTAAAGAACGTTCAGAGCTCTCCCGAATATCAGCAGTTGAATCAGGTCTACCAGCAGGCGGATGCGGCTGCCAAACCGCGCAAGGAAGAACTACAGAAACAAATTACCAATCTCAGCGCCCAGATTCTGGCGGTGCAGAATGTGTTCACCGACCGGCGCGCCTACGCCAACGCTCTCACCTATCAGATGGAAACTGACACCAGCGTTTCCGGGAAGGCAAGCAAGCGCAAGGCGATCGCCGAATACAAACAGAAGGTCGCTTCCGTCGAATTTCCCGACGGCCACCAGGAGAACTACAACTATGCCCAGCTCGAAGAGAAGTACAACGAACTGAAAGACGAGCGTACCAAGCTGAATGCGGAACTGGGCGAGGTGTTGAAGCCGGTGACTGCGGCTAGCGTTGCCATGTCAACGTATGTTAACGAGCATATGGTTGACCTCACCCCCGATCAACTTAAGGGCCTGATTAAGAAGACCAAAGAGTGGGACCCTAAGATCGTGCAGATCAACGTGGCGGAAGCCAACATCGTGGACCGCTGCGAGTCCTGCCATATGGGAATTCGTGAGCCCTTGAAGTTGACAGCTGCGTCAATGTCGGAAAAGGGCGCAAAAAAGCCCGATGATTACGCAAACGCTTTTGTGAGCCATCCCGAGCCCGAACTGCTGAAGACGCACGATCCCGACAAGTTTGGCTGTTCCCCGTGTCACCAGGGCAACGGGCGCGCCACCACCAGCGAGGAAAAAGCCCACGGAAACTACGAGCACTGGCTGTGGCCGATGTATCCCAAGGAAAACGCCGAAGCGGGCTGCCAGACCTGCCATTCCGCCGACATGGTGCTCGTCAGCGGGGACGTGGGCTGGACCATCAGCGAAGGCAAGGATCTCTTCCGGCAAAAGGGATGCATGGGTTGCCATCGGTATGAAGGCTACGACAAGGAGCCCGAGGACCTTAACACCGTCAGCCAGCAGATCAAGCAACTGGAGCAGGCGAAGAAGGACAATTTCAAGCAGGCCGCGGACCTGATGAAGCAGGCCGACACTGCGGCCAGCAACGAAGAAGCCAACCAGATGAACGACAAAGCTGTGGCTCTCAAAGTTGCGAACAGCAAAATGGATGGCCGCATCCAGCAATTGGATTTTCAAGCGCACAGCCTGTTGCAGGACACGAAGAAAGTCGGGCCGAACCTGAAAGATGTGCGGCTCAAGCTGAACAAGAACTGGATTCCGGTCTGGCTGAAGAAACCAACTGACTTCCGTCCCACCACCAAGATGCCGAACTTCCGCCTGAGCGATCATCAGATCCAGGCGATTTCGGCCTTCATCTGGCAATCCGGTTTCACCGACGCTTTGCCCCAGCAGAAGCCCGGCAACGCGGAGCACGGAAAAGAATTGTTTGAGACCCGCGGGTGCATGGCTTGCCACTCGATCGGGGAAGGCGACCAGATGCAGGGCGGAACCTTCGCCGCCAACCTGAGCCGCGAAGGCGAGAAAGCTAACTACGATTACCTGGTGCGCTGGATTCACAACGCCCGCCAGCGTACGCGGCCGTATTGTCCCCTCGAGAAAAAAGACATTGGTCCCGAGGATTACGCTAAGAAAGGCCTTCCCTATCAGTGGGACCTGGAGCACAGTCAATGTCCGAACGACGGTCACGAACTTCAAGTCCAAAACATGACTGTGATGCCCAGCCTGCGGCTTCCGCTCGCCGACACCCAGGACATCGCCAGCTTCCTGATGACGCAAAAACACCAGGAGCCTTCCGCTTATGCCGACGCGTCATTCATGGACGACCCCAAGCTGAAAGATGAAGGTAAGAGGTGGGTTCGTAACTTTGGCTGCGCCGGCTGCCACGAGATTTCGGGATTTGAAGATGAAGGCCGCATTGGAACCGAGCTGACCTACGAAGGCAGCAAGCCCATTGAGCGCCTTGATTTCGCGCTGTTCACCGAAGCCGCTCAACGCGGCACCGAAGAGCCGATTACTGATAAAGAAGACTTGCAGCGCCTGCCGGACGGCCCCGCGAAGGGTCCATGGTATGACCACAAAGGGTTCTTCGAGCACAAACTGGCGGAGCCGAACGTCTACGACAAGGGCAAGACCAAGGCGGAGATGGAACTGCTCCGTATGCCGAACCTGCACTTGAATCGAGAACAAGTTCGCGCGCTGACCACGTTCCTGCTGGGAAGCGAAGAGAATTCCCTGCCGGCGAATTACCAGTACAAGCCCGGCGATGCGCGTCGTGACATCCAGGACGGCTGGTGGGTGGTCAAGAAATACAACTGCATGGGCTGCCACCAATTCATTCCTGGGCAGAAAACCGTGCTGATGGGCCTGCCGCAGTACCGCGAGAACCCCGAGCAGTTGCCTCCGAAGCTTTTGACCGAGGGCGCGCGCGTGGACCCTGAATGGCTACGCCGTTTCCTGGCGAACCCATCCTTGAGCGAGACTGACACCGACCGTAACGGAGTCCGTCCCTATCTGAAAGTACGCATGCCGACGTTCTCCTTCTCAGCCAATGAACAGCGCAAGCTAGTGCGCTTCTTCCAGGCACTTTCGCAGCAGGCAATGCCGTATGTTCCGGAACCGGTGCCGACGCTCACCGCCAAAGAAACGGACATGGCGCGCAGCCTGTTCTCGAGCACCGCTGCGCCTTGCTTGAAGTGCCATGCCACCGGCGATCCGCAGCATGACAAGATCGCCACGGCACCGAACTTCTTACTGGCCAAGGAACGCCTGAAGCCGGACTGGGCGGAACGCTGGGTGCTTGATCCCCAGGCCATCAGTCCGGGAACTTCGATGCCGTCAGGACTGTTCCGGCGCGAACACGGCCAATGGGTATTTGCTGGACCGGTGCCAGCGTCATTCCAAGGCTACGACAAAGACCATTCCAAGCTGCTGGTGGATTATATTTTCCAACTCACGCCGGAAGAACAACGGCGGGTAGCCGCGTCCATGGGGCGGCCGCAGGCTTCGAATCGGCCGCCAGCCATCCGGAGGCAGACCGCAACGGCAGCAAGCGGCGGTTCGCGATAGAATGGTGGGTTCGTAACGCCGCCCCTTCGGCAAGTACAGGGCAGGCTCGCCGGTTGAAGTGTGGGCGTCCCGCCTGCACTTCCCTGGGACGAGAAATTTGAATTTAGATTCACAAACGCTTTCAATACTCCACGAAAGGTCGACATCATGAATAAGAAGACATGGATTTCACTAATGAGCCTGCTCTGCCTCGGTTTCGGGCTCCTGGCAGGCTGTAGCAAGAAAGAGGAAGCACAACCCGCGGCTGCACCTGAAGCGGCAGCACCCGCGGCTCCTGCTGCCACACCGATTGATCCTGCCACCGTCGCCAACGTCAGCGGCACCGTGAAACTGGATGGTGCAGCTCCCAAGGCGGCTAAGATCGACATGAGCCAGGACGCGGCCTGCAAGGGCGCAAACTCGGCCGAGACCATCGTCGCCGACGGCGGCAATCTGGCTAACGTGTTCGTGTATGTCAAGGACGGCCTCGGAACTCGCACCTTCGACGTTCCCACCACCGCCGTGACCATCGATCAGCAAGGCTGCAAATATCATCCCCACGTGCTCGGCGTGATGACCGGCCAGAACATCGACATCAAGAACGACGACCAGACCACGCACAACATTCACCCGACGCCGCAATCTAACCGCGAGTGGAACGAATCGCAACCGCCGAACGCCGCGCCCATCGAGAAGAACTTCGCTCGTGAGGAAATCATGCTGCCAGTCAAGTGCAATCAGCACCCGTGGATGCGCATGTATATCAACGTGGTGAAAAGCCCGTTCTACGCCGTGACCGGTCCGGATGGGAAGTACGAACTCAAGGGCCTGCCCCCCGGCACCTACACCATCGCCTTTGTACAGGAAAAACTAGGTGAACAGACCCAGCAAGTCACGCTGGCAGCGAAGGACAGCAAGACGGTAGACCAGAACTTTAAGCAATAGTAGTTGGTGGGGAGGGACGGGCGAGTCGCCCGTCCCTGAACCATCAAAGTGACCTTCACTCCTAGGAGGCACCTCTGAACGGCCTTGCCATGCCGTACAATCGCGCCCACCACCGCTTTGCGGTCTTCACCGCGAGCGCAACTTTCTGTTTGCTCATCGCCGGCGCTCTGGTTACCAGCAACGATGCCGGGCTCTCAGTTCCTGATTGGCCGACTTCTTTCGGATCGATTTACAAGATTCCACGCATGGTCGGTGGCGTGCGCTTTGAACACACCCACCGCATGATTGCTGAATTCGTGGGCCTGCTCACCATCATCCTCGCGATCTGGACCTGGCGCGTGGACAAGCGTCGCTGGATCAAAGCTCTGGCAGTTGGCGCGCTTGGAACCGTTGTTGCCCAAGGTGTACTGGGCGGCTTGACGGTGTTATTTTATCTTCCTCCCGCAATTTCGTCGGCGCACGCGGCGCTGGCCCAGACTTTTTTCTGCATCGCTGTCGTCATCGCAGTATTCACCGGACGCCGCTGGGTAGAAGAGGTGCCAGAAGTCGAACTCGATTCGCGGCGGCCCAGTCTGATCACTCTCACCTTGCTCTCGATTTTCGTCCTCTACGTACAGCTCATCCTGGGAGCGATGTTCCGTCATCATGGAATGAGTTGGTGGCCGCATGTCGTGAATGCGCTGGTGGTAGCGTTAGTGCTCACTTGGACCGCGGTGCGGGCCTTGGCAGTCTACGCGAAGATTGAAGCAGTGCGGCGGCCAGCAATAGCGCTGATTGGGTTGCTGATCACGCAGCTATGCCTGGGGTTCATGGCATTCCTCACTCGCGTGGCATGGGGCCATGACGCTGTCCAGCCCGAATTGCCCATGGTGATGTCGACCGTCGCTCACGTCGCCGTCGGCGCCCTGCTGCTCGCAACCGCGGTGGTGTTGGCCATTCAAGTGTGGCGCCATGTGCCGGTATCGTTCGCCGAGCGAGTGCCCGAAGGCGAAGGCAGTCCGGTAGCGGCGTAGTCGCTCTCGAGAAAAGCCGTACGGTAGAATGTTCTGTGGCGTCCACAACCCCCACAATCTCCCGCGAGCCGGCCCGCCCAAGCATCAGCTCCTCAGCCATTTCCCTTCAAAACCTGGTTCATCGCTACGAAGAGCGTACCGCGCTGGACGGTGTCTCCTTCGATGTGCCGGCGGCTGAGTTATTCGGACTCCTCGGCCCGAACGGCAGTGGTAAGACAACATTATTTCGAATTCTTTCTACCTTGATGATTCCGACCGGCGGCCGGGCAACCATCCTTGGATTCAACGTCGCCCGCGAACCTAACGCTGTCCGCCGGCATATCGGCGTAGTCTTCCAAGCCCAAAGCATTGACGTGAAGCTGACAGCAGCAGAGAATCTGTGGCATCAGGGACATCTTTACGGCCTGCGGGGTGCCGCGCTCAAGGCACGCATCAATGAGATGCTGGAGCGTGTGGGATTAGCCGACCGCGCCCACGAAAAAGCTGAGACATTTTCCGGCGGCATGCAGCGCCGTCTAGAGCTGGCCAAGGGACTGCTCCACCATCCCAGTGTTCTGCTGCTCGATGAACCGACCACAGGGCTCGATCCGGGCGCCCGGCGCGACCTTTGGCAGTATCTGGCGATCTTGCGCGATCAGGAGAAAGTCACGGTCCTGGTAACGACACATCTGATGGAAGAAGCCGAGCGCTGCGGCCGGCTGGCAATCTTGAATGAAGGAAAAGTTGTAGCATTGGGCACTCCCAGCGAATTGAAGCAGGAAATTGGCGGCGACGTAATTGTGTTGGAAGCCCGCGATCCCGAGTCTCTGGCACAACGTGTACGACAGCGATTTCGTCTCGAGGCGCAGGTCCTTCAGGGCAAAGTTCGGCTGGAGCGCGAACACGGCCATCGTTTCCTTACCGAAGTGGTAGAAGCGTTTCCGAAAGAGATTGACGCAGTCTCGGTCAGCAAGCCCACGCTCGAAGACGTTTTCATTCGCCGTACCGGGCACAGGTTCTGGACCGAGGGAAGTCAGCGATCTGAGCAATAGATGTTCTTTGCGCCCTTGGCGTAATCTTCGCGTCCTTCGCGGTAAAAAGCTTTAACGCAAAGAGCGCAAAGGAATCGCGAAGAACGCTAAGTAAACCGAGGAGATACGAATTCAATGCTGCTACTTTCGATTGTGTTGGGAATCGTGCCCCTCCTGGGGATTGCATGGACGGTGATGAACGGTACCGCAACCACGGTGGACGGTTTGTTTCTGAGCCTGATCCTGCTGAGTTTGTCCGGCATTCTCTTCTTGAATACTTACATCGAACTTCGCAAACGTTTTGCCAAAACCGCCGTGCCCCCGACGCAGGAGCACAAATAGCATGGCCACGCGCGCCGCAGCTATACCAGTGCCAATCTCGGCAGGCATTATCCTGCCCGCTTTCACACTGTGGTGGCGGGAGATCGTTCGCTTCTACCGCCAGCGCAGCCGCGTGGTGGGAGTCATCGCCTCTCCGCTCATATTTTGGGTAGTAATCGGCTCCGGCTTCGGAACGTCATTTCGCTCTGGCAACACTGCCGGGCAGCAACATTATTTGGACTATTTCTATCCCGGCGCACTGATCATGATCGTCCTGTTCACTTCCATTTTCACCATGATGTCAGTCATTGAAGATCGCAAAGAAGGCTTCCTGCTGTCGGTGATGGTAGCCCCGGTGCCTCGCTCGGCAATTGTGCTCGGCAAAGTTCTCGGCGGAACCACATTGTCAGCAATCCAAGGCTTGATCTTTCTGGCGTTTGCACCGCTTATCGGCGTGCGAATGGGCATTAGCGATTTCCTGCTGGTGACACTGGTTGTATTCCTGGTTTCGTTTGCGCTTACAGCATTAGGCTTTGCCATCGCCTGGCGCATGGATTCGACGCAGGCCTTCCACGCCATCATTAACCTCTTCCTGATTCCGTTGTGGTTGCTGTCAGGTGCAATGTTTCCGCTCTCCGGAGCATCTGGATGGCTGGCGTGGGTCATGCGCGCGAATCCGCTGACCTATGGCGTCGAAGCCTTGCGCGGGCTGCTCTTCCCCGCAAGCCCCACGCTGACTTCCCTGCCCTTCTCCATGACGGCGCTGGGTCTGTTCGCAGCCGCCATGTTCAGCTTATCTTTTTTCATGGTAAATCGACGTACCACGAGGCCACTGGCGTGATTCCTGAGCAATATGCCTACTTCCCTGGGCTGATCGCTAGCTTGAATGGAGCCAGTGCGGTTCTGTTGCTGATTGGCCGCAGCTTGATTATGCGCGGCAAAGTCGCAGCCCATCGCGCTTGCATGATCGCCGCAGTGGTTTCCTCCGGATTGTTTCTGGCGTGCTACTTGTATTTCCATTATCACGTTGGTGATATCCGTTTTCTCGGCAGCCATTTTTGGCATGTGGTTTACCTGATTGTCCTCATCCCCCATGTCACCCTCGCGATCGTGATTGTGCCCATGGTGGTTATCACTCTTTCCCGCGGACTGCGAGGAAAATACGATAAGCACCGCGCCATCGCGCGCTGGACGTGGCCGCTATGGATGTACGTCAGCGTAACCGGCGTACTCGTATACTTCATGCTGTACCGGTGGTTCCCGCACAGCTAGGTTGCAGGTCTTCCCCGTCAGCAGCGGTCATTTGCTTATGTCGATCGTAAGATTAAAAATCGATGTCTCAGGCACGGTAGGCGACGAAGCCTGGCTTGGAATCCAGCAGTTCGACCAGATCCAGAGCGCCGAGTTTGGTCCGAAGTTCGGATCAAGCGGCCCATTTAAGAATCCCGCGAACGCTCCCCATGCCAAGGGAGAATGGATCGGAGCTGAAATCCGGCTACAAACGCCGCTCTTGGCCCAGTATGCGGTTTCGCACTATCTGGAGCAGGAGCGTGTTCTGGACGCCGATGTGGTGAGTTAGAGGTAGTGCGTTATGTCTGCTATATTGGCGACCGCATGCTCGAACCCATGCCAGGCGACCCCTCGACGCTTGCAACGGAGCACGAATCAGGAACTGGCAGCCGGACGCGGTGGCTTGCTGTCGTCAGTTCCATGGTCGTCCCCGGGGCCGGTCACATTCTCATGGGTCAACGCCGCAAAGGAGCTACTCTCCTTGGCATCTTTCTGGTACTGCTCATCTGCTTTTGGCCTGCCCGTCTTCCACGCTACTATGCCGGGTTTGTCGCGCTCTACGTCCTCTGCATTTGTCTCTATCTTTATGCGGTGTGCGCCACACTCCTAACGGAATCTTCCGCTAACCGTTGGCGATTAAGACTTTGGTTGATCGCCCTGGTCCCTCTGGCCTTTACTATCGCAAGCCTTTTCGCGACCCTTGCGCTAAGGGTTTCTGGATTCCGGGTTATGGAAGTTCCGTCAACTTCGATGGAAAAGACGCTTCTTGCCGGCGACCATATTGTCGTGGATACGCGATGCTTTGACCGCAAACTCCCCAGTCATCAGGACGTCATTATTTTCAGGCGGAAAAGCATTTTCTATGTCAAACGTGTGATTGGTGTGGGAGGAGATGTGATCGGGGGAAACAACGGGGCAATTCTCATAAATGGCAGCTCTCGCGACGAATCCTATGTTCAGCATACGGGTCGGCCTCCGGTTTGGATGAACAATTTTGGCCCTCTCATCATCCCTGCAGGAGAGTACTTCGTGATGGGGGATAATCGAGACGTGAGTTTGGACAGCCGTTCTACAGAGTTCGGCTTGGTTCCCACCAGTGCAATCGTCGGCGCTCCCCTTTATGTTTTCAGAACAGACAGGCAAGGTAGAAACATCCACTAGACCACGTATGAGTACTCAGGAGCCCAAATCCCGCCCCCGCATGTCCACCCGCAACCGGCTGCTGTTCTTTGCCACCGGATGGTTAATCGTCCTCATGCCGTTTCTGTTCTGGTGGAACACATGGTTCGGACGGCAGCTCTCTGACAAGCAGATCGTTGAGTACCTGCAAGATGAAAAGCATCCTCGCCACATTCAGCATGCGCTGGTGCAACTGGGCGAGCACATGAGCCGCGGCGATGTCAGTGTCAAGCAGTGGTATCCCGATGCCGTACGCCTGGCCAACTATCCGGTCGAAGAAGTTCGCAACACCGACGCCTGGGTGATGGGCCAGGATACTTCCGGCGCAGGGTTTCACGACGCTCTGCTAAAAATGCTCACCGACTCGTCGCTGACCGTGCGGGGGAACGCAGCTCTGTCACTGGTGCGTTTTGGCGATGCCAGCGGACGCCCCCAGATTATGGAGCTGCTGCGGCCTGCTGATGTCAGCGCTCCCCAGCCCGGAAAGGTAATCGACACCAGTAGCGTGGGCACGCCGATTCATCAGGGCGGAATAGTCGCGAAACTACAGACCAGCGGGCAGACAGTCGAGGTTCGTTCCCCGATCAGCGGGCGCCTGCGTGAGCTATCCGCCTCCACGGGACAAACCCTGAAAGCTGGCGACAAAATCGCCGTCATTGATCCCGCTACCGAGCAAGTCTGGGAGGCGTTGCGGGCGCTCTACTTGGTTGGACAGCCGGAGGACATCGAGGCCATCCGGCCTTACGACCGGGACCTGCCCGACATTCCAGACCGGGTTCGGCAGCAGGCGCAGGCCACCGAAGAAGCCATACGACAACGGGCAGCGAAATAGCTAACTCGCAATTCTGCGAGTAACCTCGTTCGACCGCACATTGCCCATGAAATGCGATTGCAGCCGCTGAGCGCACAGCTCGCCGCAGACGTGGAGGGTCCCTTCGCGCTTGGCAATGTCTTCATCCCAAGGCGCCAAGTACAGGACCGGGCGGTTAAACTCTCCGAAAGAAGTCCACATCAACCACCAGCGATCATTCATCTGCCGCATTTGTCCGCAGTTGGGTCCGGCACAGCGTTCGAGCGATTCCATGACTACTCCGCGTTCCGGCCCAGGGTTCGCCGGTTCGGTCAACCATTCTAGCCGAAATCTTCACTTGTAGATTAGATACTTCTGTCTCATCAGTCGAAATATTTCCAGGCGCTCCTGCCAGTCAACCGCGATGCGTCGCGGATCCGCCCCCGCCGCGATGGCGTCATACACCGACTGGTTGACCACCAGATCGATCATCCGCTCCATATGGTATTGCTCGGGATAGAGTTTGTGCAGGGCCGACGCCAGTTCCACCCCCAATTCCGGAGCGTCGAAGGCGTTGCGTTCGCTAAGGATAAGGTTCACCCCCTCACATTTCTGACCCGAATAGTTGCTGGCGCTGGGAGTAAAGCTGACCGGCACGAACCGTACTCCAGAGATGTTTCGAGCGTTCAGATACTGCGCCAGATCGCGAGCCTTGACCCAGGGCGCCCCCAGTAGCTCGAAAGGAGTGTCGGTACCGCGACCGACAGAAACATTCGTCCCCTCGACCAGCGCCACGCCCGGATACAGCGCCGCCTCTGTCAAGCTGCGCAGGTTCGGCGAGGGATTGACCCATGCAAGTCCGGTCGAATCGTACCAGTCGCCGCGCATCCACCCTTCCATGGGAAACACCGACAGCCGCGCATTGATGCTGCGCTCGCTGTTGAACAGCTTCGCCAGTTCCCCCATGGTCATGCCGTGACGCACCGGAAGCGCAAAGTAGTTGGTAAAACTCTCATGTCCGGGATCGGCAATCGGCCCTTGCACGAAAGACCCGGTAATAGGATTAGGCCGGTCGAGAACGGCAATCTCGATGCCCGCTTTGGCCGCCGCCTCCAGAAAATATCCAAGTGTGGTTTCGTAAGTGTAGAAACGCGCCCCTGCATCCTGAACATCGACGACAATCGCGTCGAGGTTCTTCAGGATTTCAGGCGATGGCCGCCGCGCCGCGTCCGCCCCGCCATAAACGCTATAAACCGGAATTCCCGTGACCGCGTCTTTTGAATTGGCGATGTCGGTGGTGTCGAGCGTCCCCGTCACTCCATGCTCGGGACTGAAAATCGCATCGAGCGAAACGCCCGGGGCCTGGGCCAGAACGTCAATGGTGCGCCGTCCCTCGGAATCGACTCCAGTCTGGTTGGTCAACAGCCCGATTCTTTTCTTCCCTTGCGTGGCTCGTAGAGGTTCAAAATTATGAGCCTCAAGCACGTCGATGCCGGCACGAACCGATCCATTCCGCACCGCAACCCGCCGCGCCGCAGTTTGCGGCTCGTTGTATCCGGTGATGCTCTTCCAGCGCAACTCGTCTTTTTCTGTGACACTCAGTGACAACTCGGCCGCCACTGCTGTCGCGACCTTCGACCGCAGCGCCACCGCACTTCCCTTCCCCCGCGGATGCACCGCGTTCGTCAGCAGGATGATGAAAGTGCGGGTAGTGGGATCGATCCAAATTGAAGTTCCAGTAAATCCTGTATGTCCGAAACTTCCCACCGGCAGCAGGTCGCCGCGATTGCTGGAGAATGGAGAATCGATGTCCCAGCCAAATCCGCGCAATACCTGCGCCGTCGGTGGCTGCTGAGGAGTTGTCATCTTCTCAATCATCAGCGGCGAGAGCACACTGCCGCCACTAAGCAGAAACTGGGCGAACTTCGAAAGATCGTCGGCGGTCGAGAATACCCCCGCGTGTCCGGCCACTCCACCCATCCGGCGCGCGGTCGGGTCGTGAACGATTCCGCGCAGCATATGGTTCTGTTCGTCAAACTGGGTGGGAGCGACCTTCATTAACCAAGCCGGCGGCGGTAAAAACCGGGTCTGCGTCATCCCTAGCGGCATGAAAATGTGCTGCCGGCAGTACTGGTCCAGCGGCATTCCGGAGATCTTTTCCACCAAGGAACCCAGCACGATAAAATTGACGTCGCTGTAAAGCAATCGGGAGCCCGGCGGATCAACCAACTTCTCCCCATAGGCCAGTTGCAGCCCCGTGTCACGCCCCTGCCAGGGCTGCGTCAAGTCAAGATCTTCGGGCAATCCCGAGAAGTGCGTGAGCAGTTGCCGGATGGTGACATCTTCCTTGCCGTTCTGAGCAAACTCAGGCAAATATTTCGCCACCGGCTCGTTGACGCGTATGTCGCCCTTCTGCACCAGTTGCATCACCGCCACCGTCGTGGCCACTACCTTGGTGAGCGACGCGATATCAAATACCGTATCCAGACTCATGGCTTCGCGGCGCGGCTCCAGCGCACGGTTGCCGAAGGCCTTGCGATAAACCACTTGCTCGTCATGCCAGACCAGCAGCACCGCGCCGGGAACCTGGGCGTCCTGTATGGCATCTTCGATAATGGCATCGAGAGAACTGAGACGCGCAGCAGGGCTGGCAGCTTTTCTTGGCCGCACGCCCGCCGCGGAATGCGGAATCAGCACGACCGCCAGCGCCAGCATCGTAAAGACCTGCCAGCGGGACCACGAATTGTCTTTGATACGGATACTT
>Ga0070765_100000521_pt1 | contig 23263 bp, 22 predicted proteins | sample HubBroMetageWFT5_FD_71516 | JGI IMG/M metagenome (GOLD analysis project Ga0070765, IMG submission 71516) | Warmed and freeze-thawed soil microbial communities from the Hubbard Brook experimental Forest, New Hampshire - Hubbard Brook CCASE Soil... | ecosystem: Environmental > Terrestrial > Soil... | reverse complement strand
CCGCGGACGAGCGCGAATCGAGTCCAGCGCCGGCGCGTGCTCTCGCCGATCCACGCGGTCACGCGCTCGGCACGGGCTCGCTGGACTTCCAGCGGTCCACGCGTGCCCACTAGCTGTGCGGCGTAGCGGTAAAGGTCCTGTCGGCGGTCGTCGTCGATCCAGTCGTTGTAGGCCCGCAGGCAGGAGCCGATCACGGGGCACACCGATTCCGGGTGGTCGCTGAACGGCTCGCCCGCGAGCATCGAGGCGAGCTCCATCACGCACGCCCCCTCTTTGGGGGAGTCGTGCCGTCCCCTCCTCAACTTGACGGTCTGATGTGTCACCTGCGCCATGGCCACCTCCCTATGGGTCGGATGCTTGATCGGCCTCTGAGTCGGATGTCCCTCACTCGTCGGCCTCGAGGTCGTAACCGATCGCGCTCGCCAGCCGCGGCGCCGTCGACACGACGCGCGCGAGTCCCACCGCCGGGGCCACGGCGATCAGCACCCCGACGATCTCGGATTCGGTCGCTCCCGCCTCGATCGCCCGGTCGACCGTTGCCCGCAGCGAGCTTGTCGCGGCACCGAGAGCCAGCAGCGCGCCGAGCTGGACGAGCAGATCGACCTTAGGAAGCAGGGGCGCGGGGCCCGCATCAGATCCGCTCGCGAGCACCATGCCGACGGACTCCTCGTCGTTGAGCGCCAGCCGGCGTAGCAGGCGTTCGGTGTCCTCCACGAACGCGACGGTAGTCGCGCTGGTTTGGCGTTCATCGTCCGATCCGGGTGATGGCGACAGTCGCCGAGGAGGCAAGATCCGCCTGCGCACTCCAGCCCACACCGTGGTGCGCGCCTCCGCGAACACGGGGGTGGACCACCTTGCCCGGGGGTCGCCACTCCGCGAGCGTTGTGTGCGGGCTCAGGAGCCCTTGCTCCCCGCCCGCCACATGACCATGCCCGCAGCCGCTCCCGCTCTCCGCCACGGGCCGCCGACGAAACGGTCCGCGGACCGGGCGACCGCCACGACCGGGACGGCTCGCACCCCGCGGAGGACACGTAAGGGACTTGTCCGGCGCGCCGCTCTCGTCCGTCGTCTCTCCGGCGGGCGAGACGCAACGCTCGCGGTGATCGTCGCCCCCCCGGGGTATGGCAAGTCCAGCCTGCTCCAGGAGTGGGCCGAGCACGATGAGCGCGAGTTCGTGTGGCTGACCCCGGCCGCGCTTGAGGCTGCCGACGTCGAAGAAACTACGAGGTCGATCATCGCCCGCGCCGAGGCCGATGGAGATCGTGGCGTCGTTTTCGTCCTCGACGATGCCCATCTGGGCTCATCCGAACCGGTGCGCGACGTGCTCGAGCAGCTACTGGAAGACCTGCCCGCGGGCTCGCTGGTCGCGGTTGCGTCCCGCGCCGAGCCGCCACTGCCGCTCGGCCGGCTCCGCGCGCGCCGCGCGCTGATCGAGGTTCGGGTCGAGGACCTCGCGATGATGCCGGCCGAAGCGTCGATCCTGTTGCGACAGGCGGGTCTCGAGCTCGACTTCACAGCACTGGAGGCGCTCGTATCGAAAACCGAAGGGTGGCCGGCGGGTCTGTATCTGTCGGCGCTGTCGCTCCGCAAGCAGGTCGACTTGGGTAGCGCGCTCAGCCAGCTTCGGGGCGACGCCCACTGCCTCGCCGAGTACTTCCGTGATGAGGTGCTCTCCCCGCTGCCGCGGGACCTGACCGAGTTCGCGGTCAGGACGTCGGTGCTCGACGAGCTGTCTGGTCCGATCTGCGACGCAATACTCGAGCGCCACGGTTCGGGACGCGTGTTGGCACGCCTGGAGCGGGCCAACTCGCTCTTGCGCCCCCTTGATCCCGCTCACGAGCGTTACCGGTGGCATGGCCTGTTCCGCGACGCGCTCGGCGCGGAGTTGCGGCGGACCGCTCCCGAGCTCGTGCGCACGCTCCACGAGCGCGCGAGCCTGTGGTACGAGGCGCACGGCGATCGCGATCGGGCGATTTCCCACGCCGTGGACGCCCACAATCCCGTGCGGACCGGAGATCTCCTGTGGGCGAGCATCGTCACGTACGTCACTCGGGGACGGAACCAGACCGTCCAGGGGTGGTTGACCAGCTTCAGTCGCGACGAGCTCGCCGGCTACGCGCCGCTCGCGCTCGCGGCGGCGCACAGCTTCGTCGCGGCCGGGTGTGCCGCCGAGGCGCGCCATCTTGGGGCGGCGGCAGCGGCCGCGGTGGAGCGCAGCCCGGATCCCGGCCGCGAGCGCTCGTTGGCGGCGGGGCTCGCCGCCCTCGAGGCACTCGTCGGCCGCGATGGAGTCCGAGGCATGGAGGGCGCCGCCGCGCGCGCGTGCGAGCTCGCGTCGCCGGACAGCCCGTGGCGCCCGGTTTGTCTGTTCCTCCGCGGCACGTCAGCGCACCTGGCCGGGGACCGCGCGGGCGCCGCGCGGATCCTCGAAGAAGCCGCGGATCTGGGCGCTGCGACGGCTCCCGGCGTTACGTCGCTGTCTCTGGCGCAGGCCGGGATGATCGCGATCGAGGAGCAGGATTGGGAGACCGCGGCGGAGCTGACCGATCGAGCCGCGAGCGTGATCGAGGAGCACGGCCTCGCCGAGTGTCCGATCAGCGCTCTGGCGTTCGCGGCCGCAGCGGCCGTTCGGGCGCACCACGGACGCGTCGACGAAGCCAAGCGCGATCTGCGCAGCGGGATCGACCTGCTGACCGAACTCGGCGACTTCATCCCGTGGTACGGCGCCGAGGCCAGGATCTTGCTCGGCCACGCTTCGCTGTGGCTGGCTGACGTCGTGGGCGCGCGCACGTTGCTTGCCGAGGCGTCGCGCCTGGCGCGGCGAACGCCCGCCGCGGTCATCTTCGCGCGCTGGTTCGATGACGCGTGGGCCCAGATGGACGCGCTGGCGGAGACGAGCCTGGCGGGACCGTCATCGCTGACGATCGCCGAGCTGCGGATCCTGCGCTTCCTCCCGAGCCATCGATCGTTCCGTGAGATCGCCGCTCAGCTGGGGGTCTCCGCCAACACCGTGAAGACGCAGGCCCACGCGGTGTACCGCAAGCTCGGAGCGGCCTCGCGGTCTGAGGCCGTCATGCGTGCTTCGGACGCTGGTCTGCTCGGGCAGTAGCCGATCCTGCATCCGCCAGGCCGAGCTCGAAGCCGAGCGCGAGGGCGAGCCGGGGCGCTGTCTCGACAAGTCGCGCCGAGCCCGCCGCGGACCCAGTCGCGACGAGCACGGCCGCGAGCGCGTCCTCGTCGGCGCCGGATGTCGAGGCGAGCTCGACCGCCCACCGCAGCGATTCCGTGGAGGCGCCGACCGCGATCAGCGCAGCGAGGCGAACGAGTACGCGCGTCCTGCGGTCGAGAGCCGGGTTGGTCAGGGCGTAGCCAGGCTCAAACTCTGGCGTCGGCGCCATCGCCCGTTTGAGCGAATGGTCGTCGTGTGCCGCCAAGCGCCGCAGTAGGTCACGTGCCTCGCTCACCCGTGTTCTCCGTCACCGCATCGTCTCGGTTCGGCTGGGTCGGGGCATCGCCCGAATCGGGTGAAAGCGTGCGCTTAGAAGGGGTCCGGCCAGTACAGGCTCTCGGCGAGCGACATCGCGACGAGCTGGGCGCGCGATCGCGCACCCAGCTTGGTCATCGCATTCCGGGTGTGGGTGCGAACGGTGTTGTGCGCGATTCGCAGCTCCTCGGCGACCTCGGGCCCGCTGTATCCCAGCGCCAGCAGCTTCACCACGTCGATCTCCCGCGCCGATAGGTCGGGCCGCGGTCCCGCCGCCGCATTGTCCGCCTGGATCACCCGCCCCTGGCGCGCGACTCTTAGGGCCACGAACAGCACGAGTTGCTGGCCGGTGACGACCTCGGGGTGCCCCGCGAACTCGACGCTGACGATGCCGTCGTCGACGCGGCGCAACTCGATCACGCCCGTGAACTGTTTATGCCGTAGGGCGGCATGCCATCGCTGCGCCGACACGGCGCCGCCGTCGGCGCGGAATTCACGGACGGGATGGCCGATCAGCTCACTCGGGCGGTAGCCGAGCAATTGCACGTAGGCGCCGTTGACCTCCACGTGCCGGCGGTCGTCGTCGAGCAGCACCATCGCGTTCCGGGACTGATTGAACGCGTCTCGGAAAAGGGCGGCCCAACCGGATCGAGGATCCGCGGTCTCGGCGGCATTCATCAGCGTCTGCGACACTCTTGCACCGATGAAGGAGCGCGTCCAGCGATGCGCCGAAACGGTGGTGCTAGCCCCCCGGCGTGATTCATGTTCGCTCGATTGTTCGGGTGCGGACCACGTGAGAGGCTGGACAAGGTGATGCCGGCTCGTCAGTTCGCGCTACGAGTGTCGATCGCGCTCCTCGCTGGAGCGGTCCTGGCCTGGGCCGTCGGCCCGACCGCGCTCGCGCAAACCACGGACACCTCGACGACCACGACGACCGCGACCACCACCACCACGGCTACGACGACCGTCACCGCCCCTCCAAAGACGACCACCTCGACCGAGACCACGACCGCAACGGCGCCGGCTCACACGGTGACCAACAACACGACGAGTGTGGTCACGACGTCGCCGTCCGGGAGCCATTCCAGCAACAGCCCAGCGTGGTGGGTCTGGGTGCTCATCGGGCTGGGCGCGCTTGGAGTTGCGGTCGCGGTCTACCAGCTCGGGCGCGGGACTGGCGCGAGAGACGCTGCGGCTGCCGCTGCCGAATACCGGGACGCGCGAGGCCGGCCGCAGCCGCCACCGGACGAGTGGCCGACGGAGCAACAGCCGCCGCCACCGCGGCGGCCTCCGCCGTCACGTTAGCTCGAGAATCCCGTACACCGTGACGGCCGCGCCGGCCGCGCCGGCGACCGGAGCGACGACCACCGGCCAGTGGGTCTGAATCCAGTTGCTGATCGGGACCAGGAGCTCCGCTCCCTTCTCACCCATGACCGCGCGGATGACCACGACCGCGACCAGCGGCAGGACGTAGATCAGGTTGTAGAGCAAGAGCAGCGAGATCTTGCTCGCGCTCGACACCGACGATCCCAACAGCATCGCGATCACGGCGAAATAGGGAAAGGCCGTGAGCAGCTCGACGCCGGCGATCCCGGCGCCGAGCAACACGGCCGAGGAGCCTTCGTCGTGTTCCCGGGTTCCGTCCGCCGGCTCCCCGGCGAGCGCGTCACGGCGCCACCAGATCACCGCGCCGCCGCACATGACGAGCACGCCGACGGCCGTAATGACGTCCCACTTGGCGGTGTGCGACAGCTTCGGCAGCAGCGACAGGATCAGATCGCCGAGACCGAGCGCGATCGCGAGGCCGCCGGCCAGCGTCACCGCGAACGCGGTGATCGTGAACACGAGCGATCGCCGGACCGGATGAGGTCCGATTGCAAGGTACGCGGCTGCGACGATGAGCGACGGGTTGAGCGAGTCCGGCAGTGCGATCGCCACCACCGCGAGCGCCAGGCCAACCATAGGCGCCCAGGTTCGAGCGCGCTCACGACGCGCACATCATCCAGATGAGGTGACTGCCGATCAGAGCCCGAGCGGGTGCTCGGTCTCAGGTAGCTCGTCAAGGGTCCGGCGGAGCCGGGCCAGCGCCTTGCCGGCGCGGTTCGCGCGCAGCGCCGCGAGCGCGTTCGGGACTTCCCAGCCCGCGAACATCGGGCATCCGACGCAGATCGCGACGACGAGCGGGATTGCCACCGCGGGGGCATGGGCCAGAATCGCGCCGACGCATACGCCGGCGCTGAGCAGCGACGTCACGAGTGCCACGAGCACGACCAGCCGGGGCCGCGCCGGCATGGCCGGCCGCCACGTCGCGAACGCGTAATCCTCGATCATTGCTTCGTCGCCCATGTCGTCCGAACATACCCCGGTGGTCCCGTTCAGAATCGGCAGCTACTGCGTTCGGCTTAAGCGGCTTTAGCCTGTGTTCCGTCGGGCCACTCCGCCTGCGCGGCGGTCTCCTCGTTTACCGCTTCGGGCATCAGGAGAAGGGCGCCGATCAGGAAGCAGATCCCGCCGACCGAGGTCCCGGCGTTGGCGATCCTGGCGCTGACGGGCTGGCCCGAGGAGGGCTCGAGCAGCGAGGCGATCGCCGAGGCGCCGAATGCGATCGATCCGAGGAGGTTGAGCGCGACGACCTTCCAGGCGAGCGTCCGATTTCGCCAACAGATCCAGCGATGACATACCTCGGCGAACGCCAGCTCGCTCGCGATCAGGAACGCGATCGACCCAAACGCGTCCGGGGCCCACACGCGCGCGTTGGTCTGGTGCGTGGTCAGGTTGTGGTTCAGGGCGGTGAAGGTGCTGATGTTGAACAGAAGCGTCCCGATCAGCTGCACGACCGTCGCCAGCCAGTCGATCCGCCGGGGATCCCAGGACGCCGGGCGCCAGCCAACGGACACCCGGCCGGGGCCGAGCCCGCGCTCGGCGTTGACCGCCTCGGAAAACTGGAGATAGGCGGCCGAGGTGAAGAACAGCGATCCGACGAAGAACGTCACGCCGATCCACGATCGCGGGATCGCCCATTGCGAGGCGATCCCTCCCACGGTGAAGCACGCCGATCCGACCACGAACAGGACCGCCATCCACCAGCTGCGGCGATGCGGTCGCCACCACGGCGACTCTGACGTCGGGTGGCTCGGCTCCGTCGCGTAACCTCGCCTCGCCGCGGAGCGCTTGCGATGCCTTCGCGACTCCCAGTGGTACTCGGCGCCGTCGGGCGCCCGGATCACCTCGTGCGTGACGAACGGCCCTGGACCGGACGCCGAAAGGCGCGTCCAGCCCTCGGGCAATTCGACGTAGCTAGCCGTGACGGAAGGCCCGCGTCCCGAGACGGGACGGCTACCCGAGCTTCCCCGAGCCGGCAGCTTTCGAGAGGGGGTCACCGCCGCGGCCGCGCAGGATCACGGCGAAGCCGACGGCGAGCAGCGCGCCGGCGGCTGGGCCGACGACGTAGGCCCAGAAGCTGCTCCAATCCCCGCTGACCAGGGCGGGTCCGAACGAGCGCGCCGGGTTCATCGAGGCGCCGCTGACCGGCGCCGCCCACAAACCGGCGAGCGCGACGTACCCGCCGACGCCCAGCGCACCGATCGTGCCGACGTTCTGGGCAGCGGAGGCGGTCCCGAGGATCACGCTGACAAGCCCGGCGGTGAGCGCGATCTCGATCAGGAGCGCCTGCCAGGCGTGATATCCGGGGCCTGGGAGCGTCGCGCCCAGATGCTCGACGTTGCCAAACACCGCCAGCAGGAACAGACACGCGAGGGTCGCGCCGATGAGCTGCGCGGCCACGTAGCCGAGGGCACGGCGCGCCGGGAAGTCGTGGCGCAGCGCGAACGCCACCGTAACCACGGGGTTGAGATGGGCGCCGGAGACGGCGCCCATGAACAGGATGACCGCCATCACCGTCAGGCCCGGCGCGACGACCGCGGATGCGAGGCTGATCTGTCCTTTCGCGTGGAGGATCCCGCCTCCGGCCGCCGCCAGCAGAAGCAGGAACGTGCCCAGCACCTCGGAAAAGAGCCTCCGGTACGCGAGCTTCGGATCGTCGAACTCGTCCCGGTAGCCGAACTCGAGGGTCAGGAGACGGAGAGCCCGGGCACGATCGTGTTCGCCCAGTCCGCTCGACGATGGTGACGCCGCCATGAGCCCACGATTGTGGGATCTGCACCGGACGGCACTTCACGCGAGTGGTCTGACGTAGACCGGCCCGGTGCGAGCTCGCCGCACCGAGCCGGGACTCCCTGGGGTTGGGCGATGTCAGGCGGTGATTCGCTTCCCGTAGGCAACCAGTCCGTAGATCGCCAGGATGTCGAGCGTGAACAGCGACAGCGACCAGAACGGATACGCGGGCATCATCAGCAACTGCGCCAGGGCGTTGGCGCTGAGCACGGCAACGCCGGCCCACCGCGCGAACTGGTTCTTGACGTACACGCCGAGCCCCACCGCGAGTTGGAGCACGCCGATGCAGAGCACGATCCAGCCCCATGTCTTGAGGTCGCCGAACACATAGTGGGTGTTGGCCGTGAAGAAGTGGGCGTTGCCGATCGCGGCGATGCCCTCGATCACGTTCATCGTCCCGAGCAGCAGCAACAACACGCCCGAGAACACGACCCAGCCGTAGCCCCGATCGTCGTCCGCATAGGCGTCGTATCTCTCCGCGGCCGTCGCCTCAGGTGTTGCATGAACCGACATTGCACCTCCTGGTGGTGTCACGACGGGCTGTGCGCCACCCGCCCTGTCTCCGGCAAGATCCCACCGCTCGGACGGACCGGCAATGGTGCGCTCTTGCCATTGGCGGGATGCCCGCACCCGTCCAAACAGTCGGTGCCTCACCCCTATGAGGTGATGTACGCGTAGCCCCGCACGGACAAGATGGCCGTCGATGACCGGGCACAGAATCTGGGCCGCCGCCGCCCTGGTCCTCGGCGCCGCCGCGATCGTGCTCGCCGTGGCGGCCGCGATCATGCATTTCCCCGATGGCTTGACCGTGCTGGCCTGCTTCGCGCTGGCGCTCTGCTTCGCCTGGTACGGAATTCGGCGGCGGGGTGCGGCCCGGTCGCTCGGACTCGCCGCGGCCGCGCTGTTCGCGGCCGGGGCGGTCGTGCTCGTGATCGTCGAGGGCCGAGTGATCGTCGACGTGTTGATCGTGCTCTGCGTTGTTGCCGCGCTCGCGGCGGCGCGCCAGGCCTTAAAGGTCCACGTGGAGCTGCCGCGGGCCCAGCCGCCGAACACGCCCGTGCTCTTCTACAACCCGCTGTCGGGCGGGGGGAAGGCGGAGCGATTCCATCTCGCCGACGAGGCGCGCCGGCGCGGCATCGAGCCGATCGAGCTTCACCGAGGCGACGACCTCGAGACGCTCGTTCGCAACGCGGTCGCGGATGGTGCCGATGCGCTCGCGATGGCCGGAGGAGACGGATCGCAAGCGGTGGTCGCGATGATCGCGGCCGAACTCGACCTCCCGTACGCGTGCATACCGGCGGGGACCCGTAACCACTTCGCGCTCGACCTCGGCGTCGATCGCGACGACGTGGTCGGAGCGCTGGAGGCCTTCGTGCGTGGTGGTGAGCGGCGGGTCGATCTCGCCGAGGTCAACGGACGGGTGTTCGTAAACAACGTCTCACTCGGCCTGTATGCCGACGCGGTACAGAAACCGGGGTATCGAGAGGCAAAGCTGCACACGCTGCTCGAAGAGGTCCCGGATGCGCTCGGACCGGCCGCTCGGCCGCCCGATCTGGTCTGGCGGAGCCCCGAAGGCGAGGAGTCCGCGGTCGCGATCCTCGTGTCCAACAACGCCTATCGCCTCGGTCACGCGCTCGGCTCGGGCACGCGGCCGCGACTCGACCGAGCCGTGCTCGGGGTCACGGTCCTGGCGCCGACGACGGTGGGCGGAGCCAGGACGGCGCGTAAGCTCGGGATGCAGCAGTGGATCGCGCCGACGTTCGAGATCGGGGCGGATAACGGGGTCGCGGCCGGGATCGACGGGGAGGCCGCGCGGCTCGATCCGCCGCTGCGGTTCCGGGTCCTTCCTGGCGCGCTGCGCGTGCGGATTGCCCCGCATCATCCGGGGGCATCCCCGTCGGCGCTCGAGCCCGAAAAGGCCTGGCAGACGATTCAGACGCTCGGTGCGCTCGTCGTGCACGGTGGGCCGTCTGACATGGACCTTGGCGGTGAGGTCGCGTACGTGTCCACACCATCGCCAAAGCCCTGAGTGTCGCTCATCCGTTTCGGGTGATGACCGGCCAAGTCGCACGTCGGATGCTTGGCTTGCGCGCGGATGTCGCGCCTGACTCGGCGGTCACGGGATCGTGAGGCCGGGCAGCATCACCCAGCGAAAGGAGATGCACCCAATGGCAACGCTCGTTGCGATCGGTTACCCGGACCAGGGGACCGCCGAGCAGGCCAGGAATACGGTCAGGGAGCTCGAGTCGGATCTGGTCATCCAGGCCGAGCAGGTCGCGTCGATCTCGCGTGACCTCGAGGGCAAGTACCACGTGCAGACCTCGCACGGCGGAGCCTCGGCCGGCGGCGGCGCATGGTGGGGTGGGTTCTGGGGCTTCCTGTTCGGGCTGTTGTTCTTCATCCCGTTTGCCGGACTCGCGCTCGGCGCTGGAATGGGCGCCTTGTTCGGCCACTTCGGCCAGAAGGGAATCGACAAGGCGTTCCAGGAGCAGGTGCGCGACCACCTCAAGCCCGGCACCTCGGCCCTGTTCATGGTCATCGATCAGGTCACTCCGGACAAGGCGATCGCCGCCCTTCAGCAGTACGGCGGGACTGTGATCCGCACGTCGCTGTCCGACGAGGACACCAAGAAGCTCGAAGAAGCGCTCCAGCCGCCGGCGCCCGTCAGCTGACGGGCCGTCTGACCGGAAGCGTGGGAGGTTGCACGGGCGGTCTCCCACGCCCGACCGGCTGACCCTGGAGCAGCCGGCGCCACCCCAGCAGCACGTCGTGAACCGCGGCCGCGCCGATCACCGGATGGGGCGGCATGGCCAGCCCCACCGGGTGCAGGATGAACGGCTGCGTCTGCGGGCCGCCCAGGCCACCGTGGAACGAAATCAGCTCTTCGAAGGCGCAGCCCTGCTCGACCTCGGCGTCGTAGAAGCTGTTGACCATGATGTCGGCGACGTGGGCGAACCCGTCGCTCCGGCGGAGGTGATCGGCGGCGGTCGGCGCGAATGGAGCGAGCGGATCCTCGCCGACCACTTCGTCGATGTCCAGGTAGCGCTCGCCGCGCGGCCCGAGCACCACCGGCCCGCGGTCGCGTGAGCGGATGAGCAGGAAACCGATGTGCTGATGCCGGCGCAGGGCCTCGATCAGCCGTGGATGACGCTCCTCGATCTCCTCGAGCGACAGGCGCCGGGGCGCGTCCATGAGGTAGATCAGCCCGAGGTTGCCCGACGCGAGGACGATCACGTCCTGCTCGCCGGCGCCATCGCCGCCGGCGCCCCCGGCGCTTTCGACTCGCCCGGTGGCTTCGGCGACGGCGTGGCCGACCGCCGCATCGTTCTCATCGCCGGTCTGAATCCGCGGCACGTTCCCGCTCGCGATCGAGCGCCTGACGAACTCGGGTAGGTCGTAGCCGTTCCGCTGCTTGAACGTCGCGCCCTGCGTCTGGCCGTGGTCGGAGAGCACGACGAGCTCGTACGGGCGAGGCGCGAACCGGCGGGCGCGCTCGATCCGGCCGAACTGCTGGTCGAGCTTGCGTAGCGCCTCGAGCGTGTCCGGGCGCTCGAGCCCCGAATGGTGGGCGACCTCGTCGTAGCTCGAGAACGTCGCGTACACGGCCGGGCGGCCGCGCATCATGTCGGTGAGCACGCCGAACACGATGAGGTCACGCACGCCGACGCACAGCGCGGCCCGCAGGAACGGATAGCGGCCGCCGCGGTAGCCGCGCGGCGACACCTTGCGTCGCCGTTGCTGGATCGCGTACACCTTCTCCAGCAGCGCCTCCCAGATGAACAGGACGAGCAGGCGGGTGACGTTGAAGCCGTTGGCGAGAAACGCGCGATAGCCGGGATTGGCCTTTTTCTCGGCGCCCATCCGGCTGACCGTGAGGATCATCGCGTCGGCCTCGCCCGAGAACAGGTTGCCGCGGCTGGCGCCGTCGTCGGTGAGCAGACCGTTGCCGTTCGCGAGCCGGCGCTCGATCTCGGCGCAGTCCTCCGGCGACGAGCACGTCATGATCTTCGCCGTCGCCTTCTCGACCCAGCGGAACGCGGGGATGTCTTCGTTTGATCCGAGCAGGATCCCGGCCTGGCTGGCGCCGGTCTGCGAGCTCAGATCGGGCTCCCACTCGTCGAGGCGATGGGTACCGCGATCGAGCCAGCTCGCCATGTGGGGGGCGTTGCCGTCGCGGATCGCCCGCTGGAGGACCGGCCGCGCCAGGCCGTCGATCTCGAGAAAGACGATCCCCGGCTTGTCCGTCGATACCGCGCCGCCCTGCCGGCGCGCGATCCGGCGAATCACCTTGAGCGAGTACGTGTCGTCGTCGTTGGCGCCGAAGATCACCTCGAGCACGAGCATCGACGCCGAGATCACCACCGACGCCAGCAGCGCCCACCAGAACGAGTCGACCCGGATCGTCCGGGTTGTGATCTGCGATGCGAGCAGGAGCATGACGGCGTCGAGCACGAGCACCAGCACGAACCCGAGGGCTAGCGTGAAAGGCAGGCGCAACGCCGCGATGATCGGCGGAAGCAGCGCGTTCAGCGCCGCGATCAGGACGGCCGCGGCCAGTGCGTCGGTGAACCCTCCGACGCTCACGTGGGGGACTATGGCCGCGGCGACGAACACGGACACGCCCGCCACGAGCCACGAGATCAGCACGTGGAACACGTTGTACCGGGGCGCCTGTGGACGCCACGTCAGCTCTCGGCCGTAGGCTTCGCTCGTGTCCATCGACGCGCACTATCGCTTGCAAACGCCATCGGTGTTTCATCCCCATCGGGTGATGGCTCGAGCCGGCTTGCTGGGACAATTGACATCATGGCCACAACTGCACGCAGACCCAACACCCAGGCGGTCTTACATCTAACGGTCGACGAGCGAATCGCGCGCGGCAAGGCCGCACGGGCCGAGATTCCGCGATCTCGCCACGCCGAATTCGAGGCGCCGTCGGATCGCGCCGACCCGATCACCCTGCTCGAGGATCAGGCGCGCACGCGCGTTCCCGAGCTCGTCCCGATTCGCTACGGACGGATGCTGGTATCCCCGTTCACGTTCTACCGCGGCGCTGCGAAGATCATGGCCAACGACCTCGCGGGCACGCCGCGCTCGGGCCTGACCGTGCAGTGCTGCGGGGACGCGCACCTGTCGAACTTCGGCGTGTTCGCCTCCCCCGAGCGCCAGCTCGTATTCGACATCAACGATTTCGACGAGACGCTTCCGGGCCCCTGGGAGTGGGATGTCAAGCGCCTCGCCGCGAGCATGCTGATCGCCGCGCGCGACGACGGATTCTCCGCCAAGGACCAGGACAAGATCGTCCTCGACACGGTCGCCCAGTACCGCATGGCGATGCGTGAGTTCGCGGGGATGCACACCCTCGACGTGTGGTATGCGCACGCGGACGTCAACTCGCTCGTGGATCAGTTCGCCCCGCAGTTCAAGCGGAGTCAGGTCAAGCGGACCGAGGCGCAACTGGCGAAGGCGCGGACGCGCGACAGCATGTCCGCGTTCTCGAAGCTCACCGAGCAGGTCAACGGCAAGGTGGAGATCGTCGACCAGTCGCCGCTGATCGTGCCGCTCCGGGTTCTCCTTCCCGGCGATGAGACCGGGCCCGCGCTCGAATGGTTGCACTCATTGATCCGCGTGTATCGCCAGTCGCTCGAGCACGACCGGCGCAAGCTGCTCGAGCAATTCACCTTGGCCGACTTCGCGCGGAAGGTCGTGGGCGTCGGCAGCGTCGGGACGCGAGCCTGGATCGCGCTGTTCTTCGGTCGCGACGGCACAGATCCTCTGTTCCTGCAGCTGAAGGAGGCCGAGGCGTCGGTGATGGAGGAGTACGTCGGCCGGAGCGTGTACCGAAACCACGCCCAGCGCGTGGTCGTCGGGCAGCGCATGATGCAGGCGGCGAGCGACATCTTCCTCGGCTGGATCCACATCAAGGCCGGACTGGATGGAGTCGCGCGCGACTTCTACGGCCGCCAGCTTAAGGACTGGAAGGGCTCGGCGGAGATCGAACAGATGGTTCCTTCCGGGATGGCCGCCTACGGCCGGCTGTGCGGGTGGACGCTCGCGCGGGCCCACGCCCGCAGCGGCGACCGGATCGCGATCGCGTCGTACCTCGGCGCCGGTAACGTGTTCGACAAGGCGATCGTCGAGTTCTCGAAGGCGTACGCCGACCAGAACGCGCTCGACTACAAGGCGCTCGAAGCGGCCGTCAAGTCCGGCAGGGTCAAAGCAGAGACCGGCGTGTGACTGCAGCGGCGCTAGCCGCTGAGCAGTTGCCTCTTCGCCGTCTCGTACTCGTCGGGCGTGATCGCGCCCCGATCGCGCAGAGTGGCGAGCCGTTCGAGCTGCTCGGCCGTCGAGGCTCCGCCGGTGCCGTTTGGATTCTTGGGTTGCTCGCGTCGCTGACGCATGCTCGCAACGCGGCTACGAATCGCAAGAGTCGCCGCCCCGGAACGCGTCTCGGGGAATTCGACGGCTGTTTGGCGGATCAGGATGTACGTGCCGACCAGCGCGAGCACCGTGAACGCGAGAATTCCGAGCGGCTTGCCGGTGGCGGGGATCGGGTTCCAGATGAACAGGAGGACGAGTAGTCCGACCACTATCCCGTACGTCGCCACGGTCTGCTCGCGCAGGAACGGAGAGATCGCCTGACGCGACGACCGCGCGGGACGGGCGGGACCGGCGAACCACGCGGCGGCGACGAGCAGAATCCCGACGAAGATGACCGCGCCGGCGACGTCCTTCAGGATCGCTGTGCTTATCCCGTATACATCGTGGATCGTCGCTTGCAGCGACGCGTCGCTGGTCAGGGAGTTGGCGACCTGTCCCTGGAGGACCGAGCGGGCGAGGATGATCAACACGCCGGCGAGGATTCCCGCGAAGCCGATCGTCATCAGCGTCCGCCGCCGGTGGCCTTTGGCGAGGAACAGCGCAAGGATGTACAGCAGCGGCACGATGATCGTGAGCCAAAGCGCCAGGCTCTTGATCGCTTTGCCACCGTTCTGGACGTACTTGAGCTGATTGGACTTGAAGATCTGGAGCGTCGCGATGTTCGCCGGCAGCTTCGAGGCGATGTCCGACGGCAGCCCGAGACGCGATGCGATGTTGTTGACGATCGAGGCGAGATCGAGCGTCACCGCACCTTGATTCACGCCGACGGTGCCCTTCCTCCCGTTGACGACGTCGATGAAGGTCTGGTCGGCGGCGCGGTTGGCGTTCGCCCATAACTGCTGGACCCTAGGCTGGCTGAGCGCGAGCTCGGTGCCCTGGACGGCGGCGTTGCGGAGTGCGCCGGCGGCGGGGGCAGCCAGTCCTTGCAGCTGCGTCGGCAGGCCCTGCCTGAGGAGACCGGCCACGTTGACGTTGGCGTAAAGCTGGTCGACGATGTAATTGGCCGTGGTGGTCCGGACATTCTGATTCTGGAGCAGCTGGGTGCTCGTCTTCGACCAGTTGTCGGGACTGAACAGGAGGCGATTGGCCCAGGTGGCGAAGACGCACACGACCAGGAGCAGCGTGGTCACACCGACCAGCACGTCGACGCCGATCAGGCGGCCACGCGAGATCGTGGCCGCGGGCGCGGGCTCGACCGGCTCGGTTGCGTCGTCGTGAGGTTCGGCGACAGCGGCATCGATATCTCGTTCCTCAGCTCCCATCGGGCACCTCAATCTCTCGGATCAACGGTTGCATCGTCGAGCGGGTGCCCCGGCGGCGCATCGCCCCATTTGGGTGATGGCACCGGATACGCTGAGTTCGAAGATCGACTCGTTTAGGCCATGACCGACGGCGAAAGAGCAAGATCCCGCCCAAGCGTACTCAGCCCCGTGATAGGCCTCGGCACGCGCGCCGCGACGGCGACGCTCCGGCCCGTCGCGGGCGTTGTCGAGGCGGCTGCAGGCGCCAGCCTCAGGCTACAGCGGCGGGCGGTCGACCGCGTGCTCGAGAGCGACGAGCTCGAGCGCGTCGTGATCGTGGCGGTCAACAGCGCGCACATACAGGAAGCGTTGAAGCTGGCGCTCGAGAGCGACGGCGCGGCACGACTCGTGGACAGCCTGTTCGACAGCGGTTTGATCGACCGCGTGTTCGAGCGGCTGCTCGAGAGCGAGGCCCTGTGGCATCTGATCGATGAGATCGCGGCGAGCCCGGCAGTGACCGCGGCGATCTCGCAGCAGGGCCTCGGCTTCGCCGACGAGCTCGGTGATCAGGTACGGAGCCGCTCGCGGAAGGCCGACGACTGGATGGAGCGCGCCGCCCGCCGATTGGTCGGGCGCAAGCCGAGCGTGCTTCCGGCCGAGCCCGGCGCGGGCACCTGATGAGCGGTGTGCCGGCGGTCGGTGTGGGCCTCGTGATCGCCGATCCCGTCCCCGAGCAACAGGTTGCCTATGTCGGCCTCGTGACCCGTGTGATCTCGTTCGCGATCGACGCTGCGCTGATAACTCTTGTCGACATCATTATCGGCGTGGGCGCGGCACTGATCCTGTCGCTGCTGCACCTTCCGCACGGCCTGAGAATCGTGCTTGCCGCGCTCGGCGGCGCCGCGGCAATCCTGGGGTCGATTGCCTACTTCGTGATCTTCTGGTCGACGACCGGGCAAACGCCGGGCGCTCGCCTGATGCAGATCCGCGTCCGGACCGACGACGGCCAGCGGGTCAAGCCGCGACGGGCCGTCGTGCGCTGCATAGGCGTGGTGCTGGCTGCCTTACCGCTGTTCGCGGGGTTCATCCCGATTCTGTTCGACAGCCGCCGACGGGGGTTCCAGGACCGCTTCGCGGGAACCGTGGTAGTCGAAGCGCCCGGACCGTCGATCGCCGAGGTGAGCCGGGCGAAGAAGCGAGCGGTCTACGAGGCCTCGCGCCGCTCGCCTCCAGCGCCCCTGGACTAACCCCGGCTCACCGTCCCAGGCGACCCACCCGATCGTCAACCGCGGCGACCGCGCCCACATACGCAGCGTGGGTGAGCAGGCAGGTCGCGCTCACGTCGGCCGGCCACTTCGAGGGCGGAGGTGTGCGGCCGAGCGCCGGGAACAGCGTTAACGTCGCGCTCATCAGCGTGCCGAAGAAGATCACGCTCGCCCGTGGCTCGCCAAAGCGTCGGCGGAGCAGTCCGTGCCACAGGCCGAACGCCGACCCGTAGCTCCATCGCAGTGCCCACCCGAGATCCCGGTCATCGCGCGCGGTGACGTGCGGGAGATGCATGATCGAGGCGACGATCTGCCCGGGGACGAGCGAGTCGTCGTAGTCGAGCGGACCGTGGTGTCGGGGCCTCAGCTTGCGCTCGGCTACGTATGCCAGCGATAGAGCCGCCGTCCCGGCGGTCCCCGCGATCACGCTCCGGATGGGCCAGGGAACTTTCACGTTCTTCTCCTTCCTACGAAGTTGCCGATGAGGATTCCAATGACGGTCACCAGGTAGAGCTGCCCGATCAGCATCTCGAGCACCGCGAGAGCGTGCCCGGCGGGCGTGGCCGTCGTGTAATCGCCGAATCCTGTCGTAGTCAAGACCGTGAATGAGTAGTACACCCGGTCGCCGTTCGTGACGTGACTGCCTTGAGTGAAGAACGCGTTGTCGACGGCATAAGCGAACGAGATCGCGGATGCGAACAACAGCCCGACGAGCAGGTAGATGGCGAGCGCGCCCGCGACGGCCTGCACGGTGACGCCTTTCTCGCGGATCAGCCGCAGGACGCCACCGCCCAGGGCAACCGGGATCGCCACCACCAACAGCGTCCCTACGAGGAAGGCGCCCCCGGCATGCACGACCCCGGTGGCGATGCCGATAACGACAACGGATCCGAGCCCAGCGACTAACAGCGTCCGCACTCGGCGTACCTGGGCGCGCGCCCGCGATGTAGCGACCGCCACGCTGAGCGCTCCGGCCACCAAGGCGATGGCGAGGGCGCGGGCCCAGTCGGCGTCGGGGGCCAGTATTTCGAACACGACCGTGACGACGACGATCGCGAGGACCACCCCATAACGGAACGAGGCGTCGCCGCCGGATCTGGCGCGAGCTCGATCCGAGCTCACCGCTGTCATATCGTCACCACGCGGTCGACGAGATCGAGCCCCTCATCTCGGTGCGTTATCAGCAGCACGGTGCGGTCGCCGGTAGCAGAGAACACGTCGTCGACCAGTTCGCTCGCGGTCTCCGGATCGAGATGGGCGGTTGGCTCATCGAGGACCAGCACCGGCGCGCCGGCTAGGAGCGCGCGGGCGAGCACCACCCGCTGGCGCTGGCCGCCGGAGAGCTCGCGTCCCTCCTCGCCCACGAGCGTGTTGAGCCCGTTGGGCAGTCCGCGGACCCACTCCAAGATCTGTGCGCGGCGGAGCACGTCCTCGACCTCGTCGTCGCTTGCGTCCGGGCGCGCGAGCCGCACGTTGTCGCCGATCGACGCCGAGAACAGGTGCGAGTCCTGGCCGGCCACCGAGATCGTGCGCCTGACGTCGTCCTGACGGTAGTCGCGAAGGTCGCGTCCGGCGATCGTCACCCGCCCCTGCTCGGGATCGACGAACCGGAGCATCAGGTTAACCACCGTCGTCTTGCCGGCGCCGCTCGGTCCGACGAGCGCGACCCGCTCGCCGGGGTCGAGCCGGAGGCTCACGCCGTCGATCGCGGGGTGCGGCTCGCCGGGATACCGCGCCGTGACGCCGCCTAGCGTCACCGCGAACGGCCACACCGGCGCCGCGACCGGGTCGGACGGGTCCCGGACGGTTGGCTCGACGTCGACGAGGTCGAGCACGCGGCGCCCCGAGGCGAGGGTCGCCGACAGCTCGCGGGCGGCGGCGGCGAGCGGGGTGACGGCCTCGAACGCGGCCATCGCGAGCAGCGCGAGCGTCGCCACCAGCACGCGATTCAGAGCGCCGGACGCCGACGCGGTCACCGCCACCGCGAGCACGCCGGCGACCGTCGCCCCCGTCACGACGACGCCGAGGCCGTCACCGACGCCGGCGGCGAGGGCGTCGCGGCGAGCGAGCTTCACCAGCGCGGAGTCAGCGGCTCGAACGCGGTCGAGCGCTGCCTGCTCGGCACCGTAGGCAACGAGCTCGGGCGCCCCACGCAGCGACTCCACGAGCTCGGCCGACAGCAGACCGCGTGCGGAAGCCTGCCTCCTGCCCGCCCGGCCGCCGAGCACCCCGGCGAGGGCGGGTACCGCAACGCCGCCGGCGAGCAGGCCGGCGGCGAGTACGAGCCCGGCGGCGGGGAGGAAGGCAACGGCGGCGCCGATCGAGACCGCCCCCGCGAGGACGGCCACGAGCGGCGGCAGCAGGCCGCGCAGATACACGTTCTGGAGCGCGTCGACGTCGGCGACCATCCGCGAGAGGAGGTCGCCCTGACGGTAGCTCGCGAGCTCGGCCGGAGCGAGCGGCTCGATCCGCGCGTAGAAGCGTGCGCGCAGCGAGCCAAGCACGCGCAGCGCCATGTCGTGCGAGGCCAGCCGCTCGAGGTAGCGCACGACCGGGCGGCCGAGCCCGAAGAACTGGACGGCGACGATCGTCACCATCAGCGAGAGGATCGGCGGATGCTCGGCCGCGCGGGAGATCAGATAGCCCGAGGTTGCCATCAACCCGACGCCGAACAGGACCGTGAGCGCGCCGAGAGTCGCGGTCGCGGCCAGGCGCCAGCGGGGCACCCCGATCAGTCGCACCAGCGCAAGCAGCGTCCCGCTCACGCCACCTGCCTCCGCTCCTCCGAGACGGCCGCCCCGTCGATCAGGCGGACGACCCGATCGGCGTCCCGGACCAACTCTGGCCGGTGCGCGATCACGAGCATCGTCCGCCCGGTCTTGAGGCGCCGCACCGCGGCGGCCACGATGGAGACGCTGGCCGGGTCGAGATCGGCCGTCGGCTCGTCGAGGATCACGAGCGGTGCGTCGCGCAGAAAGGCGCGGGCGAGCCCGATCCTGCGGCGCTCGCCGGGCGACAGAGATCGCTCTCCGTCGCCGAGGACGGTGGCGTAGCCGTCGGGGAGCGCGCGGATGAAGTCGTCCGCGCCGGCAAGCCGCGCGGCCATCACCACTGCCTCCTCGTCCGCGTCCGGGTTCCCCAGACCGATGTTGTCCGCGACCGTCCCGCGGAACAGCGTCGGGTGCTGCGGAACCCAAGCGAGGAGGCGTCGCCATTCCTCGAGGCGGCAATCTCCCAGGTCCGTGTCGCCGACCATCACCGCGCCGCTCGTGGGCGAAAGCAGGCCGAGCAGCAGCGACGCGACCGTGCTCTTGCCGGCGCCGCTCTCCCCGACGAGGGCCACGGACTCGCCGGGGGAGAGCTCGAGCTCGAATTCGTCGAGCACCGGGATCGGGCGGCCGGGGTAGGCGAACGAGACTCGATCGAATCGAACGGCGGCGCGCGCCGGGCTCGGTGCCAGGCGCGGACCGGAAGGACTCGACGCTGCCGGGGCGTCGAGCAGCGTGAACAGCCGGCCGGCCACGGCCAATCCGTCCGCGCTGGCGTGGTACTCGGCGCCGAGCCGGCGGAATGGGAGATACAACTCGGGCGCGAGCACGATCACGGCCAGCCCGGCCTCGAGGCCGAGCGTTCCGTCGACGAGCCGGACCCCGGCGGTCACCGCGACCAGCGCCACGCCCAACGTGGCCGCAAGCTCGAGCACGGACCCGGACAGGAAGCTGAGCCGGAGCGTCTCCATCGTCGCCTGTCGATAGCGATCGCTGACGCGCGCGACGACCGTCGCCTCGTCGTGCGCGCGGCCGAACGCCCGCAGCGTCGGCAGGCCCCGGACCACGTCGAGGAAGTGGCCCGAGAGGGCTCTGAGCGCGTGCCACCGCGCCCGCGTCCTGTCCGCCGTGTAGGAGCCGATCAGCCACATGAACACCGGCACGAGCGGCAGCGTCACCAACATGATGACCGCCGCCTCGACATCCAGGAAGGCCACCCAGGCGATCACCAGGAATGGGACGATCGAGGCGAGCACGACCTGCGGCAGGTAGCGCGCAAAGTATCCCTCGAGCGCTTCCACGCCCTGTACCGAGACGGTGGTGATCTCGGCGCCCGCGACCCCGTCAACCGCGAGTGGATGTGTGCGCACCCGCTGCGTGGCGAGGGCGAGGCGGAGCTCGGACAGGACGCTCCAGGCGGCGCGCCGGCCCGCGACCTCCATGCCCCAGACAAACGCCCCGCGTACGACGAACGCGAGCACCAGCACCGCGAAGTCGGGCCAGAGCGTGCGGATGGGCGCGCCGTCGAACGCTCGCGCGGCGATCCGCGCGAGCATCGTCGCCCCGACCAGCACGGCCACGGCGGTCCCGACCCCGAGCGCGCAATCGACGGTGAGCAGCGGCCGCACCGACTTCGTGCGGCGGAGCAGGCGCGGATCGAGGGCGCGCACTCCTCGGTCCTATCCGGACGAGGTCGGGGGCGCGCTCACCCGCCGGCGAAAGACATGGAACGACCAGCCCTGGTAGAGCAGGATGATCGGGAAGAACAGCACCGCGACGACCGTCATCACGACCAGCCCGTAGTGACCGGCGGCGGCGTTGTTGACGGTCAGGTTGTAAGCGTGGTTCGTGCTCGACACCATCACGTTGGGATACAGCGCGATGAAGATCTGGCCGATTGCCGCCGCAATCGCGAACCCGGAGGCGACAAACGCCCAGCCGTCGTTGTTCGTGCCGGCGAGCGCGGTGGCGAAGATCACGGCAATCACCCCGAAGATCTGCGTCGGCTGCGGCACCGTTCCGCCGCCGATCACGACGAGCGTCCAGGCGCACCAGGCGATGTTGATGACGATTGCGACCGGACCGATCCGGCGACCGGTGGCGCGGGCCCGATCGCGGATCTCGCCGGTGGTCCTGAGCCCGAGGAAGGTCGCGCCGTGCAGCAGGCACAGCACCACCACGGTCACGCCGGTCATCACCCCGTAGCCGGTGAACAGGCTGAAGAAGTTCCCGGTGAACTCGCGCTTGGAGTCGATCGGCAGGCCGTGGAGGAGATCGCCGAGCGCGATGCCCAGCACCAGCGGGATAACGATGCTGCCGATCGTGAGCGCCCATGACCAGCCGCTCCGCCAGCGCCGACTCTCGCGTTTTCCCCGGTACTCGAACGAGACGCCGCGCCCGAACAGCGCCACCAGGAGGAGCACGAGCGCCAGATAGAGCGCAGAGAACATCGTCGCGTACCACTCCGGGAACGCCGCGAACATCGACGCGCCGGCGACGACCAGCCACACCTCGTTTCCGTCCCACCACGGGCCGATCGTGTTGATCAGGACGCGCCGCTCGGTCTCGGACCTGCCGAGCACCATGTGCAGGGCGCCGACGCCGAAATCGAATCCCTCCAGCACGAAGAACCCGAGCCAGAGGACCGTGATGATGATGAACCAGATGGTGTGAAGCTGCATGCGACTAGTAGGTCAGGGCCGGGACGGCGCCAGCCTCGTCGCTGGGCGCGGCGACTTCGGCATCGGCCTCCGCCATGCCACGCCTGGAGTAGCGGAGCATCAGGACGAGGTCGGCCCAGCCGAGCACGATGTAGGACAGGATGAACACGATCAGGCTGATCCAGATCTCGGTCGAGCTGACCGACGGCGAATTGGCGACGGCGGTCTTCTGGAGGCCCTGGACGATCCACGGCTGGCGCCCGCTCTCGGTCAGCAGCCAGCCGGTGGTGTTCATCAGGAACGGTGTCACGACGGCCCACACGCACAGCGTCAGGAACAGCCGGGAGCTGCGCAGGCGGTCCTTGTACAGGAGCCATCCTCCCCACAGTGAGAGCAGCAGGACCAGGCTCCCGAGGTACGCCATGATCCGGATCGACCAGTACTGGATGAACACGTCGGGCACGTAGTTGCCCGGCCCGTACTTCGCCTGGTATTCGGATTGCAGCTCGTGGAGACCGGTGACCCCACCGTTCCACATGTTGGTCGCCAGCACCGACAGGAGGTGCGGGATGGGGATGATCTCGGTTGGCGTTTGGTCGTTGGCGCCGCCTCCGATCTGGAACGCCGAGAACGAGCACGGCTTGCAGCTGGTCCACTGCGCCTCCGCGGCGGCGATCTTCATCGGCTGGTACTTGGCCTCGATCACGCCCAGCTGGTTACCGACCGACAACTGGATCACGATCGTGGGGATCAGGACGATCAGCGCGATCTTCGCGGTGCGATGGAACGACTCCACGTGCTCACCCGTTCGCAGATGCCAGGCGGACACCGCGAGCATCACAAAGCATCCCGTGATCAGCGACGCCAGGAGTACGTGCGCGAAGCCCCACACAAAGGTCGGGTTCACAAGGATCGCCCAGACGTTCGTGAGCACGGCGTTGCCCTGGCTGTTGATCTTGTACCCGACGGGGTGCTGCATCCAGGAATTGGCGACGAGGATGAACATCGCTGACAGGATCGAGCCGCCAAAAACCGCCCAGATGGTCGCGAGATGCACGCGCGGGGGCAGCCGGTCCCAGCCGAACAGCCACAGCCCGAGGAACGTCGACTCGAGGAAGAACGCCAGGATGCCCTCCATCGCCAGCGGCGCTCCGAACACTCCGCCGACGAACCGCGAGTACGTCGACCAGTTCATCCCGAACTGGAACTCCTGAACGAGCCCTGTGACCACGCCGACCGCGACGTTGATCAGGAGGAGCGTCCCGAAGAAGCGGGTCATCCGCTTGTAGTC
>Ga0070765_100000519_pt1 | contig 23282 bp, 18 predicted proteins | sample HubBroMetageWFT5_FD_71516 | JGI IMG/M metagenome (GOLD analysis project Ga0070765, IMG submission 71516) | Warmed and freeze-thawed soil microbial communities from the Hubbard Brook experimental Forest, New Hampshire - Hubbard Brook CCASE Soil... | ecosystem: Environmental > Terrestrial > Soil... | reverse complement strand
CTTCAGCGAAGCGATCTCCTGCGTAACCTGCAGGAATTCCTGCTTTTGCTCCGGCGTTAATTCCGTTCCTCCTGTTCCCAACTGATTCAGCGCATCCAGACGCGCCTGCAGCGGGGGAATCAAGCGGTCAATGAATTGTGGCCGGATCAGCGGGATTTTATCTTTACCGCTTTTGAAGCGAAGATGATTGTTCTCTTCCCAGACGGGCATGATTCCCATATCGGCCAACTCGAAATGGATTCCCGCAGGGCCGTAATTCTTCTTTACCACGGCAAATTTCACCACCATCTCATCGCGCGGGTCACCGTCCTTGTCGGGGGCGAGTCCGTTTACATAATCGCGTGATTGATTCGAGAGAAAATTACCGAGAGAGAAGATGATGACGCCGTGGCGCTGGTCCTGCGTGAGATAGGTTTCGATGGGTTGCAGGACGTGCGGATGGTGGCCAATCACCATGCCCGCTCCGGCTTCGAGCATTTTGTGCGCGGTCTCCACATCCTCAGGCCGCGGGGCCGGCGCGTACTCGATGCCCCAGTGAATGGACACGATCAGGAAATCGCAATCGGCGCGAGCGGCTTTGATCGCGGATAGAACCGCGGCTTCGTCGCGGCCTGGCGCGCCGGAAGATTCACCAGGATACGGAAAGAACGCCACGTGCGGTTCGGAATCTTTTTCCGGATTGCGGCGGCCGTTGAGCCAGCGCGTCATGCCGAGCCAGCCGACTTTCATCCCGTTCTTTTCGAGGATTACCGGCTTCCATGCGTCATCGGCGGTATCGGCCGAGCCGGTGAAGGGAAGGCCTTCCTCACGGAGATGGCCGAGCGTTTCATTGAAACCAGGATAACTTTGATCAAAGACGTGATTGTTGGCGAACGAAACGATTTTGATGCCGCTGAATTTGAGTGCCTCCACCAAGGCCAAGGGCGCGTCGAATTGGAAAGCCTTTGAGCCGATAGAGTGTTTAGGCGCGACCGGGGTCTCGAGGTTTACAAACCCGAAATCGGCGGACCGGAAGACGTCGGCGATGTCGGCGAACATGGCGTCCCAGCCGTCGTGGTTGCCGGCGGGTTGCGTTTCCGTGGACGCGTCAGGTGATGAAGGCGTCTGGAGCGTGGTGATTTTTTGAGCAGCTGCGGATTGGGAGACTGCCTGATGGGGTATGACGTCGCCTGCGGCGGCGAACGTGACGCGAGCGACTTCCTGCGGGTAGGTAACTTTCGAGTTTGCTTGAAATTCGGATGCAGCGGCTTTCCACGGAACGCTGGTGAAGCAGAAAGCGAAGGCGAGCAGCGCGAAGGCGGCGGCGAAGGCGGTCTTTTGGCGGCTGGAGAGAGACGAGTTTCTCATGATCCCCTGATTGGAATACTAAACCAGGATTGGGCGATTTGAACTGCAGCGGCGAGTGAGGATGCCTGTGAGGCACCTCCTTGAATTCGAAAGCGCATATTGTTCACTCGAAGAGTGAAGAGCAGGCGCAACGCCGGCGCTACGTAAATTGGATTTTTCGCCTTTGAAGTCGGGGTGCACCTTTGTAGACTCATTTGCTGGCGCGTGTTCGCGAATGGAGAGCGATTGCTGCTGCGATGACTACCGCGATTGACAACTGGGCGGCTCAAATTGGCGCTGGGGACGTCCGCGCCATATCGCGCGCGGTTTCTGCGATCGAGAATCGCAGCCCGGAAGCGGAAGAAATCTTGAGGCAGCTTTTTCCGCACACAGGGCGCGCGTTTCGCATTGGAATTACTGGCGCGCCGGGAACTGGAAAAAGCACGCTGGTGGACCGATTGGCGGGGCACTATCGCAGCGAGAAAAAGACAGTGGGAATCATCGCAGTGGATCCCTCAAGCCCGTTTACGGGCGGCGCGATTCTTGGCGACCGCATACGGATGCAGGGGCACGCGAGCGACGAAGGAATCTTCATCCGTTCAATGGCGACGCGCGGATTTCTGGGCGGCCTCGCGCAGGCTACAGGCGACACGGCGCTGGTGCTCGATGCGGCGGGCAAGGAAATGATCCTGGTGGAGACGGTCGGTGTGGGGCAGGGCGAAATCGAAATTGTGCGACTCGCGGATTGCACGCTTGTGGTGCTGATGCCGGGGATGGGCGACGACGTCCAGAATTTGAAGGCCGGGCTGATGGAGATCGGCGATATTTTTGTGCTGAATAAATCAGATCGCGAAGGCGCGGACCGTTTCGAGCAACAGCTGCTCGCGATGTTGCAGATGGTTCCCGAGCGCGAGGGATGGCGGCCGCCGGTGGTGCGAACGGTGGCGACGGAGAACAAAGGCGTCGCGGAACTCGCGCAAGCAATTGCGCAGTTTCGCGAACATTTTGGGCAACTGAGCGACCGTCACGCGCGCGAGCTGGCTTACTGGAAAGAATGGCTGGTGCGGCTGCTGCAGACGCGACTGCTCGAGCGTGTGGTGGGCAGCCACATGAGCGAGGCCCAATTCGAGAGCCTGGCCGCGGAAGTGGCGGCGCGAAAGAAAGATCCGTACACCGCGGCAAAGGAAATTCTAGCCAGAGCAGGATTGAAGGAATCGTAGGACTGCGCCTCGGAACCTGATTATTTCCAGAATGGAGGTCTATGAAAACCGTTCTGCTGCTGATTTGCTCGAATGTTTTTATGACCATCGCCTGGTACGGCCATTTGAAATACCGGAAAGCTCCGCTCTTTGCCGTGATCGTAGTGAGCTGGCTGATCGCGTTCGCGGAATATTGCTTTCAAGTGCCCGCGAACAGGATCGGATACGGCGAATTTACGGGATTTCAACTGAAAGTGATTCAGGAGGTCATCACGCTTTGCGTTTTCGTGGTTTTCGCGTGGGCGTATCTGGGAGAGAGCTTGAAATGGAATCACGCGGTGTCGTTCGCGTTTCTGATGGGCGCCGTTGCGTTTGCGTTCTGGGGGAAGTTGTAGCGATTCAAGCCTCGAGGCTCTCCACTTGGCGGCTTTGATGTTGAGGCGTTCACAGGTAGACTAGCGGTTTGCGCGGAAGTGTTCGCTGCGTTCTGTTGAAGCGGGCGACTGATTATTCTCGGGGGATTTAGCTTGAAACTCGGCGACCTGGAATTTCACATTATTTCGGCAGGAGAGTGCCGGCTGGACGGCGGGGCGATGTTTGGCGTGATACCCAAGCCGCTGTGGGAAAAGAAAATGTCGCCGGACGAGCGGAACCGCATCACGCTGGGGATGAACTGTCTCCTGGTTTTTGCGGGAGGCAAACGAATCCTGGTAGAAACCGGCGCGGGCGACAAAATGGGCTCGAAGCTCGGCGACGTGTATGGATTGACGGGACCCTTTCTGCTGGAAAGGCTTCGCGAACGCGATCTGCATCCGCAGGATATCGACGTGGTGATCAACACGCACCTTCATTTCGATCATTGTGGCGGAAACACGCGGATGCAGGAAGGAAAGGCGGTGGCCACTTTCCGAAACGCGCGATACGTCGTGCAGCGAGGAGAGTTCGAGCACGCGCAGAAACCGACGGAGCGCGACCGCGCGAGCTATTTTGCGGAAAATTATATGCCGCTGTATGAGAGCGGGAAGCTGTCTTTGCTCGAAAATGACCGGGTGATCGCATCTGGCGTGGAATTGATTCGCGTGCCGGGCCATACGGCCAACATGCAGTGCGTGAAATTGTCCGGGGGAGGGAAGACGGCATTTTTCTTTGCGGACCTTATTCCCACGACGGCGCACCTTTCACCTCCCTGGATCATGGGTTACGACCTCTACCCCATGTTGACGCTGGAAAATAAAAAGAAATGGCTGAGCGAGGTGATTCACGGCGAATGGCTGGCGCTGTTTGGGCATGATCCGGTGATTCAGGCCGCCTATCTGCGCGAGCACGCGGGGAAATTGGAAATCGAACCGGTCAAGGTGGATTGAATGGCGAAGGCGAATAAAACGAAGGCGACGAAGGCGCGATCCACAAAAAAAGAGTCGATTGCCATCGGCATCATCGGCGGGAGCGGGCTGTACGCCATGGAGGGGCTGACACAGACGCGCGAAATTCGCGTGAAAACGCCGTTCGGCGAACCCTCGGACGCGATCATCACGGGATTGCTGGAGGGGCGCCGCGTGGGATTCCTTGCGCGGCATGGGCGCGGGCACCGGTTCACTCCAAGCGAAATCAATTACCGCGCGAATATTTGCGCACTCAAGATGTTGGGAGTGGAGCGGATTATTTCGGTGAGCGCTGTGGGATCGCTGCGCGATAATTTGCCGCCACTCGATTTCGTAATCCCCGAGCAATTTTTCGACAGAACGCGTGGGCGCGTGGCGACGTTTTTCGGCGGAGGCGTGGTCGCGCACGTGGGATTCGATAAGCCTACGTGTACGCATCTATCCGCTCACATCGCCGCAGCCTGCGAACGCGCCGGAACAAAAGCGCATCGCGGCGGCACATATGTGTGCATGGAGGGGCCGCAGTTTTCGACCTTGGCGGAATCGCACACGTACCGGCAACTCCAATTCGACGTGATCGGCATGACGAACCTGACTGAGGCGAAACTAGCGCGCGAAGCGGAGCTCTGCTACGCGACGATCGCGATGGTAACGGACTACGATTGCTGGCATCCGCAGCACGACGCCGTGACGCTCGAAGAAATTATCGGAAACCTGACGAAGAACGCAGTGAACGTGCAGCGGGCGATTCGCGAAACGGTAAAGGATCTGGACGCCGAGCGAACGTGCAAATGCGGCTCGGCTCTGGCGCACGCGATTCTGACGGATCGCAAGGTGATTCCGGCATCCGCGAAAAAGCGGCTGGCGCCGATTGCCGGCAAATATCTGGGCGTGTGATTCGCTGCAAAATTTCCTGAGACGGAGAGTTCATGTCGCTTCTCGTGGTCGGTTCGGTAGCGTTTGATGGGATTGAGACGCCGCATGGGAAAGTCGAGCGTACGCTCGGGGGCGCGGCTAGCTATTTCGCCCTGGCGGCGAGCCACTTTACGCCTGTTCGGTTAGTGGGAATCGTCGGTGATGATTTTACGGCTAAGGATGAGGCCGTGTTCCGCGGGCGGCGAATCGATATGAAGGGGCTCGAGCACGCGGAGGGGAAAACGTTTTTCTGGGCCGGGCGCTACAGCCTGAATATGAACGAGCGTACGACGCTCGCGACCGAACTCAACGTGTTCGCGGCTTTCAACCCCACGCTACCTCCCGAATATCGCGATTCGACGGCCATCTTTCTGGCGAATATTGATCCCACGTTGCAGCGGTCTGTGTTGAAGCAAGTGAAGGGCAAGCCGAAGGTGATCGGCCTGGATACGATGAACTACTGGATTGAGCGCACCCCAGCCGAGTTGCGCGAGACGCTGAAGCACACGCAAATCCTGATGATCAACGACGACGAGACGCGCCAACTTACGGGAGAGCACAATCTGCTGCGCGCAGCGAAGCGTGTGTTCCAGATGGGGCCCAAGACGCTGGTGATCAAGCGCGGAGAACACGGCGCTTTGATGGTGCATAAGAATTTCATGTTTTCCGTGCCTGCTTATCCGTTGGAGGAAGTGCACGATCCCACCGGCGCGGGCGATAGCTTCGCGGGCGGGTTCATGGGATACCTTGCAGGCGCGGGTCGCGTCACCGAGCAAACGTTGCGGAGCGCGATGGTGTACGGCTCGGTGCTGGGAAGCTTCACGGTGGAGCGATTTGGCGTGGAGCGATTGGTCAAGTTGAAGCGGGGCGAGATTACGGCGCGCGCGCGGCAGTTTTCGAAGCTTACTTCTTTCAAGCTTTAGCCGCGAAGGAGGTGGCATGCTCTACGATTTGAGTTCGGAGATGGTGGGGCGCCTGCTGCTCGCCGCGTTGTTGGGCGGGCTCGTTGGATTAGAGCGCCAACTTCGGCACAAACCCGCGGGGCTCCGCACGAACATGCTCATCAGTTTCGGCTCCGCGCTATTTACGACGATTTCGTATCAAATGGCTGGGTCCGTCGGGGGAGATCACACGCGGATTGCCGCGCAGATTATTCCCGGCATCGGGTTCATTGGCGCGGGCGTGGTGCTGCGTGAACGCGGCACGATTGTGGGAATCACCAGCGCGGCGACGATTTTCGTTGTCGCGAGCCTCGGAATGGCTGTGGGCGCTGGCATGACGATTACGGCCATTTTTGCGACGATGTTTTGCCTGGTGGCGTTGATTGTCCTGGGCCAGCTGGAAGCCCGGACTGGCCTGGCCCCCCGAATGCTCACGTTTCACTTGCTGGCCAATGGCGGGCGCCAGTTTGTGGAGCAGGTGCACCAAATTGTCCAGAACGCGGGAATTACGGCTCACCGTTGGCAGACTCATTCAGAGGGCGAGGAGACAACCGTGGAATTTGATGCGGAAGTTCCGGTGCCGCTGGAACGGGAGTTGATCACGAAACTGAGCGCCATGGGTGTTCATTGTGAGGTACGCCCGCAACGAACTTAAGACGAGCGTTTTCATTTGAGTTGAGGGACATTCGCAGGACGGTACCAAACCCTGACCCTAGCCAACCAATCACGCTGCTCGCGAATCCGAGTTGACGTGCCGCTTGCCCGGGTGCTATCAATTCTTGTTAAGAGATTTGAACAAATTACCGCTGGTTTGCTTGATTTACTTCGCTTTTCATTGGAATGCCCGACGCCGGATCTGATCGGCCGCGGGGTCTGCGGGTAGAATTCGGGAGGTCGGGGTTGATGGTTTCGCGTTTTACATGGATTTCGATAGTCGCCGGCTTCATCGTGCTGCTTTCGAGCTGTTCGAGCAGCAATTTGGCGAATGAATTCAATCCGACTCCGGTGATCCAGTCACTCTCTCCTAGTTCTGCGACGGCGAACGGCCTTTCCCTCTCGGCGTGTCCTTCAGGGCCGACTTTTACGCTGAACATCGTGGGCACAGGCTTCATCACTACATCGCAGGCGCAGTGGAACGGGTCGAATCGGACCACCGTCCTGAACATAAATACCAACCAGTTGACGGTGACTTTGCTTGCTTGCGATTTGGTGGCGCAAGGGCTTGGCCAGATCACGATCGTGAATCCGCCTCCCGGCGGCGGACCAACCGGTTTCGCGGCAAGCTTTTATATTACGGCCGCAAATAATCCGGTCCCGTTGATTGGTTCGATTTCTCCAACATCCACCCCTGTAGGCGTAGTTCCTGCCGGAGGCGTAATCGAAATTGATGCGCCGTCGGGTGATGCTGTCTTTAATTCGACTTCCTTCGTTTCGTTCAATGGCTCCTCGCGGACGACGACTTTGGTGAGTTCGTCCGAATTGCAGGCTCAAGTGTTGGTGTCTGATGTGGCTTCGAACGCTTCCATCAATGTGACCGTCACGAATCCCACGCCCGGCGGCGGGGTTACGGCGCCTGTTGTGTTTACCGTTGGAAACGGGGCCGCGATCAGAAATACATTTCCGCAGGTGGTTTCCATTGGCGCATCGGGCGGAGCAGCGGATGGCGCCAGCGCAGCGCCTGCCGCGAGCACAGATGGACGATTCGTAGCTTTCTATTCGCAAGCGAAAAATCTGGTGGCGCTGGGCGCTTCGGGAAATATTTTCCTGCGAGACACTTGCCTGGGCGCTGCGAACTGCAGCCCGCAGACCACGGCCGTTGACCTTGCGCCGGATGGAGCCGCGCCTAACGGCATGGCAGGCGCGCATGTTTCGCTGAGCGCAAATGGTCGCTACGTGGCTTTCGTTTCTTCGGCTTCGAATTTGGCGTCGGGCGCGTCAGGCGGAGCAAGTACCGGGGCGATGCCCCCGGATTCGCACGTCTTCGTGCGCGATTTATGTATTGGTCGCGACGTTCCGGCTGGATGCACGCCGCACACGACACTGATTTCTATTGACGCAACTGGAAGCGCAGTTCACGGCCTTTCACCTTCGGTTAGCGGGGATGGCCGCTTCGTGGCGTTCGTTTCGTGGAATCGAAGTGTTGCTGCGGGCAGCCCGGAAGGGATGCCTGAGGTTTTTGTGCGCGACACTTGTGTCGGGCCAACTGTATCGTCCGGTTGTGCGGCGAAGACTATCTCCGTTCCTTTAGACAGCCAGAGCCAGACCGGCTGGGCTGGCGGCGCAAAACCGGCAATTTCGTCAGATGGCAGGTATGTAGCGTTTGAAGCGTGGTCGCCGCGCTTTTCCGCGGGCGAGGGATCAGCGCAGACTCGCGTTTTCCTGCGAGACACTTGCCTCGGCTCGAGCGCGCCCCAGGGATGCATACCGGAGACCATTGACCTTTCGATTTCACCCAGCGGAACAGCGCTCACCGGTCTGAGCATGTTCCCCACAATCAGCGCGCGCGGCAGATTCGTCGCATTTCTGACCCAGGGCGCGGGTGCTTCTGCGGGGGATTCTGCTGCGCCGCTGCAGTTGATGCTGCGCGACACTTGCCTCGGGCCAAGCGCTTCGGAAGAGTGCGTGCCAACAACAACTTTGATTTCAAGCGGCGCGGCTGCAATGCCGGGCTACCCAAGCGCATTTTCACCGTGGCTAAGCGCATCGGGCCGCTACGTCACTTTCGTTGGAGGCGCTTCGGAAACTTCGAACACCGGGCAAGCTCCGCATGAGGGCTATCTTTTTGTTCGTGACACCTGCTTTGGCGCCGGTGCGGGCTGCACGCCGCGAACGAGCCTGGTTGACGCCCCGTGGGCGGCTGGCGCGGCTTCGCAGGGTTCACCACTTGGCGTTTATAAATTCAGCTCCGTGCCGCTCACCTCAGACGGACGCATCGCTGTGTTTTTCTCCCCCTATACTGTTCCCGCGTCGCCCGCGAGCGGTTTTGGCGACGTATACCTGACGACGACGGGCAATTAGCAATACCTCTCGGCACTGGTTGGATCGTCTCTAGCTGCGCGTAGAAATGCCTCTTCCCTAGAGGGGCCAGCTTCGGTAACCGACGTGTCGTTTTCCTCGCATCCTGCCTTTCCTCGTCTGGACTACCCTCGCTAATTTCTTTATTCTCGATTGCGCCACATGTCGCAACCTTATAAACCAGCCGCGGTTCGTCCGGGTGATTCCGTGCGCGTTTTATCGCTTGCGAGTCCCGTGGAGGAGGCGCGGCTGGAAAGTGGCCGCGAAGAGCTTGGGCGGCTGGGATATGTCCCCGTCATGGACCGGGGCGCAGTGCTTGCCGCCGAAGGTTTTTTCGCTGGCTCCGCGGCGTCGCGGCTCGCTGCGCTGAAAGAGGCGCTTGGTGAAACAGGGACGCGCGCCGTGTTTTGCTCGCGCGGCGGCTATGGCACGACGAATTTACTGGAAGGGTTGAGCGTCGCGCTCGCGCAGCCGAAGGTCGTTCTCGGCTATAGCGACATTACGTCGCTTCAAATTTTTTTGTGGCAGAAATTTCGGTGGGTCACGCTTTACGGGCCAATGGTCGCTTCCGGCATGGATAAAGGCGCAGGTGTGACGAAAGGTTACGATCGCGAAAGCCTGGTTCAGGCACTCGCGGAAACCAAGCGTGGTTGGACGCTCGATCTGAAAAGTGAATCCATGTCAGCAGGTTCGGCCGAAGGCGTTTTACTGGGCGGTTGCCTCACACTCATTGAAACATCGCTGGGCACACCCTGGGAACTCGAAACCGGCGGAGCAATTCTGGTTCTCGAAGATCGCGCGATGAAACCGTGGCAGGTGGATCGCGCGCTCACGCATTTGATCCAAGCAGGGAAGCTTCGTGGGATTCAGGGATTGTTGCTCGGCGATTTCCCGGAATGCGAAGGGCCGGATGGAACGGAAACAGTGAAAGACGTGGCGCGCAGAGTTCTTGCGCCGCTTCATGTTCCCACGGTCTGGGGCGCTCCTGTGGGGCACACGATGCGGCCTATGTTGACGCTGCCTCTGGGCATCCGCGCGCGCCTTGTGGCCGGGGAAGCGGGGAACGCGGGCGCAAACAAGCTTGAAATTCTCGAGCCTGCGGTTTCCTGAGTCGCGATTTTATTTTGTTTTCGATGGAAATCGGAGTGGAGAAGGAATAGATGGCATTCGGCGCATCGCGAAAACTTGTTGAGCACATTCACCTGCTGGGAATCGCCGGGGCGGCGATGTCTCCCGTGGCGGGCATGCTGCAGGAGCGCGGCTTCCGAGTGACCGGGTCGGATGTGGGAGTATATCCGCCTGCCTCGACGCTGCTCGATTCTCTGGGCATCCGGTGGAACGAAGGCTACAGCGAGGGAAATTTGAAGCCGCCGCCGGATCTCGCCGTGATCGGCAACGCGGTGTCGCGAGGCAACCCCGAAGTCGAATACATCCTCGATCAAAAAATTCCATATTGCTCGATGGCGCAGGTGATCGAAGAATTTTTCCTGCCGGGGCACACTTCCATTGTCGTTTCTGGAACGCATGGCAAGACGACGACCACGGCGATGCTCGCGTGGATTTTTCACGTTGCCGGGCGGCGTCCGGATTTTCTGGTGGGCGGCGTGATCCCGAATTTCGGCGATCGCAGTTATGGGCTTGGCGGCGGCGATGAGTTCATCATCGAAGGCGACGAGTACGACACGGCGTTTTTCGACAAGGGACCGAAATTCCTGCATTACCATCCGGATGAACTGATTATCACCTCGCTCGAGTTCGATCACGCGGATATTTATTCCGACCTGGAATCCATCGCGCTGCAATTTCGGCGACTCGTAAACGTTGTGCCGCGCCGAGGCCGCGTTTTGATCTGGGGTGAAAGCCTCGCGGTGCGGGAGGTGGCCTCGAAGGCGCTTTGTCCCGTGGAAACGTACGGATTCACGCCTGAATGCGATTGGCAGGCGGGCGACATTCTCTGGCACGACAATGCAACGGAGTTTCGGATCGCGCATCGCGGGAAAGAAATCGCGCGCATTCGCATGCCGATTGCCGGCAAACACAACGTGATGGACGCCCTGGCGGCTGCCGCACTGGCGCACGGCCGCGGCGCGGGCCGTGAGGCGATCGAGAAAGCCCTCGCCACATTTGAATCGGTTCGCCGCAGGATGGAAATCAAGGGCGAAGCGGGCGGAGTGCTGGTAATCGAAGATTTCGCGCATCATCCGACGGCGATCAAACTGACGCTCGAAGCGGCGCGCACACGTTGGCCGGGCCGCAAAATCTGGGCCGCGATTGAGCCGCGGTCGAATACGATGCGGCGGAAGGTATTTGAGAGCGTCCTGCCGGATGCGCTATCGGTTGCGGATGCCATCGTCATCGGCCCGGTGAACCGCCCGGACAAGTTGGCGGAAGGCGACCGGCTTTCGCCAGAGGCGATCGCAGATGCGCTCCGCGCGTGCGGGCGCAGCGCAAAAGCGTTCGCGTCTTCGGCAGCGCTCGGAGAATATTTGACCGGAAACGTGCAGGCGGGCGATCTTGTTCTGGTCATGTCCAACGGAAGCTTCGACGGGCTTTGCTCGAAACTGCTCGAGAATTTGAAATCGCTTGCGGGAGCCCGTGGATGAATTCGAAGTCGAAGCGAATAACTCGCGCAATCCTCGGCATGTCGTTCGTGGTTTTCCTCATAGCTGCGCGGCCCACCTTCGCAACGATCCGATATCAGATATGGCTGGAGCGCCCCGATCTGCACCGGCTTCACGTCCAAATGGTCATTTCAAATCCCGGAGAGCGAACCGAAGTTGTGATCCCCGCATGGAACGCGCTCTATCAGGTCCGCGATTTCGCTTATCGAGTTCGCGATGTGCAGGCGACAGAGGGTGGATTCCGCGACCCCCATCTCAATCTAAGCTCCAGTGCGGGCCTAAAGCTTCAAAAGCTGGACAAACAGACCTGGCGCGTTGATGCGCCGCCTTCCGCGGCGCGTTCAGCAATTAATGTCGCGTACACGATCGAGTGGGACGACCCGGGCCCGTTCAACTCGCAATGGAACGAACATCACGCGTTCGTGAACTTTGCGGAAGTTTTGATGTACGTGACCACCCGGCGAAATGAGGAAACGGAAGTCGTATTCGATGATGTTCCGAGTGACTGGCACGTAGCCAGCGAACTGCCGGGCGGCGCCACCGCCAATTCGTTCAAGGCCGCAAGCTACGACGACCTCGTGGACGCGCCGGTCGAAATCGGAAAATTCGAACAATTCGATTTCGATAATGAAGGCGCGCATTTCCGCGTGGTCGTCGATGCCAAGGATTGGAACAAGAGCCGCCTGGAAGACGACCTGCGCCGCATCACCGGATACGAAGTGAAATTGATGGGAGGCCCGCCGTTCAAGGAATACACCTTCTTTTTCCACATAGGCGCGTATCCGGAAGTGGGCGGCGGAGGAATGGAACACGCAAATTGCACCGCGATTTCCGCAGGATCCGTGGATGGCGCCGCGCAAATTGCCGCGCACGAATTCTTTCATGCATGGAATGTGAAGCGTATCCGCCCGCAGGCTCTTCAGCCGGTGGATTTCACCAAAGAGCAGCCAACGCGCGCGCTTTGGTTTGCCGAAGGCGTGACGAGCACATATGGCGCGTTCGCGCTCGAGCGGTCAGGCCTCTGGTCTAAGGATGAATATTACGGCGACTTGGCTTCGCAGGTTGAAGTCTTGCAATCGCGGCCCGCCCGCACCTGGCAGAGCGTGGAAGAATCGAGCCTCGATACGTGGTTCGATAAATACGACATGTACGGACAGCCGGATCGCAGCATCTCGTATTACAACAAGGGCCAACTGCTCGGCGTAATGCTCGATCTTTCGATCCGCGATGCCACGGAAAACCACAAATCACTCGACGACGTGCTGCGACGCCTCAACGAGGAATATGCGCAGCAGGGAAAATTCTACGACGAAAGCAACGGCATTCGAGCCGCCGTAGAGCAAGTGGCAGGCAAATCGTTTGAAGGGTTTTTCAGGCGCTATGTCGCCGGCACGATTGAAATTCCTTACGGTGATTTTCTGGCACTCGCCGGGCTCGAGCTGAAGACGGAATCCGTGAAGCTCGCTGATCCGGGATTTGCACCCGGGCGTGCGCCAGGCGGCGTCGCGGTGGCCTCCGTGATTCCCGGTGGCGCGGCCGAGGCGGCTGGCCTCCACGTGGGTGATCTGATCGTTCAAGTGAATGGGCATGCGTTCCCGCGCGGCCGCGGCGGATTGTTGCCCGGCCTCGCCGCCGGAGAGACCGTGAAGCTGCATATCAGCCGCCAGGGCCAGGAGTTGGATATTTCCTACATTCTGGGAACGCGCGAGGACGTCCGGTATTCGATAAACGAAATTCCCCACCCAGCCGACCGGCAACGGCATATCCGCGAAGGCATGTTGCATGGCACGACGGATTAATGCTCGTGAACATCAAAAGTAAGGAAGCTGCCGCTGAATGCGCACCTTTGGAAGTGCATTTTGTTCACCGTGATGAAACGTCCTCCGTGAATATCTCCCCGCAATGATCCGCACTTTTTTCATCGCTCTAGTCATTGGCCTGGCGATTCTGCTGGTCATGCCCTGGCTGATTATTTGGAGCTGGCTGATTGGCGACGTCGAATTCATGTATCGCTACGCGATCGGCGCGCTTCGGTTCGCGGACCGGCTTGCGGGCATTCGAGTCCGAGTGGAAGGCGTCGAAAATATCCCGCCGGGAGTTTGTGTTTTCGTCTCGAATCACGTTTCGAATGTGGACCCGCTGGCGCTGGTGCCCGCCATCCCCCGGCGCGTCGCGTTGCTCGCGAAAAAAGAAGTATTTCGCATTCCGATTCTTTCAATCGCCTTGCGTCAGGCGGGGCTTGTTCCAGTGGACCGCTCCGACAAAGAAGCCGCGGCGGCCAGCGTGGATATTGCTGTCGAGCATTTGAAAGCGGGCCTTTCGTTTGTCGTATTCGCGGAGGGCACGCGCAGCCCCGATGGGCGCTTGCTGCCCTTCAAGAAGGGCACTTTCGTGATGTCGATTCGCGCGGGCGTGCCGATTGTGCCGATATCGCTGATTGGCACGCAGAACCTGATGCGAAAAGGCGATTGGGCGCTTTATTCCGGGGAAGTTACCGTGCGATTTGGTGCGGCAATCGATTCTTCGCAATACACGCTGGATCAACGCGGGGAATTGCTCGCGCGGGTTGAAGCGGCTGTCGCGGCAGGCCTTCCGCCGGATCAACAGCCGTTGTCTTCGTGATAACCGGTTGGCGAGGCAGCTATCTCGCGTCGCTTCCCCTTGATTGCTCAAGTTCGCGAACGGCTGCCCGCAATTCCCGGATCTCTTTTTGCAATTCCGGCAGTCGATTGAATACGGCTACTGACTTCCTCCAGGCAAGGTTATCCATCGCAGGGTAGCCGGAATAAATTGCGCCGCCGGGGACATCCGTTGGCACGCCGCTTTGTGCCGTGAGCGTGGCGCCATCGCCGATGGTCAGGTGCCCCGCAGCGCCGACCTGGCCCGCAAGGATGCAGCGATTTCCGACGTGCGTCGTGCCTGCAAGTCCCACCTGCCCGCACAACAGCGTGTCTTCGCCCACCTTGCAGGCGTGGCCGACCTGCACGAGGTTGTCAATCTTCGTCCCGCGGCCGATATTGGTTTCGCCGACTGTGGCGCGATCAATCGCGCTGTGCGCCTGAATTTCCACGTCGTCGCCAATCAAAGTGATTCCCGCCTGTCGCATCTTTACCCAGCGGGCGTTCGCATCGCGCGCGAACCCAAATCCATCGCTGCCAACCACCACTCCATTCTGCAGCAGCACGCGGTCACCGATCCGGCATTCCTCTCGAACGCAGGCATGCGCATGCGCGAAAAAGGCGTCGCCGATGCGCGCGCCGCGGTAAATCGCGACAAAACTGTGAAGCACGGCGTGGCTGCCGATCACGACATCCTCATCCACGAAACAATAGGGACCAATGTGTGCGCCCGTTCCGATTTTCGCGGATTTGGCGATCACGGCCGTGGGATGAATTCCCGGTGCGTACTTCGGCTCAGGATGAAAAAACTCTATGGCGCGCGCGAAGTCGAGGTAAGGATTGGCCGATCGCAGCGCCGCCATGCGGACCGGCCCCGCGTCGCGCGCAACCAGGATTGCAGAGGCCTGGGTGGTCTCAAGCATCGAGCGATACTTGCGATTCACCAGAAACGTAAGTTCGCCCGCGCGCGCTTCTTCGATGCCCGCAACGTTTGTGATTTCCGTCTGCGCGTTGCCCTCGAGTTCGCATCCTAGCCTTTCGGCTATCTCGCCCAATTTCATGACGCCTCTCCTGGCGGGCACACCGCGCACAAATCAAATTCCCGCAATGCCCCCGCGATTCCCCCGCGATGCCAATGTACAACATCTCGCGGCGGATGCACGATAGGCAGCGCCCAGAAGTTCAAGTTCGCGGAGGAAAACGTTGGGGACGGAATGCAATTGCGAAGGGGATCGTCGCTATTCGCTAAACAATTTCGATTGTGCCGCGGCGGCTGCTCCGGAATCGCGCGGCGGCTGCGGCGCGCGTCGCGCCGCTCCAACCACACCCAGGACTTTCATTTCCAGCAGGGAAGTTCGCGGAATGAATAAACGCAAACTGTTGCCGTGCAGGTCGGGAGGGGTGAGCTGGACACCGGTGTCCAGCATATCGAGCAGGTCGTTCGAGACGATGCCTTCCATCACATCCCCATCGCGGAAGCGCAGCCGCACCCAGAGCCCATCCAGTTTTGGCCGGCTCAGGAATGTCTTGCGTTCCGGTTCGAATTCCTCCAGAAACTCGCGCACAAAATGAACCGATTTGACGTCTTCAAGTGCGATGGACTGGTGCTCGCCATCCACCGTGAGCAGGTCAATGGTTTCCGCATGTCCCAGAAGGGCTGGATTGAGGTAGCCCTTCAAAGGGGTCTGATCCTGCAGAAGGACGACCACCTTCTTGTGCGTCGAGGTTGGCGCCTTGGTTTTCAAGTTTGGAAGGCCTTTTTCGGGTAACTTATTGCTAAGCTGCCGGATGTTATGTTATCCTCACGCCTGTTTTTGTCAACTTATTGGTGCTTAAAGGGTTAGCACCGGAGCCTCCGCCGATTGACCGTCAAAGGGCAAATCCTCAAGTCGGCCTCCGTCATAGCCCTTGTCACCGTTATCAGCCGGATTTGCGGATACTTACGCGATCAACGAGTGGCACTTCTCCTCGGGACCTCCCCCGCTGCGGAGGCGTTTATTCTGGCGTTTCGCCTGCCCAATCTGGTTCGGCGAATGACGGGCGAAGGCGGCCTGAGTGCCTCCTTCATTCCCGTGTTTTCGGGCATTCTTCAAAAGGGTTCCCCCAAACCGGCCAACTCCTTTGCGCAGAAGACTTTCTGGGATCTGGCAATAATTCTGGCCATCATTTCCGTTCTGGGTTTCGTCTTCTCGAGGCAGGTTATTTTCATTTTCAGGCTGCTTGGGACGACTCATGTCGACTGGAATCTGGCTATCGTCCTGAATCGAATCGTATTTCCCTGCGTCCTGTTTATCGGTCTCGGGGCGCTGGCTTCTGCTTTTTTGAACACCTACCGCGTGTTCGCTTTGCCCGCCTCGACCCCGATTTTTTTCAATTTGGCGATGATCATATTTTCGCTGGGTTTTGTGTACCGCCCCATCCTTCGATGGATTCCGGAGTCCTACCGGAATCCCGCCATCGCCCTCTCCATCGGAGTTATGATCGGCGCGGTTTTGCAGCTCTTCGTCCAAATCCCAGCTCTGCTTCGCAGAGGCGTCGCCCTGCGGCCCGAGGTGTCGTTTTCCGACCCGGAGGTCAGGAAAGTGGGCCGCCTGATGCTCCCGGCGTTTTTCGGGATGGGCGTGTACCAGATCAATTTCGTTGTAGACATGATCTTCGCGGCTTCTTCCCGAATGCCGGCGGGAAGCATCATGTCGCTCTACATCTCGGACCGCGTGATGCAGTTGGTGCTGGGAAGCTACGCGATCGCGATGTCCACGGCTCTGCTGCCGATGATGTCGCACCAGGCGGCGGCTGGAAAATTCGAGGAAATGAAGCACGCCTTCGGCTTTTCACTTCGCATCGTTTCCTTCATCACGATTCCAGCGGCCGTCGGCCTGATTCTCTTGCGTCGCCCGATTATTCAGGTTCTTTTTCAGCACGGCCAGTTTTCCTCAGATTCCACCCTGCTGACCTCGAACGCGCTTTTGTACTATTCGCTCGGCCTGCCCGCATTCGCGGCGATCAAGTTGATCGCTCCCGCGTATTTTTCGACGCAGGACACGGCCACTCCCGCGCGCATCGGCGCCTACGCACTCGCAATGAATATCGCGCTCAACTCGCTCTTCCTGGTTTTCTTTTACCGTTTTCTTTCCAACGGCAGTCCGGCTCTGGCGAGTTCGCTCGCGGCGTATTTCAATTTCATGTTGCTGCTGTTCGTCTTTCGCAAGCGTTTCGGTCGTTTTGTTTCGCACGGGATAGGAGGTTCGTTCACGAAGATCACCCTTTGCACGGCGGCAATGGCGGCGGTGTCCTACGAAGCTCTCCGGCATTCGGGTTTCGAGGCAATACAGCGCCTGGTGCCACAAGTGGCGATTTTAGCCGGCTTGATTTTCGCCTCCACCGCGGCTTATTTGGGCGTGGCTTGGCTTCTCCGCTGCGAAGAACTTTCTGAGTTTTTGCTGCTCCTCCGGCGCGCGGATCGCGAACCTCTGCCAGCTGGCTTGCAGCCATAGGAATCAGCGTGCCGAATCAAGGCGCAAACGGCGGCGTGCAATTTTGAAGAGCTTTCAGTTCCATTTTTGATGACGCATGCCGTGAGTGGGTTTCTCGTGGTAGCGCCACCGCGGTGAATTGCGGCTCATTTCTAGGGGGATAGGAAATTGGAAGGGCAGATTCGTTCATTCCTCAACTTCTTGCGCGTCGAGAAAGGCCTCGCGGAAAACACAATGCAGGCCTACCGCCGCGACATCGATAAATTTGCCGCGTTCGCGCAAGAACGAAAGCTGACCGTCACCTCCGTCAGCCGCGGCGATGTTGTCGATTTTCTCGCATCGCTCTATCGTAAGGGCTTAGACAGCCGTTCAGTCGCGCGGCATTTGGTTACCATCCGGAATTTCTTCCGCTTCATGCTCCTCGAAGAAGTAATTGCAGAAAACCCCGCCGCGGATATCGAGTCTCCCAAGTTCCGCCATTCGCTGCCCGATTTCCTGAGTATCGAGGAAGTGGAGCGTCTGCTTCGCCAGCCGGACACGAGCACAACAAAAGGCCTCCGCGACAAGACGATGATCGAGTTGATGTATTCCACGGGCTTGCGTGTAACCGAATTGTGCAACCTTCGGCTCGCGGACGTGCAGATGGACGCGGGATGCCTCCGCTGCATCGGGAAAGGGAACAAGGAACGAGTTGTTCCCGTGGGGCGCCAGGCCCTCGCAGGATTGCGCGAATACCTTCGCAAGGCGCGCCCCGAGCTCCTGGGCGAAGGCACTTCGCCCTATCTGATTCTCAACACACGGGGCGGCCGTTTGCCCCGCGTCTCATTTTGGAAAACGCTTGGTGACTATGGGCGCAAAGCAGGGCTCCGAATGGCGCTCTCGCCGCATATGCTGCGCCACAGCTTCGCAACGCATTTGCTGGATCGCGGCGCTGATCTTCGTTCCGTACAAATCATGTTGGGTCATTCGGACATTTCCACAACACAAATCTATACGCACGTCGTCGAGGAACGCTTAAAACAAGTCTACAAGGCGCATCATCCGCGCGCCTGACCGGCGTCGCTGGAAAATTTGAGGAGGCGCACAACTTCATGCCCGATTATATGTACCTGCTGGAAAGCCGGCTGTCTCCGGAGCAGCGCGCCGTTCTTGAGCGCGTCCAGGAATTGTCCCGCTCGCAGGACGTCAACGTATATCTTACCGGCGGCGCTGTCCGCGACCTCATTTCCGGCCAGCCGATTCGCGACCTCGATTTTACGGTCGAAGGAAATCCAGTTCGCATGGTGCGCGAGCTCGAAAAGGGCGGCGCCCGCGTTGCTTGGGAGAGCGAACGTATCCGCCATCATGAAATGATCTTTGCAGGCGAGGTGGATGGCTCCATCTCCGCCGCTCGCGACGATTATTACGAGCGCCCCGGCGTGAAGCCCGAGTACCGATTTTCCAGCGTCATGGAAGATTTGCGCCGCCGCGATTTCTCCATAAACGCCATTGCGATCTCGCTCAATACGCAATCGCGCGGTCTCCTGCTCGATCCCACCAACGGGCTTGCGGATCTCGAAAAACAGGAGGTTCGCGCGCTATCGATCCACGCCTTCACGAACCAGCCGATCCGCATCATGCGCATCCTGCGCTATTGCGCCCGCATGGGTTTCAAGATGGAGTCTCGCACGCAGGAATGGTTCGATCTCGCGATTGAGCGCGGACTTCACGAAAAATTTGAAAGCGTGGATGTCGGGCATGAGGTTCGATCCGTTGCCCGCGAAGACAATCCGAGCGGCACTCTGAAGCAGTGGGAGTCTCACGGGTTGCTCGTTTCAATTCATCCGCAATTGCAGCGCAGGAAGCCGGATTACGATAGCCTTCAAAAACTCTCGCGTGTGCGCGGAAATCTTTTTAGCGTGGGCATTCGCCCGCGCCTCCAGGTCCCGGTCACCTACTACATTTTTGGGCGCTTGAAATCGCGCGAAGCCGCCTCCGCGCTGCGCAATCTTGAGTTTCGGACCGCCGAAACCGAAGCACTCGCCGAATTGGTTCCCGAGGCTCAGAAAATCCTGAAAATGTTGAAGGGCCGGAAGACGAATGCGCCTCGCGACGCGTACGCTTACATTTCGTCGTTGCCGCCCGACATGCTCGCCTTCATTGAAGTCGAGATGCCGAATCCGCGCGCTCTTTCCAAGATTCGCAACTACATCCAGAAATGGCGGCCTCTGCGCCAGGCCCTGCCTGCGCCGGAGTTGGATGCGCTGGGCATCGCCCGTGGGCCGAAGTTTGACAAGATCCTCGAGCAGCTTTTTGAAATGCAGCTTCGTGGTCGCGGCCGCAACCCCGAGGACCGCACGAAAATCCTTCGCCAGCTTGCCGGCATAAAAGACGAGCCGAAGAAACCGCCCGAAAAAGAAAAGAAGAAGAAAAAAGATTCGGATGCTCCCGCTGCTGCGCACACCGAAAAAGCGGGCGCGCCTCACACTCTCCCCGCGGGCGGCAAGCCCGGCAAGGCCTCTGCCCAGGCGGCGCCTCCTGCTCCTGCTGCGCATCAGGGAAAGCCTTCGCGTCCGGCGGCTCCAGCGTCGAAGGCCGCGTCCAAGACGCCCAGTTCCGCCGCTGCCGCCATCGGCGCAAAAGCCCAGGCCAAGCACGACGAGGCCGCCGCCGCGGATCGCGACGGCAAAAAACGCGGAGCCTCTGCCGCAAAGGCCAAGAAACCGAAAGGCGGAAAGAAATCGAAGCGTTAACTGAATTTCATTTGGTGTGAAGTTAAATTTTGGGAGCTGCCATGTTGAAGTTCCTCTTGTGGTGCATTCTTCTGTTTCTGTGCTGGCCCTTGGCGCTGGTCGCGCTCATTCTCTATCCCATCGTCTGGCTGCTTTTGCTTCCATTCCGCCTGGTGGGCATCGCGGTTGGAGGCGCGCTCGAATTGGTCCGGGCCATAATTTTTCTGCCCGCCAGAGTGTTGAGAGGCCCGCACGCCGCATGAACAGCCCGAATCAAGCCGTTAAGTGCAAAATTTCGATCCGGGTGTTTTCATTCTTCAACCTTACTTTTCCGTCTGCCAGGCCGCGTCCTGGTTTAGAATAGGTTTCGCATGGCTCCTTCGAACTTCGTTCACCTTCATCTGCACACGGATTATTCTCTTCTGGATGGTGCCTGCGAAATCGGTGAGCTCACCACCGAAGCCGCGCGCCGGGGAATGCCTGCCGTTGCCGTCACCGATCATGGCAATCTGTTCGCTGCCGCAAATTTTTTCCACCAGGCGAAGACTCACGGCGTCAAACCCATCATTGGATGCGAAGTTTACGTCGCCCCGGATAATCACAAAAATCGCGGCGCGGAGGCCGAGCGTTCCAACCATCTCGTCCTTCTCTGCGAAAATGAGGAGGGCTACCGCAATCTCATCCAGCTCGTCTCCACCGGATTCCTCGATGGGTTCTACTACAAGCCGCGTGTGGACCACGATCTTCTGGCCCAGCACAGCAAGGGCCTGATCGCGCTCTCCGCCTGCTTGCGCGGGGAAGTGGCCAGCGCGTTGCTCGACGAAAAATATGATCTGGCCCGCACGAACGCCTATCGCCTTAGGGAAATCTTCGGGAAAGGAAATTTCTTCCTCGAGGTGCAGGATCAGGGCCTCGAAGTGGAAAAGCGTATCAATCGCGATCTGGTCAAGCTCTCGCGCGAAACCGGTATTCCGCTGGTCGCCACAAACGACACGCATTATCTGACTCGTGCAGACGCTCATGCGCAGGAAGTCCTGATGTGCATTCAGACGGGCAAGACCATGAGCGACACCCAGCGCATGAAGTTCGCCACCGACCAGTTTTATTTCAAGACAGCCGAAGAAATGGCCCAGGTGTTCGGTGAGCTTCCTGACGCACTCGAACGCACTCTCGCCATTGCCGAACGCTGCAACGTGAAAATCGAACGAGTCAGCAATCCTTTCCCGGAATTCAAGGTTCCCGAGGGTCAGACTGCCGATTCGTATTTCGAGAAAGTAGCGCGCGAAGGCTTCGCAACCCGCATGTTGCAGTTCGAGCGGCTCGCCAGCGAAAACCGCCTGCGCCATCCCGTCGCGGAATATGAAAGCCGCCTCTCCGCCGAAATCGAAATGATCAAGAAGATGCGCTTCGCAGGCTACTTCCTGATCGTGTGGGATTTCATCCATTACGCGCGCGCTCAGGGTGTCCCCGTAGGCCCGGGCCGGGGCTCTGCCGCGGGCAGCCTTGTCAGTTATGCATTGCAGATCACGGATGTGGACCCGCTGCAGTACGATTTGCTTTTCGAGCGCTTCCTGAATCCCGAGCGCATCTCCATGCCTGATATCGACATTGATTTTTGCATGCGCCGCCGCGGCGAGGTGATCGAATACGTCCGCCAGAAATATGGCGACAAATCCGTCGCGCAGATCATTACGTTCGGAACCATGGCTGCCAAGGCCGTCCTGAAAGACGCAGGTCGCGCGCTCGACATGCCCTACGGCGAAGTGGACAAAATCGCGAAGATGATTCCCACCACCCTCAATATCGAATTGGAGGAGGCGCTGGAGCAAACGCCGCAGCTGCAGGCGCTGCGGAAATCAGACGAGCGCGTGAAGGAATTGGTCGAAGTCGCGCTGCGCCTCGAAGGCCTTGCGCGCCACGCCTCCACGCATGCCGCCGGAGTCGTGATTTCTCCTCGCCCGCTCACGGAAATCGTCCCGCTCTACAAGTCAAACAAGGATGAAATCACCACCCAGTACGACATGAACGCGCTCGAGCGCATCGGCCTGCTGAAAATGGATTTCCTCGGCCTCACCACGCTCACCGTCCTCGACGACGCCGTGCGCATGATCAAGCAGAATCGCGACTTCGCCATCGACCTCGCCACTCTTGCCCTCGATGACTCCGCGACCTACGCGCTTTTCACGCGGGGCGACACCACCGGCATCTTCCAGTTTGAATCGCACGGCATGCGCGACATTTTGCGCCGCTATCAACCCACGCGCCTCGAAGACCTCACAGCACTCAACGCGCTCTATCGCCCTGGTCCGATCCAGGGCGGCATGATTGACGATTTCATCGCCCGCAAGCACGGAAAGAAGAAAGTCGCGTACGATCTTCCCGAGCTGGAAGAAATTCTTTCCGAAACCTGGGGCGTCATCCTGTATCAGGAACAGGTGATGCAGATCGCCAATCGCCTGGCCGGTTTTTCGCTTGGTGACGCGGACATCCTCCGTCGCGCCATGGGCAAGAAAAAACACGAAGAGATGGCGGCGCAGCGCGAAAAATTCCTCACCGGTTGCCAGGCCCGCAAAGTCCCTGCTAAGAAAGCTGAGAAAATATTCGACCTGATGGCCGAGTTTGCGGGTTACGGCTTCAACAAATCCCACTCTTGCGCCTACGCCTTGCTGGCGTATCAAACCGCGTGGCTCAAGACGCACTATCCCGTTGAATTCATGGCCGCCATGCTTACTTCGGAAACCGGCAACACCGACAAGGTCGTGAAGTACATTCACGAAGCCCGCAGCATGAGCATCACCGTTCTTCCGCCGGACGTGAATTCCAGCGACGTGGATTTCACCCCCGTTGGCGACCAGATTCGCTTCGGCTTGCGCGCAATCAAAAACGTCGGCGAAAACACAGTGAAGGGGATTCTCGTCGCACGCGAGTCCCTCGGCCGCTTGACGAACTTCTTCCAATTCTGCGAAGTGGTGGAATCGCGCCTCCTCAACAAGCGCGTCCTCGAAAGCCTGATTCGCGCGGGCGCCATGGATGGCTTGAACGCCCATCGCGGTCAGATGATCGCCGTCGCCGACCGCGCTA